>Ga0163144_10000697_pt1 | contig 79420 bp, 71 predicted proteins | sample OliLak19BULKMAT1_FD_123175 | JGI IMG/M metagenome (GOLD analysis project Ga0163144, IMG submission 123175) | Freshwater microbial mat bacterial communities from Lake Vanda, McMurdo Dry Valleys, Antarctica - Oligotrophic Lake LV.19.BULKMAT1 | ecosystem: Environmental > Aquatic > Freshwater >... | reverse complement strand
CCGACTATATTTCTCTTACGGATATTGCAAGATTCAAAGATTTAGAAAGAACAGAAACCATCATTCAAAACTGGCTGCGAAACAGAAATACTATTGAACTATTGGGATTTTGGGAGCAATTGTATAATCCAGATTTTAAACACATCGAATTCGATGTGTTTAGAAAACAAGCAGGTTTAAATAGTTTTACCTTAACGCCAAAAAGATGGATAGAAATGACCAATGCAATAGGCATTATTTCTAAATCAGGTAGGTATGGTGGAACATTTGCTCATAAAGACATTGCCTTCGAATTTGCATCTTGGATTTCCATTGAGTTCAAACTTTATATCATCAAAGAATTTCAACGCCTGAAAGATGATGAAAATGACCGATTAAAATTAGAATGGAACTTCCAACGCACTTTGGCTAAAGTCAACTACCATATTCATACCGATGCTATTAAAGATAACCTAATCCCGAAAGAACTAAGCAAAAGCCAAGCAAGTATAGTGTATGCCACCGAAGCAGACTTACTCAATGTAGCATTATTTGGAATGACCGCAAAACAATGGCGTGAAGAAAATGCTACTGCAAAGGGAAATCTTAGAGATGAAGCGACCATTGAACAATTGGTTGTATTAAGCAATTTGGAGAGTATAAACGCAGTACTTATACATCAAGGGTTGCATCAATCCGTAAGGATTATTGAGTTAAACAAGGTTGCCATTATCCAAATGAAATCCTTGGTGGAAAATAAAAGTATAAAAAAAATAAAATAGAAAACCATGTTCCTGACATCAGGAAAATGGTAGACCAAAAACAAATAACAATGGCAAAGAAAGTAGAATCCATAAAACATAAAGGCGACAAACGTGCCCATATACCCAGCAAGGAAGAAGCAGGCTATGAAGATGCCAACGAAAAAGTAAGCAGTGGCAAAAAGGTATTGGAGTTACCCAAAAATCCTGTAGTACACCGTGGGCAAGACCCTGAATTGTTTTGGCTGAACAAATACGGTAATGACGACCGTGATGATTTGTTACGTGTGGACATACGCAGCCTATACCGCCACGAACACATTGCACCCGAAACGCTGATTAAAAACCTGTATAATGTTACAGAAACCAAAAGCGCCCAAATGGATTTGTTTAACGTAAACGAACTGTTTGGCAATGCACTGGATAAAGACGAAATAGATAAAGTAAGCGAATACTACCACCACCAAGACGGCTGGACAAACCGCTTGATACAAGGCGACAGCCATTTGGTAATGGCAAGTTTGCTTGAACGGGAAGGAATGGCAGGGCAAGTGCAAATGATGTATTTTGACCCTCCTTATGGAATTAATTATAGTTCAAATTGGCAAGTAAAAATTTCAAATACAAATGTAAAAGAAAGCAGCGATGATGATTTAACAGGAGAACCAGAAGTTATTAAAGCATTTCGTGATACTTGGGAATATGGTATACATTCATATTTAGGTTATCTGAGGGACAGACTAATTATTTCTAAAGAATTATTAAATGAATCTGGTTCATGTTTTGTTCAAATTTCTTCTCAAAATGTTCACCTAGTCCGTGCAGTAATGGACGAGGTTTTTGGAAGTGAAAACTTTGTAAGTCAAATTGCATATAGGACAAAGAATATGACCATTGATACTAAACTTTTAGGTTCAGTTAATGATTTTATAATTTGGTATGCAAAGGATAAAGAAAAAGTAAAATATAGAAAACTATATCAATACACAGGTGTCGAGGGGGATACACATTGGAATTTATACCAACTTGCTGATGGTTCTGTTCATAAGATGACAACAGAGCAAATTCATAACCATAAGCTATTACCAAAAGGTGCTGACCCTTGCCAACTTATTGCTTTGTATCCTATTGGATATAGTCCTGACAGAGATTTCGAGGTAACTTTTGAAGGTAAGAAATACAGACCAGCAAATAATCGTTCTTGGAAATTTGATGCAGGGGGTTTTAAAAAATTAGTTGCCCAAAAAAGAATTGTACCTTATTCATCGGGAGATACTTTAAGATATTTATATAAGTTATCTGACTATCCTGTTTCTCCCTTGCATACTTTATGGCACGATACTGCTCCAGCATCATCAAAAGAATATGTAGTGCAAACATCTACAACTCCTATCCAAAGATGCCTACAAATGACTACTGACCCTGGAGATTTAATCATTGACCCTACTTGCGGAAGTGGTACAACTGCGTTTGTAGCGGAGACCTATGGGAGAAGATGGATTACTATTGATACTAGTAGAATTGCCTTGAATATTGCTAAATTTAGATTAATGTCAGCCACACTTCCATATTTTAAATTATATGATGAAGAAGGGGGTGATGTAAGGCAGGGGTTTATTTATGATAAAGCTGCTCATTTAACTCTTGAAAGCATCACAGGATTAGAGCCTTCAGAAGATGTTACATTATTTGATAATCCCAAAAAAGATTTAAAGAAACTTCGAGTAAGTGGCCCTTTCACGGTTGAAACTTTACAAAACTTTGAGCCAATCAGTCCCGAAGAATTAGACGATGAAGTAAGGGTAAACGAAGAAGAAGGAGCTTTTGAAGAAGTAATAAAACAACATTTACTCAGTGCAGGTATCAAGAACGGTAGAAAAGATGAAATGGTGGTTTTCCGAAGTGTGGAATTATTAAGTCATTCGTATTTACACGCAGAAGGATTTTACCTGCCCAATCCGCAGGCGGGTATGAATGGTGTAGGTGAAAAGAAAGCCTATTTCCATATTGGGCCAAAGTTTGGCACAGTAAGCAAAACAGCCGTAAACGAAGCCATCAGAGAATGCAGAAGCCGTGGCGATGCAGGATGGTTAATTATACTTGGTTTTAGTTTTGAAAGCGATATAGAAGGCGGTTCGCAAACCAAAAGTATGGGAACATTCCAAGTAGATAAAGTCCGCATACACGATGATTTGTTGCAAGAAGGTTTAAAAAAGAAACCAGCTAAATCAGCCGCCAGTTTTGTAACAATTGGAGAACCTGATATTGACCTTAACATAAAAGGTAAAGAAGCAACCGTTGAAATAAAAGGCTTAGACATTTACGACCCAATCAAAGACGAAGTAAAACCCCGTAATGTTCACGACATAGCCTATTGGATGGTGGACGAAGATTATGACGGCAGCAACTTTGTAGTAAAACAAGTTTTCTTTTGCGGTGGAGAGAAGTCTGAATTTGACAAATGGAAAAAAGGTTTAGATAATCTTGCAAAAGACAGCACCAAAAAGATAGTAGAAAAAACATTAAAAATTGAAATAGACGATGAAGCATTTGACCGCTTGTACGGCCACATTTCGCATCCAATTGAAATAAAAAATAAAGGGCAAAAAATTGCGGTGAGAATAATTAGTCAGTTTGGGGAAGAGTGCACAAAAGTGTTAACGTTATAATTAGGATTTTACTTTTTGAATAATATATAAATAATACAACCAATGAAATTATTAAATCCTGATTAAGGAATGGAATTGATAAACCGGTCGCAATGCTGAATCATTAGTGTGTAAATTATAAAAAAATTAAATGCTTTTCATGACAGAAACGCCTATGTGAATTTAACATCCTACAACAAATACAATTTTACAAGGTGAATTTGTAAAGTATCAAGCAATTTATATCTTTACGAAGTAAAAATATCACATTTTAAAACTTTAAAACCCACATTAGGAAAAAAATAACATTTTATTTGTCCATTCTTTTAACAGTATCATTATTTACCAACTGCCAGAAAGAAGATTTAACTGGCGACCTTGTTGTTAATGTAAGAGACATTTCCTTGGCTTCGATAACTGGTGAAATCGTTTACCTATATGCAAACGAAGCAGATTTTAATAATCTTTTATATACATCAACTGAAGTTACTGATAATAGCGGTCAAGTAACATTTTTCGACTTAGATTCAGGTGTGTTTTATATTGACTGTGATTTTGCTAATGCAGGTGGCGGAACAACTAATATTTGGGGAAGTGGTTCTGTTTCAGCAGGCTTTGAAACAACTATAACTATAAATCCTTAAACACTAATACAAATATAACTTGAGATTAATTAAATTTACTTAATCTCAAGTTATTTCTACTCCTCAAAAAACTTTTCAAAATCGCCCAAATACGCCGCAATATGGTTGAGGTATTTGGTGCAATCTGTTTTGCAGGAGCCGAATTCTGCTATGTGGGCTTTTAAGGGTAATAAATAATTATGTAGTTGCTCATGAGCGGGGCCAGTCATTGTGCATTTTTCGAAAATTAAATTAAACTCATCAATTAATGCTTTAGATACTGGCGCAACATCTTTGATATAAACTGCATTTGCTGCACAAATTACTTGCATTTGTTTAATGCCTTCAATAGTTTCTATGTTGGCCTTCCATTTAGTGCCTTCGTTTAATTCGACGGGGTTAACGCCGTGATCAAGGTGTTCAGAATCTTTTTTCGAATTGCCACAAGATGCTATGAGTAATAACATCGGCAAAATAAAGGTGATTGTGCTAAATTTCATGGTACAAAACTAAAGTGAAGTTTTCATAGTTGCAGTGACTAATATCACCGTTGGTAATGCCTGCAAAAGCAAAGTAAGTCGCAACATCCTATAGTCTGCAAATAATTAGATTTCTCCTAACAAAAACATGCTCATTTTTAATTGTTTGCTGTTGAGGATAAACCCAACTAAATCTATAGTTTATTAATTTGCTATGGGAGATTGATTAAGCTGGGTTTAATAGTTTTTCAAGTAAAATAATCCACTAAAAATCCCGCTAATTAAGCTGCACTTTTCAAGTGAAAATTAATTAGCGGGAAATAATAATTAGTTTTACGATTTAACTACTTTTAGCTATCTGGAAAATACGTGAAAGGTTAAATCCGAATTTAATTTCTCCTTTCGACCAAGCACTTTTTGTATCGGCCAAAAATGCGCGTTCGTTCATTCCGCCTGCATTGCTAAAATGCAATTGAAAAACGTGTCCACCTGTTTCAATATCAACACCTAACGACAAAGGATTTAAAGCGGTTTCATCTGTGTTGTTAAGCACATAAAAATAATCGCCCGTAATGGCAATTCGTTGGGTTAACTTAATACGTCCACCCACACCTACACTATACAAATCGTTCGGTTCGCTTGCTAGATCAACAAGATTGCGATGCAAAAAAGTTGGTGATACCTGCAGGGTAAGTCTGTCGCTGAATTTTCTACCAATAATTAATTGATTATAAAACGCTAATCGCGAGGAAAAATAATTTGCAATTGAGGTATCGGCCCACTTCATACCGTCGCAAGTAATTCCACCAACATACAACAACGAAAACGGCATCTTTTTAGCGCCCGTTGATTGGTGTAAGATGCGATATTTTACAAATCCGTCTAATTCTTTTTTAGCAGTGCTGCGTCCAACACCTACAGTAAAATTCTTAGTGATGCCATAATCAAAACCCATGCGCATGCTGGCAGCATCTAATCCAAACATTTCATAAGCGCCTCCGCTAATGTCACCAAAGCGGTGAAGTATACGAAAATCGAGTGTGCCTGCACCAATCATTTCCATTGACTGTCCGTTGATAACACGCGATGATTTGAAAGCATTTTTTACATATTCAGTTGTTGGTTCTTCTTCGCCAAGTAGGTCTAATAAATCTTGGGCCTTAACCATTGAACTGCCCATAATTAGCAATCCAAAAGCGAGTAATAATTTTTTCATGATTTGGTTATTTAGTGAAGCAAATGCAAAAAAATCCTGAATGTAAAATACAATCAGGATTTTAATAATTTAATTTAAAGGTTCCAAAGAAACATCAACCATAATTGTTGCTTCTTTATTAATATTGGCCTGCACAACAGCAGGAATTGAAATGTTGTAGTCTGACAGTGTTACTTTAAATTTTGAAGCACCTGTTACTTTACCACCTTTTACTGTGAAGCTTCCTTTTGCAGATGTTGCTTTTGTTACACCATGCATAGTTAAATCACCAGAAATGTTGGCTGTATAAGTGCCATCGGTAGTAAATTTAATTTCACTTAAGTTATCAATTTTACCCTTAAAAGTTGCTTTAGGATAAGTGTCACTTTCAACATAATTCTCGTTAAAGTGCTCTTCCATTAAAGCTTTTTCAAATTCAAATCCTTTCATTAAAACAGCAAATTCCATTGCACCTGTTTTGGTGTCAACAACGCAAGTTGCTTTCTTATTGCTTGCCGTTATCGTTTCCAAATCAGCTGATGCATCAAAATTTATTGTACCTGTTTTAGTAAATAATTTATCTTGAGCCATCAAGAAATTAATCGACATTACGGTTAATCCAATTGCAAAAACTACTTTTTTCATTTTGTTTATTTATTTGTTTTAAGTTATTACTATTTATCTACTGCACATCTATTCAATTCCACATCGCTCAACACCCCTGTGCAAAATCCTTTTACTGTTATATTTGTCCCAACCTTTACGCTTTTAGCATCATCATTATGTCTTTCATCTAACAAGCAACTAACATTGCTTAATTCGCTGCTGCCAGCTAACATAATGGTGTAAGCCCCGCTTTCGTCTACATTAACCGATTTAACTACTCCTGAAACGGCAATTGCTTTATCTAAATACATGCCATTTGCTTTTGTTTCATCATCGCTGAATGCAGTTGTAAGGTCAACAGCTTTAATTACTACATCTGCTTCTGCTTGAGTAACATCTTTGGGTCCTCTGTTATATTCCTTTCTGACGAAATAAAACGCGACAACTCCAATTAAGATTACTGCGAGTAAAATGATTTTCCAATTTTTTTTCATAATGTGTTCAATTTGTTTGTTAAGCTAAAATCGTTCCAATTTTAAAAGGGTAATTAATCTGTCTTCAAATGTAACTATTCTTATCATATTAATGCTTAACATATATGTGTATACTTACATTTTTAAGTTATTTGTATGCTAAATAGCGCAAACGGTTTGCGCAAAAAATAGCCGTATATACTTGATATTGCTTAATTATGATACGTTTTTAAAAATACTGTATTGCAAAGATGACTCATAAGATTATACATTTTAAAGACAATTAATTGTGTTTTCCATGATTTAAATCAATCTTATGTAACCGAGCCTATACTAGCACTATTTTTAAATCTATATGCCCTGAAATCAAGCTTTTTGAAGTATTCGTTAACTAGTCTTACCACACCTAATGCGCTGAAAATGAGGTTATTACCCTGTTGATGGCAATTTTACGGTCACAATTATATCATAAGCCAATATTCTCGTAAATTTGCGTCATGGTATTTTTAGACTTCGAAAAACCCATTGCCGACCTGTATGAGGAACTGGAGAAGCTGAAGCAAATGGGCGAAAAGCAAAAAATTGACATTACTGCACCGGCTGCTGAGTTATTAGAACGCATTGCCAACTTAAAAAAGGATATTTACGAAAACTTGAATGGATGGCAGAAAGTTCAGCTGAGTAGGCATCCTGACCGCCCGTACTCTTTATTTTATATTGAGCACATGGCTGAAAATTTTATTGAGTTACATGGCGATCGCAATGTTAAAGACGATAAAGCAATTATAGGCGGATTTGCCACTTTGGAGGGTCAAACAGTAATGTTTATTGGCCATCAAAAGGGTATTAATACAAAAATGCGTCAATATCGCAATTTTGGTATGGCGAACCCAGAAGGCTATCGCAAAGCATTGAGGCTGATGAAGTTAGCTGAAAAATTTGACATTCCAATTGTTACACTTATTGATACACCCGGGGCTTATCCTGGTTTGGAAGCTGAGGAACGCGGCCAAGCAGAAGCAATTGCCCGTAATTTATATGAGATGACGCTGCTTCGCGTGCCTGTAATTTGCGTAATTATTGGCGAAGGCGCTTCTGGTGGTGCTTTGGGCATAGGCATTGGCGATAGAGTTTTCATGCTCGAGAATACTTGGTATTCGGTTATTTCGCCTGAATCTTGCTCTAGTATTTTGTGGAGAAGCTGGGATTTTAAAGAAACTGCAGCCGAAGCATTAAAGTTGACAGCCGCCGACAATTATAAAAACAAAATCATAGATGGCATTATAAAGGAACCACTTGGCGGAGCGCATAGCGATCCTGATGAAATGGTTAAGCTTTTAAGGAAACATCTTAAAAAACACCTAAAAGAATTATCGGCAATTGATGCTGACGAGCGCATACAGCAACGCATAAATAAATTCGATGCAATGGGCGTTTATGAGGAATTAAATACCGAATCTTCAAAAGGTTAAACCATTAAGGTTGATAAAAATTATAAAAAATAGTTTGTTTGGCAGGTTTATGCGTACTAAACCTAATACCGAAAAGCATGAACGCAAAACCTTGCTGTACAGCAATATTAAGTCTATGGCCTTTTTGGTTGACGGCTCTGACCCAATTGCATTGCGTGAGCTAATGAATTATTTGCATAAATATTTGATTAAGGGAAAGAAAATAAGTTTCATTGGATATGTAAAAAAATTACCGCCATTTGAAGATGAAGAAATTATTTGGATTACCCAAAAAGACATGAATTGGATTGGCATTCCTAAAATAAATAAGATAAAACATTTTATTGAAAAGGAATTTGATGTACTGATAAATACATCATTAATAACTAATAGACCATTAGAATATATTTCCACTTATAGTAAGGCCGCTTTGCGGATAGGCAAATTTGATGCGAAAAAAACTTATTGCTACGATTTCATGATGCATATTGAACATGATAATGTGTTCGAATATCTTGAACAAGTAGAAAGATATTTAAAAATGGTTAAATAATTTGAACTGCATAGTTCAGCTAATAATGAACAAGCAGATTTAGTTTTATTCAATTACTTCTATTACAATTAATATGCATAAATATTCGCTTCCAACAATTAATAAATTTAAAGGCACAGGTGTAGCGTTGGTTACCCCTTTTAATACACAAGGTGAAATAGATTATACTGGATTAACACAATTAATTAATCACGTAATTGATGGTGGTGTTGAATATGTAGTGTCGATGGGAACAACTGGCGAAAGTGCTACTTTAAGTGAACAGGAACGGTTTGCCATTATTGACTTTACACTAACAGCTGTAAACGGTCGTGTTGCTGTTGTTGGCGGATTTGGGGGAAATAACACAGCGGAAATTATGCGCAGTATTATAGCGTACAAAAAGCATTGCGCCGACAAGCAATATATTGATGCCATATTAATAGCATCACCATATTATAATAAGCCTTCACAGGAAGGAATTTATCAGCATTATGTAGCCATTGATAAAATTGTTACCGTTCCCATTATTTTATATAATGTTCCAGGACGAACATCTTCCAATATGGAATCGCATACTACTATTCGAATTGCAAACGATGCTAATCATGTAATTGCGATAAAAGAAGCAAGTGGTAATTTTGTTCAATGCATGCGTATTATTCGCGATGCACCTAACGATTTTTTAGTAATTAGTGGTGATGATCCAATTACGCTTCCGTTTATTGCAATGGGTATGCACGGCGTTATTTCTGTAGTTGCCAATGCATATCCTAAATATTTTTCAGCAATGGTAAGGGAATGTTTGCAACAGCAATTTAGCACAGCAAATCCATTACATTATAAATTGCTCGATTTTACCGAATTAATTTTCAAGGAAGGTAGTCCACCAGGAGTAAAATACGCCTTAAAATCATTACAAATTTGCGATGATACTGTGCGTTTACCTTTATGGAAAATCAGCAATACACTTGAAGCGCAAATAAAGGCATCGATGGAGTTGTTGAAGTAGCAATCACGCACAATGATATATTTTTTTCTAACAACAATTAATTCTCCAAGCAACATTTACTGCTGCTTAATTGGGCGAATATTATCCGACCTTAATCTTTCTTGAATCTAAAACTTCTTTCCTGAGTTCGGTAGAAATTTCTTTTATGTCCTGAAGGCTTTTTCGCATTCGGGTTCCTGCCGATTTGTTTCCCTTATTGGCATATTTAATCATGTCTTCTTCGGCGAGGGCAACAAGGGCTTTAAGTTGGTCGAATTTTTGTTGCATATTCATAAAATAAGTGATGTTATAAAATTACAAAATCTATTAATCGGAAAGGTTCAACAACCGAATAATTTAAAACGGAATGCAATATACTTAAAATGCCGGAAAATTTATCCCGGCATTAAAAAAATTTACACCTTTGCTAAGTCTTCTTTCAGATAAGCACCAGTTGCTATTTTATCGCGAATGGCTGAGAAAGCTTCCAATGTTAATTGAATATCCTCATCGTTATGCGATGCAGTTGGAATAATACGCAACATTAACATCCCTTTAGGGATAACAGGATACGTTACTGCAGAGCAGAAGATACCGTGGTTTTCGCGCAAATCTACAACTAGGTTAATGGTTTCAGGAATGCTCACCTCTAAAAACACAGGCGTAACGGGGCTATTGGTATTGCCTAAATTAAATCCTCTGCTGCGGAAACCGTCTTGTAATTTATTAACGTTTTCCCAAAGTTTAGCTTTGAGGTCAGGGTTGCTTCTTAATAATTCGAGTCGTTTAAGGTTACCGATAACAATTGGCATAGGTAAGGATTTTGCATAAATCTGCGAACGCATATTATATCTCAAATACCAAATCACATCTTTTTCACCTGAAATAAATGCGCCAATACTTGCCATTGATTTCGCAAATGTTGAAAAATAGAGGTCAATACCATCTTGACAACCCTGTTCTTCGCCGGCACCAGCTCCAGTTTCACCCATTGTGCCGAAACCATGTGCATCGTCAACTAATAAACGGAAGTTATATTTTTCTTTTAGTGCTACAATTTCTTTCAAATAGCCTTGGTCGCCACCCATACCAAATACACCTTCAGTAATAACTAATATTCCTCCTGGCGTGCCTTGAACAAGCTCAGTAGCACGTTTTAATTGCACTGCACAGTTTTCAATATCATTGTGACGGTAAACAAAACGCTTGCCTTGGTGTAAGCGCACACCATCAATAATACATGCATGACTTTCGGCATCGTAAACAATAACGTCGTGACGGTTACAAACGGCATCTATAACACTCATGATACCTTGGTAACCATAGTTTAGCAAGAAGGTATCTTCTTTCATTGAAAAAGCGCTCAGTTCACGCTCAAGTTGCTCGTGGTAGTCGGAGTTACCACTCATCATTCGGCTACCCATTGGATAAGCCAAACCATATTGAGCTGAAGCTTCGGCATCTATTTTACGCACCTCTGGGTGATTAGCAAGCCCGAGGTAGTTGTTTAAACTCCATGTAATACGCTCTTTACCTCTAAACATCATACGCGGTCCAATATCGCCCTCAAGTTTAGGGAACATCATATATCCGTGAGCAACATCACTCCATTTTCCCAAAGGACCTCTGTCTTTTCTTAACTTATCAAAAATATCCATAACTGCTTAGGTTTTCGTTTTTTTAAGGGTGCAAAGATATTACCTTAATTTTAGTCTTAAAAATTATAGGCAAAGTTTTCAATAAAAATCAAATAACTGCGTTTAAGGTTAAATTTATTAACTTTGCGCCTCTTATGTTTAATAATCGGGTTATTGCCGTCGCAATTATAATCATTTCTTTCGGAGTTTTTACCGGTTGCCAGTACGATAAATTGCTGAAAAGCGATGATTTCGACGCAAAATACGTAAAAGCAAAGGAATATTATGCTGAAGGCGATTATGCCAAGGCATTGCCGCTGTTGGATCAATTGCTTACCGTAAAAATAGGAACGCCACAGGAAAAGGAAATTCGGTATTACATGGCCTATTGTTACTACGGGCAAGGCGATTATTTTTCGTCGGCAAGCCTATTCAAGCAAGTTTTCAGCATTTTCCCGATTTCGGCAGAAGCTGAAGAAAGTTTGTTTATGAGTGCCAAATCGATGTATGATGCGTCGCCGCGGTATCAGTTGGACCAAACCTATAGTTACAAGGCTATTGAAGCATTCCAATATTTTATTGATGTATTTCCAAAAAGTGCGCTGGTTAAAGATGCCAATGCTTATATGGATGAGATGAGGGATAAATTGGAGTTGAAATTGATTAATAGCGCTGAACTTTATTATAACACAGAGCATTATCAAGCTGCAGCCTTAACGTTTAAAAATGTATTACTAGATTTTCCTGATACCAAAGATGCAGAGGAAATTAGCTTTAAAATAGTAAACAGCTATTTCAGCTACGCTGGACAAAGCGTTATCTGCAAACGCGCAGAGCGATATGATATGGCCATTGAAAGTTATGGTGATTTCCTGAAAGATTACCCTAGCAGCATCAAAGCAGACCAAGCAAAATCGCTTTATGAAAGAAGCGTGGACCTTAAACAAAAATCAATTAACGAAATAACAACTTTTAAAATAAACTGTAATGAGCTCACTAAAGAAAATTAATTCGCAGCTTTCACCTTCTATAGAAGTGCAGAGCCTTAAGGACATTGAAAACCTGTCAGGTAATATCTACAAGTCTATTTATATGGTATCAAAACGTTCTGAGCAGATTACTCAGGTTGTTCGTGGTGAATTGCACAGCAAGTTAGAAGAGTTTGCAACCCACCAAGATAACTTGGAGGAAGTTTTCGAAAACCGCGAGCAAATTGAAATTTCTCGTTATTACGAAAAAATGCCTAAGGCTACACTCATCGCGTTAGAAGAATTTAAAAACGAACAGTTATACTGGCGCGAACGCGAGACAGAAGAGTCTAAAGAAACAAAATAATGTCCTTACAGGGCAAAAAGATCCTGATTGGCGTAAGTGGCGGAATTGCTGCTTATAAAAGTGCCTACCTGGTGCGCTTGCTTGTAAAGGAAGGTGCAGCGGTAAAGGTTATGATGACCCCGGGGGCGAAAGCTTTTATCGGGGCATTAACTTTTTCTACCCTTTCTAAAAACCCAGTTGCCATCGATTTTTATAATGAATCAGATGGCACTTGGAACAATCATGTTGAGGCTGGTATGTGGGGTGATGTTATGATTATTGCTCCTGCAACTGCAAATACTATCTCTAAACTTGCATCAGGACAAAGTGATAACTTCTTAATAACCACATACTTATCTGCAAAATGTCCTGTAGTTGTTGCACCAGCAATGGACCTTGATATGTGGAAACATGCAGCTACACAAACCAATATCAAAACACTGCAAAAACACGGTGTTGAAATAATATATCCTGAAACAGGCGAATTAGCAAGCGGTTTGGCAGGGGAAGGCAGAATGGCCGAACCAGAACATATTGTCAACTATCTGAAACAGTTTTTCGCTAACAGCAACCCTAAGTTAAAAGGAAAGCATGTGTTAATTACTGCTGGTCCAACTTACGAGGCTATAGACCCTGTCCGATTTATTGGTAACTATTCAACTGGTAAAATGGGATTTGCACTTGCTGATGCGTTTGCTGAAGAAGGCGCTATTGTTACTGTTGTGCACGGACCTGTTCATAGTAACCTTTCACAAAACCCTGCTGTTCGGAAAATTGGTGTTACAAGCGCTACAGAAATGCTAAGTGAAGCTGAAAAGTTATTCTCTGAAACTGACATATTTGTTGCATCAGCTGCTGTTGCTGACTTTACACCTGTTGCTCCAGCTATTAATAAGATTAAGAAGTCGGATAACGAAGCAGCGATTTTCAATCTTCCGTTGAAACGAAATGCTGACGTATTAAAAACGTTGAGTTTAAAGCGGAAAAATCAAATAATAGTCGGTTTTGCTTTGGAAACCGACAATGAAATGGCAAATGCGGCAAAAAAATTGAAGGAAAAAGGCTTAGATATGATTGTGTTGAATTCAATGAAAGACGTTGGCGCTGGATTTCAACATGACACCAATAAGATAACTATATTGGATAAATACAATAATCACACTAATTTTGAGTTAAAGAGTAAACAAGCCGTTGCTAAAGATATTGTGAACTATATAATCAATCACCTGAATGCGTAAAATCATATTTATTCTCATCGTTCTAGTGAATATCGCACCTGTTTTGGGGCAAGATTTAAATTGTGCCGTAACAGTAAATGCCGATAAGGTAACCCAAACTGACCCGAAAATTTTCAAAACTTTGGAAACTTCCATCTATGAGTTTATGAATTCACGTAAGTGGAGTGATGATATAATTAAGCCAGAGGAACGCATTGAATGTCAAATACTTATAACTATTACAGAAGAGGTTTCAAGTGGTAAATTTAAGGCCCAAACCAATATCGTTTCTCGCCGTCCAGTTTATGGAAGCGACTACAACTCTACCCTACTTAATTTTCAGGATAAAGATTTTGAATTCCTTTATGCTGAGTATCAACCTTTAGAATTTAACGAGAATCAATACACTAACAATTTAACTGCAATGTTGGCTTATTACGCTTATTTAGTAATGGGATTAGATTATGATTCGTTTTCATTAAAAGGTGGTGATAAGTATTTTCTTAAGGCGCAAAGCATAGTGAACCAGGCCAGCAACAGCGATTCTAAAGGCTGGAAAAGCTATGACGGAACACGCAACCGGTATTGGTATGTCAACAATATTCTAGATCCTAAGTTTGGCGCTATGCGAGACGCTATTTATCAATATCACCGACAAGGCTTGGATCAGATGTATAACGACCAGACAAAACCGATTACTATTATTACGAAGGCGCTTCAAACACTTGATAATATTAACCGCACCCAACCTAACAGCATGGTATTGCAGTTATTTTTCAGTGCAAAAAGTGATGAACTATTGGGCATTTATTCAAAAGCACCACCTGCTGAAAAAGCTAAAGCGGTTTCTTACTTAACTAGACTTGACCCGCTTAATGCAGACAGCTATCAAGAGCTGCTTACAGGTAAATAAACTTTATTACACCTTTATTTTCTGAATTCTTCAAATGCATGATAAAATTCTTGATATGCAGGGATTGATTTCAATTTTGTGCCAATTAAGCTCCCTTCGGTGCATTGCCCGTTTAAATTCCATTTGGATTGGCTAACTTGATCAGTAAAAAACATCCCTGAAGTATCCATCTTAAACGAACCAAACGCCTTGCTGCTTTCGAATGCCCTGAAAGATTGCAGGTCGTTTTCTATCAGCACTATTATTATTTTATCCCCAATGGTATCGTTAATTAAGCGTTGGGTAGTCAACATTTCCCAATCGAAGGCTTTTGCAACATTATTGAGTTCGACACTCACCACCCACGATTTTGCTTGCCAAGGTTGAGTATCGCGATGCTCGAGGTCAGAGTTGATTGTTCCGTCGTCGTAACCGCTTAATGCCTCATATTCCTTTAAAAATGAATTGTCGGCTTGCATTATTGTTGATTCTGGATGAAGCTCCAACCATCTTTTTAATGGCATTTGCATGGAAGTAATTTCAGAAAGTGTTTTTCCCTTTAAAGGACCAGCAATTGATTCGCCAGTTGATTGTCGCCACCAACTGTTTGTTTCTGTATCTTCAAACATGGCGTTAAAATGATCCATCCCCACTAATTTGAATTGGAGGTTGCTGCCGTTCACAATAGGATTAAACACCCTACCGCTTCTGCATACTGAGCAATAAGTAACCATAATTTCCATCCCCCCTATTACATCGCGCACTTGATGATGATAAGCGATTATTTCAATTGGATATGCCTTTGCTTCGCCGTTTATTTCAACCCCAATTATTAATTTCCCTTGCGATACTTTGTTATTGGTAGCATTTTCGAATACAACCTGTTGTGCCTGTTGAAACATTTCGTCTGCATTCAATTTGAAGTTGAGGTAGTAAGTTATGACTGCATAAATTCCAAGCAGCAATAAATTGATACCAAGTTTCACCCAACGTTGCTGCTTAATGAAGCGGCCCATTTGATAAATTACGAATATATAAAACAAGATGCGCAGCCACCAAATGTTGCGTGAAAAGAAATAAGCAATTGCCAGCGTGTTATCATTTTGACTGCCAGGGAATGGCATGATGAAATAAATGCGCAATATTTCGCTGGTAAACATTAACAGTAAAACAACAGGGAGCCACCATTTTTTCATGTGACAAAATTAATTGAAGCCTTAAAACTTATGGATGATTAACATTCTTTTTACGAAGCTGTTTACATAATTTAAGGGCAAACGCAGATGCGATAAACGAAAATTAAGCAATGGAAGCGATAAACCTTATTTTTTATGTAAAAAATATTTCTTGCCACAAGCATGCACTTTTCAATTTTATTGCAAATTTGGGTAAACCTCAGCTATGTCAATAGTGTAGTTGCTTTACTTCTGTCTATTAATTAATTTGGGACAAAGCAACTTCCATTTCTGCGTGTCAAATTCTATCTTTACACCATGCTAAAAGCACTGCGTATTGCGAACTACGCCATTATAAATGAGGCTGAAATTGTTTTTTCGGAAGGGATGAACATTATCACCGGTGAAACAGGTGCAGGTAAATCTATTTTACTTGGTGCCCTCAGTTTAATTTTGGGTGAACGTGCCGACAGCAAAGTTTTATTTAATAAGGAAAAAAAATGCACTGTTGAAGGCGTTTTTGATATTGCTAACTACGGTTTAGAAGCATTTTTTACAGCTAATGAGATAGATTTTGAAAGTGAAACTATTATTCGTCGCGAATTAACGGATAGTGGGAAGTCGCGCGCATTTATAAACGACACGCCTGTTAATTTGAATTTATTGCAGCAACTTGCTGGCAAACTTATTACCATACATTCGCAGCATGAAACACTTGATTTAGGTAATTCTGTTTTTCAATTAACGGTAATTGATGCTTTAGCTGAAACACAGCAACTGTTATCAAACTATAAACAACATTTTTTCGACTGGCGTGCATGCAGTAAAAAACTGGAAGCAACCGTATTGCTTGCTAATAAAGCGCTTACAGAGAAAGATTTTATTGAATTTCAATTTACGGAATTAGACAAGGCAAATCTAGACGATTTTAATCAGCCTGAATTAGAAGCCGAACTTACACAGTTAACGCATGCTGAAGAAATAAAACGGAATCTTGTTTTAAGTGTTGACGCATTAGAAAATACATCGGGAAATATTAATGATCAACTGAGGATTATTATTGGACAATTAAACAGTATTTCGAAATATAAACCTGAGCTTGAACAATACATTGCACGAATAGAGTCGGCAAATATTGAATTAAGAGACATTGCACGCGACCTTGATGATATGTCGGGTTTAGTGATTGCAGACCCTGCTAGAAGCGAAGTAATTCAGCAGCAATTAAATATAATTTATCGCTTACAAAAAAAGCACAATTGCAATACACTTTACGATTTGCTGTTGCTGCGGAATTCACTCAGTGATAAATTGCTTGCATTTGTTAATTCTGAAGCAACAATTGAGGCGTTGCAGAAAGAACGAGATTTATTATTCAGTAAATTATCGATTGCAGCAAAAAAGTTATCCGAAAAAAGGATTAAGTCATTTACAGGGTTAGAGCAAGCTGTGCATAATTTATTATCGGAGGTAGGCATGAAAGACGCGCTATTAAAGGTGGAGCACATTTTTAGCACAGATAAATATTTAACAGAATCGGGAGCTGACCATATTCAATTTATGTTTTCTGCAAACAAAGGTGGATTGCTGCAAGACATAAAAAAAGTGGCAAGTGGTGGTGAATTATCTAGATTGATGCTTTGTATTAAATCGCTATTAGCGAAGAGTGTTGCATTACCTACTTTAATATTCGACGAGATTGATACTGGCGTTTCAGGTGAAATTGCACACAAAGTGGGGAATATTCTTATGCGCTTATCGGCGAGCCATCAATTGATTGCAATTACGCATCTTCCGCAAATTGCATCAAAAGGCAAACATCATTTATTTGTTTACAAGGATACGAATAAAGCAATTACTACAACGCAAATAAAATTGTTGGATGACAACAATAGGCTTATGGAAATTGCGAAGATGTTAAGCGGTGAAAGTCCAACCAAGGCTGCATTAGAGAATGCGAAGGAATTGTTGATGTTTGATTGAGGTTGGGAGGTGAATGTAAAAAATCGGCATAGGGAAAGCGGATGGAATGCGCAAAGCGGTGCTGCGGAATCAGAGATTTGGCAGAGCGGTGATGTAAAAAAGCGGCAAATATCTTGCAATATTTGCCGCTTTTTTTAAAGCTAATTAATTTATTCTACTACAATATTTTTTGCAGTAGTGTTTTCACCATTTGAAAACTGAATTGAATAAACGCCGCGGCTTAGTCCAGCTCTTTCAATAATGAAACTATGCATTCCTGCATTAAGCTCACCATCGTTTATTACGCGAACAGATTGACCTGTTATATCTAACAATTCTATTTTAATTGATGCTGAAGCAGCTAAAGCAAATTCAATTGTAGCATTAACTGTTAGTGGATTAGGGAAAATGTTTAGGGCAGATAATCCAGCAATTTCTTCGATACTGTTTTGAGCAGTTGCAAATTCTTCGCTTGAAGTAAATACTGTTTGCACTAAAGGTGATTCAACGCAAATTGTACTTACAGCCCATTCGTATAAAGTATTTGCATTCAAATCGGTTAAGGTTATAAACGGAGTGGTTGAAGTTTCAATAATCCATGTTGGTTCAGCAACTGGTTTATATTGAATTTCATAGCTGATGCCACAAACAGATGCTTCCCAAGAAAGTGCTGCAGTAGTTGGAGTTACTAATCCTGTAGTTATTGTTGCAGGTTTGCTGCAGGTTATTGTGATATCTGTGCCGTTATTTGTTCCTGTAAATTCGATTAATGTGCTTACTGCGCGCATTCTGTAACCTGATCCATTATCGGTAGTTGCAGGAATAGTGCAAGCAATAACGCCGGTTAAATCGGTAGAAGTTACACTACCAATTGCAATAGGAGCAGCAAAACTGCCGTCCGCATCGCTTAATTCAATTGTGAAAATATTTCCTGCTTCAAAAATTCCTGATGCCGAATACGAAACATTTAAATCTTCATCAGGGCAATACGTAGTTTCAATAACATTAATTGTAAGTGATGGCGCCACGTAATCGTATAAATCAGATTTCCATACATTACGACCATAAGTAGCAGCATATATTTTAAACTCGTTATAATTGATTTCAAGTTCATGTACCATAACATTCGGCAAGCCTGTCATGTATGGCTCCCAATCGCCAGCAACATCGTCTTTAGTAAATACACCTAAATCGGTTCCGACATATAAACGATTAGTTGTGCTAACATTTTCATAAATAATGGTATTAACCGGTACGTTTGGAAGTGTTCCTGAAACGTTGATCCATGTAGCGCCTGCGTTATTTGAAAAGTATACTTTGTTACCATCATCGTAACCGCTCAGTGCTACCCAAACATGTTCTGGGTTTTCGTCGCTAACTGCTATATAATTAAATCCTATTCCGCCGGTAGGCAAGCCTGCAGTAATGGTTGTCCATGATACACCACCATCGGTAGACACTTTAATTTTTTGCAAAGCGCATGCATACACATAATTGGTATTTGAACGGGCAATTTCGATATCGAATACTTCGCCGCCTAAATTTGCAGAATAAGTTGTCCAAGAAGTTCCACCGTTAGTTGATTTTTGAATATTTCCTGAGCTAGCACCATAATACATAACGAGGTGATCAATAGGATCCATTTCGTAAGGTGTTACCCATCCACCACCAGCAACAGGAAGGTCAGCAAATGAAACGCCGCCATTTATTGAACGCGTAACATAACCATATTGATAACATGCATACATGCGGTCAGCGTTCGAATGATCAATTATTACTTCCATACCATCACCACCTTGAACACGGTCCCAATCGGATCCATTCCAAAGGTTACAACCATTATCTTGCCATCCACCTAAAAGTAAGTCAGGCTCTGTGTAAGAAGATGAAATTCTATAAACCTGTGCAATGCGCAATCCATCGCTAATATCTGACCAAGTTTGACCTTTATCGGTTGATTTAAACACACCACCATCATTACAAGCATAAACAATATTTGCGTCAACAGCGCTGCAAATAAATCCTTTCATATCAGCATGCACGTAATCGCTGCCACCCCAACCAGCCCAATCTGATTTCTTCGACCAGCTTGAGCTTCCGTTTGTTGAACGCGCAATATCTAAACCACCTGTAAATAGTAAATCCTGATCTAACGGAGAAACGCCTAAAACGTTATCGTAATATCCGTAGTAAGTGTTTACACCGCCTGGTGATGTAGGTGTGGTCCAGGTTGAACCGCCATCTACACTTTTTTTCATTGTTGCCGATGGGCCGAAAACATAGATAGCCAAAGGATTATCAGGTGTAGTTTCGATAGACATTCTATCGGTTGAACCATATAATTCGTTTTTTAGCATGCTCCAATTTTCGCCAGCATCGTAGGTTACCAAAACATCTTTTTCACCTACAGCATAAATTGTATTATTATCTAAAGTATTAAAAGCAAAATCGTAGCAATGCACATCCGATACTAGAGTCCAGTTATCGCCACCATCGGTAGTTCTATACATACCATTTCTAGTAGCTGCAAGCAGAATATTGGTATTTTCTGGATGAACGATTAAACGTTGTACAATTATTAAATCTTGTTGCAAATAGCTTAAACCAGTTGGCAACCAAGTAAGTCCGCCATCATTAGATTTAAAGATACCAGCGCTATAAACGCCGCCCCAAAAATCGGCATCAGCCTGCCAAGAAGCTTCATAGCCGTAACCATCGCCAGTTGCAATGTAGATGATATCATTATTACTAGGGTCAACAGCAACATCTGCTATACTTGTTACAGGAATATTATCAGTTAGTGGCAACCATGTTCCACCTAAATCTGGTGATTTCCATAATCCACCACCTGCAGTTCCAGCGTACATAGTATTGGGTTCTACGGGATCGAGCATAATAACATTAACGCGACCAGCACCACCAGCGCTACCTGGCACATCGGCCGTGCCAACAGGCTCCCATAATGCAGTGCGGCTTCCGGCTGTATAGGCGTCAGGATGCGCCTTTAGGTAATTATTTTGCTCGGTAAATAGGAGTCCAGGTTTTGGGTAATTACCATTTTCATCTACTCGTGTTTTCATCAAATAATCCCAACGCATAAATTTTGTGCGGAGATCATCCGAATACACTTCTATACCTAGCAAATCGCTCTCTACATCAAGAGAATTGAGGTAATTCAGGTAATTTTCGCGTACTTGATAATAGTTTGGCGAATTGCTTAAAGCAGGCCAAGCCTTTTTATCGGTTACAGCTATTTGTCCAATCAGGAATTGTGTGGTGATAACGGCTAGGAGAAACGAGTAAATTTTTTTCATAAAATGAGGTATAAAATTTGATTAAAGTTACTGCTGATTTACGATTTTAGGAAGTAAAAAGTGTGAAAATGACATTGCTGTGAAGCAAAATTAATATAAACCAGCCTCAGAAATGCCACTTTAGCTGCATACTGCCCTATTTCACTGCCACTTTTATTATAGCATTACTTGTGTTTTACGCTGGAAAATCTACACATTTAGATAGCAATTTACTTTTTTAACAAAACTATAATACAATTTAAAATTTTGAACGATAATTTAGCGGTTGGATTCTATTGTATACTTTCAAGCAAATCGATAAACAATAAAGGATGAAAAGAATAACTTTTATAGCACTCATTGTGCTAGCAACGCAGCAACTAAAAGCAGATGAGGGCATGTGGTTGCCAATTTTATTAGAGCAACTGAACATTGAGGACATGCAAGCCCGTGGATTTAAATTAACGGCTGAGGATATTTATTCGGTGAATAAGAGCAGCATGAAAGATGGTGTAGTATTATTTGGTGGTGGATGCACTGGCGCCATAATTTCGAATGAAGGATTATTAATTTCGAATCATCATTGCGCGTTTTCCAACATTAATAAAATGAGTTCCCTAGAAAACAACTATTTACGCGATGGTTTTTGGGCCAAAAGCAAAGATATGGAAATACCTACACCTGGGTTAACCATAACATTTATAATAAGCATGCACAATGTTACTGATAGCATAATTCCATATTTAAATAACAATATGGATGAGGCAACTCGCGCTGGCATAATAAAACAATTAAGTACGAAATTAGAAGCCCAATTTAAAAATGGCACACATTATGACGCGAGTGTAAAAGCATTTTATTATGGTAATGAATTTTACTTATTTGTAACAGAAACATTTAAAGATATTAGATTGGTTGGCACACCAGAATCAAGTGTTGGCAATTTTGGAGGTGAAACCGACAATTGGGTTTGGCCGAGACATACAGGTGACTTTAGCATATTTCGCATTTATGCCAACAGTGAAAATAAACCAGCCGAATATAATGCGAATAATGTTCCATTTAAAGCACGATATTCATTTCCAATTTCAATAAAAGGTGTAGCTGAAGGTGATTTTACAATGGCAATGGGTTTTCCGGGGAGAACGCAGGAATACTTATCATCTTATGCTGTAGATTTAACTATAAACAGCACAAATTTAAACCGAATTACTTGTCGCGATGTGCGATTGGAAATTATTAATAAATATATGTCAGGAAATGATACTGTTACTTTAATGTATGCATCAAAAGTAAAATCGCTTGCCAATGCATATAAAAAATGGAGCGGCGAAAGTAAAGGTTTGATATTGAATGATGCGGTCGCTAAAAAAGAAGCATTTGAAAGTAAATTTCAACAATGGGCTAATACGCATGAAGGCAAAGATTACAGGTATTTATTGCAAGAAATGGATTCTGCTTATGCACAATTTGAACCCTATGCTGAGTTAACTGATTACACGACAGAAGCATTTTATGCAATAGAGTTGCTCAATTTTGCTGGCGGCTATAGAACTATTGCAGCACTAACAACCACAGATACTACCACAATGGCAACCTACCAAACGTTAGCAAGTAATTTTCTAAAAAATGCGGATGGATTTTACAAAAAATATTACGTAAAAATTGATCGAGAACTATTTGCAAGCATGATAAAAGTATATGCCGAAAACGTTGACAAAAAATTGCAATCTGATTATTTCAAGGCAGAAGCAGAAAAATATGCTTACGATTATGAAAGATGGGCAAGCGATATTTTTGAACAATCTGTTTTTGCTGATGAAGTAAAATTAAAAAAGGCCCTCACTAATTTTAATTCGAAAAAAGCAAAAAAAATAATGAAAGACCCTGCTTATTTACTATATGCAGAAGTTACAACTACCTACAGCAATCAAATTAAAACATCAGGTAGCCCATTAAATGAACGTGTAAATGCTTTAATGCGCAAATACATGCAAGCGCAACGTTTAATGCAACCTGATAAAGATTTTTATCCAGATGCGAATTCAACCTTACGTGTGGCGTATGGCAATGTGAAGGGCTATGCACCAAGAGATGGCGTATATTATACTTATAAAACTACAGACAAAGGCATTGAAGAAAAATATATGCCAGGAGATGAAGATTTTAATATGCCTGCTAAATTAATTCAATTGTTAGAAGAGAATGATTTTGGGAGATATAAAAATAGTGATGGTGAATTACCAATTGCATTTGTTGCGACAAATCACACTACAGGCGGCAACAGTGGCAGTCCTATTATAAATGGAAATGGCGAATGCATAGGCATAAATTACGACCGTGTATGGGAAGGAACAATGAGTGATATTATGTTTGACCCCAATGTTTGCAGAAATATTACTTTAGATTTTCGGTATATTTTATTTATTGTAGATAAATATGCAGGTGCAGATTATGTGATGAAGGAGTTGAAAATTGTTGAATAATTGAATTTAAACGTTATAAAAAAAGGGAATTGATTTAGCCGTCAATTCCCTTTTTAATATATTTTAATACTTACTTATTTCTCGACTTCAATCACCATTAACACTACCTCATTGCCGGTTAAGGTTGTATTAAACCCAATATTTTCACCTTGGTTAAATTGGATATTATTTTTAATGTTATTGCCTAAAGCTTTCTGCAATTTTTCAGCATAGCTGCCGTTTTGTTTATTAGCGTTTGCATTTATTGAGTTATAATCAATAGGTTCTTTAGTAACGAGAATTGCCATATAATCTTTGTTACCAATATTATCTACTTCCATGCTGTAATCTTTTGGAAACAATCGTGTTCCAGTTATACCACAATAAGGAGAATGCTTTTCGGTGTATGGAAATAACATGGCACTTGCATTATTTTCATCAGATGCAAATACATAGGTATAACATTCGTTGGTATTGGTAACTTCTATCTTGAATTTTGTACCTTTTTTTACCAAAGATTTAGTGGCGAAAACGCCAGGAGATTTTTGTGCTAATTGAATTTTCTTTTTGGTAGTATTATCTACTAAACCAAAAGAGATATCCAAATTACTTCCGGTTGGTTTATCTACACTTCCCATTGGGAAAACACCGTAAGCTTCCACCACAAATGCTTCAAAAACATTATAAGGAACCCACGCTACGCCATCTTTACCCCAGTCTGGTCCCCAGCTATTCATAATTTGAAATGCGCCACCTTCTTTGTAATCATCGTATCCAATTACACACATGCAATGTCCACCAAATCCCGATTTATTTATATCACTCTGTGAAGGGTTCCACACATCTTTTCCCATCATAGGTTGCATAAATGTGCCACCTACCATCATGCCAATAACAACAGGTGCACCTTGAGCAATATTTTGCTTAATGGCAACCAAATCAATTTTCTCGTTGCCAACACCTTGTGCATCACCAACGGTAAGGCGATTAAAGCCTTTCATTTTATATTGACCTGCTTGTTGTTTTAGTGCCGAATTAGGTTGTTTGCTGCAATCTTGGTCGTTATAGGGGAATTCGAGCAGGGTAACCAAACCTTGGTCTTTCATAACATCCATTGCATTATTAATATATGCGCCTTGACAATTCTCCAATCCAATTTGATTATACAAATATGCAGGACTAAAAGCAATTTGGTCGGGATCACCGCCAGTGCGTTGTGCTTCTAAAATGGTGCGCGCAGCATAGGCGCTTCCCCATCCAACACAACTACCTTGTGACCCTTGATTTTTGCGATCAGGTGCATATTTCAGCAACGAAACGGACTCTGGCAATGGATTTTTTGCATTATCGGTAATGGGAGGTTCAAAAATTGCTGTTTCATCATATTTTTGGGCATCAAAACTGGCTCCAGTATTAAAAACATCGGTGATGTTTAATCCGCCTTCACCACCGCCGTTATTAAATAAATTGCCACCACCAAAGTATAAAACGGCAGCACCAATAAGCACTATTACTATACCTGTTTTCGGGTTTTTACGAAAAAGTCCCAACAATAAAGGAAGCAGCATTGTGATGAGATTCCCTCCGCCGCCTCTGTTACCGCCACCACCGCCGCCAGGAATTTTTCTTTGCTGCTGTGGTTGATTTTCATCCTTTACCATTCTAATTGCCATATGCAAATTTTTGCGTGAAAGTTATACAAATTTATCTAGCTAAATGGTAAAAATAATTTTGTTGCTAACGTCGTTAATTTGTAAATTAGCATGAAAATCATTAAAATTGTTGTGTGGACCATATATTGAAATATTTCCCCAATCTCGATAATAAGCAAATCAGTCAGTTTAGAATGATTGGTTCTCAATACAAATATTGGAACGAGAAAGTAAATGTCATCTCTCGACAAGACATTGATAACATCTACCAGCATCACGTTTTACATTCGATGGCCATCAGCAAATTTATTGATTTCCAACCAGGAACAAAGGTTTTAGACTTGGGTACAGGTGGGGGTTTACCAGGAATTCCGTTGGCGATTTTATACCCAGAAGTTGAATTTCATTTGATAGACTCAATAGATAAAAAGATAAAGGTTGCCGAATCGGTTTACAAAGCGCTAGGATTGCGAAATGTTACTGTTGAGCATACGAGGGCAGAGGATTTAAAAGATAAATACGATTTTGTAGTTACCAGAGCCGTTGCCGACATGATGATTTTATACGATTGGACAATCAACCTCATTAGGCGAGGTGGTTCATTCAATGATTTTCCAAATGGCTTAATCATGTTAAAGGGAGGATTTCTTGACTTAGAAATCGCCCCATTTAAAGAAATATTATACAAATTTCCTATAACAGAATGGCTGCCGGAACAATGGTTTATTGACAAATATATTTTATATCTGCCAATGGATTAATCTACTGTGTTAAACCCAACAAAACATTGATTTACTGCTTACGATTAATTAATTGGGGTTAAAATGCTCTGTTAACGCCTATTACATATCTAAACTGCAAATATTCATCACCGAAAGGTGGACGATTTAAAAATAGCGGCAAATCAACACGAACCGTTATTGGCTTTACTGTTTCTAGCGGACCAAACCAATTCCATGTAAACGCAGCACCCAAACCGGCATCCATGCGTATGGCCGAAATATTTTCAAAATCAACATCAGCGACAATAACACCAGCATCTGCAAATAAATAAGGCTCCAATTTTATGAATTTCAGCAATTTTAATTTGTATAGTCTATTAAATTGCAATTCAGCATTTATTGAAGTGCCACTTACGCCAGTATATGCCAAATACTGATTTCCATTTTCATCTGCTTCAGCAACCAGATAGCCAGCATACCCGCGAAGGTTTAAGCCGCCGCCAGCATGAAAATGACCCGTATTTTCTGTAAAATCGACCCATTCATCAGGAAAAAATCCACGTGAACGCGTATATTTATTATCAAGCATTTCCTCTGTGTTAGCGCCTGCCAACATTAACGACGATTCGAATGGAATATTGGAACCACTGCCCCATTGAGCAAAATAACGCGTGCGCAAATCTAGTTTACCCAATCGCGTAATATTTATAGCTTCAACATTAATGCGCGAAAAATCATAATCGCTGAGCAAATCGTTACTTCTAAAATTGAAGGCTAATTTTCCATTTCCCTTAAAATAATTGTAATTACGCTCATAATCTATGTTTACCGAATTATTTTTATTTGGCAATACCAATTCATTATTGTATAAATACATGGTATTATTAAAAAATAAATCTTTTACATAAACCGATAATTTATCCCTCAATCCGTTACCCAATCTTTTTTCAAAACCGGTTTCCAACGAAAACACACCATCAAGATATCCTGTATTTAAAAAATAATCGCTATTAGGCAAGAACCTATCTGTTGAAGTGCTATAATTTAAATCGAAATTAATTAAATCGAAGTTTTTGCTTTCATCTGATATTATATTATCTGCTGAGGCAATAAACGAAGGGTCATACAATAAACCTTGCGCTAAACCAGTGTTGTACCAAGCTGTAAATTCAAGTTTGTGTTTATATCCAAAATAATCGCCATTAAAATGCACTCCGGCTTTAATGCCATCGTAGGCATTACCCCAAATTTCGGGGCGCCAATGCATTTCGTAAGCCTTCCAATCACTGTAATTGCCAATTTTAGAGTCGAAACTCCATACTACAGGGCATTTCCATCTGTTATCCAATAAATTAACATCTGCAAGCCTGTTTGTTGGATCAATTATAATGTCTTTAATTTTTTGGGTTGTAGTGATAGATGCAACATAAGTTTCGTTCATTTTACCCCAACCATACCACTTATCTAATGTTATAACATTTTCAAAATAAGTTCTATCTAATCGTCCTTTAGGCTGCGTATTCGTTGTATGTTTATTGAACCATGTATTCGGAATATAATAGTTTAACGTATCGCCTGATTCTAAAATAACAGCAAAATCTAACGGCATTTGCATTTGCCCTTTCCGATTAAAAGTAATATCATAATTCAAAAGTGTTTGCCCATCTAAATTAGTTGGCGATTTCTTTTTTACACATTGAATTCCATAATCAATATTTTTTGTTGTTTCCAACCATTGATCAAAAAACCAATTTAAATCTACATGCGTGTAATTAATAATTGAATTTCTAAAATCTTCAAGATAAGGATGGCACAATTTCCATTCATCAGTATAATTGCGCATAGCAGCAAGAAATACATCATCACCTAATACGTATTGTAAATTATACAACATAACTGCTGTTTTATAATATACATGTCGGTAACCGCCTCCATGACCTAAGGCTGAATTAAACATATCAGAATGCGTGTTTAAATTCACATCTTTTTGTCGCGCAGCATCGATTAAATACGCATAATAAACCTCACTCATCATAATTTCATCGGGCTTGCGATATTTAGCAACATACTTGTTAGTTTCCGGGAAATTGATTCTGTAATCACCGTCAATTTTTCGATAGCCCCAAGCGGTTAAAAACTGCGCAAAACCTTCATCTAAAGCCGCTCTATACGTTTCATTATTTCCAACCATACCGAAATACCACATGTGCCCAACTTCATGAATTAATAAATCTCTGTAAGCTGGATCATAGCCACCATCTAATGTCAACATTGGATATTCCATACCGTCGCGCGCATCGGCAACAATTATTTTAGGCCAAATGTAGGGACCGAAGTCATTGCTAAAAGTTTCGATAATACTTTTAGTATATTCAGCTGCATTCTGCCAAAATGCAGCATGACTTTCCTGCACAAGTGCCACGCATCTAACGCCTTGTCCGTTTACTATTGCCATTGCCTCACCAATTCTATAATTTGGGTCAGCGGTAAATGCAAAATCATGTACGTTGATTGCATAATACTTCCACGTTTTTTTATCACCTTCGTTGTAAGGAATAATTACTGATGCCTTTTCTTCCCAAGGTTTTCCTGCGAAATTTTTAATATCCAATTTTTCCCGTAAGGCACGCGGCATTGCTTCCGATTCATTTTCAAGATATCCCGTGGCGTCAACAATATAATTACTTGCAAATGTGAGCTCCACTTCAAATGTTCCGAAATCACCGTAAAATTCTTTCCCTAGGTGCTGGTCGGTATCCCAACCAAATTTTCTATCGTACACACAAATGCGCGGATACCAATGCACACCATCATAATGCGTAAAATCACCAGAATCAAATACCTTCATCCGCCTGCGTAAAGAACCCGTGTCGAAATATGTTTTAAATGCCGCTTCAAATGTTATATGTTCACCTGGCTTAATTGGTTGATTTAATGTTACTTTCAAAACTGAAATATCTTGTTGCAAAGTTGTTGTTTCATTAACTGGTTTCCCGTTTCTATCAACTACTGTAATTGTAGTTACTTCCGTTCCTAAACCTGCAGCTTCGTATTTGCCATAAGTCGGTCTAACATCATTCGACAAGTTAATTTCTTCAACATATGAATTCGGTTGAAATGCTTCTTGATATAAATGAAAATAAACAAATGGCAATTCATCTGCCGAATTGTTGTAATAGGTCAATTTCAATTTGCCGTCAACAATATCTGTTTTTTCATCGATAGCCGCTTTTATCATGTAATGCACATCTTGTTGCCAATAGCCATCAAAAGGTTTTTTGTTTTTCCAATAATATGGATTCTGCTCACTTCGATAGCTAAAGGCTGGTCGAGAAAATTGATCTGGAAGAATCTGAGCATTTACAGATAGGTAAGCGCTTAGGCAAAAAATAGTGAATAAAATGATTTGCAGATACCGCATGTTATGTTTTGATTTGTGAAAAATTGATTACGCAAATATATAACCCTGTCACTTAAATTTCATGTATTACTTTATAGCGTTATCCCTAATTCCGGGCATTGGCCCTGTTCTCGCAAAATCGCTATTGAGCTACTGCGGCAGTGTTGAAGACATTTTCAAGACAAAAAAGCACCAATTGTTAAAAATTCCAGGCATTGGCGAAATTGCAGCTGATGCTATAATTAGACACGACGTTTTTGCGAGAGTCGAAGAGGAAATGGCATATATAGATAAATCGGGGGTTCGCGGTCTCACTTACTTAGATTCGGAATACCCAAAACGATTAAAGAATTGCATCGATGCACCAATAATGATTTATGTAAACGGCAATGCTGATCTAAATGCAGAGCGAACCTTAGGCATTGTTGGAACCAGAAATGCAACAGATTACGGCAGACAGATTTGTGATCAAATTATTGATGAATTAAAAGATGAAAATATTTTATTCGTAAGTGGATTAGCCTATGGAATCGACATCGTTGCGCATAAAGCTTGCGTTAAGCGTAATTTGCCAAATATTGGTGTGCTTGCGCATGGTTTAGATAGAATTTATCCCTATGCACACAAAGAAATAGCTAAAAAAATAATTGACAATGGTGCATTACTCACCGAATTTTTGTCCCAAACAGTGCCTGATCGCCAAAACTTTCCGAAACGAAATAGAATAGTTGCTGGAATGGTTGATGGCTTGGTAGTAGTGGAAACTGCACAAAATGGTGGTGCCGTTATAACTGCATTGCTTGCTAATTCTTATAATAAAGATGTAATGGCAATTCCAGGAAACACAAATAATCCGCTTTCAAAAGGATGTAACTCTCTTATTAAAACAAACCGTGCAGCATTGGTTGAAAATGGTACTGATATTTTACAATTAATGGGGTGGACAAAAACAAATGCTAACAAACAACCCATTCAAGCATCGTTATTTAACAATTTAGATGAAGATGAACGTATAATCTACGATATTATAAAAGAAACCAAAGAAATTGGCATTGATGATATTACCATTTTGTCTGCAAAATCGCCTGGAACTATAGCAGGAGTATTGCTTAACCTCGAGTTTTATGGGCTAATTGCCAACATGCCAGGGAAACGATTTAAGACTGTTTAAACCCGAAATAAGCAATAGAAGTCATATTATCTCCTATTTTGCAATTAAATCAGATGGTTCGAGCGAATATCTTCCGCTATTCAAATTATTTGCTAAGGTCTATTTATTAATTTAGATTGAACTCAGATATTTAAATAGCATTTATGCCGATTAAGGCCGTTTTTGAATAACAAATACGCATCGCCTTTACCCTTTACAAATTTGCTTAACTAAGCAGTTATATCATTTCGCAAGTAATTTACCGTATTTCACGCGAAGTGGGTTGTGTAATATTACTGTTGTAGTCACATTTGCAACAGTTAATATTCAAACCAATTATTATGAAAACACTATTTACTATATTTATTACACTGTTAACACTTGCAAGCTTAAATGCACAAACAACCGAAAAGGTAACCATATTGGAAACACACGGTGTGGCAAGTAATAATTTGCAAAATGCCGATTTTAACAATGATGGTATTAAAGATTTTATTACGCATTATGGTTCGATGTTTAGAATCCACTTTTCAGATGGTGGTGAGGAATGGACTAATACAGTGGAAGTAAATCCAGGCACTATCTTAACTTTTGAAACTTACATTATAAAAGATGTGAATGGTGATAATTACGACGACATTGTATATTCTAATGTTGGTTATAGCGCTTCGATAAAATGGTTGGAAAACCCAACAGATGGCAGCGATTATTGGGTAACACATACATTAACAGGGAGTTATCGTTCACTTATTGGTGTATTTGATGTTAATGGCGATTTGCAACCAGATATTGTTTATGAAAATTGGTTGGGAAATTTAGGTTGGGTTAAAAATGTTGCAGGCAGTTTTACATTATTCAACGCTATTCCAGATTCATATGCTGAAACTAAGCTTTGGAAAGTGGAAGATTTTGATCAAGATGGCGATGACGATATGGTATTATTTTTTGATTACTGTTGCCTCGATTATTTTGAGAATAACAGCGATGGTACGTTTGCTGTTACTGTTGTTTCACCTGATGACTATCAAAATGCAATTTATCTTATAGATTATAATGCAGATGGATTTAACGATATTGTAACGCAATATGGTACTGAATTCGAGGTAGCAACATTTAATAACATTACAGGTGGATTTACACCTGAAACAGCGTTCGGAATTTTGGATGCACAAACTATTGCGGTTGCAGATATTGATGGCGATAGCGATGAAGATTTTATTTGCATGATTTCAAATCTCGTAACAGGCTTTTTTGATTTATTTTGGCGCGAAAACACTGGCGATGTAACATTAACAGCACTAAGTCTTGTGATGGATTCTGTAAGTGAAGTTGAAAGTGCTTTTAATTTTTATGATTACAATGGCGATTTAAAAGAAGATTTATTTGGCTCTAACAACGGTCGCATGTATGTGCAATTAAGTGATATGCCAACGAATGAATTTTTATCATCATTTAATCCAGATTACATTTATTTACGCATGGATTTAATTCGGTATTTCGATGTAAATAATGATAGCCAAACCGATATTATGCTCGCCAACAGAGACGGTGTAGTTGGTTGGATTGAATATGATCTAATAAATGATACCGTATCAAATGTGCACCATCTTCCAAAAATTGAAGCTAGCCCCTACCCTGTCGACATGATTGAAGCTGACTTGGATAATGACGCTGATTTCGATTTAATAATTAGCTACAAAAGCTTTTATGGCGGATCACAAATCACCTATTACTTTTTAAACGATGGTGAAGGCAATTTTACGATGCACGAATTCAGCTCAGACGCGTTTGCGCAAATGCATGTTTTAGATACTGATGAAGATGGTGATATCGACTTAATTGGATATGATGTTATTGCAAAAAGCATAAAAGTATTTGTTAATTCAGGTGATACTACCAATATTTTTTCTACTTGGGTTACGGTTGCTGCTTCAACAGTAAATGGTTTCGATTTAGCAGACATCGATAATGATGGCGACCTCGATATCATCTATTCTAAAACATGGGAACCACAAATACAAATTGCATACAACGAACCTGCTATACATTTTGCAGCGGGCATTGATGCAATTACACATGATTGCACTACAGCAGCATTAATTTATACAGATGATTTTGATAATAATGGATTTGAAGATATTGGTTATTCATGCAGCACAGGACCGCTAAAAGTATGTTTTAATACCGATGGCGTATTTACTTCAGTTGGATTTGGTGCTGGCAAAGGTTCTATGCCTTTTGGGCCTTCGTATACTGATGATTTTGATATTAACAACGATGGCTTTAACGATTTAATTGCTGCTGATTTTATAAATGGCACTTATATTAAACTATCTTCTGGACCTGGAACATACTTGGAATCAAATTATTTATATACCAAAGACTATGGTCACTTTTTATACGCAGACACAAACCACCTTGCTGATTTTATTGGAACCAACGATAATGAATTATATATTCTATACGATATCAATTTTATTGCTCCAGATGTAACCATAACTGAGCCAACATTCGAGTGGATTGAAGAGGGCGGAACTGGAAGCAGTGTTAGTGTATTTGCAAATACCATCCCCAATCATGTATTGCAAATAATATGCACACCTGACCCTATAATTGATGCAGGTGCTGGTGCTGGGTCGGCTATTGTAATTACATTATTACCCGATTCAAGTTCACTAATTCCACAAACAATTAATTTCACAGTTCCCGATGATGCAATTGTTGAAAATATCGTTTACAAAACTTATAGCATCACAACACCTTATGATACTTGGGGAATGTATGCGGGGATGCTCGATGATGTAGACACATTTTTAATTGCCGACAACGACCTTGGCATATTTGTTTCTGCTATATCTGTAGCATTAAGTGAAGGATTACTTCCTATAAATATTTACTTTAACATTAATAAAATAGCAACTGACCCTGTAACAGTTACATTAACCCCAGGTACAGATATTAATTTAAATGGCATAATTGGCGGTATTGCCACCATCGATATTCCATCTGGAATTAGCGCTGTTGCAACATATTCATTTAATGTTGCAAATCCAAATGATGTAATTGATGAGTTAAACATTTTACAACATGTGAACTATTTATTTAATAGCGCTGATTTAACAATTGATGGTTTTAGTCCCACCGCATTAAACGTAACCTTAACCGATAACGACATTGCAAATGTTGTGCGAAATATATCAATGACCAATATTGTTGAAGCAATAGATACAATGGAATTTCAATTAGAATTGAACACGGCTCCTACGCAAGATGTGTTTATAGAAATTACACCAGATGAACAACTCGATTTAGGTTTTGGTGTTGGCGTATCCCAAACTTTAGTTTTTCCAGCAAGTTTATTTGTTCCTGATCAACAATCTGTATTTGTACTGGCAATAAATGATGGTATTGTTGAAGATATGCATATTGGCAAATTAACCTTCAATATTTATTCAGCAGACCCATTTTATGATGACGAAACGCTTGGCATTTTAAATCTTTACATCATGGACCAAGAAACAACCGGCGTTTCAATTGAAACTGAAACACAAACAGCAGCAATTAATATATTTCCTGGCATAGGCAATGGTTCATTTGAGATAGATATTAAGGAAGCAATTGACTACTTGATTGTTTACAATGCAATGGGACAAGTTGTGCATTTTGAAGCACTAATTTCTATTGGCAAACACAATTTAGACCTAACCCTACTTTCTGCTGGCATTTACTATATAACGGCTAGAAATCAATCGTTAAATACTGCAATTCCCATACAAATTGTAAAGTAAAAAACATCTGCGAATTGTTATATAGCGCAAGGTTCGCACCTTGCGCTATATTTTTTTCACAAAAAAGATGACTAATGTTATTGCATAACCGCAAAATACTGCTGTATCTTTGCAGGTAAATAACCCTTCTTATACAATGACGGAACAAGGCATAAAAAACCCCACGGCAACGCTTAGCAGCATTGGATTTGATCACAAAGCAACAGCATTTTGGAACCTTTCACCAGCCGAATTAGTGGAACACACCCTAACTCGGAAACTTGGCGTTCTTGCTGATAGCGGCGCATTGGTTGTAGACACTGGAAAATTTAGAGGCCGGGCGCCAAAAGATAAATTTACTGTAAAAGACGAAAAAACTGCCAATACTGTAGATTGGGGCAATATTAATTTCCCTATCGAACCAGCCGTTTTTGATAAACTTTATCACAAAGTATTAGGATATTTGAGCGATAAGGATATTTGGGTGCGCGACAACTTCGCTTGTGCCGACCCGAAATACCGAATAAACATCCGCATAATAAACGAATACCCTTGGGGAAACCTCTTCTGTGACAATATGTTTTTACGTCCATCCGCAGCTGAAATAACAACAATGCAGCCCGATTGGCTTATTGTAAATGCACCAGGATTTTTGGCAAATCCTGCTGTAGATGGCACTCGTGAAGCTAATTTTGCTATGATTGATTTCACCAAACGAATTATTTTAATTGGCGGAACAGGCTATACCGGCGAAATGAAAAAGGGCATTTTTACTGTGCTCAACTACTGGTTGCCACAAGAAAAAGGTGTTTTAAGCATGCATTGCTCTTCCAATGTTGGGAAAAATGATGATGTAGCCATATTCTTCGGCTTGTCAGGAACTGGCAAAACAACCCTTTCCGCAGACCCAAACCGCAGATTAATTGGCGATGATGAACATGGATGGACAGCAGACAGTGTTTTCAACTTTGAAGGCGGTTGTTATGCCAAATGTGTAAATCTGACTAAAGAAAACGAGCCACAAATATTTGGTGCAATAAAATTCGGTTCTATTTTAGAAAATATTGAATTTTATCCAGGCACTAGAACTGTTGACTATGCTAACATTACTAAAACAGAAAATACTCGGGTTAGTTATCCCATAAATTATATTGATAACATCATGGTTCCGAGTAAAGGCGGTTTACCGAAAAATATTTTCTTTTTAACTTGTGATGCTTTTGGTGTATTGCCTCCAATTAGCAAACTCACTCCTGGCCAAGCAATGTACCAATTCTTAAGCGGGTATACCGCAAAAGTAGCAGGAACCGAGGCAGGAATTACGGAACCACAATTAACATTCTCAACATGTTTTGGTGCACCATTTTTACCATTACATCCCACAAAATATGCGGAAATGTTAGGTGCCAAAATGCAAGAACACAATGTGAATGTTTGGCTCATTAATACAGGTTGGACTGGCGGGCCATACGGAAAAGGTCATAGAATGAAATTATCCTATACTCGAGCCATGATAACAGCAGCATTAAATGGTGAGTTAGATAATGTAAATTATACCACACATAATATTTTTGGGTTACAAATGCCAACCACTTGCCCAAATGCGCCATCAGAAATTTTAGACCCACGTAATACATGGGCTGATAAAGCTGAATACGATAAAAAAGCAAGTAATTTAGCGGCACAATTTGTGAAAAATTTTGAAAAATATGCTGACAAAGCAAATGAAGAAATTTTAGCTGCAGCGCCAAAAGTTACCGCCAGCGTATAAAAAAACAATGAAATTTATAACCCGCTGCTAAATATGCAGCGGGTTTTTGTTTTACAATAAACATCATTTTTTTTCGTTTAAAACGTAAAACCCCAAAATGCGAAAAGCCCTACTCTGCTCAGTTGTAAGCGTATTTTTAATTACTGCCATTTCATCGTTTTCGTTAGCCCAAAAGGAAACTCGATTTTTTAAAAAGCAAGGTTTTGTGTTTGTGCCTTCAGGATATACAAATATTAATGGCGACTCCATATCAATACAATCATTTTACATTCAGGCCTCGGAAGTAACTAACAGCAATTACAAAGTATTTCTAGACGATTTGCAGCAAAAAGGCCTTACTGAAGCATATGCAAAAGCACAAGTATTTTCTGAAAAATGGAATTTACCCAACACTGATATGAAAGTATTTGCACTACAATATTTTACAAATCCGTCCTATAACAACTATCCAGTTGTTAATATAACTCAAGAAGGTGCGCGCATGTATTGCAGCTGGTTAGAGCAAAAATTCGACTCAGCTGGTTACAAAGTAAAGGTGCGGTTACCTGAATTAGCTGAATGGCAATATGCCGCAAAAGGCGGAAATGAAAATAATATTTATCCATGGGAAGGATCATCATTGCGCAATAAAAAGGGAGTTTATATGGCCAACTTTAAAACAGATAAATTGAGTGAAGATGGTGGATACGTAATGGCAATTTCTAAATCTTATTTCCCCAACGAATTTGGCATATACAACATGTGCGGTAATGTTACCGAATGGCTTAGCGATACAGCTATGTCGAAAGGAGGCAATTTTTGGAGTGATGCTGAATATTTAAAAATTGAAGCCAAGCAAGAGTTTGGTAATTCAACCTCCGCTTCACCATTTATTGGTTTCAGACCAGTATTCACCTATTTAGGCAAGCATTAGCAATAAGTATTTGAACCCATTGTTTGTAATCCAGCAGATTTTGACAGGCGAGCAGTTTCTACAAGCCTTTAATTGGGTTAATTTTATTACTTTTAACCCAATATAAAAAAAACAGATACAGGCAATCGACTAAATTATTTAAGTTTTGAGCTAGTTGATTTATTTAAGCCTACCTTTAAATGTAATCCATATACAACTTATAAGTATAAAATTACAAGTTCATAATTATAACTTTTATCCATCATCAAATGAAAAGTAAATTTTTTATACAATCATTTTTAATTGCACTTGCATTAACATTTTCCATAACCTTGTCTGCCCAAACAATTTGCACAGAAATTGTTGTTCCAAATATAATTACACCCAATAATGATGGTTTTAACGATAAACTTGTAATTGAATGTATAGAAAACTTTCCTGATAACGAACTTATAATTTTTAGTCGTTGGGGTGAAATTATTTATCATGCTTTTGGTTATTCCAATAATTGGGATGGATTTGCAGAAACGAATAAAAGTGAATTACCGGCGGGAACTTACATTTACATGTTAAAAGCAACAGTTAATGGCGAGCCGAAAACTATAAATGGTAGCATTACAATTGTAAGATAATGAAGCTATTTAAATTATTATTGTTAATGCTTATAATTTGGTGCAAAATGTCAGTTGCACAACAACCTTGGTTTACCCAATTTAATGAGCATCCTATTGTTTTAAATCCAGCATTTACTGGTAACGCATATCATTTAAATATCAGGGCACAATACAAAACATTGTGGTCAAGTTTAGAAAATGCACCTGCAACAGCTATTGTGAGCGGTCATTCACCAATTGGCATTAGCAATTCATCTGTTGGCGTTATTATAATGAATGATGAAATCGGCATTACGAAAACTACTGGTGCAACATTAAACTATGCTTATCGTTTTCAATCTAAAATAGGCAGAATAGTTGCCGGAGCTGATATTGCACTTGAAAATTATCGCGAACAACTCACTGCAACATCACCTGCAATGCCAAACGACCCTTTGCTAGCATCCGACTTTAATACTATGCTTTTTAATGCAGGAATTGGCGTTGCTTGGGAAGGCGAAAAAGGATATGCTGGTATTGCAGTTCCTGGTTTATTAAAACCTACACGTACAAGCAATGCAAATGACACTGTTGCAATAGATCCATTACAATTAAATATTACAGGAGCTTACCGATTTACATTATCATCGCGATGGGAAATGGCACCTGCCGTAAATTTCAGCTATATTGATTATTTGCCATCACAACTATCCATTTTATTTTTATTTGAATGGGATAATACAGTAGGGTTAATTGCAGGATTAAAAACTAACAATGCTTACTCAGCTGGTATTCAATATCGTTTTATGGAAAATTTTTTAATTGGATATAGTTACGATTATTTCGCATCAGGAATTGGCAATAACGGTGGCGGTCATGAAGTGTTATTAGGATTTGATTTAAATAAACCTGAAGGAGAATAATTGCATGCATTGTTTATACGCACCGGAATTAAATACGCAAAAAACATTTGAATTAGCAGAAAGCGAATCACACCATCTTGCAAATGTTTTAAGAGCCAATAATGGCGAAATAATTAAAATTACTAATGGTAATGGACAATTATTTGATGCTGAAATAATTGAAATTCACAAAAAACATACCCAAGTTAACATCATAAATACACAAACTTTTACTCGACAGCCAAGTGCAATTCATATTGCATTGGCACCATTAAAAACTAATGAGCGACTTGGATTTGTATTAGAAAAATTAACAGAATTAGGCGTTGCATCCATTACGCCAATATTAACGCAAAATGGAGAACGCAGAGTGTTTAATCATGCAAAGGAATTACACCATTTGGTGGCTGCAATAAAACAATCGCAAAACCCGTTTTTACCCTTGTTGCGACCGTTAATGCGCATTGATCAGCTGTTTTCAGCCGATTTTTCAAACATAGCACAAAAATTGCTGTGTCATTGTCGGGAAACACCAAAAATATTACTTGTACGTGAATACACTCCAGGTAATGATGTATTAATTTGTGTGGGGCCCGAAGGTGATTTTACCAAAGAAGAAGTGCAAATTGCAGCAGCAAATGGGTATGTTTCAGTATCGCTTGGAAACGAGGTGTTACGAGCCGAAACAGCAGCCATTGCAGCATTAATTGCCATTAAAACACTTAATCAATTATTATGAAGCTAAATCAGGTTTTAATATTTGTGTTTGCAGCTTTATTCGGTTTAACCGCTTTTAAGCCTGCCCCTCCAACCAATGCAATTGCTTTGTTAAAGTATAATGGCGGTGGCGACTGGTATGCGAATCCAACATCATTGCCCAACTTGGCTGCTTTTTGCAATAAAAATCTCGAATTAAATTTGAATACTGACCCGCCAACTGTTGAGGTTGGGAGTCCAGATTTATATAACTATCCAATTTTACACATGACCGGTCATGGTAATGTGGTTTTTTCAAACGACGAAGCGCAAAATTTGCGCACTTACCTTATTGCAGGCGGCTTCTTGCACGTAGATGATAACTACGGGATGGACCCATACATTCGGCCCGCCCTGAAAAAAGTGTTCCCTGAATTAGAATTAATTGAGCTGCCTTATGCCCATCCTATTTTTCACCAGAAATATGAATTCAAGAATGGTTTACCGAAAATACATGAGCATGATAATAAACCCCCACAAGCATTCGGCTTGTTTTGGGAAGGAAGGATGATTTGCCTTTATACTTTTGAATGTGACTTAGGCGATGGTTGGGAAGATGCTGACGTGCATAAAGACCCAGAAGCAACACGCCAAAAGGCGTTACAAATGGGCGCTAACATAGTTCAGTATGCATTTATGCGTAACTCAGGTAACTAATTAACTTACCAGGAAACAACCGTTTTGCAATAATTACCTACTTTCGTATTGGGGGGATTAAATAAAATTGAAATTTGAAGCTAGGAAAAATGAATTCCCAGAAACGAGAAGTGATGCAAATTTTGTTGGTTGAAGATAACCCAGGTGACATTCGACTAACCCAAGAGGCTTTGAAAGAGGGTACCATTGCTAATGAATTGCATGTTGTTAAAGATGGGGTCGAGGCAATAGATTACCTGAAACGCAAAGGGAAATATGCATCTCAACCCACACCCGATATTATTCTCCTTGACCTCAACCTACCGCGGAAAGACGGTCGAGAAGTATTAGCGGAAATTAAAGCAGATGACAAACTTAAACTTATCCCAATAATTATTCTTACAACATCTGATGCGGAGTCTGATATTCAAAAAAGTTATAAATTACATGCCAATAGCTTTATAACCAAACCCGTAGACCTTGATCAATTCATATATATCATCAGACAAATAGAAACCTATTGGTTTACTGTAGTAAAATTACCCGTTAAAAAATTTTGAAACACAGACAGAATGGAGAGTAAGAAGACAATAAATATTTTATTAATTGAGGATAATCCTGCTGATGCAAAGTTAGTTGAAATATACCTTAACGAGTCTACCATGCTCATGCCCGAAATTTCGAGGGTTAGCGAATTAAAGAAGGGACTATTGTTGCTAGAAGAAAGAGATTTTGATATTGTTTTGCTTGATTTAACACTCCCCGACAGTTCCGGATTTGATACTGTAAAAACAATTCTAAATGAGTTTCCAAGTCAAACTGTTATTGTAATGACGGGACTTGAAGATGATACAGTAGCTATTAATTCTGTAAAGGCTGGTGCGCAAGATTTTATTGTTAAAGGCCAATTCGACAGTAATTTATTAGCCAGAACCATAACCTATGCCATAGAGCGACACCAATTGCAAATTAAACTGGAAGATTATGCCAAGGCCATTAAATTAAATGAACAACGCCTAATTGAAGCGCAAACCATGGCGCGTATGGGAAACTGGGAACTTGATGTTGTAAACAATCAAATGTATTGGAGTAATGAAGTGTATAAAATTCTTGGGTATAAAGAAAATGCCATCGAACCAACCTTAAACGACTATTTGAAATTTATTACGCCTGATGATAGTGAGCAAGTGCGTGCTGCTATAAAAAGAACTATGGAAAAAGGTCAACCTTACCAAGTTAAATATGATGTTAGTTTACCTGGCAATATTGTAAAAACAATTGCCAATCGCGGGTTGATTCAAAAAAGTAAAAAAAATGGCGGACTGTGTTTAGCAGGTACTATTCAGGATATCACCAACATGTCGGAAAAACAAGATGCACCTTCAATTGATTTCAATTTACTTGAAAGCACACTCGATAAAATTAATGCAAATGTTACCGGCTTACCAGAAAATGATGAATTAAAAAAGCTTGTTGCCGATGCGCTAAATATGCTTAAAGCAAGCAAGCAATAGTTCATTAATATATTAACAGCAAAACATTAATACTTATAAACTGTTTACTAAAATGTCTAAATTTTTCCTCTTTTTAATCATAAATTTTGGTGCGCTTGCAATTGGAAGTTTGTTAATGGGCAATCCATCTACCAACGAATGGTATAATAGTCAAAACCAAGCCCCATGGACACCTCCAGGCTGGGTATTTGGGGCAGCGTGGTTTACCATCATGTTCTGTTTCGCTATTTACATGTATAAGATTGCAAATGTTAATAGTGCAAATGTCACAAAAGTTGCTTATCCATTATTTGCCCTTCAATTTATATTAAATGTATCGTGGAATCCAATATTTTTTAAATGGGAATTGGTATTGCCCGGTCTGATTGTAATTAGTTTGCTTACCATTTTAATAGGTTGGTTTTTATTTTGGGGTAAAAGTAAAATAGGCATAGCTACCTTGTGGGTATTGCCGTATTTTATATGGCTGGTAATTGCTACTTCGCTAAATGGATATATCTATTTCAATAATTAACGTTAATTCGTAATTAATATCCTGTCGGTTCCATCAAACATGGGCGACTGTATGCTTACTACTTTGAGTGGTATTACTGAATTTACAATTACCTGATGTGGTGTCTGCTTTGGTATGATGATGTAATCGCCTGCTTTGATATCAAACCAATTTTCTCCTAATAACATTTTGGCAGTGCCTTCTAGAATATAAACTTGTTCAGTGTGTTCCGCATGTTTGTGCAATGCCACATCTTTTTTAATCCAAATAATAAATGTGGTAGCAAGTGAATCACCATAAATCTTTTTACTGAAAATATTTTCATAAGGTGCATCAGGGTTAATGGTATCAAAATTAAAAAGTTGGGCGCTTGCAGGAAAAATAAACATGCAGATTAGCAAACCTGAAAACAAATATCTCATAACATTAATTTGATAGCAAAAATATTGGAAATTGTAAATCTAACCTAAATTAATCTATAGAAATTAGTAAATCACCCAATCTATTGATTTAGTTGGGCTTAACCTGATTAGCAAAAAAAAATTAAAACTGTATGCTATTGGTAGTAAGCATCTGATTTAATTATAAAGTAAAGGATGGTAAGACTTCTAATGCTTATTTAGCGTTTAAAGATGTAGACCATAAATTTGGATGGAGTTTCTATTGAGCGAGAAGAATAATTTAGTGCTATTAAGTGAAGATTGTCCAAGCAGATACACCCTGAATAAGAAAATCAGGGAAGGTTTGTTTTATCCCATGCATTTTGAGTGGATTTTTTATTCAGGGCAAATCCAACTAAAGAAATACGCAGTCGAGAACTCTTTTGTATTAATTAAGTTGGATTAAAACTTAGCGACAATTTTAAAGTTTAGCCGACGATCGGTTAGGTAGTTGGGAAATGAGTATTGGATATTATTAACATCTTTAACCCAGAAATAACTAATTGTATTTTGAATACCAAGTAAATTAAATACTTCAATGCTTGCCCACATTGACTCAAAAACGGTATTAATTGGTTTCTTGCCTTCGAGCGCTCGTTCTTTAGCTAGTAATAATGCCGAAAAACCAATATCAACTCTTCGGTAAGGAGGAATTTTTGAAGCTGCTCTATAATATTCACTATCAGGCGGTCCGTAAGGCATTCCGCTTCCAAATAGGAAACTCAAATGCACTTTAAAATTTTCGTTACCAGGCATGTAATCCTGAAAAAACATACCAAAAGTTACTAATTGATCGGTAGGTCTGCGGATGAAATCTTGATTAACAATTGTAAATGAATCTAATGCGCCATTTGCATCAAAATAATTAATTCTTGTACTGTCGCCGTTAATGTTTTCCTTCGTGCGCATAACACTCAAGCTAATCCAACTGTCGGCGTCTTGTACAATTTCCCCATGCAAGCGTAAATCAATTCCTGTAGCATATCCAACAGCATTGTTTTCACCAAAATAACGAATACGCACATTTTCTAAATCATACGGAATTAAATCGTACAGGTATTTATAAAAAGCCTCTGAAATAAATCTAAAATCACGATTCCATGCACGAAATTTATAATCACTTCCAATTACTAAATGTACACTTTTTTGACTTTGCACTGATGTATTTACCACGCCATCCAAATTTCTAAGTTCACGATAAAATGGCGGTTGATAATATAATCCAGCTGAAGCTTTTATTTCAATATTTACCAGAGAATCCTTTTTATTTTTCCAGACCGGTTGCCAAACATATTGCATGCGGGGCGTAATATTGAATTCTTTATTTAAATCCCAATAAGTAGCTCTAACACCTGCAGTTATGGCAAAATGTTTGTCTTCTGGCTCCCAGGTATCCTGAAAAAAACCACTATAGCGCATGCTATTTAATATTGTGGTCGATTTAAATACTTCTTGCAATTGCACTTCATTTCCTGTATACGGGAGCGAATATCCTGCACTATCGAGTAATTCCCATTCTTTTAATTCATCGTTAATATTTTCCATCTGTGCACGCACACCCCATTGAAAATATTGTGTGCGACGCTCGTGATTACCAATATGACTAATATTTACAACGTCGGATGTTAAATAATTACGCGCAAAATTTTGAAAAGTACCCACGCCTAATCCATAAATAACTTCACCATAATCTTCTGAACCTAAATTGGATTCAACCAAGCCAAGCCAATATTGGCCAATAATATCAAACGTTTCCGTTTCCAAACTATGGTAACCAGAAGCAAGCAGTTTGAGTGTAGTTTTTTTTGTTGGATGATATTGATAGCTCAAACCACCAAATGCAGTAACATAATTATCAATTTCTTGCCCTTCAAAAAATACATCAAGCTGAATTACTTCGTTCACGACCCCCGTAGCAGTTGAGCGGCTTTCTGGAATAAATGTATAACTGTTAGAACTGAAATTTGCTAAAATTTCTATCGATGATTTCTTGTTAATATTAATACCGAATAATCCTTGAGCATCAACAAAAACAGGATCATACTGACCTACCGTATTTAATGAACTCAATAAATACTTACTTGTTCTATATCGAGTACCAAATAAGTAATACATTTTTCCCGAATCAATCTGGTCATTAAAATAAAAGGAAGCACCCAATAAACTTGCCGTAACGCCAGCTTCAAATTCTGTTGGTTTTTTATACTGTATATCGAGCACACTCGATAATTTATCACCATATTTTGCCTCAAATCCACCAGCACTAAATGCAATATTATCTATGAGGTCGTAATTTGGAAATGGCAAACCTTCCTGCTGACCTGAGCGCACCAACAACGGACGATAAATTTCAAAATCGTTTACATAAATCAAATTCTCGTCATAATTACCGCCTCTGATGGAATACTGAGAAGTGAGTTCATTATTATTAACTGCTCCCAATGTTTGTAAAATTGCTGTTAATGGATCCATTGTATATGGAATAGGCTCTAGTTTTTTCAGCGGAATACGGTAAATTGTTTCTTTAGGATCGCTTACAATTACAGTATTTAATGTTCCTCCTTCTAGCTTTATTATTAGCACGTAACGTTCGCCTGTTTGCAATAGCACTTTTTCGTAATGCGTAATAAATCCAACATATGAATATCTCAACACAACAGTATCATCGGCAGATACTGCAATTTCATAATTTCCTTTTAGGTCGGATTGAGCGGAAGTTTTTGATTCAATTTCATAAATATTAGCAAGCGGAAGTGGTTTACCATCGGCATCAGTAATTATTCCGTAAACAGTTGCCTTTTGTTGTGCAGCAGCGGATAATGAGATTATCGCAAAAAATGTGAGTAAATAGGCGCGTAACATCAACACAACAAACGAAGGTTTTTGATTATTATTTTCTGGTAAATGATTTTAGCTGTGCTATAGCATCAGTAGGGTTTGGCTCACTAAAAATGCCGCTTCCTGATACTAAAATATCGGCGCCTGCATCTATAATTCGTTGTGCATTATCTAGCTTTACACCTCCGTCTATTTCAATTAAGGCGTTAGAACCAGATTCAGTAATGAGCTGACGTAATTTTTTTATCTTTTCGATTGATGTTTCTATAAAACCCTGACCTCCCCAACCTGGATTCACACTCATAAAACAAACAATATCAACATCAGTAATAATATCAGCAAGCGCGGAAATAGGAGTTGCAGGATTAATTGCCACTCCCCTTTTAGCACCCAATTTTTTAATTTCCTGCAAAGTTGCGTGCAAATGGGTACAGGCTTCAATATGCACTGAAATTGAATCAGCACCAGCCTCTCTAAACTGTTTGAGGTAACGTTCAGGAGTTACTGTCATTAAATGAACATCCAATGGTTTCTTAGAATGTCGTTTCATTGCAGCAACAACTGGTAAACCAAAGCTCATATTTGGCACATAAACACCATCCATCACATCAACGTGAATCCAATCTGCGGCCGAATTATTAATCATTTCAACATCTCTGGCAATATAGGCAAAATCACAACTTAATATACTTGGTGCTACTAAATGGCTCATGCCGTAAAGATAAGTGCTTATTATGTAAGAAATAAACAATGTAGCGCCTCCTGCCCTCAATTTACCCCAACTGTCGAAAAAATGTGTCCACTTGTCGAAAAAACTTTAATACATCATATTGTTTAACACACCTTTGCCCTATAAGTGTCCGCCGTATCGGTAACTTTGCCCAAAAAATTAGATATGCTTATTCCTTTGCAAGATTTTTTCAAAAACCCCGAACAAACTGGTTTCCAGATTTCTCCTGATGGCAATCACGTGTCGTGGTTAGCAAGTTATGAAAATCGCCTCAACATATTTGTACGCAATGTAACAACCGGCGAAAAAAAACAAATTACAACGCAAACCGACCGTGATGTTTATCATTATTTCTGGATAAATAACGCCACTTTAGCATTTTTGAAAGATAATAACGGAGATGAAAATTATCATTTCTTTCGCGTAAATCTAAATAATCCTATTGCTGAAGATCTGACACCTTTTGAGAATGTAAAAATAGATATCGTTGATGAGTTAGAGGACATAGAAAATGAAGTGCTTGTAATGATGAATAAGCGCAATCCAGTTTTTTTTGATGTATATAATTTAAACACCACAACAGGAGCGTTAAAACTAGTTGCAGAAAATCCAGGTAACATAACTGGCTGGATTACTGACCATAAGGGTGCAATCCGCATGGCTACCACAACCGATGGAGTAAACACCAGCTTGCTTTACAGGGAAGCCGCTAATGGTGAATTTAGAAATGTAATTACAACAAACTTCAAGGAAGGAATTTCTCCATTGTTTTTCGATTTTGATAATAACGAAATATACGCGCTAAGTAATATTGGCAGAGACAAAATTGCCGTAGTAAAATTTGACCCGAAAACCGCTGTTGAAACTGAAGTGATATATGAAAACGGGGAAGTTGATGCAGAAAGTCTCAATTATTCAAAAAAACGCAAAGTAATTACCTCCGCAACTTTCACAGATTGGAAAAAGGAATTTATTTTTTTTGATACAATTACCGAACAACGCTATAAGCAATTACGCCAATTAATAAATGAAGAAGCTGAAATTTATATTACTGATTACAATAAAGCAGAAACAGTATTTGTTGTAAGAACAATTAGCGATATATCATTAGGTAATTATTACTTATACAATAGTGAAACAGCAACAATTGAACATTTAGCTAATGTTAGTCCATGGCTAAACAATGCTGAATTATGCAAAATGCAACCAATTAAATATCAATCGCGCGATGGCTTAACTATTCATGGTTATTTAACTTTACCTAAAAACAAATCGGCAGAAAACTTACCAATAGTTGTTAATCCACATGGTGGGCCTTGGGTGCGTGATACATGGCGATTTAATCCTGAAGTGCAATTTTTAGCCAATCGGGGTTATGGCGTTTTACAAATTAACTACAGAGGTTCTACAGGTTATGGCAAACAATTCTGGGAAGCAGGTTTCAAAGAATGGGGTAAAAAGATGCAAGATGATATAACCGATGGTGTGCAACATTTAATTGAAATAGGTATTGCTGATAAAAATAAAATTGCCATTTATGGTGCGAGTTATGGCGGTTATGCCACATTAGCTGGCTTAACATTTACACCAGAATTATATGCTTGTGGGATAGATTATGTTGGCGTAAGTAGTTTATTTTCGTTTATGGAAACTATACCACCCTATTGGGAACCCTACTTAGAAATGATGTATGAAATGGTTGGACATCCTGTAAACGATAAGATTAAACTTGCCGAAGCGTCCCCGCTTTTGCATATTGAACAAATAAAAGCACCGTTATTTGTTGCGCAAGGCGCGATGGATCCACGAGTAAAAAAATCGGAAAGCGACCAAATTGTTGATGCCTTGCGGAAAAATGGTGTCGAAGTAACTTATCTAGTTAAGGAAAATGAAGGTCACGGATTTTCAAATCAGGAAAATCGATTTGAATTTTATAGCGAAATGGAAAAATTTTTACATAAACATATTTAAATAAATTAAGCAGTGAAAAAAGCATTTTCTTTAGCGCTCACAATATTAATTACAACGTTTACTCACTCGTTAAAAGCACAAACTCTTAGCGGTTCAACACTTTGGGAAATAAGCGGCAATAATCTTGCATCACCGTCGTATTTATTTGGAACCATTCATATTATTGATACTAAGCATTTTGTTGTAAATAAACAAACTGATAGCGTTTTTAATTTAACATCGCGCGTAGCGTTTGAAATTAAACTCGATGATGTAACAATGATGCATACCTTCCAGCAATGGGCTACATTGCCAGATGCTGGCACGTTGAAAGATTTTTGCACCATATCAGAATACACTAAAATGCAACGCTATTTTAAAGACTCACTACAAACGGATATCGAATCCTTGCAAAACCAAAAGCCTTTCATTTTATACCAACAACAAATTAGTAATTTAATTAGCAACGATCAAGCTTCATACGATTTACACTTTTTAACAAAGTCGATGGCAGCAAAAAAGGAAATTGTGGGCTTAGAGTTACTCACCGACCAATTACATATTTTTGACATCATTCCTTATGAAGAGCAAATAGATTGGATTGTTAGCGGTATTGATTCTGTAGCTAAGAATGACAGCTATTTTGATGAATTAATTCAAGCTTATCTTGCAGGCGATTTGCATCAATTGAATAAAATAATGACAGAAGATTCACCCGAACTAAAAAAATACGAAGATTTGTTCTTAACCAACAGGAATGCAAACTGGATGCCACGTATCACGACAATGATTAATGAAAAATCAACTTTTATTGCGGTTGGCGCTGGACATTTAACTGGCGAAAATGGGCTATTGCAATTATTAATTAATGCAGGTTACACAGTTACACCATTATAAAATAAAACTATACCATATGATTACAATTACCAATTTATCTAAATCTTTTAAACTGTCGAGGCAGCAGAAGAAAGAGATGAGAAATGTTCCGCAGGGAGATATTGTTCACGCTGTAAATAATATAAATTTAACCTGTATGCCAGGTAGAGTGTTTACATTGCTTGGTCCAAATGGTGCAGGCAAAACAACAACATTGCGTCTGATTGCTACCATTTTAAAACCCACATCGGGTAATATTGTAGTGAATGGTTTCGACACCGTTAAAAATGGCATGGAGGTGCGCAAAAGTTTGGGGTTTTTAACTGGCTCAACAGGCCTTTACGACAGACTAACGCCAGATGAAACCATTAATTATTTTGGGCGATTAAATGGCATGGATGAAAGTACATTGCAACGTCGCAAAAAGGAATTATTCGATTTATTGGGTGTAACTGAATTTGCGCATAGGCGAGTAGGTAAATTTAGCACAGGCATGAAGCAAAAGGTTTCAATTGTTCGAACAATGATTCACGACCCACAAGTGGTGGTATTTGATGAACCAACTTCAGGATTAGATGTAATTGCGGCAAAAAGTATTATTGAGTTGATTCGTCAATGTAAGCGTGATAATAAAACTATTATCTTATCAACGCATATTATGAGCGAAGTAAATATGCTTTCAGATGATCTTGCCATTATACATCGCGGCGATTTAGTATACAATGGCTTGTTTGCCGATTTCAAAAATAACATGAAGGAAAGCACATTGGAAGATGAATTTATCCGCATTGCACTTGAACATGAATCTGTAAAAGCTTAATTACCTAATCACAAACAAATTGAACAATGAAAAATATCATAACCATATTTAAAAAAGAATTAATGGACACGCTGCGCGACAAGCGAACATTGTCGGTAATGCTTTTAATACCACTTGTAGTTTATCCTGCCATTTTTATTGGTATTTCAAAATATATGACTTCGCAGAGTGAAAAAGCAGGTCAAGAAATACTTCGCGTTGCAATTATTAATAATGGTAACGAGCAGAATTTTAGTCAGTACGTTGCTGGCGCTCCAAATGTAAAACTTACAACAATTACTGATACAGTTGTTGCGAAGGAACAAATATTAAATGACAGTATTGATGCCGCTTACTATTTCCCTGTAGGTTACGATTCTGCATTAGTAAAATTAGCAGGCACAACATTTCAATATTTTTATACATCAACAAACAATGAATTTGAGGTTGCAATTATTCAAAATATAAATGCAGGTTATCAGCAACAATTAGTTAAACAAAAACTTGCAGAGGTATCGGTTAGTGAAACAATTCTTGAACCAGCAACAGGCCAAGCAAGAAATTTAGCTTCTACGCGCGAGCAACTTGGCAGTATTGTTGGCGGCATACTTCCGTATTTCTTTATCATTTTTTGCATGATTGGCTGTATGTATCCCGCAATAGATTTGGCAGCAGGTGAAAAAGAACGTGGTTCACTTGAAACACTTTTAGTATCATCTGCAAGCAGAATAGAGATTTATATCGGAAAATTAATGACAGTTGCACTTAGCGGATTTATTTCTGCGCTTGCGAGCATAGCAGGTTTAGTTATTTCGGCACAACTTATTGGCATGGACGCAACCTCCGGATCAGACATGATGCAAGTTTCAGAATTGCTTTCAGGTATTATTGAACCAGCTTCAATTCTTATGTTACTTGCAATCTTATTGCCTTTAAATATTTTCTTCGCGGCTATCACATTAATGTTGTCTATTTATGCTAGAACATTTAAGGAAGCGCAAAGTATGATTACGCCATTAATGATATTTATAGTTTTCCCAACAATTTTTGGCATGCTTCCAGGTGTTACTTTAGATTATTCTACAGCATTAATTCCAATTTTAAACGTTTCGCTTGGTGCAAAAGAAATAATTTCAGGTACCATTCAAACTGGACCACTTTTATTAACCTATGCTGCACTGATAATTTATGCCTTAATTGCACTGCTAATAAGTGTCAGGTTCTTTAATAATGAGAAGAATATTTTAAGAGGGTAACCTCCAAATTCCTTTAAATTGAACACTTATCCCGATAATCCACCATTATCGGGATAATTTTTTGGTAGAAAGTCGAGGTTTTGCTCGAACATTGCACTCCCTTGTTTGTTAACCACCTGTTGAAAATTATTGTTGAGCAAACAAACAACCTTTTATAGATTTATTTCGTATAGTATTAATTAGATAGAATCAGTGCCATGGAAAATTTATTCTGGAAAATCAAAAGTTTTCATCAGCTTAACGTATTTGAATTGTATGGCATCTTACGCCTAAGGCAGGAAGTTTTTGCTGTTGAACAAAACTGTGTTTATTTAGATGTTGATGGCAAAGATCAGTCCTGCGACCACATTTTTGGGGTAGACGATGCTGGAAAGGTAATCGCTTATTGCAGGATTGTTCAGCCAGTTAATTCCTATACCGAAGTTTCAATTGGCCGCGTTTCAACTCATCCTGAACACCGTAAAAGTGGTTTTGGCCGAATGGTAATGGACAAGGCTATCAATTTTGTAGAAGATAAATATGGCCAGGCGGCCATTAAAATTGAAGCTCAATACTATTTAGAAAAATTTTATGCCGCTTATAGTTTCGAATCAAAAGGTGAAGTATATCTGCTTGATGGCATAGAGCATATCGAAATGATTCGTGAGAAAAACACGGTTCATGTTCGTGTTTAATTGCGTTTTCCACATTTTTTAGTGTTGAATATTGAAAATTATTTCTAAAATTACCCCCACTTCAATTATTTCAATATTTAACCACTAAATTCCTCATTATGAGTATGTTAAAAGAATTTAAGGATTTTGCAATGAAAGGCAACCTGATCGACCTTGCAGTCGGTTTCGTTATGGGTGCTGCTTTTACTGCAGTTTCAACCTCCTTTATTAATGGCATTATTATGCCTTTGGTTAGCTTAATTGCCGGAAAAGATTTTTCATCATGGAAAATAATGCTGCGCTCAGCCGAAATGGATGCTGCTGGTGTTGTAACAAAACCTGAAATTGCTATATTATACGGTAGTTTTATTTCTGCTACAATTTATTTTATTATAGTGGCAATGGTAATGTTTTTAGTGATAAAAGGAATTAATGCTTTAAAGAGAAAAGAAGCTGAAGCTCCTCCCGCACCGCCTGCACCTTCCACTCAAGAAGCTTTGCTTGCCGAAATTCGCGATTTACTTAAAAAATAATACTTAATTATAAAAAGGCCTTCCTAATTGGGGAGGCATTTATATTTTTAACCCAAATTAAGCGATTGTTTTAATTGGCAAGGCAATTACAATTTAAGAGAAATAAATAAAACAAAAAAAATAGCTATGAAAAAAATGTTTACGCTGGTGCTTTTAGCCGGTATTTGTGCGCTATCATTTGGACAAACCGATACTACATGGAAAAAAGGTGGTGGTGCCATTTTAAATTTCAATCAAACAACATTATCCAATTGGGCAGCTGGTGGTGAAAGCAACCTTTCATCAACGTTATTAACTAACTTTTACGCAAATTATAAATACAAAACAGCTAGCTGGGATAATACACTAAATCTGAATTACGGACTCATAACGGCTAATAATTATGCGGACATCCGCAAGAATGAAGACCGCATTGAAGTAAATAGTAAATATGGTCGCTACGCATTTGCTGAGGATTTTTTTTACAGTGCTTTGGTAAACTTCACATCACAGTTTACAGCCGGCTACGACTACCTAAACGATCCTGAAGCAGCTATTCCAATTTCTAAATTAATGTCACCTGGTTACTTGACTGCTGCAGTTGGATTGGATTGGAAACCAAGTCCTAAATTTTCATTATTTCTTTCGCCGGCTACAGGTAAATTTTCATTTGTGTTAGATGATGCTATTTCCAGTGCCATTTTAGATACAGTGAATAATAAAAACAGATATGGCGTTGAAGCGGGTGAAAACTTACGCGCAGAATTTGGTGCTTCAATGGTGGCTTCATTAAATACACCGCTTGGCAAAAACACTAGTTTATCTTCTAAATTAGTATTGTTTAATAACTTTACTGACCCTATTGCTGAGCATAAAGGAAATATTGACGTTGATTTTCAAAACAACTTAAATATTAAAGTAGGAAAATACATTGCGACTACCATCTTCTTACAAGTACTTTATGATCATGATATTGCGATTGCAACCTATGTAGATGATGTGCAAGTTGGCACAGGGCCAAAAACACAATTTAAAGAAGTGTTTGGAATTGGATTAAGCTATTCTTTCAAATAAATAATAAAAAGAATCCGGAGTAATTGCTGCGGATTCTTTTTATGCGAAAATTTTAAATCTATCATAACAAGATTGATGCAACGTTGCTCTATCATCAGGATGAGCAATATCAATCAAAGCCTTAGCGCGTTGACGCAAATTTTTTCCAAACAAATTCGTATAACCATATTCGGTAACAATATATCTGGCATGCGCTCTAGTGGTAACCACCCCTGCTCCTGCTTTTAATACTGGAACAATTCTAGAAACACCTTTATTAGTTCTTGATGTAAGTGCAATAATTGGTTTGCCTCCCTTACTTAAAGCAGCCCCGCGCATAAAATCCATTTGGCCTCCAACACCCGAATACTGATAACTACCTATCGAATCAGCGCAAACTTGTCCGGTAACATCCACTTCAATTGCACTATTTATTGCTACTACCTTATCATTTTGTTTAATAATGGCAGGTTCATTTACATAATCGATATCCAAAAATTCAAAAGCAGGATTATCATCTACATAATCGTACAGTTTTCTTGAACCCAAAGCAAAACCCGATACAGTAGTATTTGGGTGAATATTCTTGTATTTATTATTAACAACATCTAAATCAAATAATGGAATTAATCCATCTGAAAACATTTCGGTATGTACGCCTAAATCTTTATGATTAGTTAATGCACGCAATACTGCATCAGGTATAGCACCAATTCCCATTTGTAACGTACTTCTATCTTCAATTAATCCTGCAATAATTTCTGCAATCTTTAATTCATTAGCCGAAACTTTATCGCCGAACGATGCCTCGTGTAATGGTTCATCTGCATAAACCATAGCATGGAAGCGCGTAGCGTGAATTAAACTATCGCCATGTGTTCTTGGAACTTGCGGATTAACTTGAGCAATTACATACTTTGCTGTATTAACAGCGGTTCGGGCAATATCAACTGAAACACCAAGTGAACAATATCCATGTTTATCAGGAGGTGAAACTTGCACTAAGGCAGCATCAAGCGTTAATATATTTTGCTTAAATAATTCTGGTATCTCACTTAAAAAAACAGGAATATAATCGGCATAACCTAAATTAACTTCTTCGCGGATGCTTGCAGAAACAAACATCGAATTCATATGAAAACTATCACGGTGTTCGGGACGGTCAACATACATTTCACCGAATACACTAATAAAAACGAGCTCGATATCTTTAATTGAATCACTTTTTGCAGCAAGGTGTTTTAGTAAATGAGTTGGCGTGCAGGCACTTCCATGCACAAAAATTCGGTTTCCTGAACGGATAGAACTTAATGCTTCAACTGCTGAAACATAATGTGGTGTGGTATACATAAAATTAATTTATAATAATTGCGGAACAAAATATTCAGCAACATGATAATAATTATGCAGCAAAAATAGACATGCAATTCAATATTACTATTGACTTAAATCACCAACCTAACACCCATGCAAAAATAAGTGGAGCAACTATAGTAGCATCGCTTTCTACAATAAATTTAGGTGTTTGAATATCCAATTTACCCCAAGTTATTTTTTCGTTTGGTACGGCACCAGAGTAGCTACCATAAGAAGTAGTTGAGTCAGAAATCTGGCAGAAATAGCTCCAAAAAGGTACATCATGCCATTCTAAATCCTGATACATCATTGGCACCACGCAAATTGGAAAATCACCAGCAATGCCACCACCAATTTGGAAGAAACCGACACCTTTTCCTGATGAATTTTTACGGTACCAATCACTTAACCAAACCATGTATTCAATTCCGCTTTTCATGGTTGAAGCTTTCAGTTCGCCTTTTATACAATAAGATGCAAATATGTTCCCCATCGTACTATCTTCCCATCCTGGAACAATAATTGGAATATTTTTCTCTGCCGCAGCTATCATCCACGAGTCCTTTTGGTCTATTTCGTAACCATCTACCATTACTTTACTTAGTAACAACTTATACATGTATTCATGCGGGAAATATCGCTCACCAGCTGCTTCTGCATCCTTCCAAATTTTAACAACATGGTGTTGAATTTTTCGAAATGCTTCTTCTTCTGGAATACAAGTATCTGTAACACGGTTTAAACCTTGCTCAAGCAATTCCCATTCTTGCTGAGGAGTTAAGTCTCTATAATTAGGAACGCGTTTGTAATGTGAATGAGCAACTAGGTTCATGATATCCTCCTCTAGATTAGCTCCAGTGCAACTAATAATGTCAACCTTGCCTTGACGTATCATTTCTGCAAATGAAATACCTAGCTCACCTGTGCTCATGGCACCAGCTAAAGTAACCATCATTTTACCACCTTCTAAAAGATGTGTTTCATAACCTTTAGCAGCGTCTACCAAAGCTGCTGCGTTAAAATGGCGATAATGGTGCGCTATAAATTTGGAAATTGGTCCTCGTGTCATTATTTCGTTATTTGTTCTACAAAGAAACAAAAAATATCCAAGCGCTACCGGTTTTAGCTGAACTTACTTTACCAGGACTTTTAACTACAGCATCATTTAAAGTTGAACTTGTTGACTAAATGACAAACTCCAAACCATTGAAATACATATTGATTTACCAAACTGATAATTGGCTGGAGCAAATAACGCGTACCGAATGCCTAAAAAAAAATTAATATAATCCCAATTGAAGAATTAAAATTGGAACAATAATTTTTTACTCAAAATATATTAAAACGCCTGCAACAATTTGCAATCCCCTAGATGCTGAAGGCTCTAAAGAGGAATTACTATAATTTATTTCATTCATTAGCAGATACGGAAACTTATAATATAAATCGGCCGAAAAGGCAATTTCGTCAGTTAAATTATAGATCCCACTAATGCCAAAAATTCCACCAAAAGTTCTAGTTTTAAATTCATTCAATTTGTTAACACCCTTATCAGTTGCTTCTTGAGTCACACTTTCAAAAGCAAATTGAATTCCTCCCGTAAGGCCCAACAAAAAAGAATCCCACGTATCTGCGCCCATTAAATATCGCCCACTGTAGCCTAAGGTAAAGAATTTAATTTTCTCTGTAATAGTTATTGAATCAGGATAAAACACTTCTCCCAGAAAATAGTCCGATTTATAAACAATACTTTTAGGCGCAAAAATAGACAATTCAATAAACTGGTCTACGTCGAAAAAAAAATTATAATACCCAATTTTACTGGTAATTCCTATCATTGAACCAGCTGGGGTAAATTCAAATTCTTCAAGCACTATTAAATTGTTTGCTTGCGCAGATACAAAAAAATGAAGCCCTTGCTACATTGAAACATAATAATGTAATAATGCATGCTAATAGTTTTGTTTTCATAGAGTGGCTTGACTGTGTCTGGCAAATAATATTTCAAATATATATTTTTTTTATAAAAAATAATAATTATGCAAACAAAAAGCCCCTTAAAAGTGGCTAAAATTACACTTTAAAGGGGCTTGTGCTTTTTATACAAAAAGTTACACTTCCATATAACTTTCAACAGGTGGACAAGTACAAATTAAGTTTCTGTCACCTTGCGTGTTATTTATTCTACCCACACTTGGCCAGAACTTTCTATCCTTAAGATAAGATGCAGGGAAAACGGCTTCATTTCTGGTATAAGGGTGATTCCAATTTTCTACAAGCATATCTTTTAATGTATGCGGTGCATTTTTTAATACGTTATCAATCTTATCAGCCTCGCCAGATTCAATAGCAGCTATTTCATTTCGAATTGAAGTCATTGCCTCAATAAATCTATCCAATTCTTCTTTACTTTCACTTTCAGTAGGCTCAATCATAATTGTTCCTGCAACTGGGAATGACACCGTTGGTGCATGAAATCCATAATCCATTAATCGTTTCGCAACATCTTCTACTTCTAAACCGATAGTACTTTTCCATTTTCTGAAATCTACTATAAATTCATGTGCAACACGGCCTGATTTACTCACGAATAAAATATCGTAAATTTTTTCAAGATTACTTTTTAAATAATTGGCATTTAATATGGCAATTTTTGTTGCATTTGTGCACCCAACACCGCCTAACATTTTAATATAGGCATAACTGATTAACAATATACTTGCGCTTCCAAAAGGTGCTGAGTTAATGGCTTTAATTCCATGTTCCCCGCCTGTTTTAAATAATGGATGTCCCGGTAAAAAAGGAGCAAGTTTTGCATTCACACAAATTGGGCCCATTCCTGGACCACCGCCACCGTGTGGAATAGCGAATGTTTTATGCAAGTTGAGGTGACAAACATCAGCGCCAATTTTTGCTGGTGAAGTTATTCCAACTTGTGCATTCATATTGGCACCATCCATGTAAACCAAACCACCATTTTGATGAATTAAATTACAAATCCACATGATTGTTTCTTCAAATACACCATGGGTTGAAGGATAGGTTACCATTAAGCAAGCTAAATCGTTTTGATGTGCTTCAGCTTTTAATTTTAAATCTTCAATATCAATATGACCATCAGCATCGCTTTTTATTACAATTACTTCCATGCCTGCCATTACCGCGCTTGCAGGATTTGTTCCATGCGCACTTGCTGGAATTAAAACTTTATTGCGATGAGCAGCATTATTATGCATGTGATATGCTCTAATAACCATCAATCCGGCATACTCGCCCTGAGCACCAGAATTAGGTTGCAAACTACAAGCATCAAATCTGGTTATTTCACATAAATCATTTTCCAATTCCTTAATTATTTCCAAATATCCTTCAGCTTGTTCAATTGGAATAAATGGATGCATCTGAGAAAATTCTGGCCATGAAACAGGAATTAATTCAGTTGCAGCATTTAATTTCATTGTACAACTACCTAATGGAATCATAGATGTTGTTAACGATAAATCTTTATTTTCTAATCGCTTGATATAACGCATCATTTCACTTTCAGAATGATAAGTATTAAAAACTGGATGCGTTAAATATGTTGAATTTCTAATTAATGCTGACGGGATTTTTGCTGTTAAAGTATCAATGTTAGCAGGCGTAATTTTATGTCCGTTGGAAACACCCTTTGCTTCAGAAAATAATTCAATAATTTCAATAACGTCACTTAATTCTGTACTTTCATCAATTGTAATTTGAATATCACCATTTAAATGATAAAAGAAATTCATTTGACGTGCAATTGCATGTTGATGAATAATTCCGCTCAATGAACCCGCGGTAACAAATAAAGTATCAAAAAATGAATTATTTGTTTGCGTGTAACCTAATCGTAATAACCCGTCATTTATAACACAAGTTAAACCGTGTACTTTTTCTGCAATTTGTTTTATACCATGCGGACCGTGATATACGCTATACATGCCTGCCATAATAGCCAACAATGCTTGTGCAGTGCAAATATTTGAAGTTGCTTTTTCTCTTCTGATATGCTGTTCACGTGTTTGCAATGCCATGCGTAACGCAGGATTATTATCACGATCAACACTCACTCCAATTATTCTTCCGGGAATATCTCGTTTAAACTCATCTTTAGTGGCAAAGAATGCCGCATGTGGTCCACCAAATCCCATCGGAACGCCAAATCTTTGTGTATTTCCAATTGCACAATCCGCTCCTAATTCAGCAGGTGAACGCAATATAGCTAATGATAAAATATCTGTAGCAACTGTTATGTAAGCACCGGCCGCATGTGCGTGTTCAATAAATGAAGTATAATCTAATAAATTTCCGTTTCCACCCGGATATTGCAATAATACACCAAACCAAGTGGCGTCCAAATTTACAGTTTCGTGATTACCAACAATTACTTCAATTCCAAGCGGTTCAGCCTTACTTTTTACAATATCTATAGTTTGCGGAAAACACAACTCGCTTACAAAAAACTTGGGCGCTATTATCTCTTTTTTATTTCGTTGATGAAAAAACATAATCATTGCCTCCCCTGCGGCCGTTCCTTCATCTAATAAACTGGCATTTGCAATTGCAAAACCTGTTAAATCAGATACCATTGTTTGGAAGTTTAATAATGCCTCCAATCTGCCTTGTGCAATTTCGGCCTGATATGGTGTGTATTGCGTATACCAACCCGGATTCTCAAAAATATTGCGACGAATAACACTAGGCGTAAGTGTATTGTAGTAACCTAATCCAATATAGGTTCTAAAAACCTTGTTCTTATTGGCCAAACGCCTCAAATGTTTGAAATAATTGTGTTCAGTCATTGGTTCACCAATGCTAAGCGGTCTTTTCAACCTAATATTTTCTGGCACAGTCTGGTTAACCAGTTCATCTACTGAATCGGCACCAATGTTTTTTAACATTTCAATAATATCATGTTGACGCGGCCCTATATGGCGTTGCTCAAATTGCTCATTGGTTGAAGTCCGAAGTATCATTTTGTAGTATTAAAAATTTCTGCAAATTTACGGTATGAATAAATGGTTTTGTACTCAATAAAAAAAGATTTCACAGATAATGCACAAATTTTAAAATAAGCGCTTTAATTTGTCGTCTGTTAGGCTGAAGCCTAAACAAAAAGAATCAATTTGGACGCATTAAACCCTGTAACATTAACCTGGACACTTTAGATAGTAGGTGTTTTGGTGTGTATTTTTTTACAAATTTATTTTAAGGTTCTTTTTTGGAATGGTTACCTTTCCAGAGGATAGAATTGGATTGGTTACCAAAAAGTTCGTTTTATTTGGTGCCAACAAAGAATTACCTGCGGGACACATTATTGCCACACTCGGTGAAGCAGGATAACAGGCACAATCTCTCGCTCCAGGACTCTATTTTTGGAAATAGATATGGCAATATGAGATAAAAATGCAGCCATTCATTATTGTCCCAAATGGACAAATAGGTTTAGTGCTCGCTAACGATGGTGTTGAGCTTGAAACAGGTAGAATTTTGGCACGCAAGGTTGAATGCGATGCCTAATAAGATGCTCCCGCGTTCATGAATACGGGAGGTAGAAAAGGTCGAGAAACGGGCATAATTCCGCCAAGCTCCTATTGTATAAATACTTATTTATTTGATGTTGAAATTGTTGACATGACCAATGTTCCGAAAAATGGCGTAGGAATTGTAACAACCTTACAAGGACAACCTTTGGATGAAGGGCATGCTGGGGGTAAAATAATTAATGCCCACAATCGATATCAAGATGCCGATGCATTTCTCAACGGCAATGGATATAAAGGTTTACAAGTGCAGGTAATTCTTTCTGGTAGTTACTTTTTTAAATGCTTGGTTTGTGCGTGTGGAGATTGTAAAAATGACTGAAATTCCAATTGGATATGTTGGTGTGGTAATCAGCTATGTTGGTGCTGATGGTGTGGATTTGAGTGGAACTGAATTCAAACACGGTAATATCGTATCAAAAAGCCAAAAAGACGTGTGGACAGAAGCATTAGGCCCAGAAAAATATCCGATTAACCCTTTCATCATGAAAGTTGAGTTGGTGCCAACTACAAACCTCGTATTAAATTGGGCTTTGGCAACAACAGAATCGCATATGCTTGATAAGAATTTGAGCACGAAAACTGTTCGTTCAAAAGATGGTATTAGATTTAATCTGGATGTATCGCAAATTATACATATTCTAACCTACGAAGCACCAAAAGTTATCGCAAGATTCGGAAATATGTCCAATTTAGTAACCCAGGTTTTAGAACCTACTATAGGCAATTATTTCCGCAACTCAGCGCAAGATGCAGATGTAATTGACTTTTTAAAGTTGAGGAAAGAACGACAAGAAAGCGCAAAAGAACATATTGGTCAAATGTTGGAGCAATACCATGTTTTTTGGCGTTGATACATTAATTGGAGATATTATTCCTCCTGAAACGCTTATGAAAACATTAACGGATCGTAAACTTGCCGAAGAACAAAAAGTAACTTACGATACGCAAATGAAGGCACAAGAAACGCGCCGAACATTAGAAAAATAAACTGCTGTTGCTGACATGCAAAATGAATTAGTAAAAGCAGATCAAGGTGTTGTAATTGCCGAAAAAAATGCTGATGCTAGTCAAAAAAAAGCAACAGGTGATGCAAATGGAATTAGAATTCAAGCAACTGCCGAAGGAGATAGATTAAGAATTGTTGCCACTGGTGAATCAGAAAAAATAAGATTATTGGCAGATGCCGAAGCAGAGCGCATTACCAAAACTGGTAACGCAGAAGCTGAGAAAATTCTCGCCATCGGTAAATCAAATGCCGAATCATATAAACTATCAGTTGAAGCAATGGGTGGCGATAATTTTACACAATTAAAAATTACTGAATCAATTGGTTTAAACAATGTTAAAGTAATTCCTGAAGTATTGATTACAGGAAATGGTGATTCGCCAAATGGCCCAATCAGCGGACTTCTTGGCCTCGAGCTCATGAAAGGCCTTGGCAAGCACATACGCGAAGGGAACAAAGGCGATAAGGCCTCTGATCGTGAAATAATTCAATAATAATAAGCAATGAAAGCGAGAGTTGTAAATTTCGTTTTAATGCTAAATAAATTTATAAAAAAAAGCACATGTGCAATATTTACATGTGCTTTTTAATTTATAGTTTAAGTTGATTATTGCTTTATTATATTTTTAACTACTTTATAATTTTGATTTTCGATGTGTAAGAAATATAATCCTGTAACTAAATGTGAAATATATTCATTAGCAATTTGATTCCCTTCCCAAATTAATTGTCCAATTGCATTGTATAATAAAAAATGTTCATCTCCTTGAACACCTGAAATAGTTAAATAATTTTCGAATGGATTTGGCGCAACTACAATTTCGTTACCTGTTATATCTGCTATCCCAATAACAATTATTTCAACATCAACGCATGCAGAAGTATCATTACACACAGCATCAGTTACAATAACGGCATATGAACCTGTTTCTGTAACACTATATGACTGCGCTGTTTCACCAACAATTATTTCACCAGTTGCACAATTGAACCATTGATAAGTAGCATCGGAAGCATTCGCGGTAATAGTAGTTGCTGTAAGTGTTGTTGAAGCATCAACTGCGCACCAAGCAACTCGGCAATAACCATCGGCGCCATTTGAAGGTAATCCTCCATTACCATTGCCGCCACCGCCGCCGCCACCATAGTTTGCACCTGGAGCAGAAGGGTCTGAAACACCGCAAAATGCATCAATAAATCCAGCACCTTTGCCACCGTTTCCACCAGGCAAACCACCGCTCACACCACCGTCGCCACCAGGCGTTAAGCAAATGCCAACCCAAGCAATAGTATTTCCGCCTACTCCGCCATCACCAGAAGCACCTGCTGCACCGCCGCCTCCACCACCGAAATAAGTATAATATCCGCCACCGCCAGCACCTCCAGTATAATTTGCAATAGTGCCACCATTTCCAAATCCACCAGCACCACCTCCGCCAATTTCAGGATTTGGAACTGAAACGCCATTGCCACCTTTTGTGGCATATAAAATACTTTCAAATTGTGTGATACCGTCACCCAAAGTTGAAGAACCAACAGTAACATCATACGCTTCGCCAGGCGTTACCACGTAATATCCGCTTGCGTAGCCGCCTCCGCCACCGCCGCCAGTTCCATTGCCACCGCCGTTGCCACCTGCGCCAACTACTTCAATAAATACTACGTTTACTCCATCTGGTACTTCAAATGACCCTGAGGTTGTGAATTCTTGAATGCCCGACTGTGCACGTGCACTTAAGGCAAATAAAATAATGCATAAAGGAGTATAAATTTTCATGTTTTAAATTTGTTAGCAAGATACAATTTATCCGACAATAATTAAATACAGTGACATTACATCGAGTTAAATGATTGAGGAAAACAAATGCAAGCATTAAGCATTACAGTTAGGCATTATCCAGAAATCTTAATAATCATATACCTTAGCGCTTATAATATTCCAACGCTAGTTATAGCAAAGCTCTGTAGATTATTTCCGCCAATTACCGGTAAGTTTATCTGATTTTAATTGGAGTTCTTCTAGTTTTTTGCGCATCCACAAAACATCTACTACTGGTTTTGTATTGCTAAACTCTTCTACAATATCTTGAATGTTATTTTTAGGATTTAGCTTCCACTTGTACATTTTGGAAGATAATTTAATCATATTTAAATAACCAGTTTTTTGATAAGCAGGGATAAAATTATTCCGTTTTATATAGATTTTAAATGCCTCAATTAAACTTATCAAAGCTTCCGTTTCTTCTAACTCAAAATATGTTTTAAGTAACAACGATTTGGAATCGAGATGATAATAAAAGTCGGTAAACTCGACAGATCTTAACAAGGTTAAAACTTCATCGTAATTGGCTTGAAAAAAATAATAGTAAGCCATATTATAGGTAAATGCATTCTGGCGAATAGATGGGTCAAGATGTTCGTTATACTTATCAATAAAATTCTTAACCCAATCGAACTCATTTATGCGCAATCCAAGGTACACAATGTTTTTATAGTCAAACTGTGAAAGATAATTATCCTTAAAAATTATTCTATCTTTCAACATTACCTTATACAAATCAAACAATTCACGTATATATTCAACATCACCGTGGTTAATTTTTCTGATGCAATAATTTTTTGCATACACATACATCTCAAAAATTTCTTCCTTCGAAAATAACTGATGATGTTCCTTCAATAAATCGAGTAAATTGGTATAATGCAATTTATTTTCCGGTTCAGTAAGGGTAAGAATAATATTGTAATATATTTTTGCTGAAGGAACATAATCCATAGGGTTATGCCTAATATGATTCATTATTTCTTCGTACAAAAATAATTTATAATTGATAGCCACAACATTCTTATTATTAATAATTTCTGCACTATATCGCATCTTGTTTAAAATGTAATACTTATCGAGATTATCAACTACTTGTTGCAAATTAGTTTCATGTAAATGTTCGCGCCGGTCCGACATAAATCGATAGCGGTCTTCCTCAATTAAATATTCATAAAACGCGTGACTAACATCGCGACGCGGCTGGTCGTTGAGTGTTTTTTCAGCCAACTTTAGCGTATTTAAAAATGCCTTATCTAAACGTCGGATCCTATAAGTATATAAAAGGAGATGGTATTTAAAAATCTGTTCGTCAGATATCGCTTTGTAGCATAAATACTCTTCTATGTGCTTAGTAAGGTCTGTCATTAAATACCGTAACTTTTGCTCATCATATTGCTCATTATTGAATATGAGCTTATATAGTTGAGTTCGTTCGAGATTTTGATGCTCGTACAGTGGGTGCCAGCTCTTGATTATATCAAATGCTTGAATTATGGTTTGATTTTTGTTAAAGAAAGGGGAACGGAGATACTCGTCAAATTGACGAACCTCCTGAGTAGTGAAGGTTTTTAGAATTACAATGGATTTGTTTTGAAACATCGATAAAAACGGTTAAATTTAACAAAGGATTTGTTCTTAACAACAAACTAACAGGATTCAATTCCGATAGATTTGCTAAAAATGGACAAAAAATAAACATTAACTAACTGATTTTCAACAAGTTATTATTAATTTAGACCAATCTCAACTATTATTCATCCCGATAAATAGTTAAATTTGTCTTTAATAAGTGTTAATTGCGTGAATAATTTTAAAACTAAATACGCTGAAATACGTATATGATTATCAATCAGACCAAAATTTACTGCTATGAAGAAGCTATTTTTTACATTTTTATTGGTTTCAGTTGCAAGTGCGATGTTTGCACAAACTAATGCTAGAGTGCGTTCTGAGGATACCAACAATCCTGAAATTGATAATTTAAGCGGGTTGAAACCTGATGAAACAGACTTGATAGAAACGGGAACAGTTAGCAGTTTGAGTGAGGAAGGAACTGGTTCAATCAGCACTGTTAATGCCAATACAACTGCTATAATAAAAGATGCTGAAAGTCAGCAAATTGAAGCTGGCAAAGATTTCTCTTTGGATGCAACACAGGTTTATCCAAATCCTGCTACTAATTATATTACAATTGCAACAGCTGAAATAAACACCGGAACAATTCGAATTATGAATTTGTTAGGTCAAGAGATGTCGTCACACACCATTACAGGAACATTAACAAGTGTTGATATATCTGCGCTTGTTGAAGGCATTTACTTTGTGAGTGTAGAATCAGGTACACAAAAAATAGTTAAAAAAATTAAAGTGTTATATTGATTTTTTAGGGGTTAAATCAAACAAAAGCCTTTCCGACAGCCGGAAAGGTTTTTTGTTTTTAGAAATGTTCTATAATCCGATAAGGCGTCATTTTTGTCATACGAATTTCATTTAACGTTTCAATAACTTCAATTAAATAAGGGGTTGAGCCGCTTTTAGCGAATTTTAACATCTAAAACAGCATTGATAACCCCTACTATTTTGTACTTGGCACCAGTAAATGATAGCAGTAATTTGGCATTATAAATCAATTACAGCTATGAAAAAACTAACCGGAACCATCCTACTCGCTACTGCGCTTTTTGCACATGTTGGCATTATTGTAGCCACCGAAGAATCATACATTTTTTCTGCGGCTGATCATCAAACTTCTCCCGTAATAAAAACAACTGGCATCGATGCTGCACTAACTGCAATTCCTGCTGGAGGGCAACCTTTATTTACGAGTACTGTTGACCATACAGGTATGTTTTCAGTTGAAGAAGCCTTTTTTACATTCTGATATTTTCTTCCTCTTATTGAATTTAACGCCTAGTTAATAGCAATAAACGTATCTTTGATTTAAGTTTATTCAACCATGAGAAAACTTCTAATCATTTTTAGTTTTTTAATTCTGCATCGAGCAGACAGTCAAACTGTTGACAGCATTATTCAATTTTCGGGTATTGTTATGACTAGCGATAGCTTAATGGCAATACCATATGCTAATATAACGGCTGCAAAAAGCAAGACTGCATCTACAAGCAATTACAATGGATTCTTTTCATTTGTTGCAGCTAAAGGAGATACTATACATTTTACTGCATTGGGGTACAAAGAAGGTACTTACATAATCCCCTCCACATTGAGCGAAAGCAAATATTCTGTTATTCAACTACTTACTAAAGACACCATTTACTTGTCGGAAACCATTATTTACCCTTGGCCGTCGAAAGAAGAATTTAAAGATGCTTTTTTAGCCTATAATATTCCGGATGACAATTATGCTACTGCACGGAAAAACTTGGAACGCGAGCGCTTGAAAGAGATTGGCGAGCAAATGGCCATGGATGCAGATATGAATGCCGATTATCAAACAAAGCAACTCGCGCAAAAAATATACTATGCTGGACAATTTCCACCAATGCGCATTTTTGATGTATTTGCATGGAAATCATTTATAGAAGCTTGGCAGCGTGGCGACTATAAAAAAGATGATGATTAATTAAACTTAGAACAAGCAATAGAAGTTGTAACAAATAGTAGTTTAAAATAAAATCAATTGTACCTTAGCAATAACATGCTCTTTACAAATTGCTTGCTATTCAGATTAAACCCAACTAAATAAATAGGTTAATTAATTTGCTAATGTTTATTGATTAAGTTGGGTTAAATTATTTTACTGCGAATTTCATTCTATATTTTACTGAAATATTTCCGCGACTAATATTATCCAATTTCTTTTTTATTAAACTTCGTTTGAGCGGCGTCATGTGGTCGGTAAGCAGAACGCCTTCAAGATGATCATATTCATGTTGAATTATGCGCGCATTCATTTCGCTAAATTCTTCTGTGTGCTCCAAGAATTTTTCATCTTGGTAACGCAATTTTACAGTTTCTTTTCTGGCAATTTTAACCCTAACATCAGGTATGCTCAAGCAGCCTTCTTCGTAAATCCAGGGTTCACCTGTTTCTTCAATAATTTGTGGATTAAGAAATACTTTTTTTATACCCTTAGTTAATCTTAAATCATCTTCATCATCATCCTGGTCTTCATCTTCCTTTAATTGTTCACTATCTATAACGAATAATCTTATATCTAAACCTATTTGCGGAGCTGCAAGACCCACGCCACGGCCATTATACATGGTTTCCCACATATTGGCAATTAATAAAGCTAAGCCTGGATACTCAGCCGTAACAGGTTTAGCAACTTTTTTTAAAACCAGATTACCATAACTAACAATAGGTAAGATCATACTTATAAATTTTGTAAATATTCTTGCAATATAATCGTTGCACTAATTTGATCTAATAATTTTTTATCGCGGCGTTGTTTCTTTTTTACGCCACTTGCCACTAATGTTTGCATTGCCATTTTACTCGTAAACGATTCATCCCACTTCTCAACAGGAATCAAAGGAAATTGTTTCTTCAATACAATTATAAATTTGTCGACATAAGGTGTTGCATGCGTTGCATTTCCACGTAAATCTGTTGGATATCCAATCAATATTTTCTCCACATCTTCTGCTGCAATATATTTTTTTAAGTAATCGATAGTAGCTTTGGTTTCAACGGTTGTTAATGCAGTTGCAATAATTTTCAGCGGGTCAGTAACTGCCAACCCTACCCTTTTTGCCCCATAATCAATTCCTAAAATTCGCCCCATCTTTATATTTTACACTATAACAAATCCATTACTACAAAAATTCCGAACAATACACTTGCAATACCATTTGCAGTAAAAAATGCACGGTTCACTTTACTTAAATCGTTCGGTTTTACAATTAGATGTTGATAAATAAGCATAGCTACAAATATTGCAGAACCTACCCAATATAAAGTGCCAAACAACGGATACATACCAGCATACCAAACTAATAACGCAGTATTAAAGTGAACAATTATGGATACAATAATGGCGTTGCTTTTCCCCAATTTTGCGGGCACAGAATATAAGTTATTTGCTTTATCAAAATCTTCATCTTGTAAGGCATAAATTATATCAAATCCTGAAACCCAAGTAAACACAATAAGCGAAAAAATAATTGGTATGGTTTGAAACGTTTCTGTTACAGCAATGTATGCGCCAATAGGTGCCAATGCTAAGCCAATACCTAAAATAAAATGGCATAACCATGTAAATCGCTTCGTATAGCTATATCCTAAAATAACTAATAACGCGATTGGCGACAAATAGAAGCAAAGCATATTTAACAACCCCGCAGCAATCATAAAAGCAATGGAATTGGCTATCACAAAAAACAAAGCATTTTTTGGGGTAATAATTCCTTTTGGTATTTCACGCTGAGCAGTGCGTTGGTTTTTCTTGTCTAAATCGGCATCAATATATCTATTATATGCCATGGCAGCGCTTCTTGCAAAAACCATACATGCTAGCACTAACAACAAATCTGTCCAAATAAAGGATGCGCCAGGTTGCGTTATACCGAGGGTGAAACCAATTATTGCAAATGGCAGGGCAAATACGGTATGACTGAACGTGATTAATGAAAGGTACCTTTTCATGTGCCGTAAAGTTACGAAATGCCTTTTTTCTTTTTTCTGCTTGTCAACCACTTGTCAACCTCCGCTAGCGACATCGAGTTCCAGCACATATCCTTGGTTAATCCGCCTTTTCGAGCCGATACTGTTCCCCACCTGATATCCATAATACCATTTATACTATGGGCATCGGGATTAATGGAAATCATTACTCCTTTTTTTAATGCATACGGAATTTGTGTATGGTCGATATCTAATCGATAAGGATTAGCATTAATTTCAATAACTACATCATTTGCTGCGCAAGCGTCAATTAATTTTTTATGGTCAACCGGATAGCCAGGTCTGCTTAATAATAATCTACCAGTCATGTGACCTAAAATTGTTGTGTATGGATTTTCGATTGCGCGCAGCAGGCGATTTGTTGCTTTATCGATATCCATTTTTAAATTTTGATGTACACTCGCAATAACTAAATCAAACGATTGTAACACGTCATCTGCATAATCAAGCGACCCATCAAAAAGAATATCACATTCGATGCTTTTATAAATGCGCAATTTCAATTTATCATTTAATTGATCAATTTCATGTTGCTGTGCAAGTATTTGTGTTTCGGTAAGTCCGCCCGCATAAAATGCCGTTTTGCTGTGATCCGAAATTACAAAGTATTCAAAACCTTTATTCATGCATGCTTCAGCCATTTCCGCTAAGGTATTCTTTCCATCGCTCCAAGTGCTGTGATTATGCACTATGCCGCGTATATCGCTAAGCTGAATTAATTTACTTTGGTCGGGTATTTCAATCAAATCATCCTCCCTTAACTCAGGCAAACAAAATGGCAACTGCACTGCTTTAAAAATTGCTTCTTCAGATTCGAAATTTGTAACACCATTAAGTTTTGTAACAATTGTATCGACAAAATCCTGTGCACCTGTTTTTATAAATAAATTAAAATAATATGTTGCATCGGGAACGATATAAATAGTGAATGCAATTTCATTCACTGTTTTACCACTAATTGCAAGTTCGGTAGTGGAAATAATATTTAAAAATGTAAATCCAGCAATATGATTTTGAATATCCGCATCCTGATTAATAATTATTTCAATGGCATTAATAATATTGCTTTGCCTGCGAATATCGCCACATAATTCAATTTTTGCATTTGGCATTGCTGTTTTAAATAAACTTACCATCTCATTTGCTACATCAGCAACGGCAGCATACCTAAACTTACCTTGATTACTTTGATAATAGGTGATAGATTGAATAACACTCTCTTGCGTTTTTTCTCCAAAACCCTTTAGTTTGGCTAATCTATTTTCATTACACGCATACAGCAGCTCACCAATAGTTTCAATGCCAAGTTCTCGCCAAATAACCCCAACTTTTTTGCCTCCGAGTCCTTTAATTTTCAATATTTCAATTAGTCCAGGAGGTGTAATTGCCATTAATTCATCTAAAACGGCAATAGTGCCGGTATCACGAAGTTCAATTATTTTAGCTGCTATTGATTTGCCAATGCCTTGCTTTTTATCTAAGGTTGTCTGGTCTAATTCAATCACATTTTCGTGGATTCTTCCAATCTGAAATGCAGCATTGGAGTAGCTTTTCGTTTTAAAATCGTTTTCTCCATGCAGTTCCATCAGTCCGCTAATAGTTTTAAAGATGGTAGATATTTCTTTGTTGGAATACATAGCTTATTGCACAAAAATACTACCCTCAAAACTAATTTTTACCCGACATTTGGAAATTCACAGATTTCAATACTATCTTTGCAATATTGTTTAACAATTATGTTAAACTTATAAACCAAATGGAAACAATCGACAAAAACACCGAACAGAAGATTCTCGATGCAGCTAGGATAATCTTTACAAAACAAGGGTTTGCCGCTGCCAGAATGGATGAAATTGCAAATGAAGCAGGCATAAACAGAGCCTTGCTTCACTACTATTTCAGGTCAAAACAAAAGCTTTTCGACGTAGTTTTAGCGGAAAACCTCAATAATTTCTACAAAAGCTTCCTACAAATTCTTGCATCAGAAGTTGACCTTGAAACAAAAATCCGCAATTTGGTGCATGCTGAATTGGATATGCTATTAGCCAATCCAAATCTTCCATTATTTATTATAGCGGAAACAAGCAGAAATCCGGAAATGATGATTGACAAATTAAATCAAATCCCGGTAAAACAATTTTTCCTTCAATTTATTCAGGTTGTAAACGGTGAAATTGAGCGTGGCAATATCAAACCTATAAATCCTGTGCATATACTTATGCATATTATGTCGCTTTGTTTATTTCCATTTGTAGGCAGACCCGTATTCAAACATATTACAGGTTCAACTCAAGAACAGTTTGAACAGCTCATTGAAGAGCGCAAAACAATTATCAGTGAATCGGTAATTCAATTATTCAAAAAATAGCATGATGAAAAAACTTTTTGCGCTAACAGTTATCAGTTTATATTGCTTTTCAAATTTAATGGCCCAAAATACCATTACACTTGAACAATGTTATCAAACTGCAGAAACTAATTATCCATTTACTGCTCAAAAAAACATTCTGGCAAGTGTAACTGAAGAATCTATTCAAAAAATAAATGCAGTTTGGTCACCACAGCTATACATTAACGCTCAGGCAACTTACCAAAGTGAAGTAACATCATTGGGCATCAGCATTCCAGGTATTGAAATAAATGAATTGAGTAAACACCAATACAAGGCAACGCTAGATGTATCGCAACTTATTTACGACGGTGGTATTTCGAAACAACAACGAAGCATTCAATCATCAATTAATGACATTGAAATACAAAAGGTAAATGTTGAAATGTATGTGATTCGAGAACGCATTAATCAATTATACTTAACCTTAATGCAAGCGGATAAGCAAATTGAACTAAATAAAAATTTACAACGAGAATTAGCTAATCAATCGGAACAAATTAAGGCAAGTAAACAATTTGGCATAGCAAATCAGTTTCAGGTTGATATAGTAAGCGCAGAAGTAATTAAAGTAGAACAGCGGGAAATTGAAATACAATCGGCAAGAGAAGCAGCAATTAAAATGTTGAGTCAATTAATGGGTGTATCACTATCTCAAGATACAAAATTTGAATTACCTGCAATAACATTTAACGTTACCGATACTATTAGCGCTAGACCAGAATTGAAATTACTAAATCTTCAATCAGATTTAGCATTTTCGCAGATGGCGTTTGCAGATGCAACAACATTGCCGCGGCTGAGTTTATTTGCACAAGGAGGCTATGGCAGGCCAGGGCTTAATTTTCTTGATGATACTTTTCAATTTTATTATTTAGGCGGTATTAAACTAAATTATCCTTTGTGGACAGGCAATGCGAAGTCGCACGATGCTGCAATTTATAATTTGAACGTAGCGCGTATTGAAGCGTATAAACAAACTTATTTAATTAATTCATCAGTCCAAACTACTCAACAGTTAGTTGAAGTAAATAAATATGCTCAATTAATAGAAAAAGACAATGAAATTATAGCATTAAAATCAAAAATAAAAGCGGGAGCGCAAGCACAACTAGACAATGGGACCCTATCTGCCGATGATTTTGTAAAATATTTAACAGCAGAAAATGATGCAAAAATAAATTTATCCATTCACGAAATACAATTGTTGGCAGCACAAATTAATTATCTGACAATACTTGGAAAACAATAAATATATGAAACAAATTATTATCGCAATTAGTATTGCATTTATGTTTAGTAATTGCAGTAAAAAAGCAGATACTTTTGATGCTACAGGCACTTTTGAAGCAAAAGAAATTATTGTATCGAGCAGTGTGCCTGGTAAAATAATATTACTTAATGTTGATGAAGGTATGCATATTGAATCTAATACGGTAACAGGAATTATAGACACCACTCAGCTCTACTTAAAAAAACAGCAAATACAAGCTCAAATAAAAGCAGTGTTGAGTAAACAACCAGACATTAATACGCAAATTGCTACCATTCAAGAGCAAATAAAAGTGGCCAACAAGGAAAAAATTAGAACTAACAATTTATTTAATGCTGGTGTAGCTACGCAAAAACAGATCGACGACATTGCCAATCAGATTGAACTACTACAAAAACAATTAGCTGCGCAACAAAGCAGCTTAGAAATTAATTCGCAATCTATTTACCAAGAGATTATACCATTAACGCTGCAAATTGCACAAATTGATGACCAACTACTTCAATCATCTATTGTAAATCCAATTAAGGGAACAGTATTAACCTTATATGCCGAGCAAGGTGAATATACCATTCCCGGAAAGGCAATTTATAAAATTGCTGATATCGGTGATATGACATTGAGAGCATATATTTCAGGAACACAATTATCTCAAATCAAAATTGGACAAGAAGTGCAGGTTCGGGTAGATGACGGCGCCAAAAATTATAAATCATTAAAGGGAAATATTTATTGGATATCAGATAAAGCTGAATTTACCCCAAAAACTATTCAAACGAAAGAGGAACGTGAGAACTTGGTTTATGCAATAAAAGTAAAAGTGCCTAACGACGGATTAATAAAAATTGGCATGTATGGAGAATTAATATTTTAATTGTAAAATAATAATCGACAAATGTATTCCATTCAAATAGAACATATCAGTAAATCTTTTAATAAAGATTTGGTTAAGGCTTTGACTGATATTTCATTTGAAGTGAAGACTGGAGAATTATTCGGGTTAATTGGTCCAGATGGTGCTGGTAAAACAACTTTATTTCGAATTTTAACTACATTATGGCTAGCCAATTCTGGAAAAGCTCGAGTGGAAGGATTAGATGTGATATCAGATTATAAAGCAATCAGGAAAATAATAGGCTATATGCCTGGCAAATTTAGTTTGTATCAAGACTTAACTGTTGAAGAAAATTTACAATTTTTTGCCACCTTATTTCATACTAGCATAGCGGCTAATTATGATTTGATAAAAGATATTTACATTCAACTTGAGCCATTTAAAAAACGGAAAGCAGGAAAACTATCCGGAGGCATGAAACAAAAGCTAGCGCTATGTTGCGCCTTAATCCACAAACCGAAAGTGCTTTTTTTGGATGAACCAACTACGGGTGTTGACCCTGTTTCGAGAAAAGAATTTTGGGAAATGTTAAAACGGTTGCAAAATGAAATTACCATAATTGTGTCAACGCCATATATGGATGAAGCTAAATTATGCGACAGGATTGCATTAATTCAAGACGGGAAAATAATGCAGATTGATACGCCTACTGCCATTATTAATAGTTATGCCAACGTTTTGTATGCAGTAAAATCGAGTAATATGCCTCAATTGATTGCTGAAGTTAGCGCATTGCCTGAAATTGAAAGTTGTTTTGGATTTGGCGATTATTTACATGTAACAACAAAACACCATAACAACGGTGAACAATATTTACATAATGCATTAATGCAATTACAACACCAAGCAATTGAGATTAAGGTAATTCAACCTGATATAGAAGATTGCTTTATGGCGTTGATGGAAAAAAAATAATATGCAAGCAGAGCAAGTTATAGTAACGGAAAAACTGACAAAAAAATTCGGAGATTTTACTGCTGTAGATGAAATAACCTTTCAAGTAAACAAGGGTGAAATATTTGGTTTTTTGGGCGCCAACGGTGCTGGTAAAACTACGGCCATGAAAATGCTTATCGGTATATGGGAACCCACTTCTGGCAGAGCATCCATAGCTGGATTTGATATTTATAAAGACATGGAACAGGTGAAAAAAAATATCGGATATATGAGTCAGCGATTTTCGTTGTATGAAGACATTCCCGTTATTGAAAACATTCGATTTTTTGGTGGGATTTACGGATTGAGTAAAAAACAAATTAAAATAAAATCGGCGGAGCTTCTCGAGCAATTAGGGATGACACATGAGGCAAAAACAATTGTAAGTGCATTGCCTTTAGGCTGGAAACAAAAACTCGCATTTTCGATAGCAATAATTCATGACCCGAAAATTGTTTTCTTAGATGAGCCAACAGGTGGCGTAGACCCCATAACACGTCGGAAATTCTGGGAATTAATATACGCAGCTGCTGCATCAGGCGTTACGGTTTTTGTTACCACACATTATATGGATGAAGCAGAATATTGTGATAGAATTAGCATAATGGTAGACGGAAAAATTGAAGCGTTAGACACTCCTGCTAATTTAAAGAAACAATACAATGCCGCTTCAATAGACGAAATATTCACTCAACTCGCTAGAGGTGCAAAACGAAAAGCAGATTAATATGCAACAGTTTTATGTATTTGTAAAAAAGGAGTTTTATCATATTTTCCGCGACAAAAAATCGCTGTTAATAATTTTCGCATTGCCTATTGCGCAAATGCTCATATTTGGATTTGCGCTTACCAACGAAATTAAAAACACAGAGATTGCTATTTTGGATGGTGCACACGATGAAGCATCGCAAGCACTAATTGCACAATTTGAAGCGAGTAAATACTTTGAAATAAAAAAAACAATTACTACTACCGCCGAAGCTGACATGGCATTTAAAGCCGATGAGATTAAACTGGCATTAATTATTCCTCCCAATTTTAAGGCGGAACTAGCGCATAGCAATTCGGCGCGCATTCAGATTTTAGCAGATGCTACCGACCCAAATACAGCAACCACTTTAGAGGTTTATGCCGGTGCAATTGTGCGTGATTATCAAAATGGAATTACCAATAATTACCGACTCCCCTACTCAATTACGGCCGAAATTCGTATGTTATATAATCCGCAATTAAAAGGAGCTTACCTTTTTGTGCCTGGTGTAATGGGTATGATTCTACTTTTAATTTCTGCTATGATGACTTCTATTTCTATTGTTCGCGAGAAAGAATTAAATACGATGGAAATTATTTTAGCATCACCATTAAAGCCAATTATTTTAATATTAAGTAAAGCAGTGCCCTACATGGTTATATCATTAATTAACGTTTCAACAATATTAATAATAAGTGTAACACTGCTCGATTTGCCAATACATGGTAGCTTGATGCTGGTAATGGGCGTTAGTTTCCTATTTATTACTACAGCACTTTCATTAGGATTAATGATTAGCAATATTACCGATTCACAGCAAACGGCGATGTTTATTTCCTTAATGGGTTTAATGTTGCCAACATTAATATTAAGTGGATTTATGTTCCCTATAGAAAACATGCCCTACCCTATGCAATTACTGTCGAATATTGTTCCTACAAAATGGTTCTTTATAATAATTAAAGATGTAATGATAAAGGGATTGGGGTTTGCTAGTGTTTGGAAAGAAATTGCGATATTATTCGGTATGACACTTTTGTTTCTTGGTATTAGTTGGAAAAAATTTAAAATGCGATTGGAATGAGGATGTTACTAGTAATATTAAGAAAAGAGTTTCAACAAATTCGACGCAATCCTGCCATTTTGCGGATAATATTTATGATGCCGGCTGTGCAGTTATTAATATTACCATTAGCGGCAGATTATGAAGTAAAAAATGTAAATCTCTGCATTGTTGATCAAGACCATTCTACTTATTCTCAATTATTATTTAATAAACTTGGCGCATCCGATTACTTTATTATTAAAGATGTAGCTAATTCGTATGATGAAGCATTAAAAACAATTGAAAAAGACGAAGCGGATATTATTCTAACTATTCCACCACATTTCGAAAAAGATTTAATTAGAGAAAGTGAGGCAAAGCTATCGTTAGCTGTGAATGCGGTAAATGGGGCAAAGGGTAACATAGGTGCTTCTTACGCTATAAATATTATTAATGAATACAATCAGGAAATTCGCAAAGAGTGGTTTACACTTCCTGCGTTTAATCCAGTTCCAATTATAGATGTTACTTATAGTAATTGGTATAATGAAGGAATGAGTTATACCCTGTTTATGGTTCCTGGAATTTTAGTAATTCTTTTAACCTTGGTAGGTAGTTTTTTAGCCGCATTAAATATTGTGCATGAGAAAGAGGTTGGAACAATTGAACAAATAAATGTTTCGCCCATTAAAAAATATCAGTTTATTTTAGGCAAATTAATTCCCTTTTGGGTGATTGGCTTTATTGTATTAACAATTGGATTATTGATTTCTAGATTTGTATATGGAATTATCCCTGAAGGCAATGTTGGGCTCATTTACTTATTTGCAGCCGTTTATTTACTTGCATTACTTGGCATTGGCCTGCTCATTTCTACAATTGCCGAATCGCAGCAACAGGCCATGTTTATTTCATTTTTCTTTATGCTGATTTTCATATTGATGGGTGGATTATATACATCAATCGATAGTATGCCGTATTGGGCGCAGGTAATTACACGATTTAATCCGGTTCGTTACTTTATTGAAGTTATGCGCATGATTGTAATGAAAGACAGTTCGATAAGCGACATGCGCAACCAATTATTAATTATCGGAATAATGGCAGTCGTCTTCAATACCTGGGCAGTACTGGTATATCGCAAGAGAGTATAATCCCAACCTAAGCAAGGGAATTTGCAACAATTTAAAGTTTGTAATAAAATCAGATGTTTCGTATTAGCAACCTGCGCTTTTCAAATTGTTTGCTAAGCTGGTTAAACCCAACTAAATAAATAGTTTGGTGCATTTGCTAATATCTATTGATTAATTGGGATAAACTAAAAAACCTCCGGATACTATCCGAAGGTTTAAATATGTTTGAAAAAACGATTTAAGCTTGAGCTACCGTTTCATTAGGAATAACGCTAACAAATGAACGATCTTTGCGACCTTTTGTGAAGGTTACAACCCCTTCAACCATTGCAAAAATAGTGTGATCTTTTCCCATACCAACGTTTCTACCAGGATGGAATTCAGTGCCTCTTTGACGGATGATAATGTTGCCTGCAATTACAGGTTGACCACCCCAGATTTTAACACCTAAACGTTTGCTGTGACTTTCACGACCGTTTTTAGAACTACCGACGCCTTTTTTATGTGCCATGATGTTTAGATTTAATTGATTTTTTCGATTTTGATTTTAGTAAATGATTGGCGGTGACCATTCTTCACGCGGTAATTTTTACGACGCTTTTTCTTGAAGATAATCACTTTGTCGCCCTTGATGTGCGAAAGTATTGTAGCTGATACACTAGCTGAAGCAAGTGTTGGTGTTCCAACCTGCACTTTATCATCATTAGCTTTCAGGAGAACCTCCTTAAACTCAATTGTATCTCCTTCATTGCCTTCTTGGCGATGAACAAAAATTTCTTGGTTTTCCTCAACCTTGAATTGCTGACCCGCTATGTTTACTATTACGTACATGACTTTTTAAATGAAGTTGCAAAGGTAATAAATACCCTTAATTAAACAAAACTATAAAGAAAAATTAATTTAAAGATTCTAAAATGCTGACTATCAATAACTTGCGATATAAAATTAGCGATCTACTCAATCCTTCATAAACACTTCGTCAACATTCCTGCTTTCAGCTAGCGTCGTTGTAAAGATAAGGCTTAATTTTAAAAAGTCTGCAGAAAATCAAGGTTCTAAGCCAAAAACTTCATTATTTTCCACATTTCAGCTACAATTTTTCAAATTCGGTAGCAGACAGCATTGATGTTCATACCAGCACCAACTGAAGCAAAAAGTACAATATCACCTTCATTTATTCGATGTTGATCAAGCTGATTGCGTTTTACCATGTCGAAAAGCGTTGGAACTGTTGCTACAGAGCTATTTCCCAGCTTATGAATACTCATTGGCATTATATTTTCTGGGATATCCTTTATGCCATAAATGCGATAAAGGGCTTTAATAATGCCTTCATCCATTTTTTCGTTTGCTTGATGAATGAATACCTTTTTCACCTGTTCTATAGATACGCCTGCTTTCAACAAGCAATCATGCATGGCCTGCGGAACATATTTCATAGCGTATTCATACACTTTTCTACCTTTCATTTTAATGTATCGTATATCAGGATTGGCATCAGGAAAATTAGATTTACCAAGATATAAATAATAGGCCTCGTCGATACAATGAGATGCAACGCTATAGCTTAATATGCCTTTATCGGAGCTTCCACTTTCTTTAAATTCCAAAACAGTTGCCCCTGCGCCATCAGCAAAAATCATACTATCACGGTCGTACATATCCAAAACTCTACTTAATGTTTCAGTTCCAATTACGAGGCTCTTTTTAGCCATTCCCGACTTAAAATAGGCTTCGGTTTGAATTACACCTTGAATCCATCCCGGGCAACCAAATAAAATATCGTAGGCAACGCAAGCTGGGTTTTTGATATTAAGTTTATGCTTTATTCTAGATGCCAAGGCAGGTAATATATCCGTTTGAATGGTATTATTGGTAACATCTCCAAAATTATGCGCAACAATAATCTGGTCGAGAGTTTCTGGGTCAATGCCACTGTCGCTAATTGCAATTTGTGCAGCTATGGCACCCATATCTGATGCATTTGTCGAAACATCAACATATCGCCTTTCTTCAATTCCGGTTATTTGTTGAAATTTATCGGCAACTTCCTGCGGTGGTGTCTCAATTTTAAGGTGATTTTCACCATAAAATTCGTTTATTGCAAAGTCGCGATTGGTTTTGATTACAGATGGAATTACAGCACCTGTTCCAGTAATAATTGTACGTAGCATCTTACTATTTGTTAAAGTAAAGTTATGCAAAAATTAACAGTACGCGTTTGAATAAAAAACTTGACCGGACTGTTACTTCCTATCAACCTAAATGCGCTTAATTAAAACCAATTGCACAACTTGCAAAATCCCAAATCCCTAAATTTTGCTCAATAAATAAATCTTGTTCAATCAACAAATTCGTACCGAAGGTGGGACTCGAACCTGCCTGAATACCTGCTACAATCGCATCAAAAAATCACACAGAAATCAATCGCAGCATAACATTTCATCGTTCCATTTCCGACAGGCAGGCCCACACTTTAATGCAATGCATAACGGCCCAGTCATTTTGCAAATCCCTAAATTTTGCTCAATAAATAAATCTTGT
>Ga0163144_10000696_pt1 | contig 79431 bp, 84 predicted proteins | sample OliLak19BULKMAT1_FD_123175 | JGI IMG/M metagenome (GOLD analysis project Ga0163144, IMG submission 123175) | Freshwater microbial mat bacterial communities from Lake Vanda, McMurdo Dry Valleys, Antarctica - Oligotrophic Lake LV.19.BULKMAT1 | ecosystem: Environmental > Aquatic > Freshwater >... | reverse complement strand
TGGTGCCGCTTAGGTGACTTGAACACCTGACCCCCGCATTACGAATGCGGTGCTCTACCAGCTGAGCTAAAGCGGCCCGTTTCTTGAGGCCCCGCATATACTGGCAGGGCAAGGGGGGCGCAAGGCCAGTTTTGCGGCGCCGGGCGGGGCTGCTCAATCGTCGTCCGGGGCGTAGTCCAGCGGCTGGGTGAGCGGGCCTTGCGGCGCTTTCGGGGTGAGAAGGCCCTCGTCGGCAAGCGGCAGGGCAAGGACCCGGCCCGCTTCCAGCTCGCGGCCATAGGTTTCGTAGCGCGGATGCACGAGGTCGCCGACATCGCCGAAAGCGTAGACCATCCGGCTCCATCCCGCGCGGTCATAGTCGAAGGCGTTGCCCTTGGGGTCGATGTCGGACCAGTCGGCCTCACGGGAGGCGGACGCCGCCATCCGGCCCCAGCGCTGGGCCTCGACCGGGTCGCCATAGCCTTTCAGCGCGCGCTCCATCAGGAGGCAGAGACGCGCGGTCGGGTTTTCCTCGACAAGCAGGGCAAGCGCCTTGATCGCGGCCACCCAGTCGGCGGAATCCATCGCAATCTCGGCGATCAGGATGCGGCTTTCGCGGTGGCCGGGATTGGAGTCCGCGAGGCCCTTCAGGCGGGCCGCGATGTTAAAGCGCGAGTCCTGCGGGACCAGGCGGCGGGAGAGTTGCGCAAGCGCCGGATGCGGCCGGGCTTTCCAGCCAAGTTCAAGGACGCCCTGCGCGGCCTTGAACTTGCCGTCGGTCATCAGGAAGCGCGCTCCGTGATAGGCTGCGGGCGGAAAATCAGGCGCGCAGCGGATCGCTTCACCGAGCGTCTTCTGAGCGATCTGTTTATCCGTATACGGAAGGTTAACGGCCTTCGCGGCGTGCAGGACGGCGCGGCGCCGCTTGACGCTGATGCCTTCGATGAGGGCGCGTTTCTCGCCCAGCGTCAGGGTCTCGATGGCCTTGTCCCAGTCACCCTTGGAGACTTGCAGGTCGAACAGGGAATTGAACGGCCAGTCGGCGTCGGACTTGAGGGCAAGGGCTTCGCGGGCGCGGTTTTCGGCAGTCAGCTGGTCGCCGCGTTCGGAGGCGGCGGTTGCCGCGCCGCGCAGGCCCGCAAGCTGTCCGCCGGGCAGGCGGGTGAGAAGGCCCCAGGCGCGCTCGGCGCCGGCCCAGTCATCATTTGCCTCGGCCGCACGGGCTTCGAGGAGGAGTTTGAGGCGCTCATCCTCGGCATGGCGCATGGCGCGGCGGGCAAGTTTGAGCGCGACTTTGGAATCGCCGCCTTCCGCCGCCAGCAGTCCTTCGGCGAGGGCCGCATTGGCCTTGCGGGTGCGGGCGAGGCGGCGGGCTTTCGAGATCCGGCCCGGCAGGACGAGAATCCCGGTGGCAAGCCACCAGACGAGCGCAATCAGGGCGCCCAGGAGGGCAACGAAAATGGCGGCAACGCCGGATCTGACGGCCACGATTTCCTCGCCGACCGGAAAGGTCACTTCGCCCGGCAGGCTGAAGGCCCACCAGGAGAGGGCGGCGCCGGCCATCACGAGGATAATGACAAAGAAGAACAGGAAGAACCGGCTCATGGACCCGTCAATTCCCCCCTTCCACAAGGCTGAGGCGGACGTCTTCCAGAGCCTCTTCGAGCGTGATGCGACGGTTTGCCCGCCGGGTCCAGTCTTCAGCCGCGCGGGCGGCGGCGGCGTCCAGCCCGGCAAGCGCGCTCACGCTGCCGGAAAGGTTTCCGGCCGCGAGGGCGGCGGCAGCCGCGTCGAGCGCCTTGGCCGTCGCCGAATGCTTACCATTCGCGGGGCGGACGCTGACGGCGTCTCCGAACATCCTGTCGATCCAGGAGAGGCGCGCCGAAGTGGTGGCCGGCGTGGCGGCGGCAAGCACGGCAGCGCGGATGGCCGGAAACTCGGCCTGCAGCGCCGTCAGCGCGGTGACGCCAGACACGTAAGGTGCGAGACGCTTGATGGCGTCATTGGCGGGCGCGGCCTTTCGCAGGCTGCGATAGTCGGCTTCAAAGCCGGCGCCGCGCCGGATGGCGGCCTCGATGGCTGAAAGGGCCAGCGCGGCTTCGGCGCGGTTGCCGCTCTGCACGATCGCGGCGCTGGATTCTGCGGCGGCGGCCTGTGTTGTGGCTTCAAGGCTCGCCAGCCGCGCCGTCAGGGCAGCGACGTCGGTGCCGGGCGAAACGGGCAAAGACGGCGCCCGGCCTTCGAGTGCGTCAAGCCGCGCGGTGAGCGCCGCGAAGGCGGCGGGATCGCCGCCGGCGGCAATTGCCTGGTCAATCCGCCGGGAGACGGCATCTAATTCGTCGATCAGGCCTGCGAGTTCGGCTGAAGCGGCGGCGGGTTCAGAAAGCTTCTGGTCGATGGCGGCCTGCAGCGCCACCACTTCGCCGAGGCGTGTCTCAAGGCGTTTCTGCGCGGCGGCGAGTTCGGGGGTGGAATTCGGGCGCAGGTAATCGGCGCCGTAGATGCCGGCCGCGCTGCCAATCAGGGCAGCAAAGGCCGTCGCAGCGCCAAGCGCAATCCAGCCGGGACCCGGACGCGCCGGTTTGCCCATGCCGGCGGGGGCCGGCTCGAACTGGGCGTCAATCGGACTGTTCACGGCATCCGCGTCGCTGAAAGGGTCACTGGTCATGGCGCCTATAGGGGCAGCTTCTGGTTTCAAAAGAGTGTGGCACAGCGGCGATTCAAGGGCAAAGCGCGGCGGCGGCCTGTTGTAGTGCGTCCATCAGGCTGTCTTCGTTCGGGCGCGCCGCGATCCAATGGCCCAGGCTGGCGCCGCTCCGGAGGGGCGCAAGTGCGGCTGCGGAAATGGCGACAAGCCCGGCCTTCGCAAGGTTCGGGCGGCTGGCCGCGACGGCGCTCGCGGCCTTGGCAGAATGAAGCAGCAGGACGGCGGGCCGGGGGCCTGCAAGCGCGGCGAGGGCCTCGGGGCTGAGCGAAGCTGCGGCATCGGTGCGATACGGCGCGCTGAAACGTGCATCAAGGCCGCCGGATTTCAGCGCGGCGACGAGTTCGCCGGCTGCCGCTTCGTTAGCGACATGCAGCAAGGGGCCGGCAGGATGGGAGGACAGGACGAGATTTGCGAGATCGTCGGCATTGCCTTCGCCTTCGACAACCTTCGCAAAGCCTGCCGCGCGCGCGGCGTCGGCGGTGGAGGGCCCCACGCACCAGGCCGTCAGCGCCGCCGGAACATCGGCCCCGCGAACCGCCCGCACGCCGTTGGCGCTGGTGAAAATGAGGTGGCCGATACCGTCGAGGCTGTGCGGCGCGAAGCCGGTTTCGACGATGGCAAGCATTGGTGACAGGAGGGGCTTATGGCCAAGACGCGTGAGCGTGTCCGCCGTGTCGCGGGCGCCCGGAAGCGTCCGCGTCACGATCACGGGAAGGCTCACCGCCAATCTCCCTACTCTGATCCGAAGACCGGCAGGCCGCCCTCGGCGCTGTCCAGGATCCTGGCCGCAACTTCGCGGCCGAGCGCGGCAAGCTGGGCTATGCTTGCGCTTTTGGACGCGGTGCCGGTCGCGTTCCAGCGCTGGTCGCCTTTCGGGCTCAGCACTTCGCCGTCCAGGCGCCAGCTGCCGCCTTCATCGAAGAGGTGCGCTGCGATGGGGGTGCGGCAACTGCCATCAAGCATGGCGAGGAAGGCGCGCTCGGCGGTGGCGGCCGCTTCGCTGACGGCGACGTTGAGTTTCGCGAGCGCAGCGCGCAGCTCATCGTCCGCATCTTCGAGCGTGACGACGCCGATGATGCCTTGCGCCGCGGCGGGCAGCATGTCGGTGACCGGAATCGGGGTTGCCATATGATCATAGCCCAGCCGGCGCAGGCCGGCCATCGCGAGGAAGGTGGCGTCGGCCTGGCCTTCTTCCAGCTTGCGCATGCGGGTCTGCACGTTGCCGCGAAAGGTGACGACCTGCAGGTCCGGGCGGAGGGCGAGGGCTTGCGCTTCGCGGCGCAGCGAGGCGGTTCCGAGGCGGGCGCCTTGCGGCAACTCGCGCAGGGAACTGGCGGAATGAGAGACGAAGCCGTCACGCGGGTCTTCGCGTTCGGGGAAGGCGACGAAAACCTGGCCGGGAGGAAGCAGGGACGGGACGTCCTTGAGACTGTGCACCGCAATATCGATTTCGCCGAGGCTGAGGGATTCGTCGAGTTCGCGGGTGAACAGGCCCTTGCCGCCGGAATTGATCAGGCGTTCTGAGGTCAGCTTGTCGCCGGTGGTCGTGAAGGTCACAATCTCGGCTTCGATCGCGCCGCCGGACGCGTCCTTCAGGCTGGCCGCAATCTGGTGGGCCTGCGCCAGCGCGAGCGGCGAGCCACGGGTGCCAAGGCGGATGGAGCGGGGGGTGGAGGCAGATTTTATATCGGTCATGGTTTTTGTTAGCCGGGGTTTCCGGAAATGCCAATTCAGGCTGGATTGACGCAGGCGCCGGTGAGGTTTACGGGAATTTATCGGTAAACGGAAAGTCCGTTTCCAGGAGACCCCCGATGTTTCGCACCGCCGTTTCAGCTCTTGCCCTGATTGCCGCCCTCGGCGCCTGCGCGCCGAACCCGACCACCGACGCTCTGAACAAGCAGGCTGCCGCAGAAAGCCAGGAAGCCGTCAGCGCCAAGCTGAACGCCTGGTTCGACGCCAGGTATGAAGAGCAGCTGCAGTTCAGCCCGATCCAGCTGACGTTCCTTGGCCGCAAGGACAAGAATGACCAGATCGACTGCTTCACCTATGCCTGCGCCGACGAACAGCTCGCCTGGCTGAAAGCTGCCACCGAAGAGCTGAAAGCGGCCTATGTTTATGACAGCCTGTCGCCGGCCGACCAGGATTCCTTCGATCTCTGGGTCTACCAGTATGAACGCGCTGCCGCGAGCGTCGCCTATCGCGGTAATGGATTCATCTTTGACCAGATGAACGGCGTGCAGAGCTTTGCACCGACCTTCCTGATGCAGTTCCACACGGTCGACGAAGAGGTCGATGCCCGCGCCTATGTGAGCCGGATTTCGGGTGCGGCGACCGCGATGCGGGATGCGCTTGCGATCACCAGGCAGAATGCGGCAAACGGCGTGCATGCGCCGAAGTTCGCCTATGAAGGCGTGATCGACCAGTCGAAGAAGATCATCACCGGCGCTCCGTTCACGGATGGTCCGGACTCGGCGATCTGGGCCGACTTCAAGGGCGATGTGCAGAAACTGGTGGAGGGCGGCAAGATGACGCCGGAAGCGGCGGCGGCGCTGACCACGGAAGCCGAGACGGCGCTCAAGGGTCCTTTCCTCACCTTCTACAACGACCTGATTGCCTTCTGCGCCGCCGACATGGTGAACTCGCCCGATCCGGCCGGTCCGCAGGGCGCCAACCTGCAGCCGAATGGCCAGGCCTATTACAACTTCATGCTGGCCGGGCAGACGACGACCTCGATGACGGCGGACGAGATCTATAACCTCGGCCTTTCGGAAGTGACGCGCATCCAGGACGAGATGGAGGCGATCAAGACCGAAGTCGGCTTCACCGGCACACTGCAGGAATTCTTCACGAACATCCGTGACGACAAGGACAACGAAGTGCATTATTATCCTGATACGGATGAAGGCCGCGAAGCCTACATTGCGGATGCCACCGCGGCGATCAACAATATCAAGACCAAGCTGCCGGAGTATTTCGGTATCCTGCCGAAGGCCGACCTCATGGTGAAACGCGTCGAATCGTTCCGCGAGCAACCGGGCGCCGCGCAGCACTATTATCCGGGCACGCCGGATGGCTCGCGTCCGGGCATCTACTATGCCCACCTCTCGGACATGAAGGCGATGCCCAAGGGTGAGCTTGAGGTGATCGCGTATCATGAGGGCCTGCCGGGTCACCACATGCAGATCTCGATCGCGCAGGAGCTGACCAGCGTGCCGAAATTCCGTACGCAGGCGGGCTTCACCGCCTATTCGGAAGGCTGGGGTCTCTATTCGGAGAAGCTTGCATCTGAAATGCCGGGCACGTTCGAAGATCCGTACTCGGACTTCGGCCGTCTTGGCTCTGAAATCTGGCGGGCGATCCGTCTGGTGGTCGACACCGGCCTGCACTCGAAGGGCTGGACGGAGGAGCAGGCAGTGCAGTACTTCCTCGCCAACTCCGCCATCACCGAGGCGCAGGCGCGCTCGGAAGTGCAGCGCTACATCGTGATGCCGGGCCAGGCGACCGCCTACAAGATCGGCATGATCCACATCCAGCAGCTGCGTGCGAAAGCCGAAGCTGAACTCGGCGACAAGTTCGACATCCGCGCCTTCCATGACACCGTGCTTGGCGGCGGCGCCCTGCCGCTTGATGTGCTGACCCGGAAGGTCGACCAGTGGATCGGGATCGTGAAAGCCGAGACCGCCGCGCCGGCGGAATAAGTCTGCCGCAGCCTTGCAGAGAGCCCTTCCCGGAAACGGGGAGGGTGTTTTCTTTGGGGAAGGCCCCCTCCGTTAGCCTGCGAAGTGAACCGGAGGGGGCTTCTCCCCGCGTGACCCCTTGCCTCGCTGCGCCTTGCGCATACGGTTTGGACGATCCGAGGAACCATCCCATGCACTTGAAATTTGCGCCCGAAACAGAGACCTTCCGCGCCCAGGTGCGCAGTTGGTTCGAGACGGAGTTCCCGAAGGACATCATCGCCAAATACAAGGCGGGCACCGCCCTGGCGACGGCGGATGTGCGCCGATCGGAGATGGCGCTCGGGGCGAAGGGGTGGCTGGCGACGGCCTGGCCGGAGGAATATGCCGGCCCGGGCTGGGGCCTCGAGGAACAGTATGTGTTCGACGAGGAACTTGAGCGGGCCGGCGTTCCGACGGTGACGCCGATGGGCGTTATCTATGTCGGACCGGTGCTCTACACTTTCGGTTCGGATGCCCAGAAAGCGCGCTGGCTGCCGGGCATCCGCGACGGCTCCACCGGCTGGGCGCAGGGATATTCGGAGCCGGGCGCGGGATCAGATCTCGCGAGCCTCGAGTTTTCCGCCGTGCTGAAGGACGGCGTTTACACGCTGAACGGTCACAAGATCTGGACCTCCGCCGCGCAGCATGCGGACTGGATCTTCCTGCTGGCGCGTACCAGCCGGGGGGAGAAGAAGCAGGAAGGCATCAGCTTCATCTGCTGCCCGCTGGACGCGCCCGGCGTGACGGTGAAGCCGATCATCTCGATCGACGGTGCGCATGCTCTGAACGAGGTGTTGTTCGACAATGTCACCGTGCCGGAGGATTGCCGGATCGGCGAGGCGGGCAAGGGCTGGACCTATTCGCAATACCTGCTCGGCTTCGAGCGCACCTCGTACGCACGCGTCGGCGGCAAGCGCGCGATGCTGCGGCATGTGCGGGGGCTCGCCTCGGCGATGCCGGAAGGCGCCAACGAGCGGCTGATCGATGATGCCGGGTTTACCGGACGCCTGACACGGGCCGAGATTGCGGTGGACGGGCTGGAGATGACGGTGTTCCGGATTCTCTCCGCGCAGGTCTCCGGCCGCTCTGTGGGGGACGCGTCCTCGACCGTGAAGGTCCTTGCAACCGAGACGCACCAGGCGATCACGGAACTTTTCCTTGAAGCGGCGGGGCCGTTCGTGGGACACCGGGCACCGTCTGCGGGAAGCGCGCCGCGCGATGTGGCGAGCTATCTCGGCGGACGGGCGCAATCGATCTATGGCGGCACGAATGAGATCCAGAAGAACATCATCGCCCGCAAGGTTCTGGGGCTTTAGGGCATGAAACTGTTCGGCATTCCGGGCGCGCCGCTGGCGCTGACGCTGGCGGGCATGGCGCCGTTTGCGGCGGGCGCCGGCGTGATGTGGGCGGCGCGGCAGGACCCCGTGCTGCAGGCGCAGGCGGGACTGACGCTGCTGGTCTATGGCGCGGTGATCGTGTCCTTCGTGGGCGGCCTGCGCTGGGGCGCCGAGGTTGCCGGGGGCCACGAGGCGCCGCGGGCGGCGGTGCTGGTGTTATCCGTACTCGGATCACTCTCGGGGTGGGGCCTGGTGCTGTATGGTGTGCTGGGCGCGCTGAACTGGCAGGTGTTTGCGGCCGCTGCCGGCGCGCAGCTGCTGCACGGCGTATGGGATACCGGCGCAGCGGGCCTGTCGACCTGGATGCGGCGATTGAGGGCAATCGGCACGTTCGGCGCAGCGGCGGCGTTGCTGGCAGGCGGCGCGGTCTACCTCACCTGAAAGCTTCTGAAGGTCAGGGTGGCGGCGGCAAAGCTGACGCCCGCAAGGACGAGCGAGATGACGCCGTTCCAGCCCGCCATCGACAGGCCGATGAAATAGAAGGGGGCTGCGTTGCAGGCGGCGATCTTCATCGGCTGATCGAGCCCGCCGCCAAGGTCTCCGAAGTCCAGCGGGTTGACGCCGCCCGCAGAACAGCCGGCGGGCGGGGGGAAGACCTGCCATTCAACGCCGGCATGGTATGCGGCAACGACAACGCCGACGCCGAAGACAAGGCCGATCAGCACGTTGAGTGCAACGAGAAAGCGGCGCTTCGGCACGAGGCGCCAGATCCCGAGGCCGGTGGCGGTCATGAAGATCAGGGCCCAGTAGACTTCCCGCTGGCGCAGGCAGAGCGGGCAGGGGGGCAGGCCGCCGACTGTCTCAAACGCATGCGCCGCCGCGAGGATCAGCGCGGACGCGGCCAGCGCCAGGACTGGCCAGCGCCAGCCGGCGAGAAGGTTGGTCAACGATGTCATCGCGCCTATTGTGTCCAAGGCCGGCAGCGCCGCAATGCGGCGGAGCGTCACGAGCAGGGCGAGATTGACAGAAGGCCGCAGGCTGCGGCAGGAACCGGGAGCAGCAGAGGCCTCTGTGGTGGAATGGTAGACGCGGCGGATTCAAAATCCGCTTCCGCAAGGAGTGCCGGTTCGAGTCCGGCCAGAGGCACCAGCAGAAGTTCCAGAAACCCCACTGCGGCGGGGTTTCTGGTCTGTGAAACTCACTCCGGCGATTTTTCGGTGGTTTCTTCCACGGCGTCCCCGACGGCGTCGACAGGGTCGGTGTTTTCGTTGCCGGTGACTTCGTCGATGACTTCGCCGGTGTTCTCGAGCAGGCCGTCGTCGGTGTTGATTTCGCCGGTGACGGTTTCCTCAATCGCGGAGTCGAGTTTTTCGCCTTCCTTTTCGGCGCTGTCGCCGCAGCCAGCGAGAATGAAGGCTCCGGCGAGGACCGGGGCGAGGATTGTCAGTTTGCGCATGGGCGTTCCTTTCAGGCGGTGTGGACGGACCGGACCGCTCCGCCTGGCGGGCGATGCGAGCCGGAGGTCAGCATGACCGGGGGCGGCCGAGAAGGCAACAAGCCGCGTTCCGTTTGTGTTCATTGAGGAAAGGACTTACTGTTAATCAGCTTTGGCAGCGGGCGTCCGGCGGTCAGCAGCCGGGCAGGCTCAAGACTTGCGAAGACCGGTGATCCATGACGGGCTTGACTAGCCAGACCAATTCCAGCGCGAACGTGTTGACAGCGGTGCTGCTGACAGGGGCCGCCGTTTTTTTCCTGAAGGAGATCCTCGCGCCGCTGCTGCTGGCCGTGTTCCTGCTTGTGCTTGTGGTGGACCTCACGAAGCTGCTGAAACGGCTCGCACCCAAGGCGCCGCCGAACCTGGCGCTCGGTATTTCGCTCGTGGTGATCGTGGCGGTATTCGGGCTGACCTTCCTGATCATCACCGACAATCTGACCGGTCTCCTGGAACAGGCGGATGAATACAGGGGGCGGATGGACGCGATCCTGAAGGAGGCCGGGCAGAGGTTGGGTGTCCGGCTGGCCCCTAATTTCGAGACCCTCCTGCGCTCCGTGCAGACGGCCGGGGTGGCCGGGGCGATGCTCAACTGGTTGCAAGGCGGACTTTCGGCGGTGATGTTCGTGCTGATCTACCTCGGCTTCCTGATCGTTTCGAGGGGCAGCTATTCGCGCAAGCTCGACGCCCTTCGGCCGAAGGGCGAGGACGCAGTGGATGTCGACCAGATCCTCGACCGGATCCAGAGGGCGGTACAGGAATACATCCGTATACAGACCGTCACCGGGCTGATGATCGCCGGGGCCTCGTGGCTGGTGATGTGGGCCATCGGATTACCGCAACCCGTGTTCTGGGCCTTCCTGATCTTCGTAGCGAGCTATGTGCCGATCGTGGGCGGGGCCGTGGCGATCCTCGTGCCGGCGGCGTTCAGCCTGGTGGTGTTCGGGGACTTCGAGCGCCCGCTGATCCTGTTTGCGGCGCTGATGGTGATCGGCTTCGTGGTGGGAAATGTCATCCAGCCGCGAATGCAGGGGGTCGGTCTCAATCTCGATCCGGTCATCGTGCTGTTCTCGCTTGCCTTCTGGGCCATATTGCTGGGGGCAACCGGCGCGTTCCTGTCGACGCCATTGACGGTGGTGGCGATGGCGATCCTCGCAGAGTTCCGCTCGACGCGCTGGCTGGCAGTGGTGTTGTCGAGCGACGGCAACCCTTATCCGACGAAGCCGCGCAAGGTCGTGCGGCGCACCCGTGTGCGGGTCTGATTCCAGACGGCTGGCGCCCCGCAGGCCCAACTGAGTTTGGCGGTTGATCGTGCCGCACGTCCGTTGGATGTTCACGCCGAAGGGCAGGGCCATCCGCATGACAATCGCGCCGTCACCGACGATCGGGCGCATCGGCCACGAACGTGAGCCGATTGTCGTCATCGATGGTTTCAGCTCCAATCCCGCTGCCCTCGTCGAGGAGGCGGCCTCGCGCGCGTTCAGTCGGCTCGGTCCTCACTATCCGGGCGTGCGGGCGCCGCTGGCGGGAAAGTACCTGTCGGAGCGGATGGACCTGTTGCAGCGGCTGCTGGCGGACGTGTTCGGCCTCCTGGACGGCGCGAACCTGCTGGAGTGCAATTTCTCGCTGGTGACAACGCCGCCGGGCGCGTTGGGCGTGATGCAGCGCCTGCCGCATTTCGATGCGGCGGATCCGGGCCGGATCGCGATCCTGCATTACCTTTGCGGACCCGCAGAGGGAGGCACCGCCTTCTATCGCCACAGGAGCACCGGTTTCGAAACGGTAAGCCCGTCACGTATGGAGGACTATTCCGGCATGCTGGAAGCCGAGATTGCGCAGCGCGGGCCGCCGGAGGCAGATTACATGCGGGGCGACACGGCCCTGTTCGAGCAGACCTATCGGGTCGAGGCGGCCTTCAACCGGCTGGTGATCTACCGGGGTTGGACGCTGCATACGGGGCTGATCCCTGCGGGCCATCCGCTGGCGGCCGATCCGCAGAGCGGGCGTCTGACGATCAATACATTCCTTCAGGCGCAGTGAAGCCGGCGAGGGGCCCGGACAACGGATAATCGGCTTCGGCGATGTAGCGCGAGGGGCCGCCATCGCGCTTCTGGCTTGAATAGAGGTGGAAGGCGCCGGCATGCCAGGGCTCGCTGCTGGAGGCCTGATGGCGCCCGGTCCAGGCGCGGGCATCGTCCAGCAGCGTTGCGTGGCAATAGGCGAGGGTCACGTGTGGCGTAAAGGGCTTGCGCTCCAGCGGGATCGACAGGCGGCGGGCAGCACGTTCGCAAGCCGAGGCGAGGCCGCGCAACTCGTCGCTGTCACGCACGCGGGCCCAGACGGAAGCGGGCTCCCGGCGGCCGAACCAGCCGGTACCTCCGAGGGAAAGCGTGGGCGCTGGCGCTTGGATTTCGCCGAGCAGCTCGTCAAGGTCGCGGGCCTGCGTGTGGCGCAGCTCACCGAAGAAGCAGAGCGTGACATGGAAGTTTTCAGCCGGCCGCCAGCGGGCACCGGGGAGATCCTTCTGCAGCTTCAGAAGGGACCGGGAAGCGTCCGGCGGAACCGGCAGGGCAGCAAACAATCGAAGCATCTGGCCCCGTTTGATCATGCCGGCGCGCAAAAGAAAACCCGGCCGTTCCGGGCCGGGTTTGGTTGGTTCCTCCACGAGCAGAAATCAGCCTGCGAGATGGCCGAGTTTGCCGAAATGTTCGGCAAGAAGGTAATAGAACGTCACGCGGGATTTCTGGCCCCCTTCGGCCTTCATCCGTTCGCAGATCGCCGCGATGCCCGTATCCAGCTCTTTCTGGTTGTGCGCGAGCCCAAGCCTGGTCCGGCACCATTTGTCACGTATCCGGTCGAGTTCGCCATCATCGCTGCAGGCCACCACGGAACTGTCCTTGTTGCGCAGGGCAATCCCCAAATGCCCTACGATCTTCTCAGCCGCTGCTTTGTTATAGTCTTTTGCATATTTCTTGATGTTCTCGGCATAAGCCGAAGCGTCAGCCATCGTCTTCCCCTTTTAAGTCTTGGCTTCATTTACTGCGAACGATTGAAATCACAGCCAGCCGGGACTTTATGAAACGGTTAACCCAAGTCAACAGTGACCAGCTGTTCACGTGGCCGGGCTTTTTACCGCCACTGGCAGGGCATTGTACTGTTGGAACCGGATACTTGAATTCACGGCGCCTGCGCTGCTGTAATCCAATATTAATGTGGGGATCTGGTGGCGAAAGCGGCAAAATCCCTGTCAGGACAGGAACCTGCGGATGCGCCTTGGAGTTTTGCACCCCGGGCGGATTCTATTGCACACGCCGCAGAGTACCCCCATATATTGGCGAAACGGCGCCCGATGGGTGACCGCGATCATGGAAAGGGTTCAACAACCGATGAATGACTTCAACCGGACTTTCGGAGGGATCGATACGCGTTCCGCCGACACCTCCGTCAACGTGGGCCTGCGCACCTTCATGCTGGGGGTGTACCAGAAACTCGCCCTCGGTATCGCACTTGCGGGCGCCCTCGCTTTCCTCGTTGGCTCCAACATGGTGCCGGCGCTGACACAGCTGGTTCTCTTCTCTCCGCTGCGCCTCGTCATCCAGTTTGCCCCTATCGTGCTGATCCTTGGCTCGGCCTTCCTGATGAAGCGCCCGTCGCCGCTGGCTACCGGCATTGTCTACTGGACAATAGTTTCGCTGCTCGGCCTCAGCCTGTCGATCTGGGTTTACCTGTCGCTGGCCGGAACCGGCGCTGAAACGCGCGCGGGCCGCGAGATCTCGCCGACCCTCTTCACGATGGCGAAGGCCTTCCTGCTGACGTCTTCGGCCTTTGGCGCGCTCAGCCTTTTCGGCTATATGACGAAGACAAACCTGAAGCCGGTCGGCGTGTTCGCCGTGTTCGCGCTCTGGGGCATCGTCGGCGTCAGCCTGCTAAGCCTGCTTTTCCCGCCCTCGGGCTTCCTTGAAGTCGCGATCATGGTCGGCGTACTGGCTGTTTCCGGGATCCTGATTGCCTTCGACACGCAGAACCTGAAGGAAGGCTACTTCCAGAACGAGGGCGACACCCGCTCGCTCGCGGTGATGACGAACTGGGGCGCTCTCAGCTTCTTCATCTCGTTCTACAACATCTTCACGATCCTGATGTCGATGCTGTCCAGCAACGACTGACGGACGGCCTGGAACGTAACAGACTGCACGCCCCGTGAGCCCCGCTCACGGGGCGTTTGCTTGTCGGCCGCATTGCGCGCAGGCGCGGCCTCGGGTAGGGGACCGGCGACATCGTTCCAAGGCCCATTCCGAGGAGACCCCCACATGGCCCGCAACAGAATTGCCCTTATTGGTTCCGGCATGATCGGCGGCACGCTCGCCCACGTGTGTGCGCGCGAAGAGCTCGGCGACGTGATCTTGTTCGACATTGCTGAAGGCCTGCCGCAGGGCAAGGGGCTCGATATCGCCGAATCTACGCCGGTCTACGGCGCCTCGGTCGGCCTCAAGGGCGTCAACGACTATGCCGGGGTCGCCGGCGCCGACGTCTGCATCGTCACGGCCGGTGTGCCGCGCAAGCCGGGCATGAGCCGCGATGACCTGCTGGGCATCAACCTCAAGGTGATGAAGGCCGTGGGTGAAGGCATCAAGGCGCATGCACCGAACGCATTCGTGATCTGCATCACCAACCCGCTCGACGCGATGGTCTGGGCCCTGCGCGAATTCTCCGGCCTGCCGCATTCGAAAGTGGTCGGCATGGCGGGCGTGCTGGACTCGTCGCGCTTCGCCTATTTTCTCTCCGAGAAGACCGGCATTTCGGTTGCCGATATTCATGCCTGGACGCTGGCAGGCCACGGCGACGACATGGTGCCGATGGTGCGCCACTCCACCGTGGGCGGTCTGCCGCTGCCGGAACTCGTGAAGCAGGGCTGGATGACGCAAGGCGAGCTCGATGCGATCGTCGACCGGACCCGCAAGGGCGGCGGCGAGATCGTCAATCTCCTGAAGACCGGCTCGGCCTATTACGCGCCGGCCGAAAGCGCGATCGCGATGGCGAAGTCCTACCTCTCCGACCAGAAGCGCGTCCTGCCTGTAGCCGCCTACTGCCGCGGCGAGTTCGGCGTGAAGGACATGTATGTCGGCGTGCCGACACTGATCGGAGCCGGCGGCGCCGAGCGGATCGTCGAGTTCGACCTGAACGCCGAGGAGAAGGCTATGTTCGAGAGGTCGGTCACGTCCGTGCAGGGCCTGATCGAGGCTTGCAAGGCGATCGATACATCGCTTGCCTAGGCTTTACGGATTGACGGGGCGGCGCGGCGCGCAGATTTTCCGGTCACCCCATGACAGGAGGAATGCATGCGGTTGATTTTGACCGGAGCCGGTCTTCTCGCGCTCGCCTTCGCGGCGGCATGCGGGGGCGGCGCAGCCCCGGAGACGACCGCAGGGATCCCCGCCGTTACGGCGGTCGTCGAGGCGGAAGCGCCGGCGGCGCAGCTGGCGCCGGTGTGCCAGAATCTCGAACGCCTCGTCGCTGCGCGCAGCGATGCGCCGGCGTTTGCGAGCCTGCCGGATGATTTCGCGCTCAAGGTCGGCGTTGGCTGCGCCGCGGCCGATCAGACCGTCAAGGCCGGGGCGAACCAGACGCCCGTGACGCTTTCCGGTTACGCCTGCGTGTTCAAGGATGATCCGGGCGCAACCGAAGACGCGGCCTGGCCTGTCTGGCAAGGCGTGATGGCGGATGCGTCCGGGTGCGGCGCCAACCGCTGGACCATGCTGACGGACACGGATGTTTCGAGCGGCGCGCCAACACGGCGTATCCTCCTTTTCCGCGATGCCGATGCGCCGCGGCTTGTATTGCCGGAAGGGACGACCGAGCCGGTGCGGTTCGAGTGGTCGCAGGACGGCGGTCAGACCATCCTCCTGTTCGTGGCGGCGCCTTGAAGGGTATTCTCATCGAGACGCCGCGACTGATCCTGCGTCCTCCGCAGGCGGAGGACTATGCCGGATTCTGCGAGTTGATGGCGGATGAGACGTCGGCCCGGTTCATTGGCGGCACGCAGCCGCCGGAAGTGGTCTGGCGCACCCTGTGCGTGATCGCCGGGGCTTGGACGATCAACGGCTTCTCGATGTTCTCCGTGATCGAGAAGGACAGCGGACGCTGGATCGGCCGTCTAGGTCCATGGCAACCGGAAGGATGGCCGGGCACGGAAGTTGGATGGGGCCTGCTGCCTTCGGCGCAGGGCAGGGGATATGCCCTCGAAGGCGCGGCGGCCGCGATCGACTATGCTGTCGACATTCTCGGCTGGAGCGAGATCATCCACTGTATCGACGAGGAGAATACACCGTCGATCAAGGTGGCGGCGCGGCTCGGATCCGGATACCAGCGCAAGGCCGAGGCGCCCCCGCCGATGCAAGGTATGGTCTGGGACGTGTACGGACAGTCGGCGGAGGCCTGGCGTGCACGCCGCCGGGCAGCGTGATCAGCACTTGTCATCGTCTTCGTATTCAAACTTGATAATCTCGCCCGATCGGCCCGAAATGTCGATCTCGATCTCCTGGCCATCCCCTGCGCACCTTTCGATTTCCCCGTTTCCGTTTCCGCGCTTGACCCCCTTGAACCAGGCGAGGTCGAAGCTGTAGGCAATGTCCATCGCCCCGTACTGGCTGATGCGGTAGCCTTGGCCGCGATGATGGTCGCCATCATCGGCGAGCGCCATCGAAGCGGGGGAAGCAGCGGCAAATCCGATGAAGGCCGTGGCAGGGGGGCGTTTCACGTGTTTCTCTTTGTTACGGGTGGTTTGCGAGCGCGCATGTGTCGGCTGCCGTGCGAGAGGCCGCAGGTTGCGGATGGCGCCTGAACGAAAAATTGATTGCGGCGTTCAGGCAGAGGCGGGAGATGCGCAAGGGATGACCGGCGAGGGAGGTGATACGGCGGTTCCCGAAGACCGCAACACGCGCGTGCGGCTTGCGCTGGGCGCGGCGCTGGAGGCGCTGAAGCTGGCGCGGCGCGAGACGGCAGGCGCAGCAACCGAACCTGCGCGCTTCGGATGGGCGGCGCTCGGAATGGTCAGCACACTGCAGGGCGCGCCTGTCGCGGCGCTCTCGGGTTATGAGACCGCAACGATCTCTGCGGTGCTCAACCCGTCGCAGCCGGAGCGGATTGCGCCGGTAGCTTTCCTCTTGCGGCGCGCACGGTCGGGCGAGTATCTGAATGCTCCGGAGCGGGTGGAAATGGCCGGCAGCCGGCAGCGCGCGCTCGAGCGGGTAATCGATGTCCGAAACGCCGCGGTGCACGCGCTGTCGGTGGAGATACCGGAAACCTTCGTGCAGGACATGCAGGTCGCGGCGCGGTTGATCGAACATCTGGTGCTGCAGGCGCCGGCCTTTGATCCCGCGCCGGTGCGTGTCGTGTCGGCGCTGATTACGGACGAGTTGAAAGCGCTGAATGCAGCGCTGCGCGAAATGCCCGGCGATTAACGTCAAAGTGACTCCTGCGCGGCAAGGCTGCTCCGATGTGCCGCGTCTCGACCCTTGTTGCCTGCCTGTTGCTTGTGCCGCTGATCGCTGCGGCGCCGGACACGTTCACACGAGCCGATCTTGAAGCGCTCGAGGCGGAGCGCCGTGCGGCAGTTGCCGAACTGGTAGCGCTGGAATCTCAAGGCGAGACGACGGTCGTGGACCTGCGCGCGCTGGACGACACATTGCTGTCGACCGCCATGGAAGCGCGCCGCCGGGAAGAGCAGGCGAGCCGGGCGGAGATCGCGCTGGTCACCTTGCGTACGCGCCGTGAGACGGCAAGGACCGAACTTCTGACCAGCGAGACGACGCTCGAGGACCTGCTGGCAGCGCTTGCCGCGGCCAATCGCCGGAAGCCGCCGGCGCTGGTTGTCAGTCCGGGCAATTCGGGCGTGGCCATCCGCCGGGCGATCCTGATGCAGGCGACCTATCCGAAACTGTCGGACCGGGCGGCGGCGATCTCGAAGGAGATTGCGGAACTGAATGCGCTGGAGGCGAACATCGCCGCCGAGCAGGCACGCCTCGGCGCGGCTGAAGCGACGATTGCGCTGAAGAAGGAAGAAATCGAACGGCTGGCTGCCGGCAAGCGGGCGGCCTTCGAAGGGATTTCGGGGAGCCTTGACGGCCTGCGTGACCGGGCGGACAGGCTTGGCCGGGAGGCAGGCACCTTGCGCGAACTGCTCGAAGCCCTGGAGTCCGGCGCTCCGGAGGCGCCCCGCGTGAAGCCGGGGAGCCGGCCGCAACTTGCGGCGCTCCGGACATCCAAGCCGGGCGCCTCGAAACCGGCCGCGATTGCCGCGCCCGCGAGGAACACGGCAGCGGCGCTCGGCAAGCCCGCGCTCGGCGGCCTGCAGCAACCGGCGGCAGGCACGCTCCTGCACGAGTTCGGCGACACGCTCGCGAGCGGCTCAAAGACCGAATATGTCGTCTTTGCCACCCGCGCCGAAGCTCAGGTCGTGGCGCCGGTGGGCGGCGTGGTCGAGTTTGCCCGGCCGTTCCGCACCTACGGGATGATGCTGATCGTGCGTACAAGCGACGGTTATAATGTTATTCTGTCTGGAATGAGCCGGATTTACGTGTCCGAAGGCCAGTCCGTCAGCGCCGGTGAACCCGTCGGCCGCATGCCTGACCGCGACGTCCCCGCACCTGAATTGAGTGTGGAATTAAGGCTTGGCGACAAGGTGCTTGATCCGGCAGAGTGGATGTCTCGCGGCAACTAGAGGGTCGCCGAAATGATAATGGAGTGGAACATGCGTTCATTGCTGACCGGAACGGCCCTTGGCGGTGTTCTGGGGGCCGTGGCTGTCGGCTTTGCGGCGATGGCCTGGCCTCAGGAAGAGGCGGGCAAGCCCGAGGATCCGCGCACGGCCACCTATCAGCAGATTGAACTGTTTGCGGAAATCTTCGCCCGCGCCCAGCGCGATTATGTGGTGCCGATTGACGAGCAGGAGGCGATGTCCGCCGCCATCAACGGCATGTTGACCTCGCTGGACCCGCATTCGGGCTACCTCGACCCGGAGGATTTCCAGTCGCTGCAGGTGCAGACCTCCGGTGAATATGGCGGACTGGGGATCGAGGTGACGATGGAAGACGGCTTCGTCAAAGTCATCTCGCCCATGGACGGCACACCGGCTGCAGCGGCCGGCATCATGCCCGGGGACTTCATCACCGCCATCAATGGCAAGCCGATCATCGGCCTGACACTCAACGACGCCGTGAAGGAAATGCGCGGCGAACGCGGCACCGAACTCGAGATCACAATCCTGCGAGAAGGCATCGATCCGTTCGAGGTCACGCTGGTTCGGGAGGTCATCCAGCAAAAGTCGGTCACCTGGCGGACCGAGTCCGGCGATATCGGATATATCCGGGTGTCGACGTTCAACGAGCGCACGACCCTGCTGCTTGAAGAAGCGCTGGACGGAATGGGCCGTGGGCCGAAGCCGAAGGGGATCGTGCTCGACCTGCGCAATAATGGCGGCGGCCTGCTCGATGAGGCGGTCAAGGTGGCCGATCACTTCCTGTCGGGAGGTGAAGTCGTCTCCACGCAAGGCCGGCGGCCGGTGGATGTCGAGCGGCGCAATGCGTCCCGGGGCGAGTCCTTCAAGGGCGTCCCGATCGTCGTGCTGATCAATGGCGGCTCGGCCTCGGCCTCTGAAATCGTAGCGGGCGCCCTGCAGGACCGCGAGCGCGCGCTGGTGGTTGGCACAACCAGCTTCGGCAAGGGCTCCGTCCAGTCGGTAATTCCCCTCGGTGCAGACCGCGGCGCAATCCGGCTGACGACGGCGCGCTATTACACCCCGGCCGGCCGGTCGATCCAGGCGCTCGGTATCGAGCCGGACCTGATGATCACGCAGGTCCGCCTGACCCCGAAAGAGCTCGAGAAAATCCAGCGCTGGTCCGAGGCCGATTTGCCGCATGCGCTGCAGAACGAGAACGGCGAGGAGCGCAAGCAGTTGCGGATGCCGGACGAGCAACCTCCGGAAGGCTATGAGGGCGAGGATTTCCAGCTTGAGCGGGCGATTCAGTTGCTTCGCGAAGGCCGCACCACGGCCTCCCGGATGGCGGCGAAGGCCGGTTGATCCTGCAGTGCAGGCGGCGTTTTCCTGACGATACGTTACGCGGCGTACGGAATTTGTTTGCGACCTGTTAACCCTGTGGGGCGATGGTCGGGGTCTGTTTTTCAGCCCTGTTCCAAGAGGTCGAGCCCATGGGTTACCGGCGCGAGTCCGAGCCATCTCCATTTCGCACAGGTATCGTCCATGCGGGTATGAGCCTTGCCGTGTTCGGCGGCCTGGCCGCTTCGCTTGGCCTTGGCATCCATGTTGTGGCCGATTTGGCTGCGGCGAGCCCCAGCCAGACGCTGGCCCTGTTCGAAACGGATGCGCTGCCGGACGGCGATACCGTCCGCATGGCGGGCCTGACGGATTCAGGTGACCATCCGGGCGGCGACATTCTCCCCGGCGCAGATGAAGCCGGCAGCACGATGGAACTCGCCTATGTGCCGCCAGAGGGCGAAGCAGTCCGCATTGAAGTCACCGGCGGGCAGGGTGGGCCTTCCGTCAGTGACGCGGTCCGTATCAATGGCCGCATCGTGCGGGCCGGCGAATCCCTCAGCCAGGTCCGCAGCGTCCCGCAGGCCGACGGCTCCGTGAAACTGGCTTCGGCCACCACTGCACTAGCTGCCGCTGCCGTTCCCGCCAAGGCAAAGAGCAAGGCGCCGGCGGACATCTACTCCCGCAAGTTCTCGAACCCGGAAGGCCTGCCGATGGTAGGCCTCGTGATCGGCGGGCTGGGCATGAACGCCACACAGACGCAGCTGGCGATCGACGACCTGCCGGCTGAGGTGACACTGTCCTTTGCGCTCGATTCAAAAAGCCTTGATCACTGGATCAAGACCGCCCGTGCAGACGGCCATGAAGTGCTGATCGAAGTGCCGATGGAAGCCTATGATTATGGCCGTATGAAAATGCACCCGGACACGCTGCTGGCAGGGGCGGATGCAAAGTCGAATACCGCGCGTCTGGACGCTGTTCTGTCCACCACGTCAGGTTATTTCGGCATCGTGAACTACCAGGGCGCGAAGTTTGCGGCGGATAAGGCTGCGGCCACGCCTGTGCTGGAGCATCTCAGCCAGAAAGGCCTCGCGCTGATCGATGATGGCAGCTTTGGCCGCAGCAGCCTGGAAAGCCTCTCGCGGGCCAGCGGCCTGCGCTATGCGCGTGCTGCCGGGCCGATCGATGCGCGCCAGACGCCGGCTGATATCAGCGCCGAACTGATGGACCTAGAATCCCTCGCGCTTGAGAAGGGCGCCGCCTTCGGGTCTGGCTATGCGTTCCCGGTGACTGTCGAGGCGGCGAAGGTCTGGATCTCCCAACTGAGCGAGAAGGGCCTCGTTCTGGCCCCGGTGTCCGCGATCACGCATACCCGCCCGGTTGAGGTGCGTACTGGCAGCCTTGATAAGTCTGGTCTATTCAACGGCGGGTGACCCAGCCGAAGTTTGATCCAACGCTCTATCGCCCGAATGTCGGCCTCGCCTTGTTTTCTAAGGCGGGACATGTGTTCATCGGGCGGCGCGTGAACGGCCGCGGGCCGTTCCAGTGGCAGATGCCGCAGGGCGGAATCGATGATGGTGAAGACGCCGTGACGGGCGCACTCCGGGAACTCGAGGAAGAAATCGGGGTGCCCGCGAAACTTGTCGATGTGCTCGAAGAGACGCCGGACTGGTTGCATTACGAGTTTCCGCTCGACCTCAAGAAGCGCTTGCCGGGGCCCTATCATGGCCAGCGGCAGAAATGGTTTGCCCTGCGCTTCAAGGGCTCCGACAGCGATGTGCGTCTGGACCGGCACACGCCCGAGTTTGACGCCTGGCGCTGGGCCCGGCTGGAAGAAACGCCGGACCTGATCGTGCCGTTCAAACGGCCGGTGTATCTGGAAGTGGCGGAGCGTTTCCGCCGCTGGACCGAACCGGTATTGCCGGGGCGCGTGCCGCAGGGCTGAAGGGGGGACGCAGATGCCGACGCTGTTGATGATCCACGGAATCGGGTGCGATGCCAGCGCCTGGGATGCCATGAGGCCTGCCTTCGAAGCCGGCGGCTGGACCTGCGAGGCGATCACGCTGTTTCCAGAGCGCCGGGTGCGCGAGAACCCGCCGGCGAACCTGGCGGACCTCGGGCTCGCCGATTTCATTTCGGCCTCCTCGGCTGAAGCGCAACGCCTCGCAGCACGCGACGGCGCCAAGCCGGCGGTGATCGGACATTCGATGGGCGGCCTGATCGCGCAGGTTCTGGCTGAGCGGGGCGAGGTATCGAAGGCGGTGTTCCTGACGCCCGCCCAGACAAGGGACTGCGCGGTCATAGGGCTGCCCGTCGCGTGGACCTTCCTGAATGTCATCACGAAAAAGGACCGCACCCGGTCCTACAAGATATGGAAGGCCGGATTCCGATCCGGCGTCCTGAACCTCGTGCCGAAGGCCCGCCATGACGCTATTTACGCTGGCGCCCTGTTCGATTCAGGGAAAGTGTACGGTGATATATCTGACGGCCTCACGGTTGATGAAAGCAAGGTTGCGATACCGACGCTGACGATTGCCGCCAGCAAGGACCGCGCAACCCTGCCGAAGGGTGTGCGCAAGGTTGCCGCGAAGTATGCCCGCAGTCCGGTTCCGGGCGATTTCATCGAATACCCGGATCATGCCCACTGGATCGTTGATGAACCGGGAACGGACAAAGTCGCCGCCGACATCCTCGGCTGGCTCAGCCGGGCGGCCTGATGCGAAAAAGGCGCCCGCGAGCCGCGAGCGCCTTGTCTGCATCTTGCGCCTGCGGCGCGCTTATTCTGTGGCTGCCGTGACCGTCGCGACGCCCGAAGAGCCTTGCGAGGTGGTGTACGCGGTGACGTGGCCGACCGTGGTGCCCCAGGTTTCGAAGGTGGCGCAATTGTCGGCGCCGTTGACGCTGGAGCAGATGGTCTTCGCGGTTTCGTCCATCGTGTAGGCAACAGCTTCGCCGCCGTTGAAGCTGACTGTGCCGTCGTCTGCGAAGGCGGCGACGAGTTTGTCGCCTTCGGCAGGCGCGAATTCGACGGTGGTCGTGGCGGCCATGGCCGGCAGGGCGGCAAGGGCGAAGGCGGCGAGGATGAGGGTTCTCTTCATGGTGTTTCGTCTCCCGGGGTTGGTTCAGGTTTATGGTGAACTCTACGCCCGCGAAGTGATAACGCCGCCGCGCGCCGGTTCAACTCCCTTGCACAAAGAAAAGCCCCCTACGTTGCCGTTGGAGGCATTGTTGGCCGTGAACAAGGTCGGCTGATCAGGTTTTCTCGCCGCACATGCGCAGGAACCGGTTGCGCAGGTCGGCGTCCGATTTGAAAACGCCGGTGAACTGCGTGGTGATCGTCGTCACATGCTTGTGGTGCACGCCGCGCGTCGACATGCACTGGTGCTCGGCTTCGATGAACACGGCGGTACCCATCGGCGCGAGGCTGTCGGTGATGGCATCGCAGATCTGCGCGGTCATCGTTTCCTGCGTCTGAAGGCGTCTGGCGAAGATCTCGACCACGCGGGCGAGTTTGGAGATGCCAACCACGGCGTGGGAGGGCTTGTAGGCTATGAACGCCTTGCCGAGGAACGGCGCCATGTGGTGCTCGCAATGGCTTTCGACTTCGATGTTGCGCAGCATCACGATATCGTCATAGCCCTGCACGTCCTCGAAGGTCCGGCTGAGGTATTTTACGGGGTCTTCACCGTAGCCCTCGAACCATTCCTTGTAGGCGTTGACCACGCGCTTCGGCGTGTCGATCAGGCCTTCACGGGCAGGATCGTCGCCTGCCCAGGCGATGAGCGTGCGGACGGCTTCTTCGGCCTCTTGCTGGGTCGGTCTGCGTACGGAATCCGAGCGCAGCAGGTCATTCTCTGGAGTGACGGCGTCCATGGCCATTTTTGATAGTCCTTGACTGAGGGACGGGGGTCGAGCCGGGGCATTTCTGCACGGACTTAACGCCCGCCCGGAGTTGATACCCTCAGGGCGATTGCGGGAACATAATGCCGCAAGCGGCGTTATTCCACTCGATTCTACGTTTGCATGACCAAATCGGATGTGGCGAGGGCTGGTGACGTGGCGGCAGCCATGCCTTGCGGGTCCCGCGCTTCGCGTGATACCGGGCGTCATCACAGTAACGGCGCCCAGATGACCCTTAAACTCTATGACACAATGACGCGCCAAAAGCGTGGTTTCCAGCCGCAGGACGCGCGCCGGATCACCGTCTATGTGTGCGGGCCGACTGTCTATAACTACGCCCACATAGGCAACGCCCGGCCGCCGATCGCATTTGACGTGATGCGGCGCCTTCTGATCAAGACGTTCGGTGAAAGCGCGGTCGTCTTTGCCCGCAACATCACTGACATCGAGGACAGGATCATCAAGGCATCGCTGGACAGCGGCGAGCCGATTGCGGCGATCACCCGGAAGTATGCGGATGTCTATAACGCCGACATGCTGGCGCTGAACGTGCTGCCGCCGAGTGTCGAGCCGTGGGCGACAGGGCATGTTCCAGAGATGATCGAGATCATCCGGAAACTGGTGCGCAAGGACTATGCCTATGTGGGCAAGGACGGCGTGTGGTTTTCCGTGGCGGCAATGTCCGACTACGGAAAGCTTTCCGGCCGCAGGCCCGAGGACAATGAAGCGGGCGCTCGGGTTGAGCCCGGCGAGGACAAGCGGGACGCGGCAGACTTCGCGCTGTGGAAGTTTGCCAAGCCGGGCGAGCCGGAAGACGCGATCTGGGACTCGCCTTGGGGCAGGGGCCGGCCCGGCTGGCATATCGAGTGCTCTGCCATGGCGGCGAAACATCTCGGGCGGACGCTGGACATCCATGCCGGCGGCATTGATCTCCAGTTCCCGCATCACGAGAACGAGATCGCCCAGTCTGAGTGCGCGCATGGCGAGCTGATGGCCCGCTACTGGCTGCACAACGGGTTCCTCGACATGGGCGGGGAGAAAATGTCGAAGTCGCTCGGCAATGTGGTGCTGGTGCACGACCTCCTGAAGGAATGGCCGGGCGAAGTGATCCGCTTTGCGATGCTGAGCGGGCATTACCGGGCGCCGCTCGACTGGACGCCGGAGCTGCTCAGGCAGGCGAAGACGACGCTTGACCGGATCTATGGCGCCCTCCGCCGAGTCTGGGCGGCCGAAGGTGGCAAGGCGGCTTACCGCGGAGTCCGCGAAGCGCTCGAGGACGACCTCAATACGCCGGAAGCCCTGGCGGAATTGTCGGGGATTGCGTCTGCCGCCAATACGGCGGCGGACCAGAATGACCTGGTGATGATGTCAGCCACGCGGGCCGACCTGCTCGCGGGGGGCGAACTGCTCGGCCTGCTGACGGTCTCGCCCAAGGAATGGGAACAGGGCGGCAATGCGGATGAGGCTGCGCGCATCGACGGCCTCGTCGCGGCGCGGGTTGCGGCGCGGTTGTCCAGGGACTGGGCCGAGGCCGACCGTATCCGCAAGGCGCTGGCGGAAGAAGGCGTTGAGATCATGGACGGGGCAGGAGGCAGCACATGGCGTCGCATCTGATCCGGAGGGGGGGGCTCGGCCTGCTCGCCGCCTGCCTGCTTGCAGCCTGCGCGTCCGCGCCTGTAGCGGCGCCTGCGCCAGGAACGATTGGCGAACCCGCAGCGGCCGTGCGCCTGTTTCTTGTGCGGCACGGAGAGAAGGAGGCCGGCAGCGATCCGGCGCTGACGCCGGCAGGTGCAGCGCGCGCAAAGGCGCTCGCCGCGCGGCTGAAGGATGAGGGCGTGACCGAAGTCTGGTCGACGCGCACGCGGCGTACGGAGCAGACGGCAGCGCCCATCGCGGTGCAGCGCGGGCTTCAGCTGCAGACTTATGACGCTTCGACGCTGCCGGCGTTTGCCAGCTGGCTGCAGGATGCTCCGGGTGTGAAACTGGTGGTTGGCCATTCGAACACCACGGACGCGCTTGCGGCCCTGCTGGGCGCGGATCCGGGACCCCCGATTGACGAGGCGGCGGAATTTGACCGGCTCTATGTGATTGCGATCGACGCAAATGGAACAGTCCGCTCACGGATCGAGCGATATGGCCCAGCTTCGGCTCTGGCGGCAGAATGAAACGCCTGGATTCGCCAGCGCCGGTGACCAACCTGAGGACGCTTATGCGTACCCTGGTGCTGAATACCGAGGGGGATGAGGTCTCGGTTCGCGAGATACTTGCCGCAGTAGGCCGGCGCGCTTACGGGCCGGTCCTTCTTCTGCTCGGATTTGTCGCCGTCAGTCCCCTGACGATCGTTCCGGGTGCCAACTGGTTCGTGGCAACGCTGACATTGATTTTTGCGCTACAGATCGTCGTGGGACGCAAAACGCCATGGCTTCCAGCGGAACTGCTCGAGGTGCGCTTCAAGCGCGACCTGTTGGTGGCCAGCGCGCGGGCCGGGGAGAAGTATGCCCATATGCTGGACGCGCTGGTAAAGCCCCGGTTGGTTTTTCTGACAGCGGCGCCCTTTGTTCAACTCGTCGGCCTGGTCTGTGTCATGGCGGCGCTGGTCACCTATCCGCTCGGCCTGTTTCCGCTGGGTCCCCTTCTGCCGAGCCTTGCGGTCTTGCTGCTCGGGCTGGCGCTGGTGGCCCGGGACGGCGTGGTCGTCCTTCTGGCCGTTGCAACCTTCTCGGGCTCCCTGGTGCTATTGGTCAAGATGCTGCCGCGCGTGTCACTGCTTTGGCCGTTCTGACCGGCCGCAGCCTGCCGTAATCGTAAATTGACTTAGCGGCCGGCAGCCTGCATTCCGGCATCATGGCTTTCGGGTCATTTCTACACCCCGCCCCTCATGAGCCGCCCTTTGCCGCGGTGCATCCGGCGGCTCCTTTTTTGGACGGCCTTGCCCGGCGGCCCGGTGCGGGCCATCTAGGCGGCGATGAGCGAGCTCTATCACAATCGAATCCTTGAACTGGCGGCGAACATTCCGCATCTCGGCCGGCTGGCTGACGCCGAGGGCCGCGTGCTGAAAGTGTCGCGTGTCTGCGGATCAACCGTGAATGTCGACGTGAAGCTGGACGAGGCCGGAGAGCGGCTCAGCGCAATTGCAGTCGACCCCAAGGCCTGCGCGCTCGGGCAGGCGACCGCCTCGATCCTCGCTGACAACGCCGTCGGCGCCGCCATCGCGGAAATCGTGGCGGCGCGCGACGCCTTGCGGGCGATGCTTAAAGATGGCGCGTCGCCGCCGGAGGGCCGGTTCTGGGAACTGCGCCACCTTGAGCCTGTGGCGGATTACCCGCCGCGCCATGCTTCCACCCTGCTGGCCTTCGATGCGGCCGTGGCAGCGATCGAGGAAGCGCTGGCAGCCCGGGCGAGGGTCTGAGATGGGGTTGCGGCGCCGCACCGCCTATGTGCTCCTCGCCCTCTACAAGCACGGGCCGAGCCAGGTGCTGCAGCTGGCCGGAGCCAGATGTCGGCACACGCCCACCTGCAGCGAATTCGGCGCCGAATGCGCAGCGCGGCACGGCTGGTGGCCGGGCGCCTGGATGGCGCTGGCGCGGTTTATCCGGTGCCGGCCCGGAGGCAGCCATGGCTATGACCCTGCGCCTGAAACGGTCCCGTCCGTTCCGTTCTGGCAACCCTGGCGCTATGGCGACTGGGCGTCCGGCCCAAGGGGGCTGGTTGAAACCGGTCCCGAGGCGTGACATAGCCATTCGATGGACGCGAGTTTCCTCATAACCGGCCTGACCATTCGAACTTGCCAGGGTGCCTGAAGCGCCCAGTGCCCGCACGCATCGTGCGCACCCCCTCATGCACCCGCAAAATCCCTGACACGCACCGGCAACTGCTCTGAAAACAGGGTGGGAATCCCGGTAAAGCCGCGTTAAGCACGGCCGCGCCAGATGCCTTTGACGGATCACCCGAATTCGCCGCTGCGTGCGGCAAACCTGAGAAACGAAGACCCATGATCAACGTAACGCTCCCCGATGGTTCGAAGCGGGAATTCGCCGATGGCGCATCGCCCCTCGATGTTGCCGAGAGTATCTCCAAATCGCTCGCCAAGAAGGCGCTGGCCGCCCGTGTTAACGGCGAACTGCGCGACCTTAAGCGCCCGCTGGACGGGGACTCTACGGTGGCCATCGTCACGGACAAGGACGCCGATGGCCTAGAACTGATCCGCCACGACGCCGCCCACGTTCTCGCGCAGGCGGTTCAAGCGCTTTACCCCGACACGCAGGTGACGATCGGCCCTGTCATCGATGACGGCTTCTACTATGACTTTGCCCGCAAGGTTGCGTTCTCCACGGATGACTTCGAGAAGATCGAAGCCAAGATGAAGGAAATTGTGGACGCCGATTATCCAATCGTCCGCGAGGTCTGGGAGAAGGACGCCGCCATCGCCGAGTTCAAGCGGATCGGCGAAGACTACAAGGCCCGGATCATCGACGACATCATCCCGCCGGGCGAGGCGATCACGCTCTATCGGCAAGGCGACTGGTTCGACCTCTGCCGCGGTCCGCACCTGCCCTCGACGGGCAAGCTGCCGAAGGCGTTCAAGCTGATGAAGATGGCCGGCGCCTATTGGCGCGGCGATCATCGCAACGAAATGCTGCAGCGCATGTACGGCACGGCTTGGGCGAGCGAGAAAGACCTGAAGGAACACCTGACGCGTCTCGAGGAAGCCGAGAAGCGCGATCACCGCAAGCTGGGGGCACAACTGGACCTCTTCCACCTCGACGGCATGGCTGCCGCCGGATCGGTTTTCTGGCACCCGAACGGTTTTCAGATCTGGCGTCAGATTGAAGCCTATATGCGTCGGCGTCTCGATGTGTCGGGATATGAGGAGATCAAGACGCCGCAGTTGATGGACTCGGCGCAGTGGGAAAAATCCGGCCACTGGGGCAAGTATCGCGAGAACATGTTCATTGTGCCGGACTTCATTCCGGCCGGCGACGAGGGTGTGGAGATATTCGTGCCCGAAGATGCCAAGCTCATGGCGCTGAAGCCGATGAATTGCCCGGCGCATGTCGAGGTGTACAAGTCGGGGCAGAAGTCCTACCGCGACCTGCCGCTTCGCCTCGCCGAATTCGGATGCTGCCATCGCAACGAGCCGCACGGCGCCATTCACGGCATCATGCGGGTGCGTCAGTTCACGCAGGACGACGCCCATATTTTCTGCCGGGAAGACCAGATTGTCGAGGAATCCATCCGGTTCTGCCGGCTGCTGGAAAGCGTGTACCGTGACTTCGGTTTCGAGAAGATTGCAGTGAAATTGTCAACGCGGCCGGACGTGCGTGCGGGTGATGAGGCGACATGGGACCGCGCCGAGAACGGTCTCAAGGCAGCAGTCGATGCCGCCGGCCTGCCTTGCGAGTTGCTGCCCGGCGAAGGCGCCTTCTATGGGCCAAAGCTCGAATTTCAGCTCACGGACGCCATCGGCCGGGTCTGGCAGTGCGGTACGCTCCAACTCGATTATGTGCTGCCGGAGCGTCTTGGCGCGGAGTATACGGCATCAGACGGATCAAAGCAGCGGCCCGTGATGTTGCACCGCGCGATCCTCGGTTCCATGGAACGGTTCATCGGCATCCTGATCGAGGAGTTTGCCGGGGCCTTCCCGATCTGGCTGGCGCCGGTGCAGGTGGTCGTGGCGGCGATTTCGGATGATGCGGCGGGCGCTTATGCCGATGTCGTCGCCGCCGAGCTGCGCAAGGCCGGCCTTCGCGTCGAGGTCGACCGGCGCAACGAGACGATCAACTACAAGGTCCGTGAGCACTCGCTGCAGAAGGTGCCGGTGATCGCCGTCGTCGGCGCGCGCGAAGCCGAAGAGCGCAAGTTGGCCTTGCGCCGGCTCGGCTCGAACGGCCAGCAGATTATCACGCTGGATGAGGCCCTTGTCGGCCTCGCCGAGGAAGCGCTGCCGCCGGACCTGAAACGGGCCCGCTGATGGGCATGCAGTGACAAGGCGCGGGGCCAGCGACTAGAGTGCGGGCAATGAGTTACGGCCCTGTTCTCGCTGCCGCCTTCGGGCTTTGGCCCGTGATGGCGGTGCTGGGCGGGCAGGGCTTTGCGCCGCTCGTCGGCCTCACAGGGCTGGCAGCCCTGGTCTTTGCCCGGCCCCGGATGCCACCCGCTGGTTTTGCGTATATCGGTTTTGCCTTCATCGTCTGGGCGGCGCTCAGCGAATTCTGGTCACCCGGCAGCCGGCAGGTCGTGTCGGGCAGCCTCGCCGATGGCACGTTCTCGGTCGAGGCGCGCAGCCTCTCGACCGTGCTTCTCGCGCTCACGTCGGCCCTGACCATCGCGGCCTGCCTGCGCGCGGCGCCGGCGCCAAGGGCTTCCGGAATCGTGGCCTCGATGCTGGGTGTGCAGGCCGTGCTGGTGATCGCGTCACCCTACCTCTATGAAATCGCCCTATTGGCCGTGTACGGAGCAGATGCCAAGCGCTTGACTGAGGGCCCGCAGAATGTCTTACGCGGCGCCAACACGCTGGCACTCGGGTTGCCATTGCTCCTGCCGATGCTCGTACTGCGATTGAAGGTTGCCGGAAGTGTCCTCGCAGCCCTGATGATCTTGGGCGCCATTGCGGCGTATGTATTGCTGGGCGGCGATTCTGCGCTCTATGCGCTCGCCGGAATGGCGGCGGCGATGGGCCTCGTCGCACTCCTGCCGCGCATGGGGTTCCGTTGGCTGCTTGGCGGCATCGCGGGATATATTGCGGCGGCGCCGGTCCTTTATGCCGGGCTGATCCGCACATTGGACCCTGTGGCCAGCAGCCTGCCGGACTCGTTCCGCTCCCGCCTCTGGGCCTGGGAAACCGTGATCGCACGCAGTTCGGAAGCGCCTTTCGCCGGGCACGGTTTGAACGCCGCGCGCACCTGGAAGGAAACCTTTGCCTCGCGCCCGGACTGGCTCGCCCAGTTGCCGGACTCGTGGACAACCTATCCCATCGTTCCCGGCCACCCGCACAACATGGCCCTTCAGATCTGGGCCGAGACCGGCATGATCGGCGCGGCGCTCGCCGCGCTCAGCCTCGTCGCCCTGGCATTCCATCTGCCGAGGCCGGGTGACCTTCCACCTGAAATCCGCTTTGCCATCGCCGGGCTCGCGGGCGCTGCTACGGTGATTTTCAGCTTCGCTTACAGTCTCTGGAACGAAGGTTTCTGGGCTTCGCTCGCGCTGGCGGCGGCGGCCATCATCCTCTGGCACCGGACCTTGCAGGAGCCGGAGGCATGACAGCGTCCGTCACGGCGCTGGTCGTCTCCTATCATACCGGGCCCCGCCTGGTGGAATGCCTTTATGCCCTGAAGGGTGATCCGGATGTCTCCCGCATCGTCATTACCGATAACGGAAACCCTCCGGGTACGGAGACCTGGCTGGACGCCTTCGTGGCGGCAACGCCGAAAGTACAGTTGATCAGGCTGCCCAATCCGGGTTTCGGGGCGGGCGTCAATGCGTCCGCGTGCTTGGCGGACACGGACTACCTTCTGGTCATCAATCCTGACTGCGTCATCAGGCGGGGCGCATTGCGCCCCATGATCCACGCGCTCGACGGAGCGCCCGCCCCGGCCATTGCGGGCGGCCGGATCTTTGACCTTCAGGGCAGGGAGGAGCGCGGGGCCCGGCGCGAGACCCTGACGCTTGCCCGCGCGCTGGGTCTTGGCCGCTGGACGCTGGAGAAGGAGCCGCTACCGCCGGAACCTGCGCGCGTCGGCGCCATCTCCGGCGCATTCTTCCTTGTGCGAACGAAAGACTTCCATTCGCTCGGAGGTTTTGATGAAGGCTACTTCATCCATGTCGAGGATGTCGACCTCTGCCGCCGGGCGATCGAAGCGGGGGGCGCGGTCTTCTTCGTGCCGGGCGCCGGCGCGTTGCATTATGGCTCTACCTCGGACGTACCCTCGGCCTTCGTCCTGCAGCACAAGGCCAGAAGCCTCGCGCGGTATTTCCGGAAGTTCGCGCGGGGCCCGTTCGAGCGGATGGCGGTGGAGGCCGCCGTTCCGTTCATCGGCCTCGCGGTGAAGCTGCGGGCCTGAACAGAAAAAACCCCGGCCATGAGCCGGGGCTTTCCTTACGCCACACATCGCAGAAACGCCGGAGCGCCTAGACGAAGCCTTTGAACTTGTCCTTGAAGCGCGAAACGCGGCCGCCGCGGTCGAGCGACTTGCCTTCGCCGCCGGTCCAGGCCGGGTGCACCTTGGGGTCGATGTCCAGCACGAGGCGGTCACCGGCTTTGCCATAGGTCGATTTGGTCTGGTATTCCGTGCCGTCCGTCATCACGACCGTGATGAAGTGGTAGTCGGGATGGCCTTCTTTTTTCATGGCCTTGGCCTCTTTCCTGTGTCTCTTGTCAAACCGGGTTGACGCACCCGGGTGCGCTGGCATGTCTCAGCCTGAAATCGAAGTCGGCCATATATGTGAAAGGCCAAGGCGCCGCAAGAGGCGCCCACAGGGATTCGGCGGCTGAACCGGGCCCGGAAAGGGAGTAAAGCTGCCAGATGGCCGATTCGGGCACCCAGATCACGGACGACCGCCGCACCACCCTGCCGGAAGGCGGGGAGGCGCTCAGCCGTCCGAAAGGGCGCAGCCTTAAGCCGCTGTCGCTGCTTTGGCCCTATGTCCGGCGTCACTGGATCACGGTGAGCGTTGCGCTGGTCTTCCTGATTGCCGCCGCCGCTGTGAGCCTCGCCATCCCCATGTTGCTGGGCCGGGCGGCGGATGCCGGTCAGAACGCCGGGCAGGATGCGGGCGCGCTTATCCGGCTGATCGACCAAGCCTTCTTGTGGGTTTTTGCCGCAGCGGTTGGCGCAGGCGTGCTCGGGGCGTTGCGGTTCTATTTTGTCGCCCGGTTCGGGGAGCGCATCGCGGCGGACCTGCGCAGGGACCTTTACGCCCATCTCCTGCGCCTGTCGCCGGCCTATCATGCCAGGATGCGCTCCGGGGAGGCGGTCTCCCGCCTGACTGCGGACGTGACGCTGATCGAGAATTTCCTCGGCTCCTCCGCCTCGCTGGCGACCCGCACCCTGATCACCACCATCGGCGCCCTCGGCCTGATGATCGCCGTGAACTGGCAGCTGGGCCTGACCCTGCTGGCGATGCTGCCGATCGCCATCCTCCCGGTGATGGGCATCGGCCGCATCATCCGCAATATGTCGAACCGGGCGCAATCGCGCCTGGCGGAAGCTGGCGCCGAAGCCGCCGAGACCCTCGACGCCATCGAGCTTGTGCAGGCCTATGGCCGCGAGGATCGCCAGCTCTCGGTCTTTGCTGAGTCCATCGAAGCTACTTTTGCTGCCGCCATGAAGCGCACCAGCGCCCGGGCGCTGATGATCGTGCTCGTCTCCGTCTTGCTGTTCGGTGGGTTCACCGGCGTGCTGTGGCTGGGTGCGCGGTCCGTCGCGAATGGCGAGATGAGCTTCGGCGATCTTGCCACGATGGTCATGTATGCTGCTTATGCCGGTTCCGGGCTCGGCATGCTGGCGGAAGTCTACGGCGAAGTGATGCGCGCCGCCGGCGCCGCAGACCGGGCCGCCGAAGTGCTCCGCGAGACACCGGAGATCGCCGCGCCTACCAATCCGAAGCCCATGCCGCAATCAGGGAGGGGCGCGCTCTCGTTCGAGCATGTCAACTTCCATTACGGCGAACATGATGCCTCGGCGCTTGAGGACTTTTCGCTGGAGGTGAAACCCGGCGAGTTCGTGGCGCTGGTCGGCCCGAGCGGCGCCGGCAAGACGACCGTGTTCCGCCTCGCGCTGCGCCTGTTCGATCCACAAGGCGGCGCCATCCGTCTCGACGGCGTCGCCGCGACCGAAGCTGACCCGCGCGACTGGCGCCGGCGTTTCGCCTATGCGCCGCAGGAGTCGGCCCTCTTCACCGGCACCGCGGCCGACAATATCCGCTTCGGGCGCGATGACGCCGACAATGCGATCCTCGAACAGGCCGCCCGTATGGCTGAAGCCATGGGCTTCCTCGATGAGAAAGACGGCCTCGCAACCCCGCTCGGACAAAAGGGGCGCAGCCTCTCTGGCGGTCAACGCCAGCGCATTGCGCTCGCCCGCGCGCTGGTGCGCGACGCGCCCGTGCTGCTGCTCGATGAGGCGACGTCCGCGCTCGATTCCGAGAGTGAAGCGGCCGTCCGCCGCGCGATCGAGAACGCCGCCACGGGCCGCACCACGCTGGTGATCGCGCACCGCCTGTCGACCGTACGCCGCGCGGACCGGATTCTCGTCATGGAGCATGGCCGCATCGTGGAAGAAGGGACGCACGACACGCTTGTCGCCAAGGGGGGGCTCTACGCGCGCCTTGCAGACCTTCAGTTCACGGAGCGATAGCCGCCGCTTCAGGACTTCTTACGGGCACGGTCAATTGCGCCGTCGAGCGAAAACGAGAAAGCCAACGACAGCATCAAGGGCGCCCGGACCGGGAGCTCTCCGATACCGGGCGCTCCGGCGGCTTTAGCGATATGATCGTCAAAGCACCACCATAAAAGCCATAGCCAAATGGGTGTCTCCACACGATCATGGCGAATGCCATCCTCCAGTAGATGGGGCCCATGGGGCAGCTGCAGGAACGCCTATTCGGCGGCCTGCAAGGCGGGCTTCGCGCCGGCTTTCGCAGGCGCCGCGTTGAGCTGCATCACACCGTCCTCGACTGGCAGCTCTCGCAGGTTCTTGCGGTCGGTGAAATAGTTCTGGTGAAGCTTCCAGGGGGCTTCGGTATGCTGGCGCGGGAACTGGTCCATGACCCGCTGGAAGTAGCCGGACGAAAAGTCCACGAAGGGCTCGGTCTCATTCGGGAAATCGGCCAGGTAAGGCATCGCCGACGTCGCGCCCTTCTCGTCCATCAGGTTGAGCAGGCGGCAGACATACTCGCTGGTCAGGTCGGCCTTCAGGGTCCAGGAGGCGTTGGTATAGCCGAACGTCACGGCGAGGTTCGGCACATTCGACAGCATCACGCCCTTGTAATTAAGCAACTTGCCGGGTTCGACCTTTGCGCCGTCGATGGAGACATTGACGCCGTTCATGAAGATGAGGTTCAGGCCGGTTGCCGTGACGATGATGTCCGCCTCAAGCGCCTTGCCGGATTTGAGCAGGATGCCGCTCTGCGTGAAGCGTTCGATATGGTCGGTCTCGACGCTGGCCTTGCCGGATTTCAGCGCCGTGAAAAGGTCTGCATCCGGGACGAGGCAAAGGCGCTGCTCCCATGGATTGTAGGCCGGTGTGAAATGCTTCTCGATGTCGTAGCCGGGGCCAAGCTCCTCGCGCACCATGCCTAGCAGGCGCTCGCGCGCTTTCTCCGGATTCTTGCGCGTCTGGCGAAAGAAGAACTGCTGGAACATGACGTTCCGCCAACGGATGATGTTGTAGGCCCACTGCGTGGGCAGGATCTTGCGCAGGAAGTTCGCGGCGCCGTCCACGGCCGGGCGAGAGACGACATAGGTCGGCGAGCGTTGCAGCATGGTGACGTGCGCGGCCTTGTCGGTCATTGCGGGCACGAGCGTCATGGCGGTGGCGCCCGAGCCGATCACAACAACTTTCTTGCCTGCATAATCGAGGTTTTCCGGCCAATGCTGCGGATGGATGACCTGGCCCCTGAAGGCGGCCTCGCCCGGGAACTCGGGCTTGTATCCCTGATCATAGCGGTAATAGCCGCCGCACATGAACAGGAAGCGGGCAATGGTCACGCTCTGTTCGCCGGTCTTCACGTTCTGGTTTGTCACGCTCCACGCCTGGTCGGCGTTTGACCAGTTGGCCGCCACGATCTTTGTATCGAATTTGATGTGCTGGCGCACGCCATACTCGTCGGCGGTGTCGTTCACATATTTCCGGATTGAGGGGCCGTCGGCGATGGCCTTTGCCTCAGTCCACGGTTTGAAGTCAAAACCCAGCGTATGCATGTCAGAGTCTGACCGGACGCCTGGATACCGGAAGAGGTCCCAGGTTCCGCCGATGGCGTCACGCGCCTCGTGGATCCTGTAGCTCCTCTTCGGGCTCAGCTTCTGGAGATGCACGGCAGCGCCGATGCCCGAGAGGCCGGCGCCGATGATGAGGACGTCTATGTCTGGTTTTGTCATGGCGCGGTTCATACCGCGATTTTAAGCGATTTGCAAAAAATCCTGACGGGTGCGTCAGCTTCCGTTGGATTGCCGGCCGAAAGTGCTCGCGAGGCGCAATTGTTGCTGCACCAGCGGCAGGATGTCTTCGTTGCCGGCGAGGATCGAGCCGGTCTTCATGACGTCTCCACCCTCAATCTCTGCAACGTGTCCGCCTGCTTCGCGCACCAGCACGATCCCGGCAGCAATGTCCCAGGATTTCAGGTTGCGTTCCCAGAAGCCGTCAAACCGGCCTGCCGCGACCCAGGCAAGGTCGAGCGCGGCGGAACCATAGCGGCGGATGCCGGCGCAGGCCGGTGTCATGGCCAGTATTTCGCGGGCAAAGGCAGCGTGGGCCTCTTCGGGTTTGCCGTGCCAGGGCGTGCCGGTGGCTATGACCGAGTCCGACAGTTTCTTGCGGGTCGCGACGCGCAGCTTGCGCTGTTCCAGCCAGGCGCCGCGGCCGGTTTCGGCCCAGAAGATTTCGTTCTTGGCGACGTCGAACACGACGCCGGTCAGCAGCTGGCCGTCACGCTCCAGCGCAATCGAGACCGAGTAATGCGGCTGCCCGTGCAGGAAGTTCAGCGTCCCGTCGAGCGGATCGACGATGAACCGGTTGGACTTGTCGGTGCCTTCCACGATGCCGCGCTCTTCCATGACGAAGCCGTAGCCGGGCCGGGCCTTCATCAGGTGGCCATAGATCACGTCTTCGGCGCGGTGGTCGGCGTTCGAGACGAAATCGGCCGGCCCCTTGCGGGAGACCTGCAGGTTTTCAACTTCGCCGAAGTCGCGCGCGAGGCTGCGCCCAGCGGCGCGCGCAGCGGCGATCATGACGGCGCCAGCGGGGGAGGGTTTGGACATGAGAAATAGCTCTTGGGCGCTTTTGAGGGCGGGAGCGGGGGCGTAATCCCTTGCGCCCGCAGGGTCAAGGTGCGCAACGTTAACGCGGTGCGAGCCTGTCCAGCAATTCGTTAAAGGCCTTCACCGCTGCGGCCGGGCCTTCGGCGTGGTTCCAGACGCCCGAGGAGACGGCAATGAAATCTGCCCCTGCGGTCACCAGGGGTTCTGCATTCTGCGTCGTGATACCGCCGATCGCGACGCACGGGATGAGCATCGCGGCCTGCCAGACCTGCAGCAGTTCCAGCTCGGCCGGAACTGTGCCCTCCTTGGTCCCCGTGGGGTAGAAGGCGCCAAACGCAACATAGTCCGCGTCGTCTTCACCCGCCTGCATGGCCTTGTGGTAGCTGTTCTTGGCGGTGGCGCCGATGATTGCATCCGGCCCAAGCAGCTTGCGCGCGGTCTGCACCGGCACGTCGTCCCAGCCGACATGCACGCCGTCCGCGCCAAGTTCCTTCGCAAGTTCGGGGGAGTCGTTGACCAGCACGGCGACGCCGGCTTCCTGGGCAAGACCGATGATCGCATGGCCTGCGTCCCGCGTCGCCTGCAGATCAATCCTGCCGTCCGCCCCTTTGAGGCGCAGCTGAAGCGAGGCCACGTCCCCGGCGGCAAGGGCGGCATCCAGTGTTCGCGCAAAGCCGGCCGCATCTGCAATCTGCGGCGGCGTGATCAGGTAAAGACGGATGCGCGGGCGCGGCGGCGGGGTTGTGCTCATGGGCGCTGCCTGTGCGGCGGAGGACGGCGGAAGTCAACGCCGGGTGCCCACTGGAAATCACGGATACTAGTTCTATAACGGAACTTTACCGCTAAATGGACTTTTGGCTCATGTCCAAGAAACTTCCCGTCCGCGTTTTCCAGCCGGTCTTCGGCCTGTTCATGGCCACGTTCATGAGTTTCCTGATGTCGGGCGCGATCACGGCGCTCAATATCGGCTTCCCGCCCGATTACCTCAGCCGCTGGATGCGCTCCTGGGGCGTGGCCTTTATCCTGGCCTACCCGGCGATCCTCATCGTCGCGCCGCTGGCCCGGAGGCTTGCCCTGTACTTCGTGGAATCGCCGTTCGCTCCGCCGCCCGTGAAGGCCGCTATTCAGCCGGTCTGAACACTCGTTTCGGGCTCGCGCGGCTGCTGGCAAGCGCAGCGCCCCGCCGCATGGGCCGGGGTTCGAGTTCGCCCCTGCAATTGGGGCAGATGCCGTCCAGCGGCCCGTCCATGCAGTCGTCGCAGAAGGTGCATTCAAAGGAGCAGATGAAGGCGCCCGGCTCATCGGCCGGCAGATCGCGGTCGCAGCGTTCGCAGCCAGGGCGCATTTCAAGCATGTAGTCACCTCTCCTGGAGGCAGTTTAGCGCAGGACTTAGAAGTCGAACAGGTCGCTCAGGAAGCTTTCGCGCTTGTGGCGCTTGCCCTTCTTGTAGCGCCAGTCGTCGTCATCATCGTGCCGGTCCTGCAGCCGGTTCTCGTCCCGGTAATGCTGGGGCGGGTGGGCTTCCGGTTGCGGGGCAGGGGTGGGCAGCACGGTGGCCGAACGGTCGATGATCTTGTCGAGCTCGCCCCGGTCCAGCCAGACGCCGCGGCATTTCGGGCAATAATCGATCTCGACGCCGGAACGGTCCGCCATGATCAGGGTTTCACCATCGGCAGGACATATCATTTCGGACCACTCCAAGAAAAAGGGCGCAGCCTGGCGCTGCGCCCTTTCAGATGGGATTCAGAACGGCGCCCGCAAGGGGAGGCGAGGTTCAACCGGCCTTGGAGGCCTCGCAGACGGTGTCGACCGTGTAGCCAAGTGCCTTGTCGAAATCCGTGTCGCTCTGGTGGGCCGAGAGGCCTTCCGTCAGCGCGCGCGAGAAGCTGGCGATGATGCCGCTGTTCTCTTCGAGCTTGCGGCAGGCATCTTCCCGGCTGTAGCCGCCCGAAAGCGCGACGACCCGCATCACGCGCGGATGGTCGACCAGCGGCTTGTAGAAGTTCCCTTTCGCCGGAAGCGTCAGTTTCAGCATGACCTGCTGGCTGGCCGGCAGGGCGTCGAGGTGCTTGAAAATTTCGGCGCGGAGGATTTCCTCGGCTTCGGCCTTGTCGGCGATCGAGATCGTCACTTCCGGCTCGATGATCGGCATCAGGCCGTACGACAGGATCTGTTTGCCGACGTCGAACTGCTGCGCAACGATGGCAGCGATCCCGGCGGGGTTTGCCGCGTCGATGACGGAACGCATTTTGGTGCCGAAGATGCCCTTGGCGACTGCGCGGTCGAGCAGGGCGTCGAGACCGGTGATTGGCTTCATCAGCTGCACGCCGTTCGTACCGGCTTCGAGACCCTTGTCGACTTTCAGGAAAGGCACGACGCTGCGTTTCGTCCAGAGATACTCAGCGGTCGGAATACTGTCGATGGCGCCATCCATCGTGCGCTCGAACAGGATCGCGCCGATCACCTTCTCGCCGCTGAACGCGGGCGACTTGATGATCCGGGCACGCATCTCGTGGATGAGGCCGTACATTTCCTCGTCGGACGACCAGGCGCCCTCCTCGATGCCATACTGGCGCAGCGCCTTGGGCGTCGATCCACCCGACTGATCGAGCGCGGCAATGAAGCCGGCCTTCTGCGACATCTGCCGTGCCATTTCCACATTGCCCAGTGCCATCGTCATATCCGTGCTCGCCATTGTCCCGACCTTGTGTTCGTACCCGAAGGTAGCGTGTTCGTCTGTCTCCGCCGCGCCGCCCTTCTGGCAGGCTGCCGGGTGCTGTCAGGCTTTGAAACAGGAATCGGGCCAGAATTTGGGCCGACGTCTGAATTGCTACAGCGTCCGCCGGCGGACCTTGATGACTGCCCTATATTCAAGTGGCGTGCCGGAAAAGACAGACAACGTTGCCAATCCGCAAACGATTATGGAGGCGCGTTCCCGGAGCGGCGGGATGCCTACAATCAGGTCAGCGCGGTTCCGGCAGCTTCAAGCGCTGCGACGCCCGGCAATTTCTTGCCTTCCATCCACTCGAGGAAGGCGCCGCCGGCAGTCGAAACGAAGGTAAAGTCTTCCGCGACGCCGGCATGGTGCAAGGCGGCGACAGTATCGCCTCCGCCCGCGACGGCCACCAGCTTGCCAGCCTTGGCGCGCGCCGCCGCGGCCTTGGCCGCAGCGACAGTGGCCTTGTCGAACGGCTCGATCTCGAACGCCCCGAGTGGGCCGTTCCAGACGACGGTCCGGGCGACATCCATGGCGGTTGCGAGAATGGCAACCGATTGCGGGCCGGCGTCGAGAATCATCTCGTCATCGGAGACCTCATCAAGGCCGCAGGTCCGGTGCAGGGCATTGGCCTTGAACTCTTTCGCAACAACCACGTCGCGGGGCAACAGGATGTCGCATCCGGAGGCCCTGGCGATCGCTTCGATTTCCTTTGCCGTGTCGATCAGGTCCCGTTCGCAGAGTGATTTGCCTACGGAGTATCCCCGCGCGAACAGGAATGTGTTGGCCATGCCGCCGCCGATCGCCAGCGCGTCGACTTTGGTCACGAGGTTCTTGAGGAGGTCGATCTTGGACGAGACCTTGGCGCCGCCGACCATGGCAAGAACAGGCCGCGCCGGTCGCCCGAGCGCCTTGTCGAGCGCGTCCAGTTCCTCTTCCATGTTGATACCGGCATAGGCAGGCAGGAGTTCTGCCAGCACGGCAGTCGTCACGTGCCGGCGATGCGCAGCCGAGAAGGCGTCATTGACATAAAGGTCGCCGAGGGCGGCAATTTCCCTGGCCAGTTCAATGTCACCCTTCTCTTCGCCTTTGCAGAAGCGCGTATTCTCCAGCAGGATCACGCCGGCGGGCTTCAGGTCGGCGATTGCCTTCTTCGCATACTCTCCCTTACAGTCTGCCACGAAACTGACATTGGCGCCGAGCACCTTGCCAAATGCGCCGGCAACCGGCGCCAGGCTCATCGCCGCGACGCGCTTACCTTTCGGGCGCCCGAAATGCGCGAGCAAGGCAACTTTCGCGCCGGCCGTCCGAAGGCTCTGCACGGTGTCAACCGCTGCGCGCAGGCGCGTGTCGTCCGTCACCAGGCCGTTTTCCATCGGCACATTGAAGTCGACACGTACCAGCGCGACCTTGCCGGTGAGATTGCCCGCGTCAGAGATGCGTTTGAAGGCGTGCATGTCAGCCTTCCGGACTAGATCAGCTTCGCCAGCGTGACGGCAGTGTCCGCCATGCGGGTCGAGAAGCCCCACTCGTTGTCATACCAGGTCATGATCGACACGAAATTGCCGTCCATCACCTTGGTCTGGTCGAGGTGGAAGATCGAGGAGCGGGCGTCATGGATGAAATCCGACGACACGTTGGGCTGGTCGGTAAAGCCAAGGACGCCTTTCAGCGGGCCATTGTTTGCAGCAGCGATGATGGCGTTGTTGATCTCTTCGACCGTGGTGTGCTTCTTGGCGAGGAATTTCAGGTCGACGACCGACACGTTCGGTGTCGGCACGCGCACCGAGATGCCGTCAAGCTTGCCCTTCAACTCCGGCAGCACGAGGCCAACGGCCTTGGCGGCGCCGGTCGAGGTCGGGATCATCGACAGCGAGGCGGCGCGGGCGCGGTAAAGGTCCTTGTGCATCTGGTCGAGCGAGGGCTGGTCATTCGTGTACGAATGGATCGTCGTCATCATGCCCTTGTCGATACCGACGGCGGCGTGCAGCACCTGCGCGACCGGGGCGAGGCAGTTGGTCGTGCAGGATGCGTTCGAGATGACCATGTGCTCCCTCCTGAGCTTGTCATGGTTGACACCGTAGACGACAGTCAAGTCAGCGCCGTCGGCGGGTGCCGAGACGAGGACGCGCTTGGCGCCGGCGGCCAGATGGGCCGAGGCCTTGTCCTTCGTGGTGAAGACGCCCGTGCATTCCATCGCGATGTCAACGTCGAGTTCGCGGTGCGGCAGGTCCTTCGGGTCGCGGATCGCGGTCACCAGGATCGGCTTGCCGTTGATAATTATCTTGTCGCCGTCGACTTTCACGTCCGCCGGGAAGCGGCCATGAACCGAATCGAAGCGCAGGAGATGGGCATTCGTTTCAACCGGGCCGAGGTCGTTGATGGCAATGACTTCGATATCGGTGCGGCCATGTTCGATGATCGAGCGCAGGACGAGGCGGCCAATCCGGCCAAAACCATTGATTGCAACACGAACGGCCATCATTTTTCTCCTGTCAGGCGAGCTATCTCGCATATTTGGTGCCGTTTACTGGCGCAGGCCCCCCGCGTCCACCCGCATTCCATGCGGCACCGCGCCGCGAACTTTACGCTGAGTTAATGGGTGTTGGCCCTCCCAATTGCGTGCAAGTTCCGTGCAAGCCCGCCGGGTGGACACGTCGGGCAGCCGCGACTAGTGCCGATGCGGAAAGAGGCGGCGCATGACCAAACGACCAGAGCAGGGGACTATGGCGGGCCGCCCGGCGCTCGACTGGGTTCTTTTCGGCCTCCTTGCCGTCATTTGGGCGGGGGCCTATCCGATGACCCGTCTAGCGGTCGGCAAGGGGCTGGACACCGGTTTACCGGCCGAATGGGTCTTGCCGGGCCGGCTCTGTATCGGGGCGGCATTCCTCTGGATCGTCCTGATCGCCGCCCGCAAACATCTTCCCCCGCTGAGCGACCGGCGGCGCTGGACGTCGATTGTCGGCATGGGCCTGGTCGGCTCCGTCATTCCCTTCTTCTTCATCACCACGGCGCAGGAGACGGTGAATTCCAGCCTCGCGGCGCTCTACACGGCGGCCGCGCCGGTCTTCGTCGCCATTGGTGCCAACCTGCTCTTTGCCGAAGAGAAGATGACCGCGCGAACCGTTTTCGGCGTGGCGCTCGGCTTTGTTGGGGTCGCGGTCCTGTTCGGGCCGGAGGCGCTGAAAGGCCTGGGCTCCGCCAGCACTTTGGCCCAGGTGTTCCTGCTTATCGCCACGCTGGCCTATGCGCTGAGCACGCTGATTGCGCGCGGCGCGCCGCCCATGGATGCCATCGCGTTCTCGACCAGTTACGCCACCGTATCGGCTTTTACCGCCTTGCCGCTCGCCTTCACGGTCGATCCGTCCACGGTCACCGCCGGCTGGGTGAACTGGCAGGCCGTGCTGGGCCTCGGCCTCGGCTCCTCCGGCATCGCGCAGGTTCTCTACATGATGCTGATTGCCCGGGCGGGTGCAACTTTCGTCTCGCTCAACGGCTATGCCATTCCGGTCATAAGCGCGGTCTTCGGCTGGGTCTTCTTCCAGGAAACGCAAAGCTGGAACGCCCTGCTGGCGTTAATCCTCATCCCCGGCGGTGTCTGGCTCGCCCGCAGCGGCGGACGGGGCCGCGCGGCCACCCAGCGATAAGTCGCCACCGGCTCGCGCACTTCGCCATCCGCGTCGAACACGAAGGTTTCGGCCACGAACTCCTTGCGGTGGTTCGTGTACAGAAGGGTGATCGCGTCGCTGCTGGTCAGGAGGTTCTCCAGTTCGAAGAACAGTTCCGGCGAGCGTTCCAGCGCCCTGGTCCGGTAATCGCGCAAGCCGGCCTTGCCGGAGATGGTGGCGGTGTCATCGCCCATCACCAGGGCTATGCACGGCGAATGGAACACGACGCCGTCAGCGTAGTGCGAGAGTATGCGGTCAATGTCGCGGTCATTCCAGGCCGACATCCACGCCCGCGCAAAGGTCTCCGCCCTGGCGCGGTCAAACGGCGGCTTGATGACTGTGCCTCAGGCCTGGCCGTTGACGGCCAGGACATCCTCGACCGTGCGCAGGCCCGGCTTGGGCGCCGTAACCAGCACCGCCATGTTTCCGGGCAGGTGCTTGTTGTCGAGCATCTTTTCGTGGGCGAGCGGAATGTCAGTCCACGGAAAAACTTCCGACATGCCGGGATCGATACGCCGGTTGATGACCAGCTGGTTGGCCTCGCTCGCCTGCTTGAGGTTGGCAAAGTGCGACCCCTGTACACGCTTCTGGCGCATCCAGAGGAATCGCGCATCCATGGTCAGGTTGAAGCCCGACGTGCCCGCGCAGATCACCACCATGCCGCCGCGCTTGACGACAAACACCGAGACCGGAAAGGTTGCCTCGCCCGGGTGTTCGAACACGAGGTCCACGTCCTTGCGGCCCGTGATTTCCCAGATCGCCTTGCCGAACTTGCGGCTCTCTTTCATGTAGTCGGCGAACTCCGGCCCGTTGACCTTCGGCAGCTGTCCCCAGCAGTTGAAATCACTCCGGTTAATCACGCCCTTGGCGCCGAGGCTCATCACATAGTCGCGCTTGTCCTCGGACGAGACGACGCCGATGGCGTTGGCGCCGGTCACCGCGCAGAGCTGCACGGCAAAGCTGCCGAGGCCGCCCGAGGCGCCCCAGACCAGCACGTTGTCAGCCGGGGCCGCGATATGCGGTTTGTGCCCGAACAGCATCCTGTAGGCGGTGGCGAGGGTCAGCGTGTAACAGGCGCTTTCTTCCCAGGTCAGGTGCTTCGGGCGCGGCATGCACTGACGAGCCTGCACGCGGCAGAATTGCGCGAAGCTGCCGTCCGGTGTCTCGTATCCCCAAATGCGCTGGCTGGGCGAAAGCATCGGGTCGCCGCCATTGCATTCCTCGTCATCGCCGTCATCCTGGTTGCAGTGGATCACTACCTCGTCACCCGGTTTTACGCGGGTCACGCGCTTGCCTACGGCCCAGACAATGCCGGAGGCATCGGAGCCGGCGACCTGGTAGGCATCCTTGTGGCTGTCGAAATATGAAACCGGTTCGCCAAGGGCTGCCCAGACGCCATTGTAATTGACGCCTGCCGCCATGACGAGGACGAGCACTTCATCGGAGTCGATTTCGGGAACGGGGACCTGTTCGACCTGCATGGCCGTCATCGGCCTCCCATGACGCTCCGGCCGGATCGTCCAGGCGTGCATCATCTTCGGCACGTGGAATTCCGGCGGGATCTCGCCGATTTCGTAGACGTCTTTCGTGACTCGCCCAGCCGGTTTGGTCGCCATCACTTTCCTCCATTATAATCTCTGTAAGCTGCCGGACATTCTGACGATGTCTTCACAGCCCTGATTGGCGACGGCACAGTGGCAAGTGTCATGCCGCAGCGCAAGAAAATTGTTGCGGCGCACAAATCTGCCCGGAATTTGAGGTCCCGACCATGCCTGTTTGCTCCATCGTTCACCTAAATGGATCGTTTTTGCCGATAGGCGAGGCCCATGTATCACCGCTGGATCGCGGCTTCCTGTTTGCGCACGCTGCCTACGAGGTTACGGCCGTCTATGGCGGCCGTTTCGTCGATCTGGACGGCCACGTGGCGCGGCTGACCCGTACGCTTGAAGGCATCGCGATTCCGAACCCGCATGACGCCGCCGGCTGGGAAGCGCTGCACGCCGAACTGATAGGGCGCAACAGGCTCACCGAAGGCCTCGTCTATCTGGAAGTCACCGCCGGCGCTTTCGACACGCGCGACTTTGCCGGGCCGGAAACCTTCGTGCCCACCATCTTTGCCTATGCGGACGCCAAGCCCCTGATCGGCGCAGTGGCCCGGGACGGGATCAGGGCCGTGTTCCTGAACGATACACGCTGGAAACGGCGCGACATGAAAACCACGCAGCTCCTGTCGCAGGCGCTCGCCTACCGCGCAGCTAAGGAACAAGGCGCGGACACCGCATTCCTGGTCGAGGACGGCTTCGTCACCGAAGCCGCCTCCGCCAATGCCTGGATCGTTACCAAGGCCGGCGAGATCATCACCCGCGACCTCTCCCCGGCCATCCTGCCCGGCATCACGCGTGTGGGCGTCATGGCCCTGCGCGGGAAGGGCGGATTTACCATCACCGAGCGCGCCTTCACGCCGGACGAAACGTTGAACGCCGCGGAAGTTTTCACGACCTCGGCCGGCGCCATGGTCGCCCCGGTCACCCACATGGACGGCCGCGCCCTAGGCGGCGGAAACCCCGGCCCGGTCACCCGCAAGATCCAGCGCCTCTACTACGAAGCGATGGGCGCAGACGTTTCCTCCGCTGCGCCCTGGACGCTGGAGCGTGCCTGAATCACGGCGCGGGCCTTCATGCTCAGGATGAGTGCAGCCAGCACCAGCGTGATCGCATTCGCAATGATGACCGGCAGCGCAGTCTCCAGCACACCGTAAACCAGCCATGCTGCAACGCCGATCGTAAACAGCGCATACATGGCCAGCGAAATGCCTTCGGTCTTGCCCGTGCGCAGAACGAGCCAGGCCTGCGGCACAAAGGAAAGCGTCGTGAGGAAAGCGCCGACGAAGCCGAAAATATCCGTCATCTGAGCTCGCCCCGATTTGCTTGCTTGTACCTGCAAGCTAGGGCGGTTCGGGGGCCGCGTCACCGCGCATTTCTGTCGATGATCTCGCCTTCGAGGATGATGCTGTCGGCGGGCGCCGTCTTCACTGGCGGGCCGCCGGGTTGCGTCTGGATCGGGGCAAGGCGCGCACTCGCGGCATTTGCCAGAAGCGCCCCGCCCGCAGACAATCCGATCACCGCCAGATCAGGCCAGCCGAGGCTGCGCGAAAGGGCCGTGTCCCGCAATAGCGCCAGCACGCCCAGGGTAACCACGAACAGGCCCGTAAGCAGGCCGAACCGCACGGCCAGTCCCGTCGTCACTGTGGCAACATTGGACGGGATAGCGATGCCCAGCGCCTTACCGAACCGGCGGCGCTCGAACAGGCTCACGGCCAGCATTGCCGCTGCCAGCAGGCCAATTGACAGCCAGCCCCGCTCGAGGATCGCCATAAGCGCGGCGCCTGCCGGGAAGGCGAGCAGGGAGCCCGCCCGCAGCAAAAGCGCAGTTTTCAGCATAGTAAGGGGATCTTGATCAGGTGGGGGCACTTGTCGCGGTCCGGCATAGATCGAAATGGCTACAGGAGATGTCGTGGCTTGGCGCCTGCATTCAAGCAGGCCGAGGCACAGTTTTGCCGGGCCTTGCCAGCAGGCTGGGGCTCGGCCATGCTGCGCCGCAACAAAAGGGGTGGCAGAGCCAATGAGCAAGCCGGATAAAAACTACCAGCATGCACCCGAAGAGCCGTGGATCTTCCGCACTTATGCGGGTCATTCGACCGCTACGAAGTCGAACGAACTGTACCGTCTGAACCTCTCCAAGGGCCAGACCGGCCTCTCCATCGCTTTCGACTTGCCGACCCAGACGGCCTATGACGCCGACCATATCCTGGCTCGCGGCGAAGTCGGCAAGGTCGGCGTGCCGGTCAAACACCTCGGCGACATGCGCCTCCTGTTCGACAAGCTGCCGCTGGAACAGATGAATACCTCGATGACGATCAATGCGCCGGCCGCCTGGATGCTGGCGCTCTACGTCGCCCTCGCCGACGAGCGCGGTGAAAGCCGCAAGAAACTGCGCGGCACCACGCAGAATGACATCGTCAAGGAATACCTGTCGCGCGGAACCTACGTCTTCCCGCCCGAGCCCTCACTGCGCCTTATCGGTGACATGGTCAGCTGGTGCTATGTTGAAGTTCCAAAATGGAACCCGATGAATGTTTGCTCCTACCACCTCCAGGAAGCCGGCGCGACGCCGGAACAGGAGCTCGCCTATGCCCTCGCCACCGCCATCGCGGTGCTGGATACCGTCAGGGCCGGCGGGCAAGTTCCTGAATCAGACTTTGAAACAGTCTTCGGCCGCATTTCCTTTTTTGTGAACGCCGGAGTGCGTTTCGTAACGGAACTCTGCAAGATGCGCGCGTTCGTCGACCTCTGGGAAGAGATCGGCCGGGAGCGCTATGGCGTCACCGATCCGAAGGCGCTGCTCTTCCGCTACGGGGTTCAGGTGAACTCCCTTGGCCTCACCGAGCCTCAGCCAGAGAACAATGTTTATCGAATCCTTATCGAATCTCTCGCAGTCACCCTCTCGAAAAAGGCGCGTTGCCGCGCGCTGCAACTGCCGGCCTGGAACGAGGCCATGGGCCTGCCGCGCCCCTGGGACCAGCAATGGTCGCTCCGCCTGCAGCAGATCCTTGCCTACGAAACCGACCTGCTCGAGTTCGAGGACATCTTCGATGGCAGCCATGTGATTGATGCCAAGACCGAGGAACTCAAGCAGAAAGCCCGCGCCACGCTGGCGAAGATCGATGCGATCGGCGGCGCCAAGGACGCGATCGGCTTCATGAAGGAAAGCCTCGTCGGCGCCCATATCGAGCGCATCCGCGCCATCGAGTCCGGGGCCATGAAGGTCATCGGCGTCAACAGCTATACCGAAACCGAGGAAAGCCCGCTTGGGACCGGTGACGGCGCTGTCATGACGGTTGATCCCGCCGAGGAAGCCGCCCAGGTCCGCGATCTCAAGGCCTGGCGCTCGGCGCGCGACACACAATCTGCCCATGCCGCCCTCGCCGCCCTGCGCGCGGCAGCGGCCGAGAACCGCAACATCATGGAGCCGTCCATCGCCTGCGCCAAGGCCGGCGTCACGACCGGGGAATGGGGCACCGTCCTGCGCGAAGTGTTCGGCGAGTTCCGCGCGCCGACCGGCGTCGCGCTCGTCATCGGCTCGGACGGCGGCGAAGACATCGAGGCCGTGAAGGCCGACGTGGCCCGCGTCTCGAAGGCGCTCGGCCGCACACTGACCTACGTCCTCGGCAAGCCCGGCCTCGATGGCCATTCGAACGGCGCCGAGCAGATCGCCGCGCGCGGCCGCGCCGTCGGCATGGAGGTCGTCTACGCAGGCATCCGCTTCACGCCGGCCGAAATCGCGGCGCAGGCCAAGGCTGCCAACGCGCATGTCGTGGGCCTCTCGATCCTCTCGGGCAGCCATCTCGATCTCGTCCGCGAAACGATTTCCGAACTGCGCGCGGCCGGTCTCGGCGATGTGCCGGTCGTCGTCGGCGGCATCATCCCGCCGGAAGATGCCCGCGCGCTCAAGCAGATGGGCATTGCCCGCGTCTACACGCCGAAGGATTTCAGGATCACCGAGATCATAAGCGACGTGACAAAGCTTGTTGAAAAAGCCTGGCTTGTGAAAGGCTAGCGCCAGCTTTCTGTAGGCTGACTTGCCGCCCCGCCTCAAAGCGTCCTATCCCGGCGCCGGTCACACAACGAGGCCTTCGCCATGACTGACGGGACGAATTTCCAGCTCGGCTGGGAGGAGTGGCTTTCACTGAGCGAACTCGGCTTGCCGGCCATCAAGGCGAAGGTCGATACCGGCGCGAAAACCTCCGCGCTGCATGCCGGCGTGATCGAGCCGTTCGGCCCGGCGAGGTCTCCGCAAGTCCGCTTCCTGATCCAGCCGGATCCGAACGACCCGGCCCTCGAAGTCACATGCTCGGCGCCGGTGGTGGACCGCCGCGAGGTGATCAGCTCCAACGGCGACCGGGAACTGCGCTATGTGATCGAGACGCATGCCGAGATGGGCCCCTTGCGCTGGCCGATCCAGCTGACCCTGTCGAACCGCGAGACGATGACCTACCGCATGCTGCTTGGCCGGGCCGCGATCCAGCCCAACATGATCATCGACCCCAACGCATCCTTCTGCCAGGCTGAACTCGGCTATGAACTCTATCATGGCCTCCCCAAGCGGCGTCCCGTGCGCCGCCCGCTGAGGATCGCGCTGCTGACCCGCGAGCCGCGCAACTATTCTTCAGTCCGCCTTATCGATGCCGCCGAGACGCGCGGCCATGTGATTGAAGTCGTCGACACGGCCCGGTGCTACATGCGGATCGGCACGGTTGACGCCGAAGTGCACTATGACGGCAATCCGCTACCCCGCTATGATGCCGTCATCCCCCGTATCGGATCCTCGATCACAGACTATGGCATGGCGGTATTGCGCCAGTTCTCGAACACCGGTGCCTATTGCCTCAACGGCGCAGGCGCCATCGGACGCAGCCGAGACAAGCTGCTGGCGCACCAGATGCTCGCGCGGGCCAAGATTGCGATGCCGGTCACCGCGTTCGCCCACAGCCCCAAGGACACCAAGGACCTGATCGCCCTGGCCGGCGGCGCCCCGATCGTGCTGAAGCTGCTCTCGTCGACGCAGGGAAAAGGCGTGCTTCTTGCTGAAACACGCAAGGCGGCTGAGCGGCTGGTCGACGCCTTCCGGGGTGTCGAGGCAAACTTCCTGGTGCAGGAGTTCGTCGAGGAGGCCGGCGGCGCCGACATCCGCGTCTTTGTCATCGGCAACAAGGTGGCCGGCGCGATGAAGCGTCAGGCCGCGAAAGGTGAGTTCCGCTCCAACCTCCATAGGGGCGGCACGGCCAGTGCTGCCAAGCTCTCAGCCGCCGAGCGCGACATCGCCAAGGACGCGGCCAGGGTGCTGGGGCTGAAGGTGGCCGGTGTCGACCTGCTGCAGACCGCCAGCGGCCCGAAAGTGCTCGAAGTCAATTCCTCGCCGGGCCTGAAGGGCATCGAGGCGGCCACCGGCAAGGACATCGCCGGCCTTGTCATCGAGCACCTCGAAACGGTCGTCCGCCCGCTTGCCAAGCAGCGCGAGCCGATGTGACGCGCGCTCAGCGCGAACTAAAAAGCCGGCCCTTTTCAGTGATCAGCACAATGATCAATGACACCATGCCGAGCACGGCAAAGCCCAGCATCAGCGGCACCGTCGAGCCGTCGAACCGCGATCCGATGTAGGCGCCAATGAAGGCCGAGGCCAGCGTCGTCGCGAAGCCGTAGGCCGCCGAAGCCGTGCCCGCGATCTTGCCGAGCGGCTCCATGGCGAGCGCCGAGAAGTTCGAGCCCATCAGGCCGAAACAGCCGAACGCAAGCGCGAACAACGGGAAGAAGATCGCGAAACTCTCGCCGAACAGCAGGGTCGAAATTGCCAACCCGGCCGAGATCACGGTGAACACGATCAGCGCCGTATGGCTGATGCGCCGCATGCCGACTTTTTCCACGAGGCGCGAGTTCGTGAAGTTTGCGAGCGCCATGACGCCAGCGACCCCGGCAAACCAGTAGGCAAAGGTATCACCCTTTCCGAACACCTCTCGGAACACCTGCTCGGACGAGGCAATGAATGCGAATAGCGCGCCGAACACGATGCCGGACGCGCACATGTAGCCGAAGCTGACCGGAGAGCGCAGCACGCTCATGTAGGCGCCGAGTGCGCTCGCCATGTTGAGGGGCCGCCGGGCCGGGAGAGGCAGGGTTTCCGGAAGGCGCCACCAGGTCCAGGCCAGCATCAACGCGCCCCAGATCGCGAGCCAGATGAAGATGGCTTCCCAGGGCGCAAACAGCAGGATGACCTGGCCAAGGCCCGGCGCGATAATCGGCACGATCATGAAGATCGTCATCACCAGCGACATGAAGCTCGCCATCGCACGGCCGGAAAACAGGTCGCGCACGACCGCCGAGGCCACGATCCGCGCGCCGGACGCAAACACGCCTTGCAGGAAGCGCGCGCCCAGCAGCACCCAGAAATCGTTGATCAGCGCGCAGGACAGCGACACCGCGATATAGCCGACCAGTCCGACAAACAGCGGCGCCCGGCGCCCGAACCGGTCCGTCACCGGGCCCCACAAAAGCTGCGGCGCACCGAACCCCAGCACATAGGCGAAGATGATCAGCTGCTGGCGGTTGTCCGCCGCGCCGCCTTCGGCCGTCAGCCCGGTCGCCGCCGCGATCTGCGACAGGGCCGGCAGCATGATGTCGATGGCCATGGCGTTCAGGGTCATCAGCCCAGCAACAATGGCGACAAGTTCCGTCTTTCGGAGTCCGGTCGGAGGCCCGCTCAGCGGGCGCGCAGTCTGCGCCTGATTGCCATCCATCTGCCGGTTCTTCCGCACAAGGGGTCGCACGGACGTCGCTGGCCGGGCCGGTCTCTCAAGCGGGGCTTCTGGACCTATCGGCCGCGTTTGACCAGCTTGCGACCGGAAAAAATCGCGTCCGGCGCGATCCTGGCAAAGATTACGCTCCCGGCGAGCGCTGAAGATGTTAATCTCGCACCATGAAAAGGGGCGCACCGAAGATCTGTTTTGCGGCGCTGGCGGAGGCGGTTCAACGCTGGCAACGCCGCCAGCTGCCAATCGACCGCCCGAAATCACTCGCCGGCCGCGGCGACCCTGGCCGAAAACACTTCAGGGCCCGTCTACACGCTCAGCGCTGCCGACCCGGACGGAGATCCGGTGACCCTGTCATTGCTTGCGGGAGGCGATGCCGGCGTGTTCGCCTTCAATGCTGCGACCGGTGTTCTGTCTCTCGCTTCCGGGCTCGATTTTGAAGCGCCGCGAGGCGCCGATATCGACCATGCCTATGCGCTCACCTTCGAGGCGCGCGACAATCGCAGCGGCGCGGCTCAGCTCGCGGTCACGATCACCGTCACCGACCAGAACGCGGCGATGTCGCTGCGCCGCGTCGGCGCTGGGTTCACCCAGCCGCTGTATGTAGCCGGCATTCCGGGCACAGACCGGGTGGTCATCTTGCAGAAGGCCGGGCGGGCCCGCGTGCTCAATCCTCAGAATGGGGCGATCGACAGTGTCGATTTTCTCGACGTGACGGCACAGGTCTCGACCGACAGCGAGCGCGGCCTGTCGGGCATGGCATTCTCGCCGGGCTTCGCAGCGGACAGGACCCTCTACATCAACCTGACCAATCTTGCCGGCGCGACCTTAATCCGGCGCTACCGGATGTTCACCGGGTCCAGCACGCAGGTTGATCCATCGACCGCTGATGTCATCCTGACGATCAGCCAGCCTTTCAGCAACCATAATGGCGGCTGGATGGGCTTTTCGAACGATGGCTTGCTCTACATCCCGACTGGTGATGGCGGCTCCGGCGGTGACCCGCTGTACAATGCCCAGACGGCGACATCGCTCCTCGGCAAGGTCCTCCGCCTCGACGTTTCCGGCGACGATTTCCCCGCTGACGCGAACCAGGACTCTCGTATTCCGGCGGGCAACGCTTTTCGCGGCGGGAACGGCGGGGCACCGGAAATCCTCGCGCTTAGCCTGCGCAATCCCTTTCGGGCCAGCGTGGACGCGGACACCGGTGACCTCATCATGGAGGACGTCGGCCAGAACGCGACCGAGGAAATCAACCGCCTGCGGCCGGGAGGCGTCGGCACCAATTTCGCATGGAACCTGCGCGAAGGCACGCAGCCCTACAATGGCGGCGCCAATTCATCCGGCTTCGCTCCACCGGTCGCGGAGTACAGCCATGGCACGGGCCCCTCGCAGGCACGCTCCGTAACCGGAGGCTACATCTACCGCGGCCCGATCTCACCGATACACAATCACTACATCTTCGGCGATTTCATCAGCGGGAATGTCTCGGCAGTGCCGGACACATCGCTTTTGCCCGGCCAGACGCTGGCCTCCAGCGCGTTCAACCGGCTCAATCCGCAGCTTGTGCCGGACGCCGGGACGCTATCGCAGATCACCGGCTTCGGGCTCGATACGCAGGGCCGTCTCTGCATCGTCACGTTCGGCGGCAATGTGTTCCGGATCGAAAGCGCGCCATGACCGCGCAGTTCAGGCCTCGGGCAGCACGATCGAGCCGGTCAGGTTGAAGATCACCTGGCTGGCATCGAAGTAGGCCACATCGTCCGGCTTTTCCCCCTTGCCCATCACGATTTCGGCCGAAGCGATATAGCGTGTCGACTCGCGGTAATCCGCCGGTCCGCCCCAGAAGGGGTCGTAATATCCGAAGCGCGATATGTAACGCGGCCCGGGCGAGAAGCGGCGGTAGGGATCGTGAAAGTAGGCGGCGCGGGGGCCGAAATACCGGTAGCTCAGAAAGAAGTGGTCGTAGAACGGGTCATAGGCCGAGGGCGAACCGATCAGACGTGTCTTGGCATCGGTATCGCGGCGCACGACCCGGAAATGGTCGTATCCGTTCTGCTTCGTGAGTTCCGCCGCGCGGTAGAGCAGGTAGGTCTCCACCGTCTTGCGGTCGGTCAGCGAGTTGCCCGCGAACTGGACCTGGAACCGGTTGTCCTCGATCTTCTGTTCGGAAAAGCCGCGGTCGGTCCCTCCGGCGGCCTGGTACGGCGTCGCCGTAGCGCAGGCGCCGAGGAGCACCAGGCCGGCAAGGGCCGCAGCAAGTGTAAGCCGTTTCATGCGCTCAACCTCCAAGACAAGGGAATAGATAACATCTGTCCGATCATACCTGAACGCCAGCCAACACCTGCGATCACAAGCGCGTGAAGCGTCCGGTCAAACCCCGACGGCCAGCATGGCCTTGTAGGCAGGGCGCGCGGTCACCCTGTCCAGCCAGGCCGTGGTGGCCGGACGGTTCGCAAGACCGCCCTGCGCGTCCGTCATCACGATCTGGAAACCCATCAGGCAGTCGGCGGCCGTGAAACTGTCGCCGGCAAAATAGGCGTGCTTCGACAAGTGGCTCTCGATATAGCCCGCGACCTTCTCGCGCTCGTTGGCAATCATCTGCGCGACCGGGCCTTCGGTGATCCCCGCCATGCCTGTGTACAGTGCCAGCAGGCCCGGCAGGAATACTGCGCCCTCGGCCGAGTGGACCCATTCGAGATAGCGCGGGAAATCCGGCGACTCCGGCTTCGGGTGAAACTTGTGGCCGATGTCATGCTTCGCCAGCAGGTATTCGGTGATCGCGCCCGTCTCGGCGATGACGACCGGCCCATCCTCCAGCAGCGGCGACTTGCCGAGCGGATGGATGTTCTTCAGGTCCCCCGGCGCAAGGCGTGTCGTCTCGTTGCGCTTGTGATGAACGATCTCGTGCGGCACGCCGAGTTCCAGCAGCAGCCAGACGATGCGCTGCGAGCGCGAGGCGTTGAGATGGTGAAGCTTCAGGTCCATGGGGCGTTTCCTCTGTAGGCGGATAAAAAAGAAGCGGCAGCTTTCAAAGGCTGCCGCTTCCGGGATTTCACATGCAGGCCAAGCCTCAGGCGACGGCGTAGCCGATGACGGCTTTCACTTCGAGGAATTCCTCGAAGCCATGCTCGCCCCACTCGCGGCCATTGCCCGACTGGCCGTAGCCGCCGAACGGTGCCGAGAAGTCCGGACGCGCGCCGTTGACCTGGATCTGGCCGGCGCGGATGCGGTTGGCGATGGCGTTCGCTTCATTTTCCGGGCCCTGCACATAGCCTGCTAGGCCGTATACGGTGTCGTTCGCCATCTCCACGGCTTCATCCACCGTGCCATAGGGCAGGATGCACAACACCGGCCCGAAGATTTCCTCGCGCGCGATGGTCATGTCGTTGGTGACGTTGGCAAACACGGTCGGGCGGGCGAAGTAGCCCTTGTTGAAGCCTTCGGGACGACCCGGGCCACCGGCGACGAGGGTGGCGCCCTCTTCGATGCCCTTCTGGATCAGGTCCTGGACCTTCTGGTACTGGTTGCCGTTGGAGATCGGGCCGATGGCGCCCGGCGCGGCTTCGGCCGGCATCATCACCTTTACGGATTCTGCGGTTGCCTTGGCGATCGCTACGGCAGCGTCATGCTGGTCTTTCTGCACGAACATCCGGCTCGGCGCGTTGCAGCTCTGCCCGGTATTGGTCATCATCGACATCACGCCGCTGGAGACGGCCTTCGTGAGATCAGCCGTCGGCAGAACAATATTCGGGCTCTTGCCGCCGAGTTCCTGCGCGACACGCTTGACGGTCGGTGCCGCCGCCTGCGCGACAAGCACGCCGGCCCGGGTCGAACCGGTGAAGCTCACCATGTCGACATCCGGGTGCGAGGAGAGCACCGAGCCAACGCCCGGGCCGTCGCCGTTGACGAGGTTGAACACGCCTTTCGGCACGCCGGCATCATGCAGGATTTCCGCGAAGATCATGGCGTCGAGGGGGGCGATTTCCGATGGCTTCAGCACCATGGTGCAGCCGGCGGCGATGGCAGGCGCCACCTTGCAGGCGATCTGGTTCAGCGGCCAGTTCCAGGGCGTGATGAACGCGCAGACGCCGATCGGCTCCTTGCGCAGCATCGTCGTGCCCTTGAGTTCTTCCCACTTGTAGGACCGCAGGATCGCGGCGGTGGTTGCGAAGTGGCCCATGCCGGCAGGCACCTGCGCCGCGTTGGCGAGCCACATCGGCGCGCCCATTTCCTCGGAGATGGCGACGGCGAGTTCCGGCAGGCGCTTCTGGATGCCCATTGCGATCTTGTCGAGCAGGTCGGCGCGGTATTCCACGCTGGTCTGCGAGAAGCTCGGAAAGGCGCGCTTGGCGGCGGCAACGGCCTTGTCCGCGTCGGCTTTCGAGCCAAGCGAGATGACGGCGAAGTTCTCTTCGGTCGCCGGGTTCTCGACTTCCAGGCGGCGCGGCGTCACCGGGTCAACCCATGCGCCGTCGATATAGAATTTGAGATACTCTTTCATGGGCCGGTGCCTCTCTTTGGCATGTCTGATTGGGGCTCTCTGTGCACTATAGGAGACGCGGGCCGTTTTCGCCACTCCTGACGCGGGGGGAGGGTAGGGCTGACAGAAGTGTCATCCGGAGTGACCGGATTTGCAATCCGCTGCGGCGGAGCCCCCTCATCTCCCACCGCCTCCGGCGGCCGGTCCCTCCTCTCCCGTTCCACTCGGCCAGCTGCACGCGGGCCGGGCCTTCAACGGGCGGATCAACGGCGCCATGCTGCATCTGGTCTTTAATCCGGATGCCAACCTCCCGGAGGTCGCCGAGATGACACCGGCGAATGTCAACGACATCACCTTCGCACACGCGGTCCCGGTCCGGCCGGGCGCAACCTTTGTCTTCGGCAAGGGCTAGTGTGCTTTGAGTTTCTGGCAGAAAATCCATGACGCGGGCGCCGTCTTCGTTACCCGGCCGAAGACCAATGCCGCCTTCGAAACCGTCTGCCTGAATGACATCCGCCCGGCCGCAGACACGAACATCGTCACTGACGGGATCGTAAGTCACCGCAGCAGGAATACCTGGCGCGAAACCCTCGACTTCCCGATGCGGCGCATCACCATCCGGCGTGACATTGGCAAGCGTCTGCAAATCCTCACCAACGACCCCACCTGCTCCGCCAGCGACATCGCCAATCTCTATCGCAGGCGCTGGCGGGCCGAGCTCCTGTTCCGCTGGATCATGCAGCACCTCAAGATCCGGCGCTTCCTCGGACGACTGGAGAACGCCGTCAAACTGCAAATCTATGCCGCCCTGATCGCCTGTCTCCTGCTGCGTCTCGCCGCTCGTCTCGACCGAAGGGAGGACATCGAACCCATGAGGTTTGCTGAACAGGCAGCCGCCTCTCTCATCTTAAGAAGCCTCAAAATCAACCAGTGAATCTTCCCCGGACAGCCCCGAATTGCATGGGAGAGGAGTTAAGCGGCGCGCAGGAAGGCGCGATCGGAGGTGAGGGTCTTGCGGGTCAGAGCGACTTCGCCCTGGTCCAGCCGCGTCCCGCCATGCAGACGGTAAAGTTGGCCTCAATATTGTAGCTGATCTGGCTGCAGGCCGAGGCTGCGGTGGCGAAGGACTGGGCGCCGGGATTGCTGGTCCAGTGCTTCTCCGATGGGCCGGTGGCGCAGGCGGCAAGACTGGCGGTGAGCGCGAGGGCGGCGAGCAACAGGGGCGTGCGCATGCGTCTCACCGTTTCCGGGTCCCGAAGATGCCGCGCAGCACATAGCGCACCACTTCGCGGCTTGCTGTGCCGGCGGCGTTGTTCACCGCGCGCTCAGTCGTGCTCATCCGGCGCGAGCGGGCCGGCGCCTTGCCCCTGGCTTTCGCCTTGGCCTCGGCTTCCTTCTCCCTGGCCCCCAGCTTCGCGAGTTTCTCGGCCTCCCTGGCGGCCACTTCCTCACGCTTCGACAGGATCTCGTAGGCCGACTCTCGGTCGATGGTCTTGTCATACTTGCCCAGCACCGGGCTCAGCTTCTGCACTTCGGCGCGCTCCGGATCGGTCGCCGGGCCAAGCCGCGAGGAGGGCGGACGGATCAGCGTCTTCTGCACCATGGCCGGTGCGCCCTTGGCTTCCAGTGTCGAGACCAGTGCTTCGCCGACGCCCATTTCGGTGATCGCCGCTTCGGTCTTGAAGGCCGGGTTGGGGCGGAACGAGGCGGCAGCCGATTTCACCGCCTTCTGCTCGGTCGGCGTATAGGCGCGCAGCGCGTGCTGCAGCCGGTTGCCCAGCTGTGCCAGCACGCTTTCCGGAAGGTCACGCGGGTTCTGCGTCACGAAATAGACGCCGACACCTTTCGAGCGGATCAGCCGCACGACCTGCTCGATCTTCTGCATCAGCGCCGGCGGAGAGCCTGCAAACAGCAGGTGCGCCTCATCGAAGAAGAATACGAGGCGCGGCTTCTCCGGATCGCCGATCTCGGGCAGCTCCTCGAACAGTTCCGACAGCAGCCACAGCAGGAAGGTCGAATACAGCTTCGGCGCATTGATCAGCTTGCGCGCGTCCAGGATGTTCACATAGCCGCGCCCATCGGTTGTCGTGCGCATGAAGTCCGCCAGCTCCAGCGCCGGCTCGCCGAAGAAGCGCTCGGCCCCGTCCCGCTCCAGAACCAGCAATTCGCGCTGCACTGCCGAGAGCGACGCCGGCGCCACGTTGCCATACTTGCGGCTGATCTCGGTGCGCAGCGTATCATCGCCGAGGCTCATCAGCAGCTTGCGCAGGTCCTTCAGGTCCAGCAGCAGCAGGCCGTTATCGTCGGCATACTGGAAGGCGATGTTCAGCACGCCTTCCTGAACGTCGGTCAGTCCCATCAGGCGCGACAGGAGCAGGGGCCCCATCTCGGAGATCGTCGCGCGGATCGGATGGCCGCTCTCGCCGAACACATCCCAGAACACGGTCGGTGCGCCTGCATATTTCAATTCGCCCATGCCGATCTGCCGGGCGCGCGCCGTCAGGCTTGCATGCGCCTTGTGCGCTTCGCTGCCCGGCATGCAGATGCCGGAGAGGTCACCTTTCACGTCGGCGGCAAAAACCGGCACCCCGGCATCAGAGAACGCCTGTGCCATGACCTGGAGCGTAACGGTCTTGCCGGTGCCCGTGGCGCCTGCCACCAGCCCGTGCCGGTTGGCCACTTTCAGGATCAGCGACTGGGCTGCATCGGGATGGCCGGTGCCGTTCGCATCCGCGCCGCCCAGGAATATCGTGTCACTCATCCGTCGCCCTTCATTCTGGAAGCCTGATCGACAGGCTAGCCATCTGGCCGGATTCGGCAAGCTGCTTCACCCGGGGCGGCTGCGCTTGACCCGGCGCGAGGGCGCGCTCACCCTGCGCTTCCTTCTCCCGGAGACACGTGCACATGGACCGTTCAGCCAAGGTTGGCACCTGGATCATCGCAACCGGTGTGATCATCGCCTGCCTGTATGTGGCGCGAGAAATCCTCGCGACCTTTGCGATGGCGGTGTTCCTGTTCCTGATCATCGAGGGTTTCGCGACCGCCATCGACAGCGCCACCAAGGCGATCAACCTGCGAATCGCGCGCCTGATTGCGATTCTGCTGGTCTCCAGCGGGTTCGTCGGGTTCATCGCGCTTATGGCCAACGGCGTCGGCGAGTTCGGGCGCCATGCCGACGAGTACGAAACCAAGATCAACGGCCTGATTTCCGATGCCTATCGCGTTTTCGGCATGTCCGATTCGCCGACGCTGACACAGCTCCTGTTCAACGAGCGCGGCCAGCAGTTCTTTGCCACGATCGCCAACTCGGTCAGCGGCCTGTCCGGCGACCTGATGCTGATCCTGATCTACGTGGCCTTCCTGTTCTCGGCGCAGGCCGGCTGGACCCACAAGCTCGACAATATCTTCCCGGTCCCGGAACGCCGCGAACAGGTCCGCATGATCGGCAACGACGCACGGATCGGGATCGAGCGCTATCTCTGGGTCCAGACCCTGATTTCAGCCTTGATCACGTCGCTGAGCTACGCCTCGCTGCTTGCCCTTGGTGTGCAGAACGCACTTTTCCTCTCGGCGCTGATCTTCGTGCTCAACTATATCCCGACTGTCGGCTCGATCGCCGCTGCCCTGGTGCCCCCGCTGTTCGCGCTCGTGCAGCCCGGCGTGCCTGGCTGGGTGCCCGGCGCCGCGCCGCAGGATTCCTACGTGTATTCCGCAATCGTGTTCGGGATTGTCAGTTTCTGGCAATTTTCGATCGGCAACTTCATCCAGCCCCGGCTGATGGGCGACTCGCTGAACCTCTCGGCCCTCGTCGTCCTCCTCGCCCTTGCGATCTGGGGTGTTCTCTGGGGAATCCCGGGCATGTTCCTCTCGGCGCCCCTGACGGTCCTGATGATGATTCTGTTCGCCCAATCCGACGACACACGCTGGATCGCGGTTCTTCTGTCGGCGGACGGCAATCCAAAGGGGAAAAGCCATCAATCCGTTTTGGATGCGACTGCAGGAAATACTGTTTGAACCGTCCGGTTTCGTATGTAGATGTCGATATAACTTACGCGGTTCGGGCTGCCGCCGCATGGACAATCGTTAACTTTTTTTACAGGACTTCGGAGTTGATATCGGAGTTGATCGACCAAAAATACAGAAATCAGGCTTCCGCGTGCGTCCCCCACCCAGCCTGCGGAAGATTCTGAAGGGCCCGCCGGACATGTCCCCGTTCGGCGGGCCCGCTTATTTCCGGCCCTGATTTCCAGCCCTGACATGAACGCAGACGGGATCTGCATCCGGCTTGAATCGCACATCGCTTTTGCAAGATTCTTGAAGCGGTAACGCACGGGGAGTAGACCCGGAAAAAGTATTTTCCCTCAGGTAGGTCTTTCCATGTCCCGCTCCGCCGCTGTCACAGGGCCTGAAGCCCAGGTCCTAGAAAAGATACTGCAGGAGGCTGCGGGAGAAGACCTGACCGGCCTCACGCAAGCTGACATCAAGACGCTCGGCCAGCATCTCTGGGCATGGGCGGCGCAGGTCCCGGCCGGCCAGCAGGCGGTGCGTGTGACGCCGCATGCCGGCGGCGCCGAAGGCCTCCTCGGGCGCGCCGTCCTCGAAGCCGCCGGGCCGGACATGCCCTTCCTCGTGGACTCACTGCTCAACGAATGCGCCGCACAGGGCCATGAAGTGAAGGCCCTCTTCCACCCGGTCGTCACCCTCGCCGACGGACGGATGATCTCCGTCATCCAGATCCATACCTCTCTGCTGACGCCCGGCGAAGCGCATCTTCTGGAAACCGGCGCGCGCACGACGCTGGCGGATGTCCAGCGGGCCGTCTGCGATCACCGCGCCATGCAGGCGCGCATGCGCGCCGAGATGAAACGCCTCTCCGGCCTTCAGCACGTCTCCCTGGTCGAGCGCGACGAAGCCGTCGCCTTCCTCGAATGGCTCCTGAAGGAGCATTACGTGTTCCTCGGCAGCCGCGAATATGATTTTGAAACGGACGATTCTGGCCGCGTGCTTCCGGTTGAGCCGCTGATGATCGAGGGCTCGAACCTCGGCATCCTGCGCGACGAGAACCTCAATGTCCTTTCGCCGGATAGTGAGCCCCTCGTGCTGACGCAGGAAGTCGGTGAGTTCCTGGCCCAGCCCGCACCGCTGATCATCGCAAAGTCGACCCTGCCGAGCCGCGTGCACCGGCGCGTGCCGTGCGATTATATCGGCATCAAGAAATACGACGCGCAGGGCCGGGTAAACGGCGAAGTCCGCTTCCTGGGCCTGTTCACTGCCGAAGCCTATGACGAGACCGCCCGCTCGATCCCCTTCATGCGCCGCCGCGTGCAGAAGATCATGGCCGCTTCAGGCGCTGCGCCGGGCGGGCATACCGAGAAGGCGCTCGCCAACCTGATCGAGACATGGCCCCGCGACGAGCTTTTCCAGACGCGCTCGACGCTCCTCGGCCCGATGATCATGGGCGCGCTACATCTGATCGGCCGTCCCCGGACGAAAGTGTTTCTCCGCCGCGACGAGTTCGACAGGTTTGTCACCGCGCTCATCTTCGTCCCCCGCGAATCCTACGACACCGCCTTGCGCCAGCGGATGGGCGCCGTCCTCACCGAGGCTTATCAGGGCGAACTGCGCTCCTTCCAGCCCTATTTCGATTCCGGCCCGATGGCCCGCGTGCACTTTGAAATCGGCCTCTCTCCTGGGCATCCGGAGCCGGACGCCGCCTATGTCGAAAGCAGGATCGTCGCGTTGGCCCGCACCTGGGACCAGGGTTTCCGCGACCTGTTGATGAGTTCCGATCTCACCGGCGGCGACCGGGAAGGGGCCCGGGCCTTCATCGGCGCCTTTAATGCCGCCTACCGCGAGTCCTTCGCGCCGGATGAGGCCCTGCGGGACGTGACCAGCATGGCGGCGCTCAGCGCCGGCCGGCCGATGGTTGCCCGCGCCTACCGCCGGGAGACCGACAGCGCCCCGAAAGTCCGTGTCAAGATCTTTGCGCGCGACGGCGCCATCGCGCTTTCGCGCTGCGTGCCCGTGTTCGAGAATCTCGGCCTCTTCGTACATTTCGAAACTGGCTATCCGGTGCGCCCACCTTTCAAGCCGGTCGCCGATGCGCCGGATGTCTACTGGATCCATTCGCTTGCAATGGAATCGGCCGACGGAACGCCGCTCGCGCTTGCCGGCCTCGCCCGCGCGCTCGAGGATGCCTTCATCGCTGTCTGGAGCGGCAAGGCCGACAATGACCGGTTCAACCGCCTCGTGCTTACCGCCGGCGCCACCTGGCGCGAAGCGGCGTTGATCCGGGCGCTGGCTGCCTTTCGCCGCCAGAGCGGCCTCGACCAGCCGCAGGACGTGCAAGAAGCCGCCGTCGCGCGCTATCCGGACGTGACGCGCCTGATCCTCGCTCTCTTCACCGCCCGCTTTGATCCGCAAGCGCACAAATCCCTGGAGGCCCGCTCCAGCGCCAGCACCGAAATCGAAGCGATGTTCGAGGAAGCGATGAAAGGCGTTGCGAGCCTGACGGATGACCTCGTCCTGCGCCGCCTGTTTAATCTCGTGCGGGCCCTTCAGCGCACCAACTTCTACCAGACGGATGACGACGGCGCCGAGCGCACATGGATCAGCTTCAAAGTCTCGAGCCGCGAACTCTCCGACCTGCCGGAGCCGAAGCCCTTCCGCGAAATCTTCACGTCCAGCCCGAAAGTCGAAGGCGTCCACCTGCGCTTCGGCCCGGTCGCCCGCGGCGGCCTGCGCTGGTCGGATCGCCCGTCGGACTACCGCACCGAAGTCCTTGGCCTCGTGAAGGCCCAGCAGGTCAAGAACGCCGTCATCGTGCCGGTCGGCTCCAAGGGCGGCTTCTATCCGAAACAGCTGCCGGCGCGCACCGATCCCAACTGGTTCGAAAGCGGGCGCGATGCCTACAGGGAATTCATCACCGCGCTCCTCGGCCTCACCGACAACCTCGTGAAGGGCAAGCTCGTGCCCCCGCCGCAAACCGTCATCTGGGACGACGAGGATCCCTACCTCGTTGTCGCCGCCGACAAGGGCACGGCGACCTTCTCCGACACCGCCAACGTGATCAGCCTCGAGAGGGGTCACTGGCTCGGCGACGCTTTCGCGTCCGGCGGCTCTGCCGGGTATGACCACAAGAAGATGGGCATCACAGCGCGCGGCGCCTGGGAAGCGGTCAAGCGCCACTTCCGCGAAATGGGCCGCGACATCCAGAAACAGCCCTTCACGGTCATCGGCGTCGGCGACATGTCGGGCGATGTGTTCGGCAACGGCATGCTGCTCTCGCCCGAGATCCGTCTCGTGGCGGCCTTCAACCACATGCATGTCTTCCTTGATCCGAACCCGGACGATGCCGTCAGGTGCCTCTCCGAGCGCGCCCGCATGTTCGCCCTGCCGCGCTCAACCTGGGCAGACTATGACGCAAAGCTCCTCTCAAGGGGCGGCGGCATTTTCGAGCGCGCCGCCAAATCGATTCTCCTCTCGCCGGAAGTGAAGGCCCTGACCGGCCTTGCCAAGGACGCCGTCACGCCGGACGAATTGCTGAACGCGCTCCTGAAAGCCGAAGCAGACCTGCTTTGGTTCGGCGGTATCGGCACCTATGTGAAATCCTCTGCCGAAACCCACGGCGATGTCGGCGACCGTGCCAATGATGCCATTCGCGTCAATGGCCGCGAACTCAAGGCCAAGGTGATCGGGGAGGGCGCCAATCTCGGCATGACGCAGTCCGGCCGCATCGAGTTCGCGCTCGCCGGTGGCCGCATCAACACCGATGCCATCGACAACTCGGCCGGTGTCGATTCGTCCGACCACGAAGTGAACATCAAGATCCTGGCCGCCGAAGCCATCCGCCTCGGTGATCTGAAGGAAGCTGACCGCAACGACCTCCTTGCCTCGATGACGGACGACGTCGCCGCACATGTTCTTGCTCACAATTACGATCAGTCGAACACGCTCACGCTCGCCGCCGCCACCGCCCTTGATGATCACGATGCGCTGGAGCGCGTCATGCTCTATCTCGAAGAGCGCGGCGTCCTGAACCGCGCCCTCGAAGGCCTGCCGTCCAGCACCGGCATCCAGGCCCGCAAGGCCGCCGGGCAGCCGCTCACCCGCCCCGAACTAGCCGTGCTCCTCGCCTGGTCCAAGATTGTCCTGTTCGACGACATCGTTGTCTCGGACCTGCCGGACGATCCCTGGTTCGAGCCGGTGCTCAAGGCCTATTTCCCGTCGCCGATCGACGGCTTTGGCAAGGCCATGAAAGCCCATCGCCTGCGCCGCGAGATCATCGCCACCGTAATCGCCAACCGCACGCTGGATTTCTGCGGTCCCGTGGGGCTGCTGCGCCTGCGCGAACTCACCGGCGCGGCCCCGGCTGAAGCCGTCCGCGCGCTTGAGGCCGCCCGCGAAGTGCTTGACCTCGCCGGCTTCCGCCGCGAGATCTTTGCGCTTGACGCCGTCGTTCCAGCTGATCTGCAGACGGAGCTTCAGCTCGAAGCTATAAATGCCGCCAGCGAAGCCGCCGGCTGGTTCATCCGCTCCGCACCCGGCAAGCCCATCGGCGACGCGGTGATGCAGACCCATTACCCGCTGAATGAACTGAAAGCCGCCCTTCCGGCTGTCCAGTCGTCTTTCCCGGCCTCGCGCATCGCGCGGGACGCCCGCGGCTTCATCAAGCGCGGCGCGCCGGAGGCGATCGCCTACTGGGCCGCCGCGATGAGCTACTTCGCGCAGGGCCTCGTCATCGTCGATGTATCCCGGCAGGTGAAGAAGAAGGTGCCGGAAACGGCTGCTGCCTTCTACGCTATCGGTGATGCGCTCCGGCTCGACCGGCTGCGTGCATCGGCCCGCGAAGGCCTCGCCCGCGCGCCCTATTGGGACCGCGTTGCAGGCCGCCGCCTAATCTCCGAACTCGTCCGCCTGCAGGCCTCCGCCACCGAGGACGCGCTGCGCTCCGGCGGCGCCGACGACTGGCTCGAGGCGCGCGGCGACGCCCGCCGCCAGGTGATCAGCACGCTGACGGCCCTCGGCAAGGACCGCGCCTGGTCCTTCGCCAAGTTCGCCCTCTCGACCGACGCTGTCCGCCAGTTCATGGGCCGCTGATCCTGTTAAGGAGGCCTTTGGCGCCGCGGCGCGATTCCCTCCCGCGCCGAAGACTGCTACCCAACCTGTCATGACCGGCGCCCCTGCCTCTTTCGAATCGCGGCTCAAGGCCGCCGCCCGCGCGCTCGGCTTCGACGCCGCCGGCATCGCCCGCGCCGATGAGGCCTGGGAGGCCGGCGCCCGCCTTGCAGAGTTCGTCGCAGAGGGCCGCCACGGCGAGATGCGCTGGATGGAGGACACCCTCGCCCGCCGCAGCGCGCCCACCGCGATGTGGCCGGACGCCCGGTCTGCCCTCGTGGTCGCCATGAACTATAGCCCGGACCACAACCCCCTCGATACGCTGGCCGAGCGCGAAACCGGCAACATCTCGGTCTACGCCCGGGGCAGGGACTATCACGACCTGATCAAGTCCCGCCTCAAGCAGCTCGCCGGCGAGGTCGCCGCGCTCACCGGCGCCGAGGTCAAGGTCTTCGTCGACACGGCCCCGCTGATGGAAAAGCCGCTCGCCCAGAAAGCCGGCCTCGGCTGGCAGGGCAAGCATACGAACCTCGTAAGCCGCGAGCTCGGCTCCTGGTTTTTCCTCGCCACCGTCCTCACCAGCGCTGGCCTGACGCCGGATGCCCCCGAACCCGACCATTGCGGCTCCTGCCGCGCCTGCGTCGACATCTGTCCCACGGCGGCTTTCCCGGCGCCCTACCAGCTCGATGCCCGCCGCTGCATCTCCTACCTCACCATCGAACATGCCGGCCCCATCCCCCGCGAATTTCGCGCCGCCATGGGCAACCGCATCTATGGCTGCGACGACTGTCTTTCCGTCTGTCCCTGGAACAAGTTTGCGGCCCGCGCGTCGGAGGCCGCCCTGTACGCCCGCGCCGAGCTGAAAACGCCGGGCCTCGACGAACTCGCCGCCCTTGATGACGCTGCGTTCCGCGAAATCTTCTCCGGCTCGCCGGTCAAACGGTCTGGTCGGGACCGCTTCGTGCGCAATGTCTGCGTGGCCATCGGCAATTCCGGCAGCCCCCGCCTGACAGCCGGCCTTCTGGCGCTGCTGGACGATGCGAGCCCCCTCGTGCGCGGCGCGGCGGTCTGGGCGCTCGCCCGCCTTGATCCTGCCCGGTTTGCTGAAGAAAAGGCGCAGCGCCGCGGGGGCGAGCATGATAAGGCGGTGAACGAGGAATGGGATCTCGGGGCATGAGCGACGACACACAACGCACCGCCGCGTCCGGCTATTACGGCGCCGGTGCACCGGCGCCGCCGGAAAAGCCGAAGCGCAGGGTGCCGCTCTGGCGACATGTGCTGGTGCGCCTCGTGCAGGCCGGACTCGCCGTCTTTCTGCTCTTCCATCTTTACGCCCTGATGCTGAAATTCATGCCCGCCCCCGGCACCATCCTGATGACCCAGCGCGGCCTGCAGGGCGAAGACGTGCGGCGCGACTGGACCAGCCTCGACAAGATCTCGCCCCACCTCGTCCTCGCCGTCATCGCGTCCGAAGACGCGAAATTCTGCGAGCATGGCGGCATCGACTGGGAAGCCATCGAGAAGGCGCGTGAGTTCAACAGTAAGAACAAGGGCGAGCGCCGCCGCGGCGGCTCGACCATCAGCCAGCAGACGGCCAAGAACATCTTCTTCTGGAATGGAGGCGGCATGCCCCGCAAGGCCGGCGAAGCCTGGATGACCCATGTCATCGAGACCGTATGGGGCAAGCGCCGCATCATGGAAGTCTACCTCAACGTGGCCGAATGGGGCGACGGCCTGTTTGGCGCCGAAGCGGCCGCGCAGGCCCGCTTCGGAAAATCTGCCGCCGATCTCTCGGCCCTCGAGGCCGCCCGCCTCGCGGCGGTTCTTCCGTCCCCGAACAAATGGAGCGCCGACAAGCCCGGCCCCTATGTGCGCAAGCGCACCGGCTCCATCCAGTCGCGCATGCGGGTGGTTGCCAACGAAGGCTACGCCGTCTGCGTGCTGGGCGAAGACTTCCGCTCGAACCTGCCGAAGCCGGAGAAAGGCGCAACCCCGCGTCCGCCGCCGGTTCTCGAAGACCTGCCGGATGCACCGGATGAAGGCGAGGAAGCTCTCGGCGTGGCTGCTGAAGCAGCGCCGGAAGAAAACGCCAACGACGTCCTGAACGGTATTCTCAATTCGGCCGACGAGACCTTCAACCCGGAACCCCTCCCGGAACCGGCGACGGAAACATCTGTCGAAGAACCGCCGCCCGAAGATGTGCCCGCAGAGCCCGCCCCCGCTGATCCGCCCCCGGACGAAGGCAGCCCCACGGTCCTGACACCGGAATAGGTTCCCGTGTCTTTTCCGTTGCGAACGCCGCCCCGATGTCGTCAGCCCGGAATTTGCGCCGGGTCCCGGTCTTCGCCTGCGGCGACACCGCGATGACGACCTACCCGGATGGCATCCCGGGCAATTGCTTCGAGGCTGGGCAAGAATGCCTTTTCTTTTTGGGCGAACGATTTGAGTCTGGGGTCATGACAGAATGTGTTTTTCAAGTCTGGATTTGATCGTCAGCAGTCCAGCCTTCTTCCTCCTCGGGTTGATATTTATGTGAGTGCGGATAATCCGGTTCAGGGGACCGGTGCTTATGTTGAGGCGCTGGACCTTTTGCGGCCTGGGTTCCGGCATAGTGACCGGATGGTGGGTGCAGGCCAGCCGCCTTATGACCCGGGCGATCTTCTGAAGCTCTATCTATATGGCTATATCAACCAGGTGCACCTTTCGCGGCGTCTGGAGCGTGAAGCCCTGCGCAATCTCGAGCTGATCTCGCTGTTGAAGGGATTGCAACCGGGATACCGGACGATCGCCGGGTTCCGTCAGGAGAACGCTGCGGCGCTGAGGGGGTGGACTGCGACTTTGTCTTGCTGCTGCGCTCACTTGAGCTCACCGGCGGGGACCTGGTTGCAATTGACGGCGCGTTTTTCGACGGCAATGCGAGCAAGTCCAGCATCCTGACGCAAGGCCACATGCACAAGCAACTGGCTGCAATTGAGGCGGACATTGAGGCCTGTGAGCTGGCCGGCGTTGACGCTTATGTTCCAACCTCAGGCAGGAGGGGGCGCCCTGCAGGGCCGGGCCGTCTGGCCCGCAAGGACTTCGTCTGCGAACCTGAGGCAGATGTCTACCATTGCCCCGCCGGTGAGAGCCTCAAGCCACGCCCGCGCCTCAAGCTCGTCGAGTCGGGGGAAAACCTCACCGACGCGATGTGCCGTCCGGTCCGGCCTGCTCAGGCTGCGCCTTGCGTGCAAAGCGCGTAGGCGTAAACGCAGACACGCGGGAAATTCTTCGCGCCCTGAAACAGGACGCGGTCGAGCGACATCGGGTGCGGACGGAAACGCCAGAGGCTGACGCCCTGATGGCGCGCCGCAAGGCCATCGCCGAGCATCCGTTCGGCACCCTCAAGTGCCCCGCCGGCTATCGCCACTTCCTCATGCGCGGATTTGAAAAGGTGCGCGGCGAATGAAGACTGATGGCCCTGTGCTATAACTTTACCCGCCTGTTCAACATCCTCGGCATCGACAGGCTGATCGAGGTCATCGCGTCGCTATTACGCCAACCCCTCGCGGCTACGCATCACAGACAACCCCTGAAGTGTCGTCTGATGGTTCAGATCGCCCAAAAATGAAATCCGGCTTGGAATTACTGCCCTGCTTCGCAAGCTCGCCGAGCCCCGCAACATAACCGGATACTTGCCCATCGTCGGTGCGATTTGTCTCCTCGCAAGCCCGCGAGGCGGGAGAGGAGGACCGGGGAACCGGCCGCTCCCGAAGCGCGCGTCCGGCTCTTCCTGCTACGTTAGACCGGATCGTAGGGAAACACGCTCGTCGTGGCGCCCAGTCCGAAGAAGCTGCCGCTCATCGCCGGGAGGCAATGATCGATCAGCGTTTCCGGCGTCCAGCCCTCAAGCCGGGCCAGCGATTTCACCGGGCGCGGCTGGTCGAAAAGAATCACCTCGTTCCCGCGCACACCGAAGATCTGCCCACTGACATGTGCCGCCGTATCGGCGCAGAGAGCGACGCCCAGCTGCGCCACCTGGTCGGCCCGCATGCCGTTCTTCATTCGCTCTACCCGCTGCGCGCCGGCCTCGTCCTTAACCGGGATCGAGGCGATCATCCGTGTCCAGGCAAATGGCGCGATGATGTTGGAGCGTACCTTCTTCGCCGCGCCTTCCATGGCGACCACCCGGCTGAGGCCGGCGATACCGAGTTTCGCCGCCGCATAGTTCGCCTGGCCAATATTGCCGATCAGGCCCGACGTGGAAGTGAACAGCACGAACGAGCCGCGCTCGTTCTCGCGGAAATACTCGATCGCCGCGCGCGTCACGTTGAACGAGCCATGCAGGTGAACGTCGATCACGCCCTTCCAGTCCTGCTCGCTCATCTTGTGGAACATGCCGTCGCGCAGGATGCCGGCCGGGTTGATGATCGCGTCGAGCCGCCCAAAGGTATCCAGGGCCTGCGTCACCATGCCGGCAACGGCGGTATAGTCCGTCACGCTTTCGGAGTTGGAGACCGCCTCGCCTCCCGCCTTGCGGATTTCCGCAGCGACAGCTTCCGCTGGTCCGGCCGAGCCTTCCTCGTCGCCTTTCAGGCTGCCGCCGAGGTCGTTGACCACAACTTTCGCGCCTTCGCGCGCAGCAAGCAGGGCACATTCCTTGCCGATGCCGTTGCCGCCGCCGGTGACCAGCACCACTTTTCCGTCTAGAACGCCCATGTTTTTCTCCCTCTTGTCTCGGGCCGGGACACTACCGTCCCCGACCGGCCCTGCAAGGGCAGCCGGACGAAAAATCAAGGTTTGAATTGCCGCGCCCGAAGGGCTAGCTAGCTGGCATGACACGTACCTTCCAAGCCATCATCTGGGATTTCGGCGGGGTCTTCACCTCATCGCCCTTCGAAGCCTTCAACCGGTACGAGGCCGCCTCCGGCCTGCCGGTGGATTTCATCCGCACCGTCAATTCCATCAACCCCCTGGAAAATGCCTGGGCGAAGCTCGAGCGCTCGCAGGTCGACGCCGAGGGGTTCGACGAACTGTTCCGCGTGGAATCGACAGCCCTCGGCCATGAAGTCCGGGGTAAGGAAATCCTCGGCCTCCTGGCCGGCAGCCTGCGCCCGCGCGTCGTCCATGCGCTGAAAGTCTGCAAGACAAAGGGCAAGGTCGGCTGCATCACCAACAATGCGCCGATCGGTAAGGGCGCCTCGATGACCAGCGATGACGGCAAGGCGAGGGAACTCGCCGCCGTGTTCGACCAGTTCGACCACCTGGTCGAAAGCTCCAAGCTCGGCATCCGCAAGCCCGACCCGCGCATCTACGCGCTGATGTGCGAAGCGCTCGATGTCGATCCGAAGGCCTGCGTCTATCTTGATGACCTCGGCATCAACCTGAAGCCCGCCCGCGACATGGGCATGGCGACCATAAAGGTCGACGGCGAGGAACAACTCCTCAACGATCTGGAAGCCGTGACCGGCTATGCGCTCCGCTAGCGTCAGCGCCCTCATCGGCGCCTGTCTGCTCTCCGCCTGTTCGCAGGCGGAGCCGCAAGTCGTGCTGGCGCTGCCGCCGGTTCCCGAGGAGCGTTTCAACGACGTGCCGCAGGAACCCGCGCCGGTGGAGATCAGCAAGGCGGCTGCGAAGACGCGCGGTGAACTCATCCACGAGGCTACCCGGGGATCGCTGCGCGGCCTCGGCGAAATCGCCGCCCGGAATCCCGACTTCAAGTCGAATGTCGGCGGCCAATCGCATGACCGGTTCTGGGACCTGCTGCGCCGCACAGGCGTCGATCCGAACCGGAAACTCCGTGAGCTGTTCGAACAGCCCGCCGGCCTGCGCAAGATTGATGGCCAGCTCTGGTATGTCTGGCCGGATCTTGCCGCGAAGGATGCCGCCGATCTCATCCCGGAGAAGCTGACTTTCCAGGACCGGCGCCGCCTCGAGGAACTGATCCGCGAGGACGGCATCGCCCGAATCCGCGCCGGCGAAGGCTATCCCGGAATGCGCACCGCCATTTCCGAAGACGGCACCTGGATTTACTTCGTACTCGGACAGGACGGGGAGGAATGACCATGAGCAAGAAGATCGGTGCGGGCGCTGCCCTGAAGGCGCTCAAGGGCTGGACCGCAGCCGAAGGCGAGCGCGATGCGATCCAGAAGACGTTCAGGTTCGCCGACTTCAAGGCCGCCTTCGCCTTCATGTCCGGCGCGGCGCTGAAGGCCGAGCAGATGGATCACCATCCCGAATGGTTCAATGTCTATAACAGGGTCGAGGTCACCCTGACCACGCATGACGCGGACGGAGTCACCCAGAAGGACATCGAACTCGCCAGCTTCATGGACCAGCTGGCAGCGAAGCTCGCCTAGCTCTTTTTCCACACCACGCGGTAGAGATCGAACCGCCTGTCCTTTAGGTTCTGCACGGCGCCGGACTGGCGCGCGGTCAGGAGGTCCGTCAGCGACAGGTCGGCCAGTGCCACGGTCTCGGTGTTCGGCGGTGTATCGGCGGCAATGCCGTCGCGCGAGAACGGAAAGTCCGACGGCGTCAGGATGCAGCTCTCGGCATAATGGATGTCCATGTTCTCGACATTCGGAAGATTGCCGACCACGCCGGACATCACGACATAACACTGGTTTTCCACCGCGCGCGCCTGGCAGCAATACCTTACACGGAGATAGCCGCGCCGCTCGTCCGTGCAGAAGGGCACGAACAGCAGCAGCGCGCCCTGATCGACGAGATGGCGCGCGACTTCCGGGAACTCGCTGTCATAGCAGATCATCACGCCGATCGGGCCGCAATCTGTCTGGATGACGTGATTGCCTTCGCCGCCCTTGATGTTCCACCAGGTGCGCTCGGACGGGGTCGGGTGAAGCTTCTGCTGGGTGTGCACCGACCCATCGCGGAGAAAGATGTAGGCGACATTGTGAATGTCGCCGTCCGGCATGCGGGAGGGGTGCGAGCCGCCGATGATGTTGATGTTGTAGGCGACCGCCAGCTTCTCCATGAAGGCGATGAAGCGGGCCGTGTATTCGGAAATCTTCTCGATCGCCTCGATCGGGCCCAGCGGTTTGCCTTCGAGCGAGAGAAGCTGCAGCGTGAAGAGTTCCGGGAAAGTTACGAAATCAGCGCGGTAGTCGGCGGCGATGTCGACGAAATACTCGACCTGCTGTTCGAATTCGTCAATCGAATTGATCCGCCGCATCTGGAACTGCACCGTGGCGACGCGCACCCGTTCGGGCAGGGATGTGTCCCCGAAGCTCGGCTTCGCCTTGATCGCTTCTTGCGCGAGCGGATTCCGCCAGAACATCTGTGTTGCATTGCCGCCGGATTCGAAATCCTCCGGCATGTAATTCTTCAGTACACCGAGAACCTCGAATCCCTGACGCAGCTGGAACGACAGCACCGGATCGCGCAGCTTGGAATCCTGGACGGCGCGCACATAGTCGCGCGCGTCCGGGTAATGTTTCGCCAGGCGCTGGTAGCCCGGGATGCGGCCGCCGAACATGATGCCTTTCAGTTCATGCCACTGGCAGAGGTCCTGGCGCATCTTGTAGAAACGCTGACCGATCCGCAGGCGGCGGAATTCGGAATCGACGATCACATCCATGCCATACAGCATGTCGCCTTCGGAATCATGGCGCGCAGCGAATCCGCCCCCGGTTATCGCATGCCAGGTGTGCGGCGCGATCGCCACGGCGGACGCAATGATGAATGTCACGCAATGGCCGACGATGCGGCCTTCGTACTCGGCGACGAACTGGCCATCGGGGAACTTGTTGATCTGCCCGGCAATCTCGTCCGACGTGTAGCCACCTCCCGCTCCGTAGACTTTTTCATACAGGGGCAGGAGGGCCGCGATGTCCTTCGGCGTGGCGTTACGGAGGATGAGTTTTGATTTCGATGTATTCATCCCTGCCTCCTACTTCGGCTCGGTCGGTACGCGCAAGACAGCGCGTAAGCCGCCAAGGGGGCTGGCGGAGAGGCGGATGTCGCCTCCATGCGCGCGCGCGGTGTCGCGGGCCAGCGTCAGGCCGAGACCGGTGCCCGCGGCGTTCTGGCAGCGTGCGTCATCGAGACGCGAGAAGGGGCGGAAGGCCTCCTCGTGACGTTCCGGCTGAATGCCCGGGCCGTCATCATCGATGACGACCTCGGCCCAGTGCGGACCGTCGACCAGCGTCACACGCGCGCTGGCCGCATACTTCAGCGCGTTGGACAGGAGGTTCGTCACCGCGCGCTTCAAAGCCAGCGGGCGGCCCATCACGAGAATGCTCGACGGCCCGAGAACCGGAACGTGTGGGCCAAAGCCGGAGGTCACCTCGCGCGTCATCTGTGCGATGTCGAACAGCGCGGCCTCGTCACCTTCCTCGCCGCGCGCGAAAGCGAGGTATTCGTCGAGCATCATGGCCATGTCGTCGAGATCGGACTTGGCTGCGCGGATATCGTCGCTCTCCTCCATCATCGCGAGGGCGAGTTTCAGGCGCGTCAGCGGTGTGCGCAGATCATGGCTCACCCCGGCCAGCATGGAGGTGCGCTGGTCCGCGAAGGCGGTCAGGCGTTCCTTCATGCCGATCAGCGCGCGGGCTGCGTCGCGCACTTCGGTGGCCCCCGAGGGACGGAAATCCGGCAGCTCACGGCCCCGGCCAAAGGCCCGCGCGGCTTCCGAAAGCCGCAGGATGGAGCGGACCTGCTGGTTGAGAAAGCCGATGGCGAGCACCACCATCAGCAGCGAGAAGCCGATGACCCAGACAATGAAGATGTGCGAATTGATCATGAACGCGCGCTTGCGGTCGATGATGATCTCGCCCCGGCCCTGAGGGGTCGGGAAGCGGATATGCAGGCGCGCGTCCCCGCGCTCCAGCCCAACGAAAACCGGCTCGTTGGTGCGGCTCGTCAGCTCTGCTTTCAGCGCCCCGCCATAGGGAAAGGTCTGCTTCATGTCTGCATCGGCAATCGCGTCGTCCGGCAGGTCGCAGGTGAACCATGTCTCGAGTTCGAACTGGATCCGCGCATGGGCATCCGGCGTATAGCCGGGATTGCGACAGGCCGCGCGGATCAGGTTTGCATCACGCGTGATGGCCTGGGCAAACTTGCGGTTCACTTCGGCCACCTGGCTCGAATAGTAATACCAGGTCATCAGTGCAAGGATCAGAAGAACCGGTACCAGAAGGAGCAGAAGGGTGCGGGCATAGAGCCCGCGCGGGGCGATGTCCCTGAGGCGCAGCATGGCCATCTCAGTCCGGCATCAGGCGGTAACCGATACCGCGCACTGTCTGGATATGAACCGGCTCCTTCGGGTTCGGCTCGATTTTTCGGCGCAGGCGCGTGACCTGTACGTCCACGGAGCGCTCGAGGCCGGCCGAGGTCAGCACGGCGAGGTCTTCTCGGCTGACCGGTTCGCCGGCACTGCGGGCGAGCACGGTGAGGAGCTGCAGCTCGGCGTCGGTGAGCCGGATCCGTTCGTCGCCGGACTTCAGTTCGCCGCGTGCCGCGTTGAAGACGAGGCCGGACATCTCGATCTCGTCCGGTGGCGGCGCGGATTTCTGCGAGCGGCGCAGGATCGCTTCGCAGCGCAGGACCAGCTCCTCCGGCTCGAACGGCTTGGCGAGATAGTCATCGGCGCCGAGGCGCAGCCCCTCGATCCGGTCGCTGGTCTGGCCGCGGGCCGTGAGCAGCATCACCGGTGTCTCGCGGGAAGGGCCCTTGCGGATGCCGGCGAGCAGCGAGAGGCCGTCCTCGCCCGGCATCATGATGTCGAGGATCGCGAGGTCAAAGGCCATGTTCTCCATCAGGCGCCGCGCCGTTGCCGCATCGACCGCGCCGCTGACGCGGAAGCCTTTCAGCGCCAGGAAACGCTTGGTCAGATCGCGGATACGGTCGTCGTCGTCAACGATCAAGATATGGGCGGGTTCCTTCATCGCCGGCTACTTCACCAGCGCTTCGAGCAGGAACCGGGCGCCGGCCACGGCTTCCGGCCCGCTGGCGCGGAAGGCAAGGCGCAGGCGCTCGCGCACCTCGATGGCAAGGGGGGTCGTCAAGGTCACTCCGGCGTCCGACAGGGTCAGCTTGCGGCGGCGGGCATCGCCGGTTTCACGTGCCCGCTCGATCAGCCCGCGCTCGTCCAGCTTGCCGATAAGCCGCGCAAAAGTCGGCACCGTCATACCCAGCGTACCCCTCAGTTCGCCGACGGCCAGGCCCGTCCGGTAGCGTACGGCCATGAGAATCTGCAGCTCTGGCTTGCTCAGACCGGCCTTCTTCCGGGCGCTCTCGGCGGCCTTTGTAAGCACGGATGCGCCTGAAATCAGGAGTCCTGCACTCCGGTCCAGCTCCTGATCGGTCAGGAACAATCTGGGGTCGAAAGGTCGGTTCAGGTTGACGGGCAGGGCCATAAGTCGGAAATGAACCCGAATACGCAGAAAGTTCAAGCGAGGAGCGTTCCCATGGCTGCCATCCCTTACGATGACCGAGACGGATACATCTGGATGGATGGTGCCTTCGTGCCCTGGCGCGACAGCAAAGTTCACGTGCTGACGCACGCGCTGCATTACGCCTCCGCCGTGTTCGAGGGCGAGCGCGCGTATGGCGGCAAGATCTTCCGGTCTCTGGACCATTCGAAGCGCCTGCACCGGTCGGCCGGGATCATGGGCTTCGACATTCCGTTCAGCGTCGAGGAGGTCGAGCGCGCCAAGACCGAGGCGGTGGCGAAGTCCGGCCTGGGGAGCGCCTATGTGCGCCCCATCGCCTGGCGCGGGTCGGAGATGATGGGCGTCTCGGCCCAGAACAACACGATCCACCTGGCCGTGGCCGTTTGGAACTGGGGCGATTATTTTGCCGACAAGATGAAAGGCATCCGCCTCACGCATGCCCGGTGGAAGCGCCCGGCGCCGGACACCGCACCCTGCGAGGCGAAAGCCGCCGGCCTTTACATGATCTGCACGCTGTCGAAGCACGCGGCCGAGAAGGCGGGCTATCAGGACGCGCTGATGCTTGACTGGCGCGGCCAGATCGCCGAGGCGACCGGCGCCAACATCTTCTTCGTGCGCGACGGCGCGCTGCACACGCCGACGCCGGACTGTTTCCTCAACGGCCTGACACGCCAGACGACGATCGCGCTCGCCAAGACGCGCAAGATCGAGGTAGTCGAGCGCGCAATCTTCCCGAACGAGCTGTCCACGTTCTCCGAGTGCTTCATCACCGGCTCGGCGGCGGAGCTGACCCCGGTCTGCGAAATCGGCGAGCACCGGTACAAACCGGGCGCGATTTCCGAAGCACTGGTCAACGACTATTCGGCACTGTGCAACGGGAAGCTTGAGCTGGCGCTGTAGGACCGCCACCCCGCCCGTCAGATCAGGATATCACTTGCAGGCAGCTTGGCATCGCGCCGGGCTGTGAAGTGTGTCTCGAAGGCGACGACGAGGCAGGCGGTGATGATGATGGCGGCGCCGGCATAGACGCGCCAGCCCGGAACTTCCTGGAAAAAGACGTAGCCGAGCAGCGCCGACCAGATCAGCCCGGTATATTCGAAAGGCGCCAGCGTCTGGGCCTTTGCCTTGGCGTAGGCGAGGGTCATCAGCCACCAGATCCCGATGCCGAGGAAGGCGACGCCGATCATTGCGCCCCAGGAATGGGCCTCCGGGGTCCACCGGGTGAACAGGAACATGAAGGGCAGCAGAAAGAGCGCCGGGAAGACGTTCATGAACGTCACCAGGGTCAGGCTGTCTTCCTCCTTCGACCGCAGGCGGAGGAGCACGATATTGAGCGCGTAGAGCACGGCGGAGACAAGGATGGCGGCGGTGCCGTAGAGCCGGTTGCCGTCTTCCGGCGCGCCGGCGGTCTGCGCGGTTGCCGCTACGGCGGCGCCGGTAAACCCGATCAGGGTTGCGATAATGGTGATCCGGCTCATCTTCTCGCCGAGGATCACGCGGGCAATCGGTGCAATCATCAATGCGGCGCTGAAGCCCATGACGACGGCTTCTGCGAGCGCAATCTGCGTCAGCGAATAGAAGAAGCAGAAGGCCGAGATCACCTGCGCGAGGGAGCGCAGGGCGTGGAAGCGGATGGCGGGCAGGCCCGGCACGGGGCGGCGGCTGGCCGCAAACAGGGCCACCATGATCACCGACCCGAGGATGTAGCGCCAGGCCGTGGCCGTCAGCACGCTCGTGCCGCCCATCATCACGTGCTTCATCACGGCATCGACGCCGCATCCGAAGATCACGCCGAAACAGACAAGGAGGATCGGGTGGGGCAGGCGCATCGCCCGCGTGGAGTGGAGCCACGCGGGAGCGGCGTCAAGTCATCCTCAGGCGGCTGAATTCATCCCCAGCCAGACGCAATAGGCGATATAGGCCGCCAGCATCACGCCGCCCTCGATCCGGCCGATTCGCCAGCGGGAGGTGGCCGTGATGAACAGGAGCACCGTGGCGGCGATCATCACCCAGATGTCGAGGCTGGCGATCTGCGGAGGCACTTCGATCGGCTTGAGGATGGCGGTGACGCCAAGGATGCCGAAAATGTTGTAGATGTTCGAGCCGACGATATTGCCGAACGCGATGTCGCTGTGCTTGCGCAGGGCCGCCATCACCGACGTCACCAGTTCCGGCAACGAGGTGCCGACTGCGACGATGGTGAGGCCGATGATCGTTTCGGAGACATTGAAGTCCCGGGCGATGTCGATGGCGCTGGTGACCAGGAACCGGGCGCCGAAGATGGTCAGCGCGAGGCCGCCGATGACGAACAGGAGGTCAATGGCGATCAGTCGTGCCGCGGGGCTTGGCGCATCGGACACGACGCCTGAGGCGGCATCGGCCGCCGCGTTCGACTGGCGCTCCTGGCGGAAGGCGAAATAGATGTATCCGGCGAGTGAGGCGACGAAGATCGTGCCAAGGACAGGGGTTAGGTGGCCATACAGGACGGCGCCAAGGCACATGGCGGTGCTTAGCGCGAGCACGATCCCGTCGCGCTTGAATGTATCTTTCGCCACCACCACCGGGAAAATCAGGGCTGTGATGCCAAGGATCAGCAGGATGTTGGCGACGTTGGAGCCGACCACGTTGCCGACGGCGATACCGGGGGAGCCGGCAAAGGCGGCCTGCAGGCTGGTCACCAGTTCGGGGGTGGAAGTGCCGAAGCCGACAAGCGTCAGGCCGATGAGCAGCGGCGAAATGCGGAATTTCTGGGCAAGCTGCACGGCGCCGCGCACCAGCAGCTCACCGCCCGCCACCAGGAGGATCAGGCCAAGTACAAGGAAAAGGATGGTCATGTGTAAATGGTCTCCACCGGGCGCCGGCCCGCTGGGGGGAAATGGCGTATCCCGAAGCAATGCGGAAGGCGTGACGGTAAAAAAAACCGGCGGACGGCGCCCGCGCCGAAGCCGCTTCACGCGGCGGGCGGAGCACCCCGGACCCCATCCGGGCGGATTGAGGAGGCGTCCCTCATGCAGGACCGGGCTGAGCCGGCAGACGCTGCCGCCGTGCTGGACAGCGTCGAGGCGCCGATCGTGGTCTATGACCTCGAATTGCGGTTTGCCTGCGCCAAAGAGGCCTTCTGCCGCTCTGTCCACAAGGACTGAAGCGAGCTGGCGGGCCGGCGGGCGGCGGACGTGTTCCCTGATGCGCCGTAGCGAATGGGCGGGGTGCGCGCCCGGTTTGACCGGGTGATGGCAGGCGAGACGACGCACTCGGCGGCGCAGCCCTACCATGTTCCGGCGCCGGATGGCCGGATTCAGGAAGGCTGCCGGCGCTTGGTCGAGACGCCGCTGCGCGTCCCGGATGGCCGCATGACCCACATCGTAGAGTCCGGGGAGGACATCACCGGCGAGGTGAAGCTGTAACACCATAAGGAGGCGATCGCCGCCGAACTGGAACACCGGCTGCGCAATACGCCGGCGATGGTCGGGTCGCTCGCCATGCTGACCGGCCAGCACACGCCGAGTGTCGAAGCCTTCGTCGAATCGTTCACGGACCGGCTGGAGGCCATGGGCCGCAACCTTGCAATGATTTCCGGCCGTCACTGGCACGGCCTGCCGTTTCGTGTGATCGTGGAGGCCGAGCTGGCGCTGGTCGTGTCGCTGGATGATCCGAGGGTTACGTTCAGCGGTCCGGAACTGATGCTGTCGGTGCGCGCAACGAAGCAGACGGCGCGGATGACGCACGAGATGGTGACCAACGCGGTGCGGCACGGCTGTTTCTCCGTACCGGGATGAACCCTGTCGGTCACCTGGGACGTCGACGGCGATGTGTTAACGTCCGACTGGGTGGAGACCGGGCGGCGGGAGACCGGCGAGTCGCAGCGCGCGGGTTTTGGCACGCAGCTGCTCAGCCTGCTGCCGAATATAAATGTCGAGCGGGTGCTGGACGACACCGGGCTGCGCCAGCGCACGACGGTGCCCTCACAATTCTTTTCCCTAGGTGACTGACTGCGTCAGGTCTTGCCGCTGCTGCGCAGGAACAGAGCCTGGGTGATCACGGCCCGAACATGAGAAGACCTGAAAGGCTTCCGGACCAGGAAGGTCGCCTCACCCGGACGCCCGCCAAGCAGGCGTTCGGGGAACGCAACGATGAGTATGGCGGGAACGGCGGGGGCGCGGCGTGTCTCGGCGACGGCGCCGGTGCCCTGCGACCCATTGGCAAGTTCGATATCGGCGAGGATCAGGTCCGGCTTTTCTGCCAGCGCAGGGGACACCGCGTCGGTCCGGGTGGACAGACCGAGCGAGGTGATGATCTGCGACAGGCTTGCGCCGATCAGCGGTTCGTCCTTGATGATGCAGACCCGGCTGCTGCGCGCTTGCGCAAGGTTGTTTTTTGCCTGTGCGAGCAGGCCGGCGAAGTCTGCCTGCAGCATACCTAGTACCCGATATTCAAGGAAGGTGATTCGTGATTCAAGGATCACATGATTTTAGAAGCCCGAGAAGTTCGGCTTCGGCGGGGCGACCGCCAGAAGCTTGAAGCCCGCTGCCGATCGCCGC
>Ga0163144_10000694_pt1 | contig 79452 bp, 83 predicted proteins | sample OliLak19BULKMAT1_FD_123175 | JGI IMG/M metagenome (GOLD analysis project Ga0163144, IMG submission 123175) | Freshwater microbial mat bacterial communities from Lake Vanda, McMurdo Dry Valleys, Antarctica - Oligotrophic Lake LV.19.BULKMAT1 | ecosystem: Environmental > Aquatic > Freshwater >... | reverse complement strand
GGCGCTGGCGCTGCTCCTGCGGCGCGGCGGCTTCCTGTCGATCAGCACGCCCGTGTTCCCGGGCGTTCATGCCTGCGCGCAATACTTCGAGACATTCGGCGCAGGGCCGGGCGCGCTGCTCGTCGCCGGGCTTACGCTTGTGGGTCTTGCTGTTGGTCTGGCCGGGCTCTTCCGGAAGGCGCAGCGCGGTCCGAGCGCGGCTCCGGATACTCCGTCTGCTGAATGAACTTGGAGAACAGGTGCAGCAGGTCGCACGGCATGCCGGCTTCCATCAGGCTGTCCACGGAATCAGCGCCGCGCGAGATCATCGCACCGACCGAGCCATGCCGGTCAACGCGGAAGTAGTTCATCGACCAGTTCGGACAGACCCGGCGCTCGGCCCATTCCGCAGTGATCCGGACAACGCCCGTATGGCGGCGGTCCCGGAGGATAAGGCCGTAGACTTCATCCACTTCGTTGAATGGCCCTTCAAGAAGCTGCATGAAAGTAGCGCCGTTGTGCACAAGGTATCCGGTGATGTAGCGCTCGTCATTGCTAGACTGCGACATGTTGATAAGCGATTCCATATCGCTGTCGGTCAGCCCCGGCCGGGCTGTGCTCACGTACACGATGCGAAACAATCCGGCCAAGGGATCCGACTCCGTAAAGCTGCGTACAGACTTTCTCGCGGGGTCGCCGGTTGCTTACAACCGGGGGGCTCACTCGCGCCTCGCGAGCGCTCCTGTGGACACGCCACGATACACCGGGATACGAGGAAAACGAATGACTGAAGATAACCCGGGAGGAGAAACATGAAGCAGCCCAAGGATCTCGAAGGCCGCAGCGCCCTGGTCACAGGATCGGCCACCGGCCTCGGCCGCTCGATCGCGCTGCGACTCGCAGAGCGCGGCGCCAGCGTCATCATAAACTGCACCAAGTCAGTTGCCGACGGCGAAGCGACCGTTGCCGACTGCCAGAAGGCCGGCGCCCAGGCGCGGCTCGTGCAGGCGGACGTCTCGACCGATGAAGGCTGCGCGAAGCTCGCCGAAGCGGCCGCGCAGTCTGGCCGCCTCGACATCCTCGTCAACAATGCCGGCATCACCAAGCACGCGCGCGACCATTCGGATCTCGACGCGCTGACCCGTGAAGATTTCCTGCACACCTACGCCGTCAACGTCGCCGGTCCGTTCCTGATGATGCAGAAGGTGAAACCGCTCCTCGTCGAGGCGCACCGCCAGACTGGCCGCGCCTCGGCGGTCCTCAATGTTTCCTCCATCGCCGGCGTCACCGGCATCGGCTCCTCGATTGCCTATGCCGCCACCAAGGGCGCCCTGAACACGATGACGCTGAGCCTCGCCCGCGCCCTCGCGCCCGCCATCCGCGTCAATGCCATCTGCCCGGGCTTCATTGGCACCCGCTGGTTCAAGGACGAGATGAGCGCCGAGCAATACACGAAAATGGAAGCCGGCGTCGCTGCCTCGGTCCCGCTTCACGTTGCCAGCGGCCCAGATGACATTGCCGATTCGGCCATGTTCTTTCTTACCGATGCCTCGCGGCACGTGACCGGCGAGACCCTGCTTGTCGATGCGGGCATGCACCTGGGATATGCCCCGCTGGTTGCCCGCTAGGGAACCGGTCTGTTGCGGAACTGCAACACAGGTGTGGATTCGCTGCATCGCACAAAGGGGAGGCAAGCGCCTGTTTGCCTGCCCAAAAGCCCGGCGCAAAGCCCGCCCGCGCGCCCTTTACCTAAGGTTGGCCATCGAATTTTTGAGCTCTGGACGGCAGTTTCAGGCCCGGCGCTCGATCAGGAGCGTGATGACAGAAGTGAGGTTTCCTCCTATGAAAAACAAACTCTCCCGGGCCAGCCTTCTCGCACTCGCAATCGTTTCCGCGGCGGGTACAGCCGCAGCCCAAGGCGAAGTTTCTGCCAACATTGCCGTGACCAATGACTATGTCTGGCGCGGCGTGTCGCAGACCGACAATGGCGCAGCGATCCAGGGCGGCGCCGATTACACCAACGGCGCCTTCTATGTCGGCGCCTGGGCGTCGAACGTGGATTTCGGCTCGGACGCTGACATCGAGGTCGACCTCTATGGCGGCTTCCGCGGCGCTTTAACCGATGCGCTCAGCTGGGACGTTGGCGTGATCGGCTATTTCTATCCGGGCGAAGAAGATCTCGACTTCGTCGAAGTGAAAGCCGGCCTCGGCTATAGCGTAGAGGCCGTTTCGCTCGGCGCGACGGCCTATTATGATCCCGACAACAAGAATACCTATGTCGAGGGCACCGGCGCCTATGCCTTCAGCGAGAAGCTGAAAGGCCTCGCCAGCGTGGGCAATTACAGCTTCGACGGCGGCGGCGACTACACCAACTGGTCGCTCGGCGGCGCTTACGCCTTCGATGCGTTTGACCTCACCGTAAAATACACCGACACCGACATCGACGAAGCATTTGCCGGCGACGTCGCGGACGAGAACTTCACGGTCATGATCTCGAAAGTCTTCTGATCCTGATTTTGGCAGCTTTCCGCCAGGCCTTCCAGCCTGGCGTGTCGTCCCTCTTCCGGCCCGGCCGGAGGGGGGACATTATTTTGGGCGAAGCATCTGGCGCTCATCCGGCGCCCCATCGGTTGCCGGACTTGTGAAGCATCCGGGCGATCGCTCTGGTCCACCGCACCACCTTTTGAAGGCGCTGGACTTGAATGAGCTCCCGCCCGATGGTCCAACTCATGGGCATGAGATTGACGCCAGCGTCGTTGATGAAAGCATCGGTGTGCCTGATTGCCGCCGAGCTTCAGGCGTTTGACAAAGAGGCTGCGGCACAAGGCAGCTGGACTGGCAATGCCTCTCTCACCAGCGACTATACCTGGCGCGGCGTGTCCTCATCGAACGGAGATCCGGCAATACAAGGCGGGTTCGATTATGCGAACGGCGCGCTGTATGCCGGCGTTTGGGCCTCGACGATAGATTTCGGGGATGCTTCCGATGCCAACCTGGAATTCAGCTATTATGCCGGGCTGGCAGACATTCTTGCAAACCGCGTAAGCTGGGATCTCAGGGCCACATTTTTTACCTATCCGGGTACGGACGGAAGCGGACCGGAGGGGTTGGAAATCAGCGCCGGGCTTGGCTACAGTTTTGAGAATGGCCTCTGGATTGGCACAGACGGCGCCTTCAGCCCGGGTGAAGACTATGTTTATGCAAGCTTGAAAGCTGGCTATGCCCTGAACCCGTCCCTGAGCATGGATGCGTCCCTCGGTTCCTACCGTAGCGACACGGACGGGGACTATGCCGATTGGTCCGTGGGTGCGACCGCTTCTCGCGCGGGGGTCTCCCTGGACCTTCGTTACTGGGATACGGACATCGAGAATTTTGCTCCGGCGGACGAGCGCATTGTACTGACGGTGTCGATCAGCGGCTGATCGGGCGCCGTCTCCTCCGGGCTGGCGGCGCTACTGCAAGGGCTGGAAGTTGCCGGAAAGGGACGCTATAGGGATGGACTTTCCCCAAGGAGAGGCTCCATGCGCATCGGTGTTCCAACAGAAATCAAGAAACAGGAATCCCGTGTCGGACTCACTCCGGAAAGCGTCGGCGAACTCGTCCGCGCCGGCCATTCGGTCCTCGTCGAGTCCGGCGCCGGCATCAATTCCGGTTTCGCGAATGAGGCCTACTCTTGTGTCGGCGCCCGGATGGCGCCGGATGCAGATGCAGTCTTCAGCGGCAGCGAACTGATCGTCAAGGTGAAGGAGCCCCAGCCTGAAGAGACGGCACGGCTGACGCCTGGCCATACCCTGTTCACCTACCTCCACCTCGCGCCGGATCCTGTCCAGGCCAGGGGCCTGATGAAATCCGGCTGCCTTGCGATTGCCTACGAGACGGTCACCGATTCCGAAGGCGGCCTTCCGCTGCTTCGGCCGATGAGCCAGGTTGCCGGCCGGATGTCGATGCAGGTTGCCGCATGGGCCCTGATGCGCACCAAGCGTGGCCGCGGCATTCTTCTCGGCGGCGTTCCGGGCGTTGCACCGTCGAAAGTGGTGATCATCGGCGGCGGCGTTTCCGGAACGCATGCGGCGGAAATCGCTGTCGGTATGCGCGCGGATGTGACGGTGTTCGACCGCAACAACATCCGCCTCGGCCAGCTTGACGAACAGTTCCGGGGAAGCCTGAAAACGATGTACTCCACGGCCCATTCGCTCGCCGAAGCGATCAAGGAAGCCGATCTCGTGATCGGCGCCGTGCTGATCCCCGGCGCGTCAGCACCAAAACTCATCAGCCGGGAGCAGCTGAAAACCATGAAGCCCGGCGCCGTCCTTGTGGATATTGCCATCGACCAGGGTGGCTGTTTCGAAACCAGCCACGCGACGACCCATGAAGATCCGATATATGACGTAGACGGAATACTTCATTATTGCGTCGCCAACATGCCCGGCGCCGTTCCGCGCACGTCGACCTATGCCCTGAATAACGCCACCCTGCCCTTCGTGATGCAGATAGCCATCAAGGGCGCGCGCGCCGCAATCAATGCGAACCGCCACCTTGCAAATGGCCTGACCGTTGACCAGGGCGCTATCGCCCACAAGCTGGTAGCGCGTGATCTCGGCGAGCCCTACGTCAGGCCTGACTGGCTGAACGTGGCCTTTGCCTGACGGGTCGGTCCGCAGGCGGACAGGTCAGGCGGCGAGCGCGGGGTGGGCAGTTTCCAGCCCTTCGCTACCCCTTTGTCACATCCCCGCGTATCATGACGAATCCGACAGACTTGAGAACTTTCACGTCCTTCAGCGGGTCGCCCTTCACGCCAATCAGGTCTGCACTCTTGCCCGGCTCGATTGTGCCGACTTCGTCTGCAAGCCCGAGCAGGTCTGCGGCGTTGATCGTGGCCGCCTTGATCGCTTCGGCGGGCGGCATGCCGAACTTCACCATCAATTCGAACTCGTCAGCATTGCGGCCATGCTTGGAGACGCCCGCGTCGGTTCCGAAGGCGATCTTGACGCCCCGGGCATAGAGGATTTCGAGACTCTTGCCGGTGATGCCGATGCGCCACTCGATCTTTGCACGGACATCCGGTGCATAGGCGTCCGGGTTTGCTTCGATGCGCTCGATATATCCGTTCACGGTAGAAAGTGTCGGAACGTAGTAGGCGCCGGAAGCAACAAAGGCATCAATGGTCTCCGGGTCGAGGATCGTGCCATGCTCGATCGAGTCGACGCCTGCCTCCAGTGCGAGGCGGATGCCATCCGCGCCGTGGGCATGAGCGGAGACTTTCTTGCCGAACAGCTTCGCGGTCTCCACGATGGCCCGCGCTTCATCCTCGAACATCTGCTTGCCGAGGCCGGCGCCGATACGGCTGTTGACGCCGCCGGTTGAAGCGAACTTGATGACATCCGCTCCGCGCGCCACCTGCAGGCGGACGGCGCGCCGGCAATCTTCCGCGCCGTTGCAGGTGTTGCCCGCAGCGTTGAAGTATTCCCGCAATTCGTCCCGGTATCCGAGCGAGCCATCCATGTGGCCCGAGGTTCCGGAAATCGAGGCGCCGGCATCGAGAATGCGCGGGCCGCTGATCTGTCCGTCATTGATGGCGTCGCGCAGCGCCAGGACAGCGCCGTCGCCATCGCCGAGATTGCGTACGGTCGTGAACCCGGCATTCAGGGTCTTCATGCCGTTTTCCCAGGCATTGAAAGCCTGCGCGGCCGGCGAAAGGGTCACATCTTCCAGCTGGGAGGCAATGCCGCCGGTGTCTGACGTCAGGTGCACGTGGCTGTCGATCAGGCCCGGCAGGACGTAGCTGTCCTTCAGGTCGATCACTCTGATCTTCTTGTCCTTCGGGGCCTGGAAGCCGGGTGTCAGGGAGACGATCTTGCCGCCGGTGATGACGATCGTCGTCTGGCCAAGCGGCGCCTCGCCTGGTACCGCCAGCACCTTGCCGGCCTGCACGTAAACGGTTTCGGCAAGCGCGGGCATGGCAGCCGCCAGACAGAACACCGCGCTGGCAGCGGCGAGGCGAAGGCGGGCGGGCAGTGTCATGGGTGTTCTCCGGGACCGTCAGGAAACGATGTCTGCACAGGTGTTATCAGGCGTTCGGGCATATAAAAAGCCTCACGGCAACGATGCGAGGCCTCAAGGTGGCGGGCAGAAACCGGCCGGAAGGACAGCTTCCATGATCGATCTCATCATCGACAAGCGCACGCGCGACCTCGGCGGCGGATTTGAAGTCGGCCGCGTGCTGCCCTTTGCGAAACGGCGGATGGTGGGGCCTTTCATCTTTTTCGACCAGATGGGGCCGGTCGACTTCGCGGCGGGGATCGCGCGCGAACTGGACGTGCGCGCGCACCCGCATATCGGCCTGTCGACCGTGACCTACCTTTATTCCGGCGCACTGACCCACCGCGACAGCCTGGGCTTCCAGCAGGAGATCAGGCCCGGCGCGGTGAACTGGATGACCGCCGGCAAGGGCATCACGCATTCGGAGCGGCTGGAACATGCGCGGATGCACGGCGCGCGCATGCACGGGATCCAGGCCTGGGCGGCGCTGCCCGTCGAGGCCGAGGAGAACGACCCCGGCTTCTGGCATCACCCGGCAGACCGCCTGCCGGCCTGGACGGAGCATGGCCTCCGTGGACGGATGATCGCAGGCGCCGCCGAAGACATGGACGCCGGCGTCAATGTCAACTCGCCGCTGTTCTACATGCACTGGGACATGGACCCCGGTGCGAGCCGCTTCGTGCCCGCAGAGCATTCGCAGCGCGCGGTGTATCTCACCGAGGGCGCCATCGAGGTGGCGGGACAGGCGCTGCAGTCCGGGCAGATGGCCGTGCTGGGCAAGGGCGATGCGCGCGTGACGGCGCAGGCGCCCTCGACCGTGATGGTGCTCGGCGGCGAGCCGATTGGAGAACGCTTCATCTTCTGGAACTTCGTGTCTTCGTCGAAGGCGCGGCTGGAAGCAGCGAAGGAAGACTGGAAACAGGGCCGGATGAAACTGCCGGACGGGGATGATCAGGAGACTACGCCTCTGCCGGAGGGGTGAGGCGGGCGAACGGGCCCGCCGCTGCAAGTCGATGCCGCCTGATATGGTCCGGATGCACCGGGCAGACACACAGTGCGCAGGTTGCGGCCTCGATGGTGCGGGCGGCCGGGCTTGAACCGGCAAGGCCTTGCGGCCGAGGGATTTTAAGTCCCTTGCGTCTACCAATTTCGCCACGCCCGCGCAGAGTGCCGAGGGTTAAGGCGCGCCCGCGCCGATGGCAAGCCGGGGCGCAGGTTTGCCGTCCCGCCAAAGCGCGGTAAGCCTCGTTCCAAAGACGTAGGGGCTTGAGGAACAGACCTATGACCGAGACGGGTGAGACACCCCCGCCGCGCAAAACCGCGCCGACCGATGCGCCGGGCGCGAAGTCATCATCCGGGCGCGCACAGCAAATCGGGCTGTTTCTGGGGCCGGTGCTCGGCGTGCTGATTGCGCTGTTGCCGCTGCCGGACGGGCTGGAACGCCACGGGTTGATGGTGGCCGGGCTGCTGGCGCTGATGGCCGTCTGGTGGGCGAGCGAGGCCGTTCCGATTGCAGTTACTTCGCTGCTCCCCCTTGCCGTCCTCCCTCTGTTCGGACTGATGAGCCTGAAGGAGATCGCGGCGCCGTATGCCGATCCGGTCGTGCTGCTCCTGCTCGGCGGATTCATCGTCGCGCTGGCGATTGAGAAATGGAACCTGCACCGGCGGATTGCGCTGAACGTTCTGGCCGTGTCCGGCGCGCGGCTCAAACTGCTGGCGGCAGGCTTCATGCTGACGACGGCGCTGCTGTCGATGTGGATCTCCAACACGGCGACCAGCCTGATGATGGCGCCGATTGCGATGTCGGTTGCCCTGGCGGCGGGCGGAGGGCCGAAACTGGCCGGCGCGCTGCTGCTGGGCGTCGCTTATTCCGCTTCGATCGGCGGGCTCGCCACGCCGGTGGGCACGCCGACGAACCTGATCGCGATGGGCTGGCTGAGCGAGAATGATGGAACCACACTCACTTTTCGCGAATGGATGGCGATAGGCCTGCCGGTCGCAGGTCTCATGTTGCCGGCGGCCTGGCTGGTAGTGACCTGGGGACTTGAATCCGACGCGGAAGGCGCGAAAGCCGCGAGTGCGGAGATCCGGGCGCAGCGCCGCGCGCTCGGCCGGATCACGACGCCGGAGGCCCGCGTGGCGATGACCTTCGCAGCGGTCGCGTGCGCCTGGATTTTCCGGGAGCAATTGACCAGGCTGCCGGGACTTGAGGGCCTGACGGACACAGGCATCGCGATCATCGGAGCGATCGTGATGTTCCTCGTCCCGCACGGCGACGCTGCGTCAAAGGAAGCGGGTAAGAGCTTTGCACTGCTCGACTGGGACGACGGAAAGGCAATTCCCTGGGAAGTCGTACTGCTGTTCGGGGGCGGACTGTCGATTGCGGCCGCCGTGCAGGCGTCCGGGCTGGCAGGATGGCTGGGCACGTCGCTGGCAGGCTTCGCCGCGCTGCCGCCGATCGTGCTGATCCTGATCGTGGTGACCTTCATCATCTTCCTCACCGAGGTTATGTCGAACGTGGCCGCGATGACGACTTTCCTGCCGGTACTTGGCGCCCTGGCAGCCGCCACGGGCATTGATGTGAAAAGCCTGGTTATCCCCTGCGCGATGGCGGCGTCCTGCGCGTTCATGCTGCCGATCGCGACGGGCCCCAATGCGGTCGTATTCGGGACGCGGCAGGTGTCGATCGCCCGTATGGTGAAAGTCGGCTTGTGGCTGAACATAGCCAGCATTGCGATCATCACGCTGTTCTTCGGCCTCTAGCGGGCGATGCCTTTATTGACTACAGGTTCCTGGATCTTATTACCCGAGACGGGCCCCGGTTGTTTTTCCCACGGTAGTTGGTTGTCAGATTTGTGTCATGCACGATGTGCTGGGGCGACGGAATGAAACGTACTTTTGTTGCCATTGCTGCGGTTGCAGCCAGCGCTGCGCCGGGCGCTCTTGCCGAAAATCAGATCTGGATTCAGACAGACCTCGAGAAATCGCTGCCGGGAGAACCGCGCGCTGCATTGGGTCTCGATGCGCAACTGCGTTACCAACCGGACGGTCAGCTGGGCGCGTTCGTCATCCGCCCGAAGCTGTCGTTCGACGTGAACGAGCGGCTCGAGATCAGCGGCGGATATCGCTACAGTCAGTCCATCCGGACCGGCGCCGACGAGATCGAGCACCGGGTGTGGCAGCAGGCCGAATATGACCTGTTCGAGGCCTGGGGCGGGGAATTTTCCGCGCGCACGCGCCTCGAGCAGCGCTACCGCGAAGGCGGCAGCGGGACGGGCTGGCGCGTTCGCCAGCGGATCGGGTTTGATTTTCCGCTGGAGGGCACCGGGCTGACGCTTACGCTCAGCGAAGAAGTCACTCTTGGCCTGAACAAAACCGACTGGGGCAATGAGAGCGGGCTTCAGGAGAGCCGCTCCCGGGCAGGGCTTGAGTGGGAGATGGCGGGCGCGGAGTGGGATCTGGGATACCTCCAACGGGACAGAAACGGCCAAACCAACCAACATATCGTTCTCGGGCTTGCGAAGGAATTCTGATCCTGCGACCAAGAAAAAAGCGCGCCCCGTTTCCGGGACGCGCTTCTTCAGTTTGCCGCTGAGGCGGCCGCGAGGACGCGGCGCCAGCAGCTGCCTGGCTTAAGCCAGTTCGATCGTGCTCACGGCGACCTTGCCGGAACGCTGATCTTTAGCCGTGTCAAAATTGACTTTCTGGCCTTCGTTCAGGTGTGCTATGCCCGAGCGCTCAAGCGCCGTGACATGCACGAAAACGTCATTGCCGCCATTTGCAGGCGCGATGAAGCCGAAGCCTTTTTGGCTGTTGAAGAATTTCACAGTACCGTTCGTCATATAAGTAAGTCTCATGTAAGTTTGTGGACTGACAATGCGTCAGCCCTTGCATATCGAATTCTGGAGGGGTTGTCTGAAACTGCGCCCTTCCGGGAGCTGCGCCTGAGTGGCCGGCCAATATCGATACCAGTCCTATGCGCCCCTGTCCGGCCAATAGCAAGTTATTTCTGTGTAAGGCGCTGCGTAGTCTGCCGTCTGAAAACTCTCAGTTAACGCGCTCGAAAATCGCCGCGAGCCCCTGCCCGCCGCCGATACACATGGTTTCGAGGCCGTAGCGGGCTTCGCGGCGGTCCATTTCGCGCAGCAGGGTGGCGAGGATTCGCCCTCCCGTGGCGCCGACCGGGTGGCCCAGCGAGATGCCCGAGCCATGCACGTTGAGGCGGGCATAGTCCTCGTCCGAGAAGCCCATCGCCTTGGTGCAGGCGAGCACCTGGGCGGCGAAGGCTTCGTTGAGTTCGATCAGGTCAAGGTCCTTCAGCGTAAGCCCGGCGCGCTTCAGCGCTTTTTGCGTCGACGCAACAGGGCCGACGCCCATCACGGCCGGGCCAACGCCCGCAACCGCCCAGGACACGAGCCGGGCGAGCGGCTTCAGGCCATGCTCTTCCGCCATCTCGCGCGTCATCACGAGGCAGGCGGAGGCGCCGTCATTCTGGCCGCTGGCATTGCCCGCAGTGACCGTGGCTTCGGGATCCTGCTTCAGGCGGATGGCCTTCAGCTTGCCGAGCACTTCGGCGGTCGAATCCGCACGTGGATGCTCGTCGCGGGTGACAGTTGTATCGGCTTTCCTGCCCTTCACGGTGACCGGGATGATTTCCCCATCGAAGACGCCGCTGTTCTGGGCGGCGACGGCCTTTGCATGCGAGGCGGCAGCGAAGGCGTCCTGCGCGGCGCGGGTGATCTGGTAATCGCGCCGCAGGTTCTCGGCCGTTTCGAGCATGCCGCCGGGGACCGGGAAGTTCTTGCCTCCCGCCGTAAGGCGGCCGGTGATAAGGCCGTCATTGATGGTCATGTTGCCCTGGCCGAGGCCCCAGCGCCAGTTGGTCGAGTAGAAGGGCGCGTTGCTCATCGATTCGGCGCCGCCCGCGATCACGCAATCCATGGCGCCGGTGGCGACCTGCATGGTCGCATTGATGACGGCCTGGAGGCCGGAGCCGCAACGCCGGTCGATCTGCATGCCGCTGACTTCGATGGGCAAGCCTGCATCAAGGGCAACGACACGGCCAAGCGCGGGCGCGTCCATCGAGGGATAGCACTGCGCGAAGATCACATCGTCGACCTTGTCCTTCGGCAGGCCGGTGCGCGCCATCAGGCCTTCGACAACCGCGGCGCCGAGGACATGGGCGTGGACATCCCTGAACGAGCCGCCAAAGCCGCCGACAGCTGTGCGGACAGGTTCACAGATCACGACATCGCGCATGGCGGCCTCCCGGTTTTTCGCTGCAATGGTGATAGGCCGGGCGCTGGCCTTCACGCAACACCCGGGCCTGCCATACCGTTGCGGCATAGGTGTTCGGCAGCCGCTGCGGGCTGACAGGTGCGGCGCCGCCCTCCTGGATGGGGCCCGTCAAGTGCAATGCCGGAGAAAGCCTTATGGCGGCGCCGGATTTTTGTTTCGCACGCAACGCCCACGCTGCTGTCTGACGATGTGCCCGCCCGGGATTTCTCGTGGGGCTCGGCAGATCGATCCCCCGCCCCAGGGCCGTCCTCGTCGTCTCAGCGCATCGGGAGACGGACATTCCGGCGATGAACGCAGTAGCGGTGAACGGGACGATCCGTGACTTTGGCGGCTTTGCGCAGATCCTGTTCCACCAGCGCCATCCGGCGCCCGGCAACGCAGCGCTGGCGCAGCAGATTGCGGACCTGATCGAGGCGGCCGGGCTGCCTGCCGGGATAACACCGCGCGCGGGCTGGACCACAGGGCCTGGGTGCCCCTGAAACTGAGGTATCCGGCGGCGGAGATTCCCGTGGTTCAGCTGCCGGTGCACACCCACCTCGGGGCGGCGCATCCTTACCGCCCGGGCCAGATCCTTCGGCCCTCGCGGAGGACGGCGTGCTGATCCTCGCCAGCGGCAGCTTCACGCACGACCTGCGCAGCGCAGACTGGCGCGGGGCCAACAAGGCACCCGGCCGGGTGACCGGGTTTGCCGACCGGGTGAATGCCGCGGCGAGAGAGGGGCGGATCGAGGATCTGATTAATTACCGCAAACTCGCCCCCTTCGCCGCGCACAACCATCCGGCCGAGGAGCATTTCCTGGCGCTCTTCGTGGCGCCCGGCGCGGGCAGGTCGAAGGCGCGCAGCCTGCATACTTCGCTGACATTCAGTGCACTGCGGATGGATGCGTTCGAATTTGCAGCTTAGCCCGCCCACAGCTCCCGCCCGCGAGAGAGGGGGCAGGCAGGTCAGCCCTGCTGGTCCCTGCCCCGCATGGTGACCTGCTTGCGCGCTTCCTCGACCGATTCCGCTGTTACAGACGCCGAATGCTCGATCGAGCGTTTGACTTCTTCCTTCATGGCGGCGGCGAAATTCATGCCGAAGCCATCGTCGATCAGGGCCTTGTACTTTTTCAGGAGCACCGGCTGCGTGTCCGTCATTTCGGTGGCAAGTTGCAATGCTGCAGGCACGAGGTCGGCCGCCAGATAGACCCGGTTGACGAGGCCCCATTTCTCCGCGGTGCGGGCGTCGATGAAGTTGCCGGTGAAGGAGAGTTCCTTGGCGCGGCTGATGCCGATCAGGCGCGAGAGTTTCTGCGACAGGCCCCAGCCCGGCACGATGCCGACGCGGGCATGGGTGTCGGCGAACCTGGCGTTTTCCGAGGCGAGCAGCACATCGCACATCAGGGCCAGTTCGAAGCCGCCGGTGATCGCGAAGCCGTTGATCGCGCCGATGATGGGCCAGGGATAGGCCTCAAGCGCGGCGGCCATGTTGATCGACTTGGAGTCTTCGTCGGCGCCGAGGGCGAAGCCGGTCTGGCCGGCTTCCTTGAGATCTATGCCGGCGGTAAAGGCGCGGCCAGCACCAGTGAGGACGACGGCGCGGATCCCCGCGTCATCCTTCAGTTCGGTGAACACACGAACGATCTCGGCGCGAAGGGCGCGGTTCAGCGCGTTCAGCGCGTCCGGCCGGTTCAGTGTAACCAGGGCGACGGCGCCGCGGCGCTCGACGAGGACGATCTGTTCGGACATGACGGCTTCTCCCTCAGGGTTTCTATGCCGCCTTGATACTGCTGCCGGGCGCCCCGCGCCAAGCCTGACGTTGGGTAGACCCTAAGCCTTCTTCTTCGTCACCACCCGGTAGAGCGCAATGCCCGCCGCCACGAGAGCGATCAGGGCGGCGAGATAGAACAGGTTCATCTTCAGCGGCGAAACCCATTCCTTCGGCTCCAGCAGATAGGCCGCGCCGGACAGCGTGATCGCCTGCAGCGTGTTCTCGGTCAGATCGACGATCAGCACCGCAAAGCCGGGGATCGCAGCGAACCGGCCGAACTTTCCGAAAAAGCGCCAGGCCATGCCGGCGAACAACAGGCCGAAGCTGAGCGGAAAGGCAGTGTCGAGCAGCACGGTGACCCAGAGGTGCGCCGTGCGCTCGCCGGGGGTCATCGCCTCAAACACGGCGCGGGTTTCGGCCGGCGCCGAGACCATGTCGAGGAATTGTCCACCTACGATCGGCGCCAGCGCGCCGAAGACGAGGAAGATGACGACCGTCAGCACAAAGAGCGTCCAGAGAACAGGGGTGCGAGTGATCAGGCTCATGCTTCGATTTCCGGTGTGACGCCGAGGGATTCGGCAAGTCGGACAAGCTGGAGGCGAACGCCCGCGAGTGCGGCTTCGTCGGCGGAGCGGGCGACCAGCGAGACGCCGTGATCATCCACCGCACTGTACCAGGGATAGGAGCCGACCGAGACCGAGGGCGCGCCTGCTGCGATTTCGCCGAGCTTCACCGCAAGGTCGCCCTCGCGCAGGCCCTTGCTCTTGACGGTGACCTTGTGGACCACCGCGCCGGTCTGCAGCCGGTGCCCGATATCTTCCAACATCGCGCGCACGATCTGCGGCACACCGGCGAGGGTGAACACGTTCCCGGTCTGGAAGCCCGGCGCACCGGAGACCGGGTTCGCCACCAGGCTCGCCCCGTGCGGCACGCGGGCCATGCGGCGGCACGGCGCGGTGAACTCGGTGTTGATGGCGGCGTAGCGGGCGGCCATGTCGCGGATCGCATCCGGGTGTTCCGAAATGGCGACGCCGAACGCCGCGGCGATGGCGTCTGCCGTGATGTCATCATGCGTCGGGCCAATGCCGCCGGTGGTGAAGACATAGGTGTACCTGGCCCGCAGGGCGTTCACGGCGGCGACAATCTCGGCTTCGATGTCCGGCACCGTCCGGCACTCCATCACCGGAATGCCGAGGGGCTCCAGGTATTGCGCAACCTGCTGGAGGTTGATGTCGCGCGTGCGGCCGGAGAGGAGTTCGTCGCCGATCAGGAGGACAGCGGCGGTGGGACTGTTCATTCGGGTTTTTCCATAGCCTTGTAGACGAGACCGGCAGAATCCGTACGCGCATCAAATGCCGGGCCGCCCTGCCCGAAGCGTTGGACCATGCCGATGAAGTAGACCTTGTTCGCCGGGTCGACCCAGAACCAGGTACCCGCCGCGCCGCCCCACATGAAGGCGCCCTTGGGAAAGTTGCGGGCGTTTGCGCCGTCCAGGATCACCGCGACGTCCAGCCCGAATCCGACGCCGGTCTCCTCACTGGCCGTTGTGCCGTCATGACCGATATAGACACCTTCCGGCAGCACGTCGGTGGCCATCATCGTAACGGTTGCGGGCTTCAGGACCTCGACGCCGCCAAGGCTGCCACCATTGGCCAGCATTCCGGCAAACCGGGCATAGTCATCCATCGTGCTGACGAGTCCATGGCCGCCGCTTTCGAAGGCCACCGTGTCCGCCCGGTATTGAAAGGCGGGCATTGGCAGCGCGGCAAGAACTCCGTGCTCGTCGCTCCAGCCCCAGACATCGGAAAAGCGGTCATAATCCGCCTCCGGAACAAAGAAGCCGGTATCCTTCATGCCCAGCGGGCCAAACAGGCGCGTCTCGAGGAACTCGCCCAGCGTCTGGCCGGAGAGCCGCTCGATCAGTGCGCCCTGAAGGTCGACCGCGATGGAATAATCCCAGGTCACGCCGGGTTGGTGCAGGAGCGCAATGCCCGCCGCCCGCGCAACCATTTCGTCCATTGTGGGCGACTCGAGTACTTTCTTTTCGCGAAAGAGGTCGTTGACTTGATCCCCGCCGCGCAGGCCGTAGCCGAACCCGGCCGTGTGGCTCATCAGTTCCCGGATTGTTGCCGGGCGGCCTGCCGGCACGAGGATGGGTTTGCCCGCCGCATCGAGGCCGGTGAACACCTGCATGCCCTCGAACTCGGGAAAGTATTTCGTGACCGGGTCATCCAGCCGGAAGGCGCCGTCTTCCCAGAGAGTCAGCAGGGCTGCGCCGGTCACCGGCTTCGACATCGAATAAATCCGCCAGATCGTGTCGTCTTCCACCGGGGCGCCATCGGCCTGGCGGCGGATGCCGCGGCGCACATCGCTGATCACCTCGCCGTCCTGGACCAGCCGCGTTGCAATGCCTTTCACGGCGCCGGACCCGGCATAGGCGGCCATGCGCGCCTCCAGGGCGGCAATACCTTCCGCGGTGAAGCTGGCGGCCGGTGTTTCGGCCTCAAAGGCAACCGGTTGCAGGCCTCCGGCAGCCTGCGGCGTGCTGGTACAGCCTGCGAGACCAAGCACCGCGGCAAGGACCAGGCCGGCCGTCCATGCTGTCGGGGGTATGCGCATGCGAACTCTCCCTCGAGATTCTCCGGGCCGCAGTTACGGGGCCGTTCTTCGCGCCTTTAACTGGCAGGGGGCGGGCGTTTCGGCAAGAAGGGAGTGGAAAACCGGCGCACCGCCTGCCATATTGGCGACATGACCGAGACCGAACTCCTCCTGCCCCGGCGCACCGGCGAAATCCGCACTCATGGCCCCGAGGGCTTCGAGGGCATGCGGCGCGCCGGGCGGCTCGTCGCGGAATGCCTCGACATGCTGGTTCCCGAGGTCAAAGCCGGTGTGACGACCGAGACTCTCGACCGGCTGGTCTACGAATTCGTGCACGATCATGGCGCAACCTCCGCCACCATCGGGTATCGCGGCTATCGCCACGCCTCGTGCATTTCGGCCAACCATGTGATCTGCCATGGCATTCCCGGGCCGAAAGCCCTGAAGGACGGCGACATCGCGAACATCGACGTGACGCTGATCGTCGATGGCTGGCACGGCGACCATAGCCGGATGTACGGTGTCGGCGAGGTGAAGCGCAAGGCCGAGCGGCTGATGGAGGTGACCTATGAAGCGCTGATGGCCGGCATCGCGCAAGTGAAACCCGGCGCCCGCTTCGGCGACATCGGCGGCGCGATCAGCCAAGTGGCGCGCCTTAACCGCGTGGCCGTCGTTGACGAGTTCTGCGGACATGGCCTCGGGCGCCTGTTCCATGATGAGCCGAACGTGGTGCATTCGGCTGCCTATGGCACCGGGCCGGTGATGAAGCCCGGCATGTTTTTCACGGTGGAGCCGATGCTCAATCTCGGCCGCAAGGACGCCGCCATCCTTCCCGATGGCTGGACCGCCGTGACGCGTGACCGCCAGCTTTCGGCGCAGTTCGAGCACTCCGTCGCCGTCACCGAGACGGGCTGCGAAATCTTCTCCGCGTCTCCGAAGGGCTGGCACGAGCCGTTCAGGATCAAAGCCTGACACGATGTCCGGGGGGGGCAGACGGCGAAACCGGAACACCTCACGGGCAAGGCCACCGCGAACGCCTGCGCGGCAAGCTGCTGAAGCGCGGCGCCGGGGCGCCTGATGACGACGAGATCCTCGAAGTGTTGCCGAGGGCGTTCATCCCGCGGCGCGATGTGAAACCGGTTGCCGGGGTAGCGGAGAGGCAGTTCGGCAGTCTCTCGGCCATCCTGGCCGCCCCGGCGGCAGACCGTGTTAAGGTCGGCCGCGTCGGCGAGAGCGTCGCGCCTGCCTGAAGGCCATTGAGGAGCTCAACTCCCGCTCCGGCCGGGAGCAAATCAAGGCGCGGCAAGTGATTTTCTTGCGGAGATCGCTGGTCGCCTATGTGCAGCGCGGGCTGCAGCACGAGACGCGCGAGCAGTTCCGCGTGATCTTCCTTGACGGGAAGAACCAGCTTATCCTCGACGAGATCATGGGGCGCGGGACGGTCGACCATGCACCGGTCTGTCCGCGCGAGATCGCCCGGCGCGGGCTGGAAGTACTATGCTCCAGCCGGATCCTCGTGCACACCCACCCCTCCGGTGATCCGAAACCCTCACGCGCCGACATCGACATCACGCGTGAAATCATCGATGTGCTGCAGCCCTTTGACATATCCGTACACGATCATCTGATCGTTGGAACGAACAGGGTTTTCAGCTTCCGGTCGGCGGGCCTGATCTGAGCTGGATGCGGCGCGCCAGGCCGGCCCGCTCCTGAGAAGCCTCATCATGGCTGACCACCAGCGGCGCGCCATCACAGGCGGCCAGTCCGGCTCCGACCGCCTCCGGTGAGGCGATGTCCAGATGGTTCGCCGGCTCGTCAAGCAACGGGAAATCCGCCTCCGCGAAGATGATCGCGGCGAGCGGCGTCTCCGGCGCTGCCTCCAGCCCGGCGCGGCCGAGCGCTTCGGCAAGGCGCGCCTCCGGTGCCCAGTCGGCTGCTGCCCAGGCATCCGCCTCGCCCGCTTCGGCGCGGCGGAGGTTTGCCAGCGCAGCGCTCACTGCAAACAGGTCTGCGAGCGTTTCGGCGCTGCTGTCTGCAAAATCCTGGCGCAGGACGCCGGGTTTGGCATTCCCGGCGATTTTACCGGCGGAGGGCGCGGGCCTTCCCCCCGGACCAGGTCCAGCCGTGTGGATTTGCCAATGCCGTTCCGGCCAACCGGTCCGGTACGCTCCTGATTGAAACCTAAAGTGAGGTCTGAAAACAGAATGCGCCCGCCGGGCAGGGCAAAGCTGAGCGAAAGCAAAGTAATTGAAGCAGGCATGGTCAGGGCTCATCCGGCAAAGCGGTCCGGGGGTGGTCATTTGCGGGTGAGGTCCACCCGCCGCGGCGTCAATGCCCGGCAGGAGGGAAAAACCGGCGGCAGTTTACCTGCCCTTACGACAACCCTTGCAGGCGGCAGCGAGGCGGTTACCGTCGTGCCAAACAAGAGCGCGCCACAAGAAGCGGGCTTTGCCCTGGGAGGCGAGAGACAAGCATGACGGCCACTGCAGCTGCGGCTGACAGCGCAAACGGGCACATCACGGGCTATGGCTCGAAGGGCTACCGCTCTTATGTCCTCGTCGCCCTGACGCTCATTTATACGCTGAACTTCATCGACCGCACCATCATTACGGTGGTTGCCCAGCCGATCATCAACACCTTCTCGCTGACAGACACCCAGTGGGGTCTGCTCACCGGCCCGCCTTTCGCGCTCTTCTATGCGATCATGGGCATCCCGATCGCGATGTGGGCCGACAGGAGCAACCGGGTTTTCATCATTACGCTCTGCGTGATCGTCTGGTCGCTCATGACCGTCTTCTGCGGCCTGGCGGCGAGCTTCCTCTGGCTGCTCGTCTTCCGTATCGGCGTCGCCATCGGCGAGGCCGGCTGCACGCCGCCCGCCAATTCGATGATCACCGACTATTATCCGCCCAAGAGCCGGGCCAATGCCATCGGCATCTACTCGATGGGCGTGACCATCGGCGGCGTTCTGGCGCAACTCTTCGGCGGTCAGCTGGCGAGCCTTGAGGGCGAAACCTTCGGCGGCTGGATAAATGCCCTCGGCCTCGGCTTCCTTTTTTCCGGAGTGAACTGGGCCGAAGTCGAAGGCTGGAGGCTGGTCTTTGTGATCGTCGGCCTGCCCGGCATCCTTGTGGCAATCATTTTCTGGCTCACCGTACGCGAACCACCGCGCGGCTTTTCAGACCCGAAATCGACGGTCCCGGAAAAAGCCGGCTTCTTCGAGGCGTTCAAGGAATTCGGCCAGAAACCCACCTTCTGGACGCTGTCGCTTGGCGCGGCTTTCGTAGCCTTTGTCGGCTACGGCCTGATCAGTTTCCAGGCGCCGTTCCTGATGCGTGTGCATGGGGTCAGTGTTGCACAGGCCGCGATGAATTACGGCGCACCGCTTGCCGCCGTTGCCGCGTTCGGCACGTTCGCCGGCGGGTTCCTGTCCGAAAAACTCTCGCCGCGCTTTCCGTCTGTCGCCGCCTGGCTGCCGGGCGTCGGCCTGCTGATCGCAATTCCCGCCTATGTCGGCGCCTTCCTCAGCCCGACGCTGACGATGGCTTTCTGGTTCTGGGTGATCGCGGCCATCGCGCACTACGCTTACCTCGGCGCGCAATACACCGTGACGACATCGATCGTCAGCCCGCGGTCGCGCGCAACCACAGTGTCGGTGATGCTGCTGATCGTCAGCCTGATCGGCAACGGCATCGGCCCGCTGTTCACCGGCATGATGAGCAGCGCCTTCATGGGCGGCATCGTCAAGAAGGCCGGACTTGAAGACGCGTTCGCGGCCTTCAATCCGGGCCTTTGTGCCGGCCGCATCGCGGAACTGGGCGAAACCGGCCCGGCGCTCTGTTCAGCCTATGCCGAGGGGCTTCGCCAGTCGATGGTCGCGACCGTTCTGTTCTTCGCCATAGCGGCCGTGTTCTACTTTCTGGCTGCCCGGACCTATCAGAAGGACCGCTGGAGCCCCGCGACCTGAACTGCCTTGCCCCCTAACCTTGCCTGACTGTCCTGGAGACCCGAATGACCGACGCCGCCATCCCTGGCCAGACAACGGCTGAAGCCCTTCCCGGTTACAAGACCGGATTCGGAACGCCGCTTTACCGCGGCTATGTCCTGTCTTCACTGCTTGTCGTGTACATCTTCAACTTCATCGACCGCTCGATCTTCGGCATCCTGACCGAGCCGATGAAGCTCTCCCTCAAGCTCGAAGACTGGCACATGGGCCTCCTGGGCGGCCTTGCCTTCGCGATCTTCTACACGACGCTTGGCATCCCGATCGCACGCGTGGCCGAGCGGAGCAGCCGGATGCTGATCATCACGATCTCGCTGACCTTGTGGAGCCTGATGACCGTGATGTGCGGCTTTGCCACCAGCTTCATCACGCTGTTCATTTTCCGCCTCCTCGTCGGCGTGGGCGAAGCGGGCTGCACGCCGCCCGCGCAATCGGTGATCGCGGATTACTTCAAGCCGACCAGCCGCGCGACGGCTGCCTCGATCTATGCGCTCGGCGTGCCGCTCGGCGGCATGTTTGCCGGTCTCGCGGCAGGTCCGATCAACGATTATGTCACCGGCGCGAACATCTACAATCTGCTCGGCGCCTGGGGCTGGACCTGGGCGCAGAACCTCACGGACTGGAACAGTCTCGAAGGCTGGCGCATTGCCTTCATTGCGGTCGGCCTGCCGGGCGTGCTGTTTGCCGTCATTCTCATGTTCACGGTGAAGGAGCCGCCACGCGGGTATTCCGACCCGCCGGGCGCGCCGAAGAAAGCCGTGCCGGACGACTTCGGGACCGTCCTCCGGGACCTGATGCGAAAGCCAACCTATGTGCACGTCGTCGCCGGCGCCTCGATCGCGTCCTTTGCCGGGTACGGCGTGGCGGCGTTCTCGACTTCGTTCCTGCTGCGCACGCATGGACTGACGCTCACTGAAGCGGCGCTGATCTTCTCGCTGGTGCTCGGCCTGATGGCAGCGATTGGCGTTTTCCTCTCAGGATTTCTCGCCGACAAGCTTTCCGTTCGCTATCCGACGGCGCTGTCCTGGATGCCGGCGCTCGGCATGGGGCTTTCGGTTCCGCTGTACTGGCTGGGCTATCTCAGCCCGACCGTGCCGTTGATGATCCCGCCGCTGATGCTGGCAGCGACGCTCCACTTCTTCTACCTCGGTCCGATGTATGCCGTCTCCGCAGGTGTCGTGGACAGCCGCTCGCGGGCGACCGCCGTCGCGATCACACTGTTCGCCGTGAACCTGATCGGTATCGGCCTCGGCCCGACGCTGGCAGGCATCCTGTCGACGGCGTTCAAGACCATGTTCATCAATGGCTCGGACCTCGGCCTGAACCTCCAGATGTGCCGTGACGTGACCCTGCTCGCCGCCGAACAGGCTGCCGGGTGCAGGAGCGCCGACGCGCGCGGCTTGCAATGGGCCATCGTCGTTTTCGCCTCGCTGTATGGCTGGGCGGCGATCCACTACCTGCTCGCAGGCAAGACGCTGTCGCGTGACATGCTCTCCAAGACGGCGTAAGTCGGCCGCCGATGGCGGTCTACACGCAGGTCTCCGATGAGGCGTTGGCGGAGTTTCTCTCTGCCTACGACCTCGGCGCGGCCCTGGCTTTCAAGGGCATTGCCGAGGGCGTGGAGAACTCGAACTATTATCTGGAGACCGAAAAGGGCCGGTTCATCCTCACGCTGTTCGAGAAGCGCGTGGATGCGGCCGAGCTGCCCTACTTCATCGGCCTGAAGCAGCACCTTGCCGCGAAGGGCTATCCCTGCCCCCAGCCGGTTCTGGCGCGCGATGGCAACGCGCTGCGCAGGCTCGAAGGGCGCCCGGCCGTGATCATCACGTTCCTGGACGGTCTCTCGCCGCGCCGGCCGAATGTGCGCCAGTGCCGGGCGCTGGGTGAAGGCCTCGCCAACATGCACCTCGCACTGGCGGATTTTTCCATGGCCCGCGAGAATTCGCTCGGGCCGAAAGCCTGGGCGCCGCTCTGGTCCGGCCGGGCCGAGGATGCCAATGCGCTGCAGGCCGGCCTCTCCGATACCGTCGAGGCCGCGTTCGTCCAGATCCTGCGCGCCCGCAGCACGTTTGCGGACCTGCCCCGCGGGACGATCCATGCCGACCTGTTTCCGGACAATGCCTTCTTCCTCGGTGACGATTTTTCCGGCGCGATCGATTTCTACTTTGCCTGTAGCGACGCGCTCGCCTATGACCTTGCGGTGTGCCTCAATGCCTGGGCGTTCGATGAGGGCAGTGGGAGCGACGCTTCGCAGCTGGAGTTCAGCTTCTCCAGGGGGGCGGCGCTGATCGCGGGCTACCAGTCCGTCCGCCCCCTGAGCATTACGGAGCGCGGCGCCCTGCCCGTGCTGTGCCTCGGCGCCGCGATGCGTTTCTTCCTGACGCGGCTGGTCGACTGGACCTCGACACCGGCCGGCGCCCTGGTGCGGCCCAAGAACCCTCTTGAATATGCCGCACGCCTCGCGTTCCATCTGCGCATGAAGGGCGCGGAAGGATACGGGGCATGACCGGCCGAGCAGAGAGCGCCGGCCAGCTTCCCGACTATGCGACACCGGCCCGGCCGAAGCGGGTGAAACGCATACGCCTTGCAGTGCTGGTTGCGTCATTTGCGGCCTGTGCGAGCGTGACACTCATGGGATATGTGTTCCTCGGCCTGATGGAGCTGGCCTTCGGGATCCTCGGATGGGGCCGGCTGGCGGTCGGGCAGACGGGATTTCTCAGCGGCGTCGAGACCGGGCTGCAACTGGCCGCGCTGAACTTTTTCCTGTTCTTCATCACGGTGCCGGCGGCCGCGCTGGCGCTGGGCCTGTCGATCGGGCGGCTGCCGCACCGGGGCGTGACTGCGCTGATGGCCTATCTCCGCTGGGGAGCGATCTGGGGCGCCATTCTGGTGGGCGGCACAACCTTTGTCTTCGGCTGGTTCGGCGGCGCGGCAGCCGCGATCGGCGCGCTGGTTTCGGGCGGGGCGATCGGCGGACTGGCGGGCGGATTCTGCGGCTTCCTGATGCACCGGATCGTTGCACCGGCGAAGCAGCTGACCGAGATGGACCTCAGCGTTTTCTGAGCGGCTTGACGCGTCCGGCGAAGCGGGCCACCTCGCCTCCCATGACCGATACGGCCGACATCATCGAAATCTGGACCGACGGCGCCTGCAGCGGCAATCCCGGCCCCGGCGGGTGGGGCGCGGTGATGCGCTCGGCCGGCCACGTCAGGGAAATCTTCGGCGGCGATCCGGCGACGACCAACAACCGGATGGAGATGATGGCGGTGATCGAGGCGCTGACTGCGCTGAAGAAGCCGTCGAAGGTCGCGCTGCATGTGGACTCGACCTATGTGAAGGACGGCCTGACGAAATGGATCAAGGGCTGGAAACGCAATGGCTGGAAAACCGCCGACAAGAAACCTGTGAAGAACCAGGAACTCTGGATGGCGATGGAAGAAGCCTGCGCGCGCCATGACATCAACTGGAAATGGGTGAAGGGGCATTCCGGCGACCCGAACAATGACCGCGCGGATGAACTGGCCCGTCAGGGTACGGACGAGGCACGGGCGCGCAAGTAGCGCAGGCAACCACAAGGTTTGCATGCAAGATTTCGCAGGTCTCCCTGCGGGGCCGCCGCCGGCGTCAGGATTGCCCGGCCGGAGCGGGCAAAACCGGATCCACAGGGCTTGCGCAAGGCGGGGGTGGCCCAGGTTTCGGCGATGCGCGGCAGGTTCACCTCCATCCGGTCGGCAAGGCCCTTTTACCTTTTCGCCGGACTGGAGGCCAAGCGGGGTGAGGCTGCCCTCCAGGTGCGGCGGGACACCGGGACAGGAGACACGCAACACGAAGCCGCCTGAAAGGGTGGCCGGCCACGTCACTGGCCGAGGCGGTCGCCGCTGTACTGAAGACCTGACCCCGAAACGATTGCGCCCGGGAAGCGGACTTCCCGGGCGCAATCGACTGGCTGGACACGCGCCTCAGGCGGCGACTTCGATTTCGCCGGTCTTAGAAGCCGGGCGGGGGTCGCGGAGCACATAACCGCGGCCCCAGACCGTTTCGATATAATGGTTACCGCCGGTCGCCTGCAGCAACTTCTTGCGAAGCTTGCAGATGAACACGTCGATGATCTTGAGTTCCGGCTCGTCCATACCGCCATACAGGTGGTTCAGAAACATTTCTTTCGTGAGCGTCGTGCCCTTGCGCAGGGAGAGCAGTTCGAACATCGCGTATTCCTTGCCGGTGAGGTGCACGCGGTCGCCTTCGACTTCAACAGTCTTGGCATCAAGGTTGACAAGGATTTCGCCGGTGCGAATGACGCTTTCGGCATGGCCCTTCGAGCGGCGCACGATCGCGGTGATGCGCGCGATCAGTTCGTCCTTGTTGAACGGCTTGGTGAGGTAATCGTCGGCGCCGTAACCGAGGGTTTTCACCTTCGCTTCGATGTCAGGGTTGCCCGAGAGGATCATGACCGGCGTGTTGACGCGGCTCATTCGCAATTGCTTCAGGACTTCGAAGCCCGAGATGTCCGGCAATGACAGATCGAGAAGGATCATGTCATACTCGTACACCTTGCCCAGATCGACGCCGTCCTCACCGAGGTCAGTCATATAGACGTTGAAGCCAGCGGCTTTCAGCATCAGCTCAATAGAGCGTGCCAGAGCCCGATCATCTTCAATCAATAGGACGCGCATCGCTCGTCTCCCGAATCAGTTCAGGCCGGTTTAGCCCGATTGTTAATCTTTGTGAATCCTAGCGCCTCAATGTTGTTAACACGTTAATGCGGCGTTCGGACACGGACGAAATCTTCATAATTCCCAGTACGGATCAATTGCCCAACGTTGCGGGCCGCCCCTCGCCGATGAGCATCTGGGCGATTGCCATCACATCCTGGACAGGCTGGGCCTGCGGATCTGTGGAAATCAGTGTCTTCTGACACCGGATGGCGTCGCGAACCTTCGGGTCGCGCATGACGGTGCCCGCATGGCGCGGACGGAAACCGAGGAACGTGGTGCAGGCGCGTGCGATCGCTTCATAGGTGCGCTGGCCGGCAGCGCGCGTATCGGCCTGGTTGATGGCAATGATCGCCTCGACATTCGGCGCATACCCTTTCAGCACCTTGATGAAGGCGTAGGCGTCCGTCATCGAGGCGGGGTCATCGGTGATGACGACCAGCGACTTGTCGGCCGAGCGGGCAAGGCGCATGCAATTGGCCTCGATCCCGGCGCCGAGATCAAGCACGAGATGGTCATACTGGAGCGCGAGCGCCGTGAGGCCGGCGGCGAGACGCGCTACTTCTTCGGTGGGAAGTTCTGCCAGCGCGCCGGAGCCGGAGCGGCCGGGCAGCACGTCAAAGCCGCCGCCGCCTGCCCCGCCGTCGACGGGCGTGACGGCGTCATCAAGTTCGACCCAGCCCGCCACGACGGCGGCAAGATCGGTTTCCGGCGCTATGCCCAGCTGGACGTCAACGTTGGCGAGGCCAAGGTCGCCATCGACCAGCAGCACGCGGCGGCCGGCTTTCGCCAGCGCCGAAGCAAGCGTGATGGACATGAAGGTCTTGCCGACGCCGCCCTTGCCGCTGGCGACCGCAATGATCGAGGCGGGCGTCACGCGCTGGGGCGGGCGAACAGAGGGGCGGTCCTGGGATCGTCGCATGGTGAAGCTCATGGGATTCAGGCTGCTCCTCTGAGGGCAATGACGTCGCCGCGGGCTTCTTCCATCAGAAGCGCCGACAACCGCGAGGGCGCCGCCGGCACCAGGCCACCGCCGATAAACGGCGTGATTGCAAGGTGGGAGAAGGCGATGCCCGCTGACGTCAGGGCCGCGATGGCACCGCCGCGGCGGCGGACGACATCGAGTTTTGTGAGAATGGCGCGGCGCACACCGGCGCGCTGGAAGGCGCGGGCGGCTTCGGCAAGGTCGTCGGGATGGCCCTCGGCGGAGAGGACGAGCACGGGTTCGGCGCGGATGGCGGCCACGAGATCGGCGAGGCTGGCAAGGTCATCGCCTTCGAAAGGATTGATGGCGGGCAGGTCGATGACACACCGGCGATTTTCATTGCGCAGTGTACGGAGGGTTGCAAACAGCGCGTCCGGCGTATCGGCTACCCGGATCTGGTCGCGCTCAAGTTCAAGATAGGCGGCAAGCTGCGCGCCGGCGCCGGAACCGTCGAGATCGGCGGCGAGCGGGATGATTTCGGCGCGGGCCATCGAGGCGCGGCGGGTCAGCTTCGCCGCCGTGGCCGTGCGGCCATGGCCGGGGGGGCCGACGAGGAGGATGTCGCGGTCGAAGCGGGCCGGGATCGGGTCGCAGGTGATCATCCGGGCGAGGCCTTCGGCCATCGCGTCTTCAGGAACGGAAAACTGGCCCGGAAGCCGGCCGGCGCCCTCATGCGCGACGCGGTCCGCAAAGCGCTGCGGCGCGCCATGCCAGAGCAGCGCATCACGAACGCGGGCATACATCGGGTTGTCGATGCCGCGGCCATGGCCGCCGGCGCGGGCATCGCGGAGGAAAACAGGCTCATTGCCAACGGCGGCGGGGCCCATCCGGTCGATTGCGGCACGGACCTCGACGCCGCCATCGACTTCGCGTTCCGAAAGAATCACCGCATCAACGCCCATCTCCGCGAAGATCATCGCCTTGGCAGCTTCCATGGATTGTGCAGCGAACATCTTCATGCGCATGGGGCGGCTTCCTCGCGACGCTGGGGGCCCCTGCAGTGATTCTGCCTGAAACCGCGAAACTCAGGCTGGAGAAGAGCCGGGAAATGGTTAATTTTTTGCCAAGCGGAGTTAGGATTTAACCAGAATTCAGGCCCGGATTCAGCCCTAAGCACGGAAGTCCGGGCCCTGCCCGAGACATTTCCCTAGCGTAAAGCCGGAGCCCTGCTCCGTAAACAGCGGCTTAACTTCTCTCCAACGGGTTTCGCTCTACTTTCGTCCCCAACCGCAAAAGGAGCCGGGCATGCATTTCGGCGAAATTCTTGCGCTTATCGGGCTCGGCACCGGCGCATTGCTGGGCCTGGGCGCGCTGGTATCGCCCAGCTGGGCGGCCGGCGTGGTGCGGCTGCAGGCCGATCCGGCCAAACCCGGCGGGTATTCCGAATTCCGGGCGACCTATGGCGGCCTGCTGCTGCTGATCCACCTGACGGCATTCATCCTCGTGCTGCATGCGCCGGATACTGTGGCGGTATTCGTGGTGCTGCCGCTGGCCGCCGGCTGGTTCGGCGCGGCAATGGGGCGGACGGCCTCCATGGTGCTGGACCGCGGTAAAGGCGGCGAAGCCAAGATCATTCCCATCTGGATGGCGACGGAAATCGCCCTTGGGCTTGCCATAGCGGCGCCGATCCTTCAGTTCACGAGCTGAAACCAGAAGAAAGACAAGACCATGCCGGAGCGTCGCGAGACGGGCCGCCCAAGCCGGAAACCTTCCGGCGCGCGCCCGGGTGCATCCAGAAAGCCTGCGTCCGGCAAGCCGCCTCCAACGGACGCCGAATGGAGCGAGGGCGGCGAACGGATCGCCAAGTACCTTGCCCGCGCAGGCGTCGCTTCCCGCCGCGAGATCGAACGGATGATCGAGGCGGGCGATGTGAGCGTCAACGGCCAGGTGCTGACGTCTGCCGCGTTCAAGGTCACCGGGCGCGAGACGATCAAGGTTGGCCGCAAGGTGATTTCTGCACCCGATGGCACACGGCTCTGGCGGTATCACAAGCCCTCGGGCCTGATCACCACGACGGATGATCCGGCGGGCCGCCGGACGATCTTTGACGAGTTGCCGAAGTCCCTGCCCCGGGTCGTCACGGTCGGGCGGCTTGACCTGACCACAGAGGGGTTGCTGCTGCTGACCAATGACGGCGAACTGGCGCGCTTCCTTGAATTGCCCCGCTCCGGCCTGCTGCGCACCTACCGCGCCCGTGCCAAGGGGACCGTGACCCCGCAGAAGATTGAAGAGCTGGCGAGCGGGATGACCGTGGAAGGCGTGAAATACCAGCCGATCATCGCCGTGTTCGACCGGGAGATGGGCGCAAACTCCTGGCTGACCGTGACATTGTCCGAAGGCAAAAAGCGCGAAGTGCGCCGGGCCCTCGAGGCCGTCGGCCTGATGGTGAACCGGCTCATCCGCGTCAGCTATGGGCCGTTCCTTCTGGCGGAGCTCAAGCCTGGACAGGTGGAGGAGATCCCGGCGAAGGTGCTGGCCGAAGCGCTGGCGAGCCTTGGCGCGCCAATGGACAAGTCCCCCTTGACCAAGGCGCCTGCCGCAAAGTCACATCTTGGCAGGGGGCCACGTCCGGATAAACTGAGGCCAGAGCGGAGCCCTCCGCGACGCAGCTAGACCCTGGAGACAAACAATGGCCGACACTGTCGCACTCGCAACGCCCCCGCAGACAAAATTCGACCCCTCACGGACGATGAGCCAGACGGCAGCGGAGACATGCGACCTGATCGTGACACCGGCTGTCTACGCAGATCAGAAGTTGCTTGACTCGACCTTTGCCCGGCTGCGCGCGGAAGACCCGCTGGCCTGGTGCGAGCCTCAGGCATTCCGCCCCTTCTGGGCAGTGACCAGGCATGCAGACATCATGGAAGTGTCTCGCCAGAACCAGCTCTTCACCAATGGCCAGCGCGAGATGCTGTCCTACGAAGCCGCCGAGCAGGGCGTGTATGCGAAGTTCGGCCAGCCGCACCTTCTCAAGACCCTCGTCCAGCTGGATGATCCGGTTCACTACAAGCTGCGTCACCTGACCCAGGAATGGTTCATGCCGCAGAACGTCAAGAAGCGCGAAGACGCAATCAGGACAATCGCCAGGCAATATGTCGACCGGATGGAAGACCTCGGCGGCGAGTGCGACTTCCAGCGCGATGTTGCGCTCTACTATCCGCTGCGCGTCATCATGCAGATCCTCGGTGTTGCGGAGTCGGACGAGCCGATGATGCTGAAACTGACGCAGGAGATTTTCGGCGCGCAGGACGTAGACCTGATGCGCGACAAGTCGCTCGCAGAGGAGCGTGATGTGGAGAAGGGTCTCGCCTCGATCCAGGCAACGCTGGCCGAGTTCTTCATGTACTTCACCGCGATCACCGCCGACCGCCGCGCGAGCCCCAAGGACGATGTCTCGACCGTGATTGCCAATGGCATGATCGACGGCGAGCCGATCGGCCAGCTGGAAGCCATGAGCTATTACATCATCACCGCCGCCGCAGGCCATGACACGACGAGCGCCTCGACCGGCGGCGGCGTGCTCGCCATGCTGCAGGACCCCAGCCAGCTCAGGAAGATGATGGCAGACCCGAAGGGCATGTCGCGCACGGCTGTGGACGAGGCGATCCGCTGGACGACACCGGTCAAGCATTTCATGCGCACGGCGCAGGATGACTACACACTTCGTGGCAAGAAGGTGCTGAAGGGCGAAAGCCTGCTGCTCTGCTATCCCTCGGGCAACCGCGACGAGGAGGTGTTCGACGAGCCCTTCAAGTTCAAGGTGGACCGTAATCCGAACAAGCTGATCTCGTTCGGCCATGGCGGGCACATGTGCCTCGGCATGCATCTCGCACGCCTCGAAATGCAGGCAATCTATGAAGAACTGTTCGGCCGCGTGAAGTCCATGGAACTGGCCGGTGAACCGAGCTTCATAAAGGCGAACTTCGTGGGCGGGCCGAAATCCATCCCGGTACGGTATAAATTCTGACCTGCCCGGGTTCGGGCCCGGTGCCCGGACTTCAAATGGCCTGGTTATCAAGGGAGACCCGAATGACGCTCGTCAATGTGACCGAGACCTATCAGACTGAAGCGGCGCCGCGCGAGCCGAAGTTCAAACCCTCCTCTGCGTTGAAACCTCCGGTGGACCTGACGGACGCCGAAGTGTTTTCAAGCCATGGCGGCTATACGTTCGCGGCCTTTGCCGAGATGCGCGACAAGGCACCGGTGATGTGGCATCCCGAGATCATGGGCGCCGGCTTCTGGGCCGTCTCGAGCTATGAACTCGTCAAGAAGGTGGAACTGGCCCCCGAGGTGTTCTCCTCCCAGAAAGGCGGCATACTGATGAATTACGGCATGGAGGGCGTACCCCGCCATCCCCTGCTGCATTCGTCCTCGCTGAACTCCCTGATCAACCTTGACCGGCCCTACCACACGCCCCTGCGCATGGAGCACATGGCCTATTTCCGCGCCGATTTCGTCGGCGAACTGCGCAAACGGGTCGACGTGGAAGTGGGCCGGCTGCTGGACCGGATGCAGGCGCAGGGGCCGGTAATCGACATGGTGGAATTGTTCTCCGCCGAGCTGCCCCTCTTTACGCTTTGCGAAATCCTGGGTGTTCCGCCTGCGGATCGGGTGAAGCTGGTGCACTGGATGCACTTCCTGGAAATCACGCAGTACCAGGCCCAGCAGGAAGGCCTTGGCAACGTGACGCCGGAACAGGTCATGACGTTCATGGGCGAAATCCAGGCGATGTTCGAGTATGGGCGCTATCTCCTCGAGGAACGCCGGAGAAATCCGCAGCCGGATCTTCTTTCAGCGATTGCGAACGTCAAGCTGGACGGCAAGCCCCTATCGCCGGAATTCCTCGATGGATCGTGGCTTCTGATCGTGTTCGCCGGCAATGATACGACACGCAATTCGCTGTCGGGAACGATGCGGCTGATCACGGAGTTTGCAGAGCTTCGCGACCAGCTGGCGGCTGACGCGAGCCTGTTCCCGAACTTCGTGAACGAGGCGATCCGGATGGTAACGCCCGTGACCTACATGCGGCGGACTGCAACGCAGGACACGCAGCTCGGCGACCAGAAGATCGGCGAAGGCGAGAAGATCGTGATGTACTATCCGGCGGCAAACCGCGACCCGGCCAAGTTCGAGCATCCCGACAGGTTCCAGATCGGCCGCACCAACGCGCGCGAGCATCTCTCCTTCGGCCATGGACCGCACGTCTGCCTCGGGCAGCGCGTCGCGAACATGCAGCTGGAATCGGCCTACAAGCAGATCCTCGGGCGTTTCCCGAGAGTGCGCTGGACGGGTGAACAGGTACTGGCGCCGAATAATTTCGTGCATGCAATCTCTTCATTGTCCGTGGATCTCGGCACGTGAGCGGCGCGCTCGTCACCCGCGAGGACTCCGGCGGTCTCGCGATCCTCACGCTGAACCGCCCGGACAAGCTCAACTCTCTGACCGTCGGCATGTTCCGCGAGTTGCGCGAACATGTCAGCGATCTGTACAAGGACACGTCGATAGGCTGCGTGGTGCTGCGCGGCGCCGGCAAGTGTTTTTCAGCGGGCCATGACCTGGCCGACATAGCCGAAGGCGAAAAGGTGCCCTCGCGCGGCTGGCATTCGGAAACGCTGCGCCTGATGGAGCGGTTGCCGAAACCGGTGGTCGCCGCCGTACACGGACATTGCTATACCGGCGCACTGGAAGTGGCGCTGGCGGCGGACTTCATCCTGGCGGCAGAGAGCGCGCGGTTTGGCGACACGCATGCGAAATGGGCGCTGACGCCGGTCTGGGGCATGAGCCAGCGCCTGCCGCGCCGGGTCGGCGCCGCTGCGGCAAAGCGCCTGATGTTCACGGCGGAAATGATCAGCTCAGCCGAGGCCTTCCGCATCGGCCTCGCTGAAAAAGTCGTGCCGGACGCGGAGTTTGAGGCGGCTATTGACGCGCTGGCCCGGCAGATCCTCGCAAATTCACCCTTCAGCCACGCCGCCAACAAACGGCTGCTGGAAGCCACCGATGCCCGCGACATGGACAGCGGCCTGCAATGGGAAGTACTTAACTGCGAAGGTGTCGGCCCTGACATGCAGGCCCGGATCGGCGCCTTCACGGGCAAACCAAAAACATAACCGGCCAAGGGGACGGCTTACATGGCAGACTTCCTGATCAAGCGCGCAGACCTGCGCAAAAGCATGTGGGCCGACACGAAGCCGGGCGCGCTGGCGCCGGGCGCCGCGCGCCTCAAGGTCGAGGCCTTTGCGCTGACGGCGAACAATGTGACCTACGCGACCTTCGGCGAGGCGATGGGTTACTGGAACTTCTTTCCCGCTGCCGATCCGGCCTATGGCCGCGTGCCCGTATGGGGCTTTGCGACGGTGACGGAATCGAACGCGGACGGCGCGGCGCCCGGCGCCCGCGTCTATGGCTACCTGCCGATCTCGGAAAGCTTCGATGTGACGCCGGTCAGGGCGGGCAAGGAAAGCTTCATGGACGGCGCCGCAAACCGGCAGGGTCTCGCGCCGATCTACAACACCTATATCTTCACGGCCGCCGATCCCGGCTATGACGCGAAGCTGGAAGCCCAGCAGATGCTGTTCAGGCCCTTGTTCACGACCGGCTTCATGATCGACGATTGCCTGATGGAAGCGGGCCAGAACGTGCCGGAGACGGTGGTGATCTCGAGCGCGTCATCGAAGACGGCGCTGGCGCTGGCGCATTGCCTGAAGCAGCGCGGACAGGTTGACGCCGTCGGTCTGACCTCGCCGGGCAACAAGGCCTATGTCGAAAGCCTCGGCCTCTACGCGCGTGTCGAGACGTATGACGCCGCAGACCGGCTGCATGCGCGCGGGCTGACGGCTTATGTCGATTTCCTTGGCCGGCCGACGCTGACCGCGGATGTGCACAATGCGCTGAAGGACCGTCTGGTGCGCAGCCTCGTGATCGGGGTGACCGACTGGGAAGGCAACCGCGCGCCGATTGCCCTGCCCGATCCGCAACCGGAATTCTTCTTCGTGCCGACCTATGCGGCAGGCCGCGCCAAGGTGCTCGGCCCGGATGTGCTGAACGCCCGGCTGGGCAAGGCGATGGGGAGTTTCTACGCGGCCTCTGCCGGTTACCTCACGCCCGAAAAGGCATCCGGCAAGGACGCCATCGCCGCCGCCTGGCTGGAAACGCTGGATGCGAGGGTGCCGCCCTCGAAAGGACTGGTGCTCAGCTTCTGACGCTCAGCGCGCGATGACGTTGAACTCGGTGCGCCGGTTCTTGTTATAGGCTTCCGGCGTGGGCGCCGGATCGAGCGGACGGGTTTCGCCGTAACCGACCGAGACGAGGCCCTCTTGGGACACGCCCTTGCTGACCAGATAGGCACGCACCGCATCGGCGCGGCCTTGCGAAAGGTTGAGGTTGTAGTCTTCGCCGCCGCGCGAGTCCGTATGGCCGCTGATCTCGATGACGAACTGGCTGCACAGCGCGGCAATGCCGGTGACCGCATCGAGCAGGCGCGCGCTGACCGGCGAGATACGGGCATTGCCCGCCTCGAAAAGGATGGTTCGGCCGGCCATCGTGTCCTTGAACGCGCGCTGGCAGGTCTCAAGGTTCGCGCCGGAATCGGCCAGCACGGCGAGACTTTCGCCGACACCGCGCTCGCCGCCCTGAACCGAGACGGCATCGACCACGATCAGGCCTGCGCGGCCTGCTTCCGGATGGGCCGCAATGGTGGCCTCGCCCGCAGAAACGGCGGCGGCTTTGGCCGCGGCGCTGGGCGCCGTTCCGGTCAGCGTGGCAACGCGGCCGCGAACCTTCAGGCCCATCCAGGGAAAGCCGGCTCCGGTGAACGCCGCCTGCATCTCGCCTTCCCAGCCGGACGCGCCGCTGAGCGCGAGCGTGGCAGCGGAAACAGCAAGGAACTGGCCGTCATCATACTCGTAAAGCCCTTCGGCCAGGGTCACGCAGTGCGCAGGCACAGATGGCGCCGCAGCGGCTTCGGCCGGATCCTGCGCAGCTGGCGCGCTGCACGCGCCCAGCAGCGCCAGCGCCAGGAAAGGAGCGCAAAGTGTACCAGAGCGGATCGCAACCATGTCTCGTCTCACAGCCAGGGGGCCGGGGAACCGGCCATCAGCCCCTCGCCCTGCAAGCCTTAAGCCGCGCCTGCGCCGAGGTCAAAACACGGCCGCAGCCCCGGCGCACAAGCTTAATCGAGCGGCTTGAACACCTCACCGCCCTTCATCACGAAATCGACGTCCTCGAGTTCCCGGATGTTCTTCAGCGGGTCCCTGGTGACGGCGATCAGGTCTGCGAACTTGCCCGCTTCCAGCGTGCCGATGTCCTTGGCCATCTGCACGTGTTCGGCGGCGACGACAGTAGCGGCTCGGATCGCTTCCTGCGGCGTGAACCCGGCCTCGACCATCAGGGCCAGTTCCTGCGCGTTGTCGCCGTGGCGGGAGACGCCGGTATCGGTGCCGAAAGCAATATTGACACCGCCGTCATGGGCGCGGCGCAGCATGTCTAACATCAATGGCCCGACGATGGCCGCCTTGGCGCGTGACGGCGCGGGCAGCCAGGGCTCGTTTGTCCAGCCCGTGACCGTTACACCGGCGAGGACGGTCGGCACGAGGGTCGCGCCGTTCTCCTTGAAGAGGGCAATCGAACCTGCATCCAGGTAAGTGCCGTGTTCGATCGAGTCCACACCGGCGCGGAGCGCGGCATCGACGCCGCTCTTGCCGTGCGCGTGCGCGGTCACCTTGCGGCCCATCGCATGCGCGGCTTCGACGATTGCTTTCAGTTCCTCATCCGAGAACTGCTGCTCGAGACCCGCCGCCGTATTCGACAGCACCCCGCCTGTTGCGGTGATCTTGATCAGGTCGGCGCCTTCCTTGATCTGCTGGCGTACGGCGCGGCGGCAGTCATCTGCGCCGTTGCAGATTGACGCGCCGGTGAACGCCGCCATCACGCGGGCGGAGTAGCCGTTGATGTCACCGTGGCCGCCGGTGATGGCCACGCTGCTGCCGGACGCGCGCAGACGCGGCCCTGGCACGGCGCCGCGCGCAATTGCATCGCGCAGGCCAAAAACGGAATCGTTCGGCCCACCGACATCCTGAACGGTCGTGAACCCGGCTTTCAGTGTTTTCAGCGCAAAGGCCGCGCCGTCGAAGGCGGCGTCCACATCGGAATCCTCGAACTCCTTGATCCGGCCCTCAGGCCCGGACTCGCCGGTGATGTGAACATGGCTGTCGATCAGGCCCGGCAGGACGAAGGCTTTCTTCAGGTCGAATAACGGATACTTCTTTGGCACCGTGAAGCCCGGCGTGACCGAGACGATGCGGCCGTCTTCGACGAGGATCGTCTGGTTGATGAGGTAGCCCTCGCCCGGCACCGCCATCACGTGGCCCGCCTGGATGACGGCGTCCTGCGCGTGGGCCATCGCGGCCAGGGAGACAGCGCCAAACAGCGCGGCTGCAAGCTTTTTCATATCGGATCCTTACCATGAAAGTTTCAGGAAGTCCTTACCGCTTCCAGCGTGAAGTCAACGCATTGCCAGAGCAGCGCAGTCTGGTCAAAGCGGCGCCAGTTTGCCGAACGCGGGACATCAGGACGTAATCGGCAAATGACCGCTCTTGAAAGGTTTCGAGGCATTTCCGGTCACAGACAGACGAGCAGGAAGGCCGGAACGTTCTCAAGACAACAGCCTGAGATTCTGGCCAGACAGATCACATCACAAAGTTTTGCGCCGTCAGATCCGGTAACTTTCCGGCTGGACTATGCAAGTCGTTTTAAAGTAGCTTGGCGCGATCCGCCGGGCCGGGGTTTTCCGCATCTGTCAGACCCCTCTGGAAGACCGGGCCGGAGACCATCCTGATACTGACGGTCTTAAGACGCAACTGGTTCAGGAGCCCGTCTCGTCGCGGTAGGTCCAGGCGAGTTTTGAACCCGCATGGAAAGGAATGATTGGACTTCCCGCCGCGATAACATGCATGGGCACGAGTTGCTGCTGCCGCTCAAGAAGGACCAGACCCGAATTGAGCGGAAGGCCGTAAAAACGCGGGCCGTTCTCTGAAGCAAAAGCTTCAAGATGGTGGAGTGCGCCTTCCTCATCAAAGACGGTCGCATAGCTTTCGAGCGCGAACGGCGCATTGAAAATGCCGGCACACCCGCAGGCGGATTCCTTTTCACCGACTGAGTGAGGCGCAGAATCTGTGCCGAGGAAAAATTTGGGGGACCCTGACGTGGCTGCCTTGCGCAGAGCGAGCCTGTGCGTCTCACGTTTGGCAACGGGCAGGCAGTAGAAATGAGGGCGTATCCCGCCGTCGAACATGGCGTTGCGATTGATCGCCAGATGGTGCGGCGTAATGGTCGCCGCGAGGTTCGGTCCGCCAGCTTCGACAAACGCCACCGCATCGGCTGTCGTGATGTGCTCGAACACGACCTTGAGTGCCGGAAACGTTTTGACCAGCTTGACGAGGATACGTTCGATAAAGACTGCCTCTCTGTCGAAGACATCGACATGGTGATCTGTGACTTCGCCATGGAGCAGCAGTGGCATGCCGATCCGCTGCATGACCTCGATCACGGGATATATCTTCCGGATGTCAGTGACGCCGTGCTCCGAATTGGTTGTAGCGTGTGCGGGATAGAGCTTGCAGGCTGTAAAGACGCCTTCAGCAAAACCGCGCTCGACTTCGCCGGCGTTGATTGTGTCCGTAAGGTAGCACGTCATCAGTGGCTCGAACTCGAGGCCGGGATCGAGAGCTGCGAGGATGCGGTCGCGATAGGCCGCTGCGGCTGCGACGGTCGTGATCGGGGGACTGAGATTTGGCATCACGATTGCGCGCGCAAACTGTCTTGCCGTGTAGTTGACGACCGAGGCAAGCATAGCCCCGTCACGTAGATGGACGTGCCAGTCGTCGGGACGGCGAAGCGATATGCTCATGCCGGCTTGCCCGATGCGACCGGGGGCAGAACCAAAGTCAGATGTCGACATGGATAGGCCCACCCGCCGACGCGCCATAACGTGTCAGAGCGCTTTTTCGTGCAGTTACTTCAGTCAATGAGTCATCTCCGAAAGTTCTTGGTCAGGATTCCCACCGACGTGAGCGTCGAGGGTTGATCCAGGTTGCGTATGCCGGTCAGCAGCCTGAAGCAGGATCAGCCACCTTTTTCGGCGCATACACGCCTGAAAGATGATCACACCTCACAATCGAACTTCAACGGACGTCAAGAGAATAAGCGATCTATCGCATTATTTTTCGGCCGGGCGGCTGCCCCGGGTTTTGAAACCTCGCCCGCCGGATGGAGGCCCGAGCAAAGAGGGTCCCTGTCAAGTTCAGGGATTGCAGTATGGGCAGTGCTTCGGATCTGCCTCAGTCATACCGTCGGAGCGCGGTTCGCACATTTCAGTTTCACAGATGAAACACCCCATGACTTCGTGCAGCACCCAGTCGGTTGGGAACGCGCACCAGCTGCAGGGCAGGCCCTTCTCGGTTCGCTTCACGCCCCAACCCGGCGCGTTGCATCCAGGACATGTCTGACAAAGACGGCTTGCAAGCTTGTGCGCAAGGGAAGCAATGGAGAGCATTCGCCTGGGATTAAAATGCGCGCGCATGTCGGTCTGCACGAAAGCCAGGCCGTCCTCGGAACAACCGGCTGCCTGCGCGATGGCCGCTTCCAGGCCCTCGGGGTCCTGTATTGCTTTCTGAACCATCGCCGCCCGGAGCTTGTTGGGTCTTACGATCATCGCCTGGCCGGGAAAACCGGTCGCCTCGACCTGATCAATGATATCTCTCAGTTTTCTGGCTTCCCAGGTTGAATAGCAGGGGGCAAGATCAACCATCTGCTCAATGGCCACGATGCCCGTTCGCGCATCGATCACAGCGAGCTTTTCCAATCCGACCGGAATGAATGGCATTTGAGGGTGCGGGCCGAAGCTGCCTTCACTTGCAACACCCAGATCTCGTCCGGATCGCGTCATGCCCAGCCTTGCCTTTGAGAGCAGGACTTCGTCCAGGCTGCCCGGTCGCTCGACTTTGCCTGAAAAAGTCCCGAACTGATCGGTGTCGAAATCGTCAGGAACTTCGAGTTCGATTCCAAGAACCTCCCGGAAAGCCGGGCCAATGGCGCGCTCCTTTCCGTGCATCGTGGCAAGCACAGCGCGGCGTCCGGCGAAAACAGAGAGGCTTGGTGCCATTCAACACTATCCGCAAAGGTTACGCTGGCTGATACCCCAGCCGGCTGCTGCAACAAGTGCAAGACTTCAAGCCCAAACAGTTGCTCTGATCAAGCACCGCACCAGCGCTGGTCAGGCAGACCGAAATTGAAATCGATCGAGCAATGCCAACTGTCTGAAGGAATGAGACTGCCGGCCGCGGAAAGCAAAAGCGAAGAGAAATCACTTGCCAAGCGGATGCAAACCCAAGGCGGACGCAGCCTCGGCCGTTAGCATGCCAGCGGATCGTCCCCCAGCGCGACACCGGCAACCGCGCCGTTCGCCCGTAAGGAACCAACAACGCAGATTAACGTCGAGACCCAGGCACTTCTGCCAGGTCCGACCTAGTCCCCGATCAACCGCCCGTCCGCGTCCCGGTGTTCGGGACCGTCAACGCGGGCCCGGCCATCGCCGAAGGCGGCGTCGCGGGCGCGGAGTGTGGCCTTGAGGCCGCTCTCGGCAACGGACTTGCGGAAGCCGCCGGCGGCGCGCGTGTTATGGCCGCGCACGTCATTCTCCGCGGCGAGGCGCTGCAGTGTGCGCGCGCCCATCAGTTCCATCGCGAGGTTCACGATACGCTTGTTGGCGGAGAGGAGATCGGGGTCGATCAGGGCGAGGCGCGCGGCAAGGCCGGTGACTTCGGCTTCGAGGTCCGCCTCCGGCACGGCCTTCATCACGAGGCCGATCTGCTGGGCTTCGCGGCCCGTGACCGTGTCGCCGGTCAGCATCAGGCGCTTCGCCCATTGCGGGCCGCAATGATAGACCCAGAACTGGTTCGGCAGCGCGCCAAGGTCACGCGCCGGCGGGAAGCCGAAAGTGGCGGTGTCGGCGGCGATCACCATGTCGCTCATCAGCGCCAGGTCGCAGCCGCCCGCGAGGCAATAGCCATGCACTTTGGCGATGACCGGCTTGTGCATGTCGAAGATCGCCATCCGCCAGCGCTGCTGGCGTTCGAGTTGCCAGGCATCATCGTCGAGGGAGCGGTGGCCGCGATAGGACCTGGCTGTCTTGTCCCCGACCGCCGAGACCGGCACGTCATCGTCTGCGCCTGAAAGGTCATACCCCGCGCAGAAGGCGCGGCCCGCACCTTCGAGGATTACGCTGTGCACGGACGTGTCGTTGTCCGCCTCCCAGAGCGCCCCGGCGAGTTCCGACTGCATCACATAGGAGAGCGCATTCAGCTTGGCAGGCCGGTTCAGCGTGATGCGCGCGTGGCCATCGCGCGTGTCGTAGAGGATCGTCTCGAAGCCGGGCATCGCAGGTGCTCCTGAATTGAGACCCGACTATCGTCTGCCTTCGCGGGAAAGCCAAGAAGTGACGCCGCGTCCTGGCGGTCTTCAGTTCTCCATGGCGCGGGCGACCGCCTCGGCGATGGCGGGCACGGGATGCTTTGTCAGGTCCTTGTCGATCCAGGCGATGACGCGTTTCGACAATTCTCCTTTGACGGACTTGCGTATCTGTCCGAGGGCAACGGGCGGGGCGACCACGGCGATGGCCTTGAACGCGCCGCGCGCGGCATCGGCCTCGAGGTCTGCCACGATACGTGCAATGAACCGGTCCTCTGCCACCTGGTGCAGGTCCGGCGCTTCGTGCGACGAGCAGCGTGCGTCGGCGGATTGAACCGTTAGGGGTGGCTGGTCACGCCCCAGCTCGTGGATGCGCGGATTTTCCTGGTCATAGACCCGCTGGGCTATCAGCTCCGGCGCAATTGCCGTGCCCTCGTTCTCGAATATGATGCCATGGCCGCCATCAGCCACCACGGCCCGGATCCCGGTCTTGAGTTTCATCCTTGTCTCCCGGTCTGGCCGCCAGAGGACCGCCATCCCTCCCGGCTAAACCCGGCGGCGGCGCGGGGTCAGTCCGGGATTCTACGGAAGGCAGGCCCCGGCGACGGAGAGCCAGCGGATTTCAGGAGAGGTGTTCCGGAGGATAGTGCGGATAGCTCGCTTTCATCACGCCGTGATTGAGCAACATCCCGGCCAGCTGTCTCTCGCCCTTTGCATCGAAGATACGGGTGCGCACCCAGTAATTCTCGACGCGGCGCGATTGCGAAAGGGCGACGATTTCGCGGCGCAGCAGATAGTCCTCGCCGACGAGCAGCGGGCCATTGATCATGCGGATCTCAAGATCGGCAAACAGGCCGATGCTGGGATTCTTCACCGGGAAGCGCGCGCCGTGGCTGGAATAGTTTGCCAGTACACTGACCATCTCCAGCGGGATGATGGCCAGGCCCCAGGGCGAGGCCCCGGCATCCGAATACATGGCATCCGTCTCGGTGATCACCTTCAGCTTGTCCGACAGGGAGAAGGGATAAAGATCGCCCATGTGCTGGTCCGGGCCCATGCGGACGATCTCGTTCTCGCTACCCGTCATGCCCACTTTCAGGTCCGAAAGGATGACGAGGACATCCGCCGGGCGGAGCTTTTTCATCCGCTCTTCGAGCAGGGTATCGCCATGGTCCGGGCCAAGGCTGGCGCTGGCTTCCAGCACCGGCGTGCCATCTTCCTTGAAGGCGCGGCACAGCGTGCGCGTGGCACCCGGCGCAGGCCTGTCGATTTCGGCGCGGACCTTCTCGCCTTCGAACACCATGTTGAGGAAGTGCGCCGAGAAACAGCCGCGTTCGTACCAGGCATTGCCCCAGACCTCTGCGAGCAGCGGCACGAACTGCGAGAAATGCGTTGGCCCTTCAATCGGCCCGGCCTTGATGCCGAGACGCGCGGCTTCGGCATCGTCGTGCAGCGATTTGTGGCCGGCATACTTCTGCTCGGAGAGCAGGTTGACCGGGCTGCGCAGCGCGCCTGTGAGAATGTCGCTCATGGTGTCTCCCTTTTTGCAGACTGTGCCACTCCCGGCGCGGCGCGTCACGCCTTGTTGCGGCCGGCAGGACCCAGACGCAGGGCGAAGAAGGACAGCGTGACCAGCAGCGCCGAAAGCCCGGCGGCCAGCATGGCCGTGCCGTGCCAGCCATCATGCTCGTACACCCAGGTGGCCGCCCAGCTCGCGAGGCCGCCGCCGATGAACATCAGCACGATATAGGCTGTCATCAGCCGCGTGCGCACTCCGGCGGGCAGCGCGAGAAAGGTCATGCGGCCGGTGATGTCGATCAGCGGTCCGACAAGGTTCAACACGACCAGCGGCACGAGCAGCAGCCAGAGGCTGTGGCCCAGAAAGCCCAGGAAGACCACGGCGCCAAACTGGACAAGCGAGATGATGAAACGCGCGCGGCGCGGCCCCGTCCGGTCCGCCCAGGCGCCGAGGGCCGGTGTGGTTGCGAGGTTCAGCAGCGAGATGGCGGCGAGATAGCCGACCGTATCAGCCCCGTAGCCCATCTCCCGGCTCGTCAGGTGCAGGCCGAGGCCGAGCCAGACGGCGAGGAAGATGCCGAAGCCGAGACCCTGGATGGCGCCGGAGAGAAGAACCTCCGGATGCTGACGGATAATCGGAAAGACCGACAGCACAAGCGCCGCGTGGCTCTGCCGGGGCGGCTCGGCCTCGGTCTTGTCGCGCCCTTCCATGATGCGCGGCAGCAGCAGCGTGACCAGCAGCATGACGCCGGCAGCGCCATAATAGACCGTGCGCCAGCCGAAATGCTCGCCCACCCAGCCCGCACCGACGCGCGCAACAAGTATGCCCGCGATGACGCCCGTGGTCAGGGTCGCGGTCGCCTGCCCCAGACGCAGCGGCTCGACGCGCTTTGATGCATACGCAGGCAGCAGATACGGCGTGATCGTGGAAAAGCCGAGAAAGGTGGAGCCCGCGACGAAGATCCAGAAGCTTGTCGCGAAGGCCATCACCGCGAGGCCGATCAGCTGGCCGGCGGCAAAGAGGGTTGCCAGCTCGCGGTTGCTGAAACGGTCTCCGAGCGGCAGCAACAGGAAGATGCCCGCCGCCAGCGCGATCTGGTTCAGTGCCGGGACAAGGCCGATCTGCGACGGAGATACGCCGAAATCCTTCGCCACCAGCGCGATGATCGGGTGGATATAGTAGGCATTGGCAGTGACCACCGCACCTGCGAGGGCGAGCAGGAACAATTGCCTGCCCGTCAGCAGCTTCCGCCCTGCCTCACCGCCCGGCTCGGCCGGAGAAGGCGCCGTCACCCCTCCATGCCGGCACGGCGGGCATAGTCGGCGGCAAACCGGGCAAGCGGAACCACGCGCGCCGCGTTCGATTCGGCATTGGCACTATTGGCTGTGCCGTCGCGCACGCGGCCGATGATGCCCTGCAGGATGCCGGCAAGGCGGAAGGCGTTGTAGGCGAAGTAATAGTCGAGCTGCGGCAGGCCGCTGCGGCCGGTATGGGCGCAGTACATCGCCACATATTCCTCCATCGTCGGAATGCCCCAGGCCTTCAGGTCCGCAATCGCCATGATCGAGCCGCGCGTCGAATCGCCGGGCGGCATCACCCAGTTCATCAGGTGGTATGAAAAGTCCGCAATCGGATCACCCAGCGTGCAGAGCTCCCAGTCCAGCACGGCGATGACGCGCGGCTCGGTCGGGTGCAGCACCATGTTGTCCAGCCGGTAGTCGCCGTGCACGATGGTGGTCATGTCGCCGGGCGGGATGTTCTTCGGCAGCCACTCGATCAGCTTTTCCATTTCCGGAATGTGGATCGTCTCGGAGGCCTTGTACTGTTTCGTCCAGCGATGGATCTGGCGAGCGACATAGTCGCCTTCCTTGCCGTAACCTTCGAGGCCCGCCTTCTTCCAGTCGACATTGTGCAGATCGGCTAAGGTCTTGATCTTTGCCTCGTAGATCTTGCGGCGCATGGCGGGCTCGTAGTCCGGCAGCGTGCCGTCCCAGAGGATGCGGCCTTCCATCATGTCCATGATGTAGAACATCGTACCGACGACGCTGTCATCCGAACACAGACCGTATGGCCGCGCGACCGGGTAGCCGAGCGGATAGAGCGCGCTGATGATCGTGAACTCGCGGTCGACCGCGTGCGCGCTCGCCAGCAGGTTGCCCGGCGGCTTGCGGCGCATCACGTATTTCTTCTTCGGGGTCACCAGCTGGTAGGTCGGGTTCGACTGGCCACCCTTGAACTGGCGCACTTCCGGCGGGCCTTCATAGCCCTCGACATTGGCCTCCATCCAGGCCGCCAGGCTCGCCTCGTTGAACTTGTGGCTGTCCACCACCGGCTTCGTGCCTGAAAACAGGTCCTGTGCGTTTGCCGCCTCTGCCATCTCGCGCTCCCTAAATTCTGCCGGATTTTGCAGTCTATCATACTGATAGCGCCCGGCGCGCCAAGACCTGTCGCAACGTCGCCGGCAGTTCGCTTCCAGAAGGACCTCACCTGCATGATGCGCCGCGTAGCCCTGTTCCTTCTCGCTTTTCTCAGCCTCTGCGGCGCAGCCCAGCCTCAAACGCTAGACCCTGGCGGCCTGATCCGCCCCGAACTCCTCGACCGCGCGGTTGAAGCTGTGGACGCGCGCGGTCACGAAGGCCGCGCCCCCGGCAAGCTTGTGGTCATCGATTACAGCCTGCATTCCAGCCAGGAACGCCTGTTCGTCATCGATCTGGAAACCGGCGCCGTGACCACCTTTCGCGCGGCGCACGGCCTAGGCTCGGACGCCGACCATAACGGCTATCTCGACAGTTTCTCCGGCGTCTCCGGGTCGCAGGCGAGTCCCGAGGGCGCATTCCGTTTCGCCGAGGAATACACCGGCAAGCACGGCCAGTCATTCCGCCTCGACGGGCTGGACGCGGCCAACAAGTCATCGCGGGCCCGCGCCATCGTCATCCACGCCGCAGACTATGCCGAGCCGGCCTTCCTGAAACAGCACGGCAAGCTCGGCCGCTCCAATGGCTGTATCGTGTTCTCTGCCGCGGATCTGACCCGCTTCGCCGCCTCGATAAAGCAAGGCACGGTGATCTTCGTGGGCAAGTAGCCCCCGTCAGTTGCGTCTGGCGTAGCCGACAACGACCACCGCCACAGCGAGTATCAGGATTGCAGCCGCTTCCAGCACGACTTTCTCCGGCGCCATGTCCTTGCCCTGCAGCACGATGAGGCGCGCGATTGCCGTGATCGCAATGAAGATGGGGTAGATGAAGGGTGATCCTATCCCGGTGTAGAACACCGCGATCATGCCGATGACCTCCACATACAGGAACATCAGCAGGATATCCGCCAGCCCGACTTCCTGCTTGAGATAGATGTTCCAGACTTCGGTCGCCGCCGCGACAATTGTCAACGCGGCAGTGAGCAGGAGCAGTGCGCGCTCGACCAGCTTGAAAAAAGAGAGGCCGAGGCGGCTGTTTATCTGGCCCGTGGCAGGCGGAGCATCTGGATTGCGCGGCGTCATGGATGATCTCCCTTTCAACCTTGATTTACTCTTTTGAAGCCGCGCGGCAACATGGGCCTTGAAACCCGCACGCCACCCCGGTTAAACCCCGCTCATGACCGATACGCCCCCTGACCGCCTCTCCGTGAACCCGCGCAGCCCGCATTATGACTACGATGTCCTGATCCGGGGCGTCGGCGTGCGTTTTCGCGGCGAGGAGAAGACCACGGTCGAGGAGTATTGCGTCTCTGAAGGCTGGATCAGGGTCACCGCTGGCAAGGCGCTGGACCGCAAGGGAAATCCCCTGACGCTGACCCTGAAAGGCCCCACCGAGGTCTGGTTCAAGGACGAACCGGCCGCCTGAGCGGCGCCAATTCGGGTACCGCGCCGCCGACTGGAACCTGGACCCGGACACAAGGGACAGGGAAGGCGCCAGTCTCTGCGATGGCCGGAAAGCGTTTTACGCCGAAGCAGGACTCCGGGAAATCCGGGTGATCCTCTCCATCTCCACCCGGGGAAGAGCGCTGATCGTCAGCGCATGGCCAGAACGCGGTCGCAATGCGCGTGGTGCAGGTGCCGGATCTGGTCGAGCGCCCGGTGGATAACGGCGCGGTCCTGATCGTAGATGAGCGCCAGCGTGATACCACGCAGGCTGATGATCAGGATGCGGGCCTGCAGGAGGTTTGCTTCGAGCCCATCTCCGGAAAGGCCCGCGTCTTGTGACAGCTCCGCCGTGAACTGATCAACCTCGGTTTCGATCTGGCTGGCCAAGGGCCGCAGGGCAACCGCCAGGGCGCCGTCCCAGCGCGCCGCGAGCAGGCCTTCTGTCACAGCCGTGGAGGCAGGCGTTTTCAGGATGGCCCGGAACAGGTCACACATTGCCCGCATCCGTTCACCGGCATCCGCAATTTCCGCGGCGCGGGCGCGCGCTTCGGCGACCTGGCTTTCCATGGCCGCCCCAATCGTTTCCGCCATCAGGTCGATGCGGGTAGGAAACTGGTTCAGCACGGACCCTCGGCTGAGGTTCGACTGTTCCATCACCGCTTCAACCGGCTTGCCGATATAGCCGAGACTGTTCAGGCATTCGATGGCCGCCTCGATGATGAGGCGCCGGGTTTCCTCGCCACGCTGCGTGCGCCGCCGGAAATCGGGGCCTGCCGGCCTTTCTGGCATTGTTTTCCTGTTCGCCATGCAACACGCTGAACTGTCTTTGCGCCCGGGCTTCAACTACGCCGAGATCGTTCACGGTTCAATATTGACTATTTATATTGGGGCGAAGCGGCTGAACAGCAGAGCCGCCAGAAAATACTGCACTTGTTCGGACCTGAACCATCAAGCCGCCGCCCCGGGCTCCTGATCAGCCGAAAGCCCGCCAGCCGATATCCCGGCGGCAGAAACCCTCCGGCCACTTGATCGCATCCACGCCCGAATAGGCCCGGTCCACGGCCTCGCGCAGGGTCGCGCCGCTGGCCGTCACGTTGAGGACGCGCCCGCCTTTCGCCACCAGGTCGCCGCCTGGCGACATGTCCGTACCCGCATGGAATACGGCGACGCCTTCAATCGTACTCGCCGCCTGCATGCCCTGGATCACAGAGCCTTTCCCGTAGCTCCCCGGATAGCCCCTGGCAGCCATCACCACGCACGCCGTCGGCCGGAAACTCTCCAGCTCCAGCAGCCGTTCGAAATCCCTCTCGCTGCCCTTCAGGCCGCCGGTCGCCGCGACCAGGATCAGCGGCACGATATCGCCCGCGAGTCCCTTCATCAGCACCTGGCATTCAGGATCGCCGAAGCGGGCATTGAACTCGACCACCTTCGGCCCCTCGGCCGTCACCATCACGCCGATATACAGGACGCCCTGATAGGGCATTCCGTCCTTTGCCATGCCCTTCAGCATCGGCGCGGCAATCTCGCGCTTCACCCGCTCCATGATCCCTGCACTGACGACCGGCGCCGGTGCATAGGCGCCCATGCCGCCAGTGTTCGGCCCCGTGTCACCGTCTCCAGCACGCTTGTGGTCCTGCGCCGCCGGAAGGAACACCGCGCCCACGCCGTCGGTGATGACGAACACGCTTGCCTCCTCGCCGTGCAAGAATTCCTCGATCACCAACCTCGCCGAGGCCTCGCCGAACTTGCCGGACAGCATCTCGTCGATCTCGGCTTGAGCTTCTGCCAGCGTCTCCGAGATCACCACGCCCTTGCCCGCCGCAAGCCCGTCCGCCTTCAGCACATAGGGCGCCGTCATCCTGTTCAGGAACGCCTTCGCCGCCGCCGCCTCGGTGAACTCGCCATATGCCGCCGTCGGCACGCCATACTTCACCATCCGCGCCTTGGAGAACGCCTTCGATGCCTCAAGCTGCGCGGCCGCCTGCGAGGGCCCGAACACATCAAACCCGCGCGCGCGCAGGATGTCCGAAAGCCCGAGCGCCAGCGGCGCCTCCGGTCCGATCACGATCAGGTCAGGCTCGATCTGCAGGGCCAGCTCCACGAGCCCCTCCACATCGTCCGCCGCAACATCAAAGCAGGGTCCGATCTCGTGCATGCCGGGATTGCCGGGCGCTGAATGCACCACGTCCACCAGCGGCGATTGGGCCATCTTCCAGGCCAGGGCGTGTTCGCGGCCGCCCGATCCGATCAGGAGTATGTTCATGGGGCGGCTTGATGCGCCGCGACGCGCATGGGATCAAGTCCCATGTCCGAACCAAGCCCCACAAACCAGGCGGAACTTTCCGTCTCCGAGCTCGCCGCCTGCCTGAAGCGGACGATCGAGACGAATTATGACCATGTCGTCGTTCGCGGCGAGCTGGGCCGCGTCACCCTCGCCAAGTCCGGCCACATGTATGCCGACCTGAAAGACGACAAGGCCGTGCTCAACACGATCATGTGGCGCGGCCAGGTCGAGCGCCTCACCTTCCGCCCGGAAGAGGGCCTCGAAGTCATCGCCACGGGCCGCCTCTCCACCTATGAAGGCCGTTCCGCCTACCAGCTGATCGCCAGCACCATGCGCCCTGCCGGCGCCGGCGCGCTGATGCAGCTGCTGGAGGAGCGCAAGAAGAAGCTCGCCGCCGAAGGCCTGTTCGATCCGAAGCACAAGAAGCCGATCCCCTACATGCCGCGCGTGATCGGTGTTGTCACCTCGCCCACGGGCGCTGTGATCCGCGACATCCTCCACCGCATCCGCGAGCGCTTCCCCGTGCGCGTCATCGTCTGGCCTGCCCTCGTGCAGGGCGAGCAGGCCGCCGCGCAGGTCACCGCCGGCATCCTCGGTTTCAATGCGATGACCGGCCCAGACCGCCCCGATGTGCTGATCGTCGCGCGCGGCGGCGGCTCAATCGAAGACCTCTGGCCGTTCAACGAGGAAATCGTCGTGCGCGCCGCCTTTGAAAGCGAGATCCCGCTGATCTCCGCCGTCGGCCACGAGACCGACACGACGTTGATCGACTACGTCTCTGACCGCCGTGCACCGACGCCGACCGGCGCGGCCGAGATCGCCGTTCCGGTAAGGACGGAGTTGCTGCTCGCGACCGGCGAGAATGGCGAGCGCCTGAAACGCGCCCTTGCCCGCACCCTCTCGCGCAGCCGCGACAAGCTCACCGCCGCGCGCCTGCCCCGCCCGGAAATGCTGCTCCAGCCCGCCCGCCAGCGCCTTGACTTTGCCAGCGCCAATCTGCCGAAAGCCGCCCTCGCACTAACGCAGAAAGCGCGCCTCAAGCTCTCCCGCCTTCAGCTGTCGCCCGCGCTGCTCAAGTCCGAAATCCGGCAGGGCCGCGTCCGCCTGCGCGACATTGCCGTGCGCGCCAGGCCGGCGCTTATGCGTCTCATCGAGAAACGCACTGCAGCCCTCAACGGCGAGGCCAAGATGCTGGAGACCCTCTCCTACCAGGCGACGCTTAAGCGTGGCTACACTATCGTGCGCGATAAGGACGGAAAGCTCATCCGCTCCGCCTCGATTGCATCGGGTAGGGATGAGTTCAAGGTCAGCTTCGCGGACGGCGATGTCTCCGCTGCGCCGGTCGATGGCGCGGCCCCGAAGCCAAAAGCGCCTGACCGTAAGCCGAAGCAGCAGGGTAGCCTGTTCTAGGCATGCACCCCGCGCCACTCTTCCGCGAGGCCGATCCGGCTACCCTCATCGCCCGCATCCGCGCCCATCCGCTTGGCCTGGTCTGCGTCAGCGGCGAGACTACGCCGCTCGCCGCGCATACGCCGGTACTCGCCGCGATGGACGCCGGCGCGCCTCTCCTACGTTTTCATCTGTCTGCGCACAATCCCGTCACTCACCGCCTCGAAGCAGGCGCCGCCGCGCTGATCGTCTTCACCGGTCCGGACGCTTATATCTCACCCGACTGGTACGGACCGGTGCCCAATCAGGTCCCGACGTGGAACTACCTATCCGCAGAGGCCGAAGGCGTGGCCCAGCCTACCGGGCCTGAAGGCGCGACCGCCTTTCTCGATGACCTATCGGCCTGGTTCGAAGCGCACCTCCTGCCCAAACCGCCCTGGACCCGCACCAAGATGGACCCCGCCTCCTTCGACCTCATGCTGCGCGGCATCCGCGCCTTTGAGCTTCGCCCGGTACGCTTCGAAGGCATCACCAAACTCAGCCAGAACAAGACCACCGCCGCCCGCGACGGCGTCATTGAGGCCCTCTCCGCGACAGCGGACGGGCTCGCCATCGCCGGAGAAATGCGTACACTGCGGCCATGACCTCGCCCCCGCCCGCCGCCTTCCTCGCCGCCGCCAAGGACCTGCTCGGCCCGAAAGGCTGGACGGACGATCCGGAGAAGCTGTTCGCCGCCTCGACGCCCTGGCGCGGCACATACCAGGGCGAAACGCCTTTCATCGCCCGCCCCGCCTCCACTGCCGAGGCCGCCGCCCTCGTCAGTCTCTGCGCCGCCCACCGCGTCGCGATCACTCCGCAGGGCGGCAATACCGGCCTCGTCGATGGCGGCACGCCGCACGGCGAAGTCTGCGTCTCCATGACCCGCATGCAGGCCGTGCGCGAGGTCGACCCGTTCAACAATTCGATGACCCTCGAGGCCGGCGCCACGCTCGTCGCCGCGCAGGAAACGGCCGAAAAGGCAAACCGTCTCTTCCCGCTATCGCTCGGCTCGCAGGGCACCGCCACCCTCGGCGGCCTGATCTCCACCAATGCCGGCGGCGTCGCGGTGCTGCGCTATGGCATGATGCGCGATCTGATCCTCGGTCTCGAAGTAGTCCTCCCCTCCGGCGAGATCTGGGACGGTCTCTCGGGCCTGCGCAAGAACAACACGGGCTATGACCTGAAACACCTCTTCGCCGGCGCCGAAGGCACGCTCGGCCTTATCACCGCCGCCACCTTCAAGCTATTCCCGAAAGTCCAGCGCGCGACCGCCTGGGTCATCGTCTTGAGCGCCGAGGATGTCGTGAAACTCCTCGCCCTTGTGCGCGATCATGCGGGCGACTCTGTAACAAGCTTCGAGATAATCCCGGCCAACGCCGTAGCCATGGTCGTCGCCGATGTTCCGGGTACGCGCGATCCCTTACACGCCAACGCAGAATGGCGCGTCCTCATCGAAATCTCCCAGCCGCGCGCGCAGCAGGCCGAAGCCCTGCTGACCGCCGCCCTCGAAGCCGGCGCCGAAGCGGGCCTCGTGCAGGACGCCGCCATCGCGGCCAGCGAGGCGCAGGCGAAGACTTTCTGGCACATCCGCGAGACCATCCCGCTCTCCAAGCGCGCTTATGGCACAGCCCTTAACCAGGACATCTCCGTCCCGATCAGCCGCATCCCGGCCTTCATCGAAGCCTGCAATGCGGCCGTCCGGGACATTGTTCCGCAGGCGGACTTTGTCATCTTCGGCCATGTCGGAGACGGCAACCTGCACTATTCGGTGGTCGAGCCCGCCGGCGCCGCCGCGCCGGTCCTGAGGGACCACGAAACCGCCGTGACCCGCACGGTCTTCGATACGGTCACCGCCTTCGGCGGCTCGATTTCTGCCGAACACGGTGTCGGCCGGCTGAAGCGCGACGAGCTCGCCCGCCTCCGCCCGCCCGCCGCCACCGAGACCATGCGCGCCATCAAGATGGCCCTTGATCCGCTCGGCATCATGAACCCCGGCCGGGTCGTGAGTGTCTGAGCACCCTGTTTTCAAGGGATATTCGAAAGCGTTAACGCGAAGCTAACGAAAGTTTACGAAGTCTTGCCCGTCGCAGAATGCGAAGGAACAAGCGAATGGTCTGGTACACCGATCTGCGCAACGAGCGCCTGTTCACGCCGGCCGAGCGCGACTGGACCTCGCGCCGCCTGCTCGACCTGCGCGCCCATCTCGCCTCGCCGCCGCCAAAGGGCGTGCCGCGCCGCACGAAAGACGCCAGCCTCATCATCGGCACCTGGAACATCCGGGATTTCGACAACAACAAGTTCCGCCACGGCCCGCGCCGCCGCGAAAGCCTGCACTATATTGCCGAAATACTCTCGGCCTTCGACATCTGCGCCCTGCAGGAAGTCAATGAAGACCTGATGCCTCTCAAGGACGTCATCCGCCTGATGGGGCCGGGATGGGACTTCATCGCTACCGACGTGACCACCGGCGCTTCCGGAAACCGCGAGCGGATGGTTTTCGTGTTTGACAGCCGGAAAGTCCGTTTCCGGAACATTACGGGCGAGATCGTGCTGCCCAAGCACGCCTTGCTGCCGGGAGAACAGCAGTTCGCCCGCACGCCCTTCCTGGTCTCCTTCCAGTGCGGCTGGTTCAAGTTCTCGCTCTGCGCGGTTCACATTTACTTCGGTGAAGAGTCAAAAGGCTCCGAAGGCTACCAGCGCCGCGTTCAGGAGATCGAGTATCTCGCGCGGGAGATGGCCGGGCGCGCCGAGCGGGAGAATGAAAACTATATCCTTCTGGGTGATTTCAACATCAAGAACCCGATCGATGAAACCATGCAGGCGTTGAAGCAGGCAGGCTTCCAGTTGCCGCCTGAGCAGTTTCCGTCAAACCTCCTGCGGACAAACTATTATGACCAGATCGCCTTTCGCACACGCAAGGATGAACTGACTTTCCTGTCCGCTGGCGCATTTGACTGGTCAGCCACGCTTTTCAAGCCTGAACATTATGACCATTACGCCCCATCCCTGCCCTTGCGTCACCGCGATCTTGACGCCGCAGGCGCACCGAAAGACAGGGCAAAGGACAAGGACTATTACGCAAAGCGCTGGCTTACCTGGCAGATGTCGGACCATCTGCCGCTCTGGGTCGAACTCGCCGTCGACTTTTCCGACGCGCGCCTGCTCGGAAATCTGGATCCGGCATTCGAGGCCCGGGGTGCGCCGGCCCAGATCGAGACGCTCGAGGGCGAGCTCATCGCAGCGGATGATCCACTCTCCTTGCCCGAACCGGTCCGCACCCGGAGCAAAGGCCGGAAGCCGCCAAGAATTGCGCCGCCGGAAAAGAAAGGCACGCTGGCTCCCGCGCCGAGGATGACCGCTGGCGAAGCCTGGCGTATCTTCACATGGGTCGCAGGCGGCGGCATGGACCGGATGCGCAAGACACGCCAAACCGGGAAACCAGGCGAAAAGCCGAAGAGGGCAAAGAAAGCAAAGCCATGATCCGATCTTGCTGTGCCTGCTTCTGCACTGCCTGGAAAATCTGACCCGAAACGGCTTTGCAAGCGCATCAATGGCATTTGCCTTCGCGCGGCGGCGAGACTTGCGAACCTTGCTTAAAGTAGTCCCGATCCCAGAATTCCAGCCACACTTTGCCAAAGCGGCGCGGTCGCTTTCATGACTACCGGGTGGCGCCCTGTGCGGGCCGCGCCGCCAGGCTTCGTTCCGGTGACAGCAAAGGCGAATTCCGCATCAAGTTCAGGCACGTGAAAGGCGCCGGAATAAAGTCCGTAAGCTTCGCCGTGGTGACCCAATAGTCGCAGCCCGGGGACCGGCGAGTCGGCCCCCGGATGAACCTGCGCCCCGGCCGTGAACATCGAGAAATACCCCGCGTCAGTGTCGTCAGCGGCCGCTGCCGGATCATGTGTCCAGACGAGATCGGTCATCCCAGGCTCGGACGCTGCAAGGCGCGCAAGCGTCAGCATGTCGTGCAGGCTCGCGCGCAGTCCGCCCTGGGGGCTGAACAAGGTTCCATTCGTACCCGGAACATAAGAGGCAAGGTCGAACCCAGAACCGCTCAGGATGGCAGGCTTCTCGCCGGCGAGCACTGCCGGACCGTCAGCCTGCGGCTGCCAGACACCATCCTCGAAGGCATATAGCGTTGCCCCCGCTTGCCGCGCGGCGCGAGGCACGCCGGACCAGTTGTACCCCGAGCCCAGGTTCGTCCCGCGGAAAACGGACTGGGCGACGAGCAGATCAAGGCGGACATTCGCCGCGCGTTCAAGAACATGCGCAGCGAGACCGTAGCCGAAATTCGCATACTTGAACGCACTGCCCGGCGGCCCCGCCCCTGCAGGCCGCCACATTGCCGGCGTGAAAAGGCCCTCTGTGCGGCCCGGCGCTGCCATCCAGTAGACGTCCGGATCCTGCAGGCCCGCAGTGTGGCTGAGAAGCTGGCGAAGCGTCACCGGCACGTCCGGAAATTGCGGATGGCGCAGCGGCGGATCAAACGATACAGAAACATCCGCGTCCAAATCCAGCAATCCGGTTGCGCCGAGACGATGGGCGGCGAGCGCGACCGCCATCTTGGAAACCGATGCGATCCGCATCATCGTGGTCGGATTGAACAGGACCGGCGCGGCTTCACCCCCAGCCCCCTGCGCGAGGCCGGCAGCGAAGGAAAAGACAATCCGCCCCTGGCGCCGCACCATCAGACCTGCAGCCGGGACGTCACCACCCTCCACAAGTGATCTGATGCGGTCGCGCGCCGCCGGCTGATGGCTGGAGGCCGGAAAGCCCGCGCACCCTGCAGCCGGAAGACTGCAGACGCCTGCGAGGATGCCACGTCGTGTCAGCCCCGCTTTCATCACCGGCGCCCGAACAGCTTTTCTATATCGGCGAGTTTCAGTTCGACATAGGTCGGACGCCCGTGATTGCATTGTCCTGAATGCGGCGTCGCCTCCATCTGGCGAAGCAACGCGTTCATTTCCTCACCATTGAGACGGCGGCCGGCGCGCACCGACGAGTGGCACGCCATGTTGCCCATCACCTCTTCGAACCGCTCCTTCAGCGCCAGGCCGGAGCCGTATTCGGCAAAGTCATCCGCAAGATCGCGCAGCAGGCCGGCCGTATCCATTTCACCGAACAGCGCGGGCGTCGCCCGGACGCAAACCGCACCCATTCCGAAGGCTTCAACCTCAAGGCCGAGGGCGCCGAGATCGTCCGCGCGCTCGAGGATGCGGGCCGCCTCGTCTTCCGTCAGTTCGATGATATCCGGGATAAGCAAGGCCTGCCGCCTGACGCCGCCCTCTTCCATCTGCCGTTTCATGGCTTCGTAGACGAGGCGCTCATGCGCCGCATGCTGGTCGACGATGACGATACCGTCCGCCGTCTGAGCAATAATATAGGTTTTGTGCAGCTGGGCGCGCGCGGCGCCCAGAGGAAATTCTCCATCTGGCCGCGCCTGTGCTTCCGCATCGACCCGGGCCGAGGGCGCGGTATCCGGCACATAGGGTTCGCGCTGCGCTTCAAACATGCCGCGCGGCAGGCTCACGGGCCTTTGACCAGCCGAATAGGGAGCCTGCCAGAGCAGACCCGCTTGCGTTGCTTCAGGCTGCGCCTTGCCGAGCGCAAATCCGGACACCGTCGTTGAAGCCCGGTGACCTGCGCCCGCAAGGCTGTGGCGCAACGCGCCGATCATCAGGCCGCGGATGCTCCCAGCATCCCGAAACCGCACCTCGGTCTTCGCCGGATGAACGTTTACGTCCACCTCCTCCGCCTCAAGCTCGACGAACAGCGCCAGCATCGGATGCCGGTCCCGCGCCAGGAAGTCCTGATAGGCCGCGCGTACGACCCCGGTCAGCATCCGGTCTTTTACGGGCCGTCCGTTCACGAACAGGAACTGCATCTGCGCATTGCCGCGATTCAGTGTCGGCAGGCCCGCGAAGCCGGAAAGCCGCGCGCCATCGCGCTCCGCTTCGATCGCAATCGCGTTGTCGCTGAATTCCCGGCCCATGATTGCGCCCAGGCGCGCAAGCCGGCCAGCCTCGTCTCCCCCTTCAGCGCCATACCGAAGGACATTGCGTCCATTGCTTTCGAGTGTGAAGCCGACATCCGGAACCGCCATGGCAAGGCGCTTGACCACATCGGTCACCGCCATCGCTTCAGCCCGTTCGCCGCGCATGAATTTCAGCCGGGCGGGTGTTGCGTGGAACAGATCGGTCACATCAAGGCGCGTCCCGGCATTGCTCCGGCCGGTGAAGGCCGCCGGCTTCGGCCCCTCGATCCGTCCGGCCTCGGAGTATATCTCGGCCGCCGTCTCGCCCACCGCACGGCTGACGATCCGCATCCGGCTGACCGAGGCGATCGAGGGCAACGCCTCACCGCGAAAGCCCATCGTGTGAATGTTCAGAAGGTCGACGCGGCCCTCCGCGTCGGGCACGAGTTTCGACGTCGCATGCCGCTCCAGTGCGACGGCAAGGTCATCCGCCGTGAGGCCGCAACCGTCGTCCTCGATGGTGATCCGCTTCAGACCGCCCTCTTCAATCGCTATGGCGATATTGCGCGCGCCGGCGTCGAGGGCATTTTCCACGAGCTCCTTGACCGCTGCCGCAGGCCGCTCAACCACCTCGCCGGCGGCGATGCGGCTGACGACCTCAGGCGGCAGCCGGAGGATCACAGGACGGGGGCGCGCAGAATCAGGCATATCCTGGCCATGATAGCGGCCAAGCGGGCGGGTGTCGCGCGCGGATGTGTGCGCATCAGACGCGAAGAGAGCCAGTTGAGTTTTCGCGTGTTCCCGGCGAAAACAAGATTTCGAAAAACCCGATCAAGGCCCTGCAGTCATGCGCGTATCTGTTTTCGCTGTCCTCGCTCTTTGCGTGCTGGCCGCTTGCGGCGGCGAGGCCGAAGCGCCTGCTCCGGCCGGGATTGCCGCGCCGGCCGCGCCAGCGCAGGCGCTTGCCGTTCCGGCGCCTGCCGAACCGAGCTTCGAGTTTGCAGCGCTTCCTGCCCCTTACAACGAGGCCAGCTATTCGGCCGGAAACCGGACCTGGAAGCTCTGCCAGTCCTGTCACCTGACCGCCGAGGGCAGCGGCAATCTCGTCGGGCCGAACCTGCATGGTCTGTTCGGGCGCCAGGTTGCGACAGCGCCAGGCTTTGATTATTCGCCGGCCTTGATGGCCGAGACATTCATCTGGACACCGGAACAGCTCGATAACTGGCTGGCCAACCCGCGTACCTTCGTGCCCGGCAACAGGATGAGCTTTTCCGGCGTGCGCAAACCGGAAGACCGCGTTGCAGTGATCGCCTACCTGATGGTTCAGACAGGATATACGTCGACGCAAGCCTCTGGAACGCCGGCCGAGTAGACCCGTTGGCGGCGAGCGAGGACCGCGATGAGGACAGAGTGCTCGTCAAACTGGCCGCCGAGTTCCCTGCGTTAGCCAAGCGAGACATCGATCTTGGCGAAATCTACGCCGACCTGGTTTTCGATCTTGATCGAACTGGCGCTCTGGTTGCCCTGTTCGATCCATGTCTGCCGGGTTAGGAAGGCGCGTTCGGCGACATCCGGGCCGTAACCGAATTCGGCACGCAGGCGTTCCCAGCCACCTTCCTGCCGGATGGAGGCGCAGGGCGAAACTCGTTGACCGGCCGGACCCCCGGTTCAGAGCTGAATGTAGTCCGACACAATCTTCGGGCCAGGCGCGCCGGGATCGGCGGCACCGATGCGGACGTGAAAACCCTCGGTACCCAGAAGGGCGTTGACTTCGAGGACATCGTCGACGGCGGCGAAGTTGTCCTTATGGCGGCCGGTCCAGTCCGGCGAGAGCGCGCGGGCGCGGGCCCAGATCCTTGATTTGTCTACACCGACCATGAAGAGATAGTGGTGTTGTTCGCCGAACAGTTCGGGTGTGTAGCCGCCGACATTGATGAACCAGAGCGACGCCTCTGGCCTGGCCGGCGCAGGGCCGGGCGCAATCTCGATACGGCGGCCCTCGACATGCGTCAGCTCCGCATAGCCATCGATGTGAAGCGAGGACGGTGTGCCCCACCAGGCGGCGCGCAATTGCGGCACGGTATCCCGGATTGTCTGGCCGGTGACGAAGCGCAGGTCATGCAGTTCGAGGTTGGCGCGCGGGTGATTGCCGCCGACGAAGACTGCGAAAAGTTTCATTCTGCGGCTCCCTGCCCGCGCCAGTCTGACCGGGAGGGCTGAACGGCGCAAGGTTCAAGCCGCTAGCTTTGTTTTTCAAAGTTGTTTGTTGACAGCTGGACATACTTTGATTTACAAAGTGCTTGTCAGCAAGACAAAGGAGACCCCAGATGACACTGATGAAGACCCTGATTGCCTCTGCCGGCGCCCTCGCAGCAGCCGGCGCCGCAGCTGCCGCGCCGCTGACCATCAACGTGGAGGGCATAGAGGCGCGCGGTGGCTCGCTGTATGTCGGCGTGCAGACCGAAGCGCAGTTCCTGCAGAATGGCGGCATCGCCGGAGAGATCGTCCCTGCGCCGGAGTCCGGCAGCCAGAGCTTCACGTATGACTTGCCGGAAGGCGCCTATGCGATCTCGATCTGGCATGACTTCAACGCCAATGGCCAGTTCGACCTGACCGAAGCCGGCCCTCCGGCAGATGGCTGGGCGATGATCAATGGCGAGACCATGCGCGGCGCGCCGACCTTTGCGCAGGCGAGCCTCGCCCTGCCCGCTGGCGGGACGGCCACGACGCTAAAAGTGATCTACCCCGAATAATCCGGCAGACCTGCGCCGGCGGAGCGAAGGAGGCCCCGGCCCGCGAGCGGGCCGGGGCTTTCATCAGCCTAGAGACGATAACGGATCTGGTCGGACCAGAAGCGCTCAAGGCGCGAGATCGTCTTGTTGAGCTGCGAGAGATCGTCGGCACGGACGCTGGCAGTCGGCTCAAGGGCAATTGCCTGCTTCTCGAACAGTTTTGCCACGCGGGTCCGGACCTTCTTGCCGCGGTCGGTCAGACGGAGCGTCACGGTGCGCTTGTCGCCTTCCGAACGCGTCTGGATCAGGTAGCCGCCTTCCTGCAGTTTCTTGACGTTGTAGGAGAGGCTGGTGCCGGCAAAGGCGCCGCGGGCGCGCAGGACGGAGGCCGGGGCCTCGCCTTCGCCGATCTCGTACAGGAGCAGAGCCTGGACGCCGGTCAGCGAACGCTCGCCGCCACGTTCGAGGTCGTCCTTGACGACATCATGCAGACGGCGATGCGCCTGCTCAAGCAGCGACAGAGACTTCAGGAAAGACTCGCCGACAGAAGTATTCGCAGTATCCTGCGTATCTATCATCATCATTGTAACCACCACTCAACTTTTGTTGTAGTTTGAGTAGAGTTACATCATGGGCACTAATATTTTGATAAGCACGCTCGATCTGCTTAAGTTGAGCGTTAATAACGGCGCGTTTTCGTTAACCGTTACTGAGGCGTAACGTATTGGCGTCTCATGCGAACACATCGACGGTCTGCGCTGCGCCATACTTGGGGGAAGCCCCATGTTTGTTGGGCGCAGCACGGGAATCGAAGAACATCAGAATGAATATGATCAGGCTTCCAATATATGGGACGATCGTGATCAAGTAGAGCCAGCCGGACATGTCCTGGTCGTGCAGGCGGCGAACCGTCAGGGCAATGCCCGGGATTACATTGTATATATAGAACAGAGCGGTGAGCATCGGGAAAAAGTTCGGGCTTCCATAAGCATCGAGACCGAAAAAGGCCGATGAAATCATCGTATCGATCAAGAACAGCACAACAAGTGAAATCACGAATAAAAGGAGATATCCCCAGTATTCAGCACGGCGGGCTCGTCCACTAAACTTGAAGTAATTCCGGGATAGCACACCTGTATAATACCTGATCATACTGTCCCGCTTTCCAGCAACAGCCGGAGCATAGGCTGCATCTATACCAGTATTCGAGATCGCAGGACGAGCGCCCGTCAAAGGATAGATGTCGCGCGCGTCTTGCCCAAGGGCGATGAAATCCACGGGACTTCCTTCGGCTAGGGCGGCGCCCTTATGCACGCGCGCGGTGGTGAAATCATAGCGCCTGCCATCCTCGCCGAGGATCAGGCCCGTGCCGCTCGCGCCGTCTGGCTTCAGGACTTCACCGCGCATTCACCGTCTTCCCCGCTCCGCATCCGACCGAGTATCGGCCCCCTGCCCTGTGCCTGTCCAGAGCCGGGCGTCAGGCACCGAAGGCCAGCTCGTCGGCGCCAAGGGGCGCAAAATAGCGGGCGACATCGGCTTCGGTGACGTCTTCCAGCCGGGCGGGCGTCCAGGCCGGAGCGTTGTCCTTGTCGACGATGACGGCGCGCACGCCCTCCAGGAAGTCGGCGCTCTGCACCTTGCGCCAGCCGATGCGGAATTCCACGCGCATGTTGTCTGCAAAGGTTGCCGCAGCCCGGCCTTCGCGCAGCTGGCGCAGGGCGACCTTGACGGTTTCGGGGCTTTTGGTGCGCAGGCTAGCAGCTTCGGTTCGCGCCCAGTCGCCGGCGTCGGCATCGAGGGCGGCGAGGATGTCCTCGGCGGCGTCAAAGGCAAAACAGCGGTCGATCACCCCACGGTGGGCTTCGAAGCCGGCGGCGGGGACAGCGTGGGAGAAGCGGGCAAGGATCTCGTTCAGGAGTTCGGCCGCGCCGGCGGAGAAGTCGGCGGCCTCCACCTGCCTGGCGAGCGCGAGGATCAGTTCGGAGGGCATGAAGTGCGTGGCGACGCGGGCGGCGGCAACGTCTGAACCCTTCAGGCGCGCGCCCGTGAGAGCCAGCCAGGTGCCGAGTTCGCCGCGCAGGCGCGGCAGGAACCAGCCGCCGCCGACATCCGGGAAGAGGCCGATGCCGGTTTCCGGCATGGCGAAGACGGTGCGCTCGGTCGCAACCCGGTGCGATCCGTGGACGGACAGGCCGACGCCGCCGCCCATGGTGACGCCGTCGATGAGGGCAAGGATGGGCTTCGGGAAGGCTTCAAGGGCGGCGTTCATGCGGTATTCGGTGCGCAGGAAGTCCCGCGCCTCGGCAGCGTCGCCTGCCCCGCTTTCCGCCAGCATGCGGATGTCGCCGCCGGCGCAGAAGCCGCGCGTGCCGTCCTGGTGGTCGATCCAGACGAGCTGGATGGCGGGGTCTGCCGCCCAGCGCTTCACCGCTCCCAGGATGGCGGCGCACATCGGCGTGTTGAGGGCGTGCAGGGCCGAAGGCCGGGTGAGCGTGATGCGGCCGAGGCCGCCCTGCTGGCGGATCGAGACGTCTGCGCTCATGGCATTCCAGGTCCTTCGAAGTGTAACTGAACGGTAAATGCCCGGTTCCCAAATTGTGACAAGCGGTTTCGCCAAGCCTTTACACCTTCGTGCGATAACCACGCTGAAGCCTGCCCCGCACCAGCTCCGGAACCGCCATGTCCAGCCAGCCTTTTCATACCCAGCGTCTTGAGGTGGGCAAGTTCAACCGGCGCGGCCAGCGCGTGCGCGTTGACGCCCGGGGGCTGGTCAAGCTCGGCTGGTTCCGCAAGCAGGAAGTGGAAGTTCGCGATGTTTCGCCCGGTGGCGCGCGGCTCGCGGTCCCCGAGGGCGTGCTGCTGCCGGACGAGTTCGAGCTGCGCATTCCGCAGTTCAAGTATCCGCGCACCTGCCTTAAGCGCTGGGAAAGCGGCCTAGAGATCGGCGTCGAGTTCAAGTTCGAGTAGCGCTTATGCGCTGGCGGACTTACCCGCCAGCATGCGCGCGAGGGTAGCGTCCTTGTCGACGACAAGGTGCTTGATTGCGGCGGCAACATGTAGCGTGATGAGAACAACCAGCGTCCAGGCGAACTAGCCGTGAAGCGCGCGGGCGAGCTTGCCGGCGCCTTCGATCTCCGCGACGGGCGCGATCAGGAACAGGCCGAAGATGTCGATGGGCCGCCCGCCCAGCAGGGACATCAGCACACCGGACAAAGGCATGAGGATCAGGGCCGCGAGCAAGCCCCAGTGCACGAGCCGCGAGGCCGTGACCTGCCAGGCGGCCACGCCGGGCACCGGCGCGGGGAAACCCTGGCGCATGCGCCAGATGACCCGCCAGGCAACCATGAACAACAGGATCGTGCCCGACGCCTTGTGCAGGTTGCGCAGGGCACTTGCCTCTTCGCGAGGCAGCACATCGCTGGAGAGAATGAACCCGACAATCAGCATGCCGAAGAAAGCGAGCGAGACGATCCAGTGATTGGCGCGCGAAATGCCGCCATAGGTTCCAGTTTGCGAGTCGGTCATGGCGGCGGAGTCTTTGGCTGGCGGATTCGTGTTACCTCAACGTAACGGACGCGTTCCGGTTAGGCCAGCGCTTATTCGATGGCGGCGATGTCGACCAAGAGGCGCGTCCAGGCCGCGTCGGTTTCGGGCGTCCAGTCCGGCCCGATGAGATCCCGGAACGTGTCGCGGATGGCGGTGAACATCAGATCGAAATCCGCTTCTGATACGCCATACCCGCCATGGCTGAAGCGGGAGGAGGAGATGATCACGCGCTGCGTCGGGCTGTTCTCGAGCTGCCCGAGGATGGCATTGAAACAGGTGGCCAGCATCGAGCCGCGCACCCCGCCGTCGGAATCCATGACGAAGAGATCCTCGAACTCGGGGCGCAATTCGAACAGGCGGCGATAAACCAGCGGCGCGGCATCGGCGCACTTTTCGCTGGCACGCTCCAGCGTCTGAAAGATGAGGTCAGCGGACATGCGGCCTGTTCTCGCAGACCGGCGCGCGGCGGTCAAAGCTGACGCGGGGGAGCCGATTGCGCGTCTGCGGCGGCGGGCGCAGGATGGGCTAAAATCAGGGAGCAGCACATGAAATCACTCGAAGGAAAAACCGCATTCGTGACCGGCGCGGCCTCTGGCATCGGGCTTGGCATCGCGACGGCGCTGGCGCAGGCGGGCGTCAAGGTGATGCTGTGCGACATCGAGAAGGACGCGCTGGACAAGGCGGTTGCAGTCCTTCGCGAAACGAACGCGGATATCGAAGGCGTGCTGGCGGACGTGTCGCTGAAGGACAACCTGCAGCGCGCGGCCGAGGAGACCATCGCGCGGTTCGGCAAGGTGCACATACTCGTCAACAATGCGGGCGTGGGCGGCGGGGGCGATTATGGCACCTGGAATGATGCGGGCTGGAACTGGGTGCTGGGCGTCAACCTGCTCTCGGTCGTCTGGGGCATCGAGATTTTCGGGCCGCTGATCGAGAAGCATGGCGAGGGCGGGCAGATCGTCTCGACGGCGTCCATCGCCGGCATGGTGGCGCTGACCAACCCGTCCTATGACGTGACGAAGTTTGGCGTGGTGGCCTTGTCGGAAGACCTGCGGCCGAAACTGGCGGCGCGCGGCATCGGCGTCTCTGTGCTTTGCCCCGGCGTGATCCGTACCAACATCGTGAGCTCGGGGCGTAACATTCCGGACCGGTTTGCCGGGCAGATACAGACCGTGCCGACAGAAGGTCCGGGTACGGAGATCCTGAAAGCCGTAACCGAAGCGATCTCTAAGGGCATCGATCCGCTCTATGTCGGCGAACTGGTGCGCGAGGCCATCGAAGGCGACTGGCCGCACATCTTCACCGACCTGCAGTTCGAGCCGCATATCGAGGCGCGCTTTGCGACGATCAAGGAAGGGTTTGACAGGATACGTGGGCGAGCGCCGCGGCATTGAGCGAACGGCCGCTCGGCTTTTGCACAAATGAGCATACATTGGAGCCGGAGGCGGTGCGGGGCACAAATACTGCACAGCCAGCCGAAATATGCGCATAATGGGCGGAATTCACGCGTGAACGCCCGTGTCGTTGGAGAAGTGAATATGATCCGGCAGCCGACTGTCAGCCACGGCCTGTCGCGCGCGGACGCCGCGGTAACCATCATTGTCTCGCCGCGTGAACGGTTCGAAGTGGCCATTGGGTCGCTTGAGGCCTGCCTCAAGACAGCCGACGTTCCCTTCAAGCTGGTGTATGTGGACGGCGGGTCGCCCAAACCCATCGCGGCGGAACTCAAGCGGATCGTGGCGGAGGCGGGCCACACCTACCTGCGCTTCGACGGTTACATAACACCCAACCACGCACGCAACTCTGCCCTTCCCTTGGTGGATACGGATTACATTGCGTTTATCGACAATGACGTGGCGTTCGAGCCGGGCTGGCTGAGTGCGCTGGTGCGCTGCGCAGAGGAAACCGGCGCCGGCCTCGTGACGCCGACCATCCTTGTCGGCCCCGCCTCCAAGGCCCCCAACCTCAATATCCACCATGCCGGCGGTATCCTCGACCTGACGCCAACGGATGCCGGCATTGCCATGTATCGAAGACACGGATTCGAGCACGAACCCTATCTTGGAAGCAAGGACCAGCTGGTGCGCTGCGAGACCGCGAGCACCGAGTTCCATGTCGTGCTGGCGCGCACGGCCATGATCCGTGAGATCGGCGAGTTCGATACGAACCTTGTGGGGTTCACGGACGAAATCGACATGGCTTTCAATGCGAAGGAACACGGCTGGAAAATCTACTTTGAACCGTCATCCGTGGTCGTTTACGATGTGGCCAAGCCGATGAGCTGGCGCGAAACCCCGTTCTTCTGCGTGCGCTGGAGCCGGATCCGGTGCTTGCGGGCCGAAAAGTATTTTTACCGGAAATGGAACCTGGCGCCCGACTTCGCGCGGCAGCGGGGATTCCTTCGCGACCACCGCCGGCACGCCTTCCCGCTGCGCCGTTTGCAGAGCATCATCGGCTGGCGGTTGACCGTGACCTTCACGTCGCTGCTGTGCGAAGCCATCGCGCTGATCAACGAACCGAAATTCGTCCAACCGCCGAAACCGCGGCCAGTCGGCAACTAGTCACCGGACAGACACTCAGCGCAGGCGGGACCCGATCCAATCCCAGGTCTGCATGAGGCGATGCGCGCCGCGAAAGGGCTTCTGTGCGGCGCGGGGGATGAAAACATCCTCTTCTGCAAAGGCGTGGCGCAGGTCCTCTCCTCGACGGTAGCGCCCTAGATTTTCAGCAAGTAATGCGAGCGTGCGGGCCGTGCGGTCAGGCATCTGGGGCGTCACGTGGGGGGTCAGCAGGACATTCGGCGCCGACCAGAGCCGGTGCCAGGGCGGCAAGGGCTCATGCGGATCCGTAACGTCCAGGCCTGCACCGCCCAACTGGCCGGTTCCGAGTGCCGAGATCATCGACGTCTCGTCGACCAGCTGGGCCCGCGCCATGTTTACGAGATAGCCGCCTGGGCGCATCAGGCCGATCTCTTCGGCGCCGACCATCCTGAACGAGTCGTCATTCAGCGAAGCGCACAGCACGACAAAATCTGCACCGCTGATCGCCTGCTTCAGCGTATCGCCCCCGTCGCGCGAGAAGACGCGCACGTCCGGCAGCGGACCGGGCTCGGCCTTGCGCCGGTAGGTGACGACCTCCATGCCGAAAGCGAGGCAGAGCCGTGCGAGGCTGGTGCCGGTTGCGCCGTATCCGACTATGCAGACGCGGCGGCCGTGGAGGCCGCGCATCGCCTCCTGGTCCCTGAGGCCCCAGATTCGCCGGCGCTGGGCGCGCAGGAGATCGCGCGACCGGTAACAGAGGGACAGCATGAAGAAGACCGCATGCTCGGCGAGGACCGGGGCAGAGCGGCCCTTGGACGACGTGACGATCAGGCCGTGGCGCGCGAGGCGTTCTGGTGCGAAACCATCGATGCCGGACTGGTCGCAGTGTGCCCATTTGAGGCGCGGCGCGTCGAGGTAGCGTGCATCCAGCACGCCGTCGACGATTGCGACGTCACAGGTTTGCAGAAGGCGGGTTACGCCGGCCTCGTCGCGCCGATCGACGAAGGTCACCTCGGCCGGGGCGAAGAGCGCCGCGATCTGGTCGCGGTAGGGCCGCGGCCATTTGAGCCGCGCCATCACCATCGAGACTTCGCGCTGTGGGGGCATGTGTCATTCCCTTCCCTTGCCGCCCTGCCGGTGAGGGCGGGCGGGCTCTGTCAGCCCTTCAGCATATCCCGGCTGATGATCACCCGCATGATCTCGTTGGTGCCTTCGAGGATCTGGTGCACCCTCAGGTCACGGACGATGCGTTCGACGTGGTAGTCGGCGAGATAGCCGTAGCCGCCGTGGATCTGGAGGGCGTCGTTGGCGACCTTGAAGGCCGTGTCGGTGACGAAGCGTTTTGCCATGGCGCACCAGCAGGTGGCGTCGGGCGTCTTGCCGTCGAGGCGGCCAGCGGCCTCATACAGCATGACGCGGGCGGCCTGGAGTTCGGTTTCCATGTCGGCGAGCTTGAACTGAACGCTCTGGAAATCGGCAATGGCCTTGCCGAACTGCTTCCGCTCTTTGGCATAGGTAACCGCCTTGTCGAGGGCGAGCTGGGCGCCGCCGAGGGCGCAGGCGGCGATGTTCAGGCGGCCGCCATCGAGTCCCGCCATGGCGATGCGGAAGCCGTCACCTTCCTCGCCAAGTCGATTGGCAACCGGCACATGCACATTGTCGAGGATGACCTGCGCGGTCGGCTGACTTTTCCAGCCCATCTTGCGTTCGTTGGGGCCGAATGAAAGGCCCGGCGTGCCTTTCTCGATGATGAAGGCAGAGACGCCTTTCGCTCCGTCATCGGAGGTTCTCGCCATAAGGACATAGACATCCGATGTGCCCGCGCCGGAGATGAACTGCTTGGTGCCGGTGATCATGTAGTGATCCCCGTCGCGCACGGCCCTGGTCCTCAGGCTGGCCGCGTCGGAGCCGGCGCCCGGCTCGGTGAGGCAGTAGGAAGCGATTAGCTCCATCGAGGTCAGGCGCGGCAGCCAGGCGGCGCGCTGTTCGGGCGAGCCGAACGTGTCGATCATCCAGGAGGCCATGTTGTGGATGGAGATGAAGGCTGCGGTGGAGACATCGCCATAGGAGAGTTGCTCGAAGATCAGGGCGGCATCGGTACGCGTCAGGCCCGAGCCGCCGAATTCTTCGCCCACGTAGATGCCGGCGAAACCGAGCTCGGCGGAGGCGCGGATCACGTCCACAGGGAAGTGGCTGTCGCGGTCCCAGGCCTCCGAATGCGGCAGCAGCTGCGCCTCAGCGAACCGGCGCGCCATGTCGCGGATCATCACGCGTTCGTCATCAAACATCAGGCTCATTGGCAAGGCGCCCTTATCTCAATATGTGTGGCGCCGAATTGCGATAGAGCGCGGCCTTATGTCAATGCGACGCCTTCCCGAAGGATACTCGATTTCAGGCGTCACCGCTGACGAGATCCCGGCCCTGATTGCCATCGATCTCGCCGCCAGCCAGCTGTTTGCGGGCACCGGGATGCTGCCGGACGCCGAACTGCTCGACCATGTGCCGGCGGATGTGTTCGAGGCGGCGATGCCGGGCGGCCATGTGTTCGCGGCGCGGGACAGGAAGGGCGTGGCATCGGGCTTCGTGCTGACCTCGCTGCGCGGCGATACGCTGTATCTCGACCAGGTCAGCGTTCATCCGGGCCATGGGCGGCGGGGGCTGGGCGCGGCGCTGATCCGGCGGGTGTTCGAGGATGCAGGCGACCGGGGCCTGAAGACCGTGACGCTGTCGACCTTCCGGGACCTGCCCTGGAACGCGCCGTTCTACCGCACGCTGGGCTTTCGCGAACTGCCGCGCAAGCAGGTGACCGGCTGGATGCAGGAAATCGAGACGCGGCAGGCGGAGGTGATGGACGTCTCCAAACGCTGCTTCATGCGCCGCAAGGCGGGGTGGTTGTGAGCGGGCGGGAATTGTCGCAAAAGGACACCATGACCCAGTTTCCCCAGACCTTTCCTGCCACCCGGATGCGCCGCCTGCGCGAGGCCCCGTGGGTGCGTTCGCTGACCGCAGAAAACGTGCTGATCCCGGCCGATCTTGTCTGGGCGGTGTTCGTGCATGATGGCGAGGGCCGGGTGCCTGTTTCGTCGCTGCCGGGCGTAGACCGGCTTTCGGTGAAAGAGGCAGCGCTGGCGGCGAAACGGGCGAAGGCGCTCGGCATTCCGGCGATCGCGCTGTTTCCGTACATCGGGCCGGAGGGCAAGGACGCCGAGGGCATCGGCGCGCTGTCGCCGGACGGGCTTGTGCCGCGCGCGCTGAAAGCGATGAAGGACGCGGCGCCGGAGGTTGGTCTGATCACGGATGTGGCGCTTGATGCGTACACGTTGCATGGCCATGACGGATTGCTGGACGAGGATGGCACGATCCCGAACGATGCGACCGTGGAGCGGCTGGTGACGCAGGCACTTGTGCATGTCGGCGCGGGCGCGGATGTTGTGGCGCCGTCGGACATGATGGACGGGCGCATTGGCGCCATCCGCGCGGCCTTCGAGGAAGAGGGCTTCACCAATGCAATGATCCTCGCCTATGCCGCCAAGTATGCGAGTGGCTTCTACGGGCCCTACCGCGAAGCCATCGGCTCGGCGGCGGCGCTGAAGGGCGACAAGAAAACTTACCAACAGGATCCTTCGAACACGGACGAAGCCCTGCGCGAAGTGGCGCTCGACCTCGCCGAAGGCGCCGACATGGTGATGGTGAAACCGGGCCTGCCGTATCTAGACATCGTGCACCGTGTCTCGACGACCTTCGGCGTGCCGACGCTGGCCTATCAGGTGTCCGGCGAATACGCGCAAATCATGGCCGCCGCCCAGAATGGCTGGATCGACGGCGACCGCGTGATGATGGAGACCCTGCTCTGCTTCAAGCGCGCCGGCGCGGCGGGCGTGATCACATATTTCGCGGAGCGTGCGGCGGAGAAGCTCGGCGGATGAGCGACGCGCAGATTCCGAGTGGCACACTTGAGCAACCTTTGGCGAAAGATGCCATCCGCGATTGCCTGTTCCGCTATTGCAGGGGAATCGACCGCGCAGATGAAGAGGCGCTCAGATCGGCCTATTGGCCTGACGGGACCGATCACCACGGACCCTACCAGGGCAGCGCGAGCGGCCTTGTCGACTGGGCCATGAAAACACTGGCCTATATCGAGCGGGGCATTCACCAGATCCACAATATCCTGATCGAGTTTCGCCCCGGCGGCGCTGCGGTTGAAAGCTATTTTTCAGCCTTTCAGCGCCAACAGGGCGCGAACGGCCAGATGCAACATTGGGACATGAAGGGGCGCTATCTCGACTGGTTTGTGGAGCGCGGAGACGAGTGGCGCATCCTCAACCGCGTCGTGGTCTTCGTCTGGACCGCAGAGATGCCACTGCCCCCGGGCACCGGAGCCGAGCGCTTCGGTACAAGAACGCCTATCGGAAGCATCTTTCCCTCAGATCCCGTCTATTCCCTGTCCAAGCCCTGAGCGCCGTATTCACTTATACACCGGCAACGGGCTATTCTTGAACTCCTCCTTTGAGAACATCTCCGACTGGTCCGAATAATGCGGCGATTCCGGGTGGTTCATCGCAGCGCCGAAGGGGTAGATGGTCTTCGTCGACGGCCCGCTGCCATCCTTCGGCCATTTGACGATCAGCATGAAGCTGTCGCCGCCGATGCCAGCATAGCGGCCATCCTTATCCGGCTTGTACATCAGCGCGCGCAGGGTTTCCGGGCCGCCTTCCACGGGCAGGTCCGCTTTTCCGCGCCGCAGTCGGGCGAAGTCCGCATACGGCACGTCGAGCTTGCCAAAATGTTTGCGCAGGTGAGCGTCTGCTTCGGCGAGGATTTCGCGGCCCGGACGAGGCTCTTCGCGGCGATAGAGCACCCATTGCAGGTCTTGCAGCACGATCAGCGCGAGCGAGTCGGCTTCGCCCTCTCCGTCTGCCGTCCAATCCCAGCCGTCCAAAAGTGTCACGGCTTCCGTAAGCGTACCGACCGCGCGGGCGTCTTCGCGCACCGCGACAAAGGCTTCACCCAGACGTGAAGCCTTGTCATAGCCCTTGTCGAACTTGATGCGGTGGATGTCGGTGTCATCGAAGAGGTCATCGGCTTCGAGCAACGTCTTTGCCCGGAGGATGCGGTTGGTCACCCAGGTCTCGACGCCGACGAGGCCGGGATAGTCTTCCGGCTTCATGTCGTCTGCGGGCGCGGTGGCGAGCCAGGGGAGATTGTTGGAATTGACGATGTAGCCGGCAGGCGGATTTAGGAGGAAGGGGATGCGCGTCGGCGGCTCATACTCAGTCCAGACAAGGTCGCTGCGGTCGCCTGGCAGCACGTTTTCCCACGCCACGGACGGATCGCGCTTCGGCAGGCGGGCATTGTAGAGATAGGCGATATTACCGAGCTTGTCGGCATAGATGTAGTTCGTCGCCGGGATCGCCTGCATGGCCATCACTTCGCGCCATTCCTCGAGGGATTTCGTGCGGCTGAGGCGATAATACTGCTCGAACTGGCGCGTCTCGCCGTACCCTGCATAGCGGATTGCCCAGGCGCCTGACTTGTTCTTGATGACCGGTCCGTGGACGGAGCTCCAGACAGTCTGGCGGATCGGCACGACCACAGGGCCGAGTTTCACTTTCAGCCAGACGTCGCGATGGCCGAGATCCTTCCATTCCCCGTCCAGCCTGTACTTCTTGCCCGTCTCGTCGAGCACCAGCTTGTAGACATCGATCAGGTCCGCGCGGTTGACCGTATTGGTCCAGCCAAGGTTTTCGTTATGCCCCATCAGGATTACCGGGCTGCCGGGAAACAGCGCGCCCTGCATCGACCAACCCTCGCCGCTGGCCACACGCGCTTCATACCAGGCGGCTGCGCCTTCCCAGGGCTGGTGCGAGTTCGAGACGAGGATGGTCGAGCCATCCGCTGTGCGGTTCGGGGCAAACGCAAAGGCGTTCGAGCCGCGTTCGATATCGGTCAGAAGCTCGCCGTTTGCGAACAGGCGGGAAACCGTTGCATCCACGCCGAAGAACAGCGGCGAGACCAATACGAAGCCGCCAATCACATCTTCGCCCGTCAGCGGAAAAATCTGGGGACGGAGTACTTCTTTCGGATGCTGCGCCGCATAGAGATTGAGACCGTCCGCATAGCCCTGCGCCATTGCGCGCGCCTCGGGCGAGACCTTGTCCAGGCCTGCCTTGAGCTGCCCCTGCACATCGATGAGCTTGCCGAAGTAATCTGCCTCGGCGCCTTTCGGGCCATCGACGGCGCCCAGTTCACCGCGTACGGCGAGAACCTGACGCTGGATGGTCGCAAAGTCATCTTCGGAATGGGCATAGGCGAGGCCGAAGGCGGAGGCCGCGTCCGTCTCGCCATAGATCGTGGGCACGCCGTATTCGTCGCGATCGATGCGGTAAGGCGCAGGCGGCGCGGTGCTTTGCAGCGCCGTCAGGCGGGCGCCGTTGCTCGCACAGGAGGAGACCGAAAAACCGAGGGCCATCAGCCCAAGGAACATTGCGCCCGCCCCGGCGAAGCGAAGGATACGCAGGATCATTTGGAATCTCCGGAGTTGAGGTCGTCGGTCAGCGTGCCGATCACGCCGGTGAAGCGTTGGATGAGGCTGGTGGCGGCGCGCACTTCGGCAAGGCTGGCGCCGCTGAGCAGGAGGCCCTGTTCGAGCAGGCGCACTTCTTTCGCGACCATCGCGCTCACGCGGGCGCGGCCCTTGCGGGTGACGGCGACCAGGCGGGAGCGCTGGTGCTGCGGATTGTCTTTCAGCGCCACAAGCCCGTCTGCGGCGAGCGCGTCCACAAGGCGCTGGATGAACTGGCGGCTGGTGGCGCGCCAGGTTGCGATTTCTGGCACGGTGCGTGGTCCGGCGGCCATCAGGTAGCGCAGCACGCCCCGGCTGGCATTCGCCAGCTGGCGGTCGCCGTGCACGGCCCCGACGATTTCCGAAAGCCGGAAATGCGCCTGCGAGACGGTGTCCGCAAAGCGCAGGACATCGCGCAGGTCATCGTTGAGGGAGGCGTCGTGGGCCAGATCCATATGACACCCTTAGGTGTCATATTGCGGCCGCGTCAATCCGGCTCACGAAAGCGTCGCGCTCAGGCGTCCCAGGTCTGGTGATTCTTTCGCACGTGGGTGACGCCGTAAGTGACGATCTCCTCAAGCACTTTCATGTCGATGCCGGACAGCAGGCCGACATAGAGGCAGCTCTTGCCGGTCTTGTGCTTGCCGAGGCGCGAGAGCTTTTCCGAGATGTCCTCGTATCCCGGCAGGACATAGAGCACCATGTTCGCCTTGCGGGGGCTGAAGCCGATCATGCACATCTCGCCCGAATGCCCGCTGTCATAGGTATAGGCGTAGCGGCCGAAACCGATGATGCTCGGCCCCCACATCTTCGGCTTGAGGCCGGTGACCTTGGTCATCCATTTCAGGAGCAGTTCGGCGTCCGCCTTGCGCGTGCCCTCCTCCATCGCCGCGATGAATTCCTTCGCCGTCACTTCCGTGGCCTTGGTCTTCAGTTCGTATTTCGCCTTTGCCATCGCTTTCTCCCTCCGATGGCGATGATATTACGCGTCGCGGTTCAGCCGGGCAATCAAGCTCGACGTGTCCCAGCGGTTTCCGCCCATGGCCTGCACTTCGCCGTAAAAGGCATCCACGATGGCCGTGACCGGCAGGGTCGCGCGAACCTCCTCCGCCGCGTCCAGCGTGATGCGAAGGTCCTTGCGCATCCAGTCTACCGCGAAGCCGAAGTCGAACTTGCCTTCGGTCATCGTCTTCCAGCGGTTTTCCATCTGCCAGCTCTGCGCCGCGCCGCCCGAAATCGCCTCGATCACCTTGGCGGGGTCGAGCCCGGCTTTCTCCGCGAAGTGCAACCCTTCGGCGAGGCCCTGTACGATGCCGGCGATGCAGATCTGATTGACGGATTTTGCAAGCTGGCCGGAGCCCGTCTCGCCGATCAGCGTGATCTTGCGGGCATAGGCATTCATCACCGGCTCGGCGGCGGCAAAGGCGGATGGCTCGCCGCCGCACATGATGGTCAGCTTGCCATTGATGGCGCCTGCCTCGCCGCCGGAGACGGGGGCGTCGATGAAGTGGGCGCCCTTCGCCTTGCACCGCGCCGCCAGCTCTCGGGCGAGACCGGCGGAGGCGGTAGTGTGGTCGATGACGGTCATTCCCGCGCCAAGGCTCGGCTCGAACGCATCGAACACGGCGCGCACATCGGGATCGTCGCCGAGGCACATCAGCACGCGTTCTGCGCCGAACACCGCCGAGGCAGGATCCTTCGCCGCCTCGCCCCGGTGGACGCCGGTCCAGGCGGCAGACTTGGCGGCGGTGCGGTTCCAGACCGAGACCTGATGGCCGGCGCGGGCAAGGTGGCCCGCCATGTGGAAGCCCATGACCCCGAGGCCGAGAAAGGCGGTGCGCGCCATGTCTTGTTCCTTCCAAAGCGGCGCTCGCAAAAGTGTGTGCCATTCCGGGACGCCAATATATCGAATTTCATCGAAATCCCACCCCCCGCGGAAGCGTGGGTTTCACCATGACCTGATAGACGATGATCTCCGTCAGAAGGACAGGAACCAGGACGATGGCTTACGCCACGACCCAACGGCAACTCGCAGGCAGAATGCCTGCACCACCGGCCCGCAAGATGGGCACGTGGAAGATGGCGTATGCCGACTTCCTGACCGCCCTGATGGCCTTCTTTCTGCTGATGTGGCTCGTCAGCGGCGTCTCCCCCGATGCCCGCGCCGCCATCGCCGCAGAGTTCAAGACACGGGAAACCGGTCTCGCCAGCGCCCCGGATGCTGTTCCGGTTGAAGCCGAGCACCTTCACCGCCTGATCGCCCTGTCAGAGACCCTTCAGGCCGCAGGCGACAGCGTTATCCTTTCGGTTGAACCGGACGGTGTCCGCCTCGATCTGGTCGATACGGCCGCACGCCCGCTGTTTGCGAGCGCCAGCGGCGCCCTGACACCGGAAGGCGCCGAACTGGTTGCCGCCGCGGGCGAAACCCTGGCCGCAATCCAGAATCCGGTGTCGGTCGAAGGCCATACGGATGCGTTCAGCCTGGCTGCAACGGGCTATTCCAACTGGGATCTCTCCTCGGACCGCGCCAATGAGGCCCGCCGCCTGCTCGAAGCGCACGGCGTTGCGGAAGGGCGGTTCCAGGCGGTGACCGGGCTTGCGGACACACAGCCGATAGAAATTGGCCAGCCGCACCTCGCGCAGAACCGCCGGATCAGCCTGAAAGTTCATCTGGCCGCACACCCGTGAGGCTTTCCGGCAACCCCGGTGTGGCATTTCTGCCGCTGTTTAGCCCTGAGGCGGAATTGGCCCCTTGGCGCTGGCCCGGCGAGGTGTATCGTTCAAAATAATGAAGTTCACGGATTACCATCTATTGCCGGCCGGCCTGGAACGGTCGCTGAGGTTCTACGTCACGAACCCCAGCCCCTGTCCCTATCTGCCTGATCGCAAGGAACGGAAGGCCTTTACCAACCTCGCAATCCCGGAAGCCGACGCCGTGCACAACGTGCTCAGCCAGTCCGGTTTCCGCCGCAGCCAGTCCATCGCCTACCGGCCCGCCTGCTTTCGCTGCAATGCCTGCCGCAGCGTGCGGGTGCCGACGCGGGAGTTCGAGACGAGCCGCAATGATCGCAAGGTGCTTGCAAAGAACGCCGCGCTGGTGCGCCGCCCTGTGGCGTCGCAGGCGACCCGCGAACAGTTCCGGTTGCTGAAATCCTACGTGAAAACCCGCCACGACAATGGCGGGATGTCGGAAATGACCTACCGGGACTATGTCGCGATGGTCGGCGGCAGCCCGGTGCAGAGCCTGATCTTCGAATACCGCGACGGGCCGGAAGAGACGGCGCCGCTGGTTGCCTGCTCGATCACCGACGTGCTGCGCGACGGGTTCTCGATGGTCTACACTTTCTTTGATCCCGAACAGGAGCCGCGCAGTCTCGGCCACCACGTGATCCTTGACCATATCCGCCACGCGCAGGACCTTGGCCTGCCGCACGTCTACCTGGGCTACTGGGTCAAGGGCAGCCCAAAGATGGCCTACAAGCGGCGCTACAAGCCAATGGAAGTACTTGACGGCGACCGCTGGCGGCCCTTGAGAGACGACGAGTAGGCGCAAGGCGGCACCGGTCCCGAAGAGGACCGACGCGCGCACATGGGAGGCCAGTGGATGATCAACCGGCGTAATCTCGTCGGCGCGGGGGCCCTTGGGCTCGCTGGCGCCGTGGCGACCTTCGCAAATCCGAAGTCCGGCGAGGCCCTGTCGGGCCCGGCTATCAGCCGCAGCCGGCGCCGCTTCAACATGGTCACGACCTGGCCGAAAGGCCTGCCCGGCCTCGGCCGCGCGGCGGAACGGGTTTGCGAGCGCGTATTCGAGATGTCGGACGGGCTGATGGAGATCAAGGTCTTCGCCGCCGGCGAACTCGTGCCGCCCTTCGAGAGCTTCGACGCCGTCGCGAACGGTTCGGCCGACATGTATCACGGTGCGGAATACTACTGGACCGCCAAGTCGACGGCATTCCCCTTCTTCACGGCCGTGCCCTTCGGCATGACGGCGCAGGAGATCATGGGCTGGATTGACCACGGCGGCGGACAGGCGCTGTGGGACGAACTCTCCGGCCAGTTCGGCATCAAGTCGCTCCAGGGCGCCAATACCGGCCACCAGATGGGCGGATGGTTCCGGCAAGAGATGACCTCGCTGAACGATTTTGTCGGCCTCAAGATGCGCATCCCCGGACAGGGGGGCGAAGTACTCCGCGCACTTGGTGGCGCATCGATCTCGCTGGCGGGCGGCGAGATCTACCAGGCGCTGCAAACCGGCGCGATCGACGCGACTGAATGGGTTGGCCCGTGGAACGACTATTCGCTCGGCTTCCACCGGGAGGCGCCTTACTATTATGGGCCCGGCTTCCATGAGCCGGGCGCGAGCCTTGCGGTCGGCATCAACCGCGGCGTCTGGGACAGCCTGATCCCGAGCGAGCAGGCGATCCTGAAAGCGGCGTGCGAATCGGTGAACCACCTCTCGCTCGGCGAATTCACCTATCAGAACTCCGTGCACCTTGATCTGCTTGTCCGCGAACACGGCACGCAGCTTCGTTCGTTCCCGGATGAAGTGGTGAAGCGCATGTCGGAGGCAGCCTTCGATGTCCGCGCCGCCAGCGGCAGGGACGGTATCGAGAAGCGCATCTATGAAAGCTTCGAGGCGTCGCTGAAACTGATGCGCGGGTGGGCCGGCGTCTCGGACGGGCCCTATTACGCCGCCCGCGCGCTCGGCAGGTAAGCCCGGAGGCGCGGCATGGACAGCGAGATATTCCTGACGCTCGGCACAGCGCTCAAATGGGCGGGCATCGCAGCCCTGCCGCTGTTCGCCCTGCCCCTCTTCGTGCTGGCGGTGCCAGGCGTCGCAGACGGAGCCGCAAAGCGCCTGATCGCCCTCATCGACTGCTTATCCGGCACGGCGCTCGGCGCGGCGATGACGTGCGGCGTGCTGCTGATCTTCCTGCAGCTGATCGTCGTGCTGCTGCGCTATGCCTTCAGCCTATCCTTCACCTGGCTCAACGAAGCGGTGACTTATGCCTTTGCCGCGATGTTCATGCTGGGCGCAGCCGCCGCGCTGCGGGACGGCGCGCATGTGCGGGTGGACATCCTGCGCCCGCGTTTCGGCGAGGCCGGGCGCAACTGGATCGAGCTTTCCGGGGCCTACCTGCTCCTCTTTCCCATTTGTGTACGGATCTTGATGACCAGCGAAGCGGGCCTCGCGCGCTCATGGCTGCTACTGGAAGGCTCGCGCGAGTCCGACGGTTTGCCGATCCTTTACCTGTTCAAGACCCTGGTGCCCGTCTTCGCGGTGTTGCTGATGGCGCAGGGCCTTTCGGAAGCGCTCAAGGCCGCGCTGCGTCTTACCGGCGCCTTGCCGCCTGCCGAGCCGGACAATGCGCTTGCGAGCGGAGAGCGCCATGGAGCTTGAGGCCATCCTCGCCATCGCGATGTTCGCCGGCGCCATCATCGCGCTCCTCGCCGGCTATCCTGTTGCGCTCACGCTGGGCGGCGTCGCGCTGATCTTCGCACTGCTCGGAATCGTGCTCGGCGTGTTCCCGGACTCCTTCCTCAAGGCCTTCCCCAGCCGGATCGAAGGCAGCTCGATCATGCAGAGCCAGACGCTGATCGCGGTGCCGCTGTTTGTGCTGATGGGCGTGATCCTCGAACGCTCCCGCGTGGCGGAGGATCTGCTCAACATCGCAAGCCGCCTGCTCGCCGGGGTGCGCGGCGGCCTTGGCTTCGCCGTCATCCTCGTCGGCACCCTGCTCGCCGCCTCGACCGGCATCGTCGGCGCAACCGTGATCACTATGACGCTGATCGCGCTGCCGACCATGCTGCGGCAGGGCTATGACGTGCGCCTTGCGACCGGCACGATTGCCGCGTCCGGTACGCTCGGGCAGATCATCCCGCCATCGATCGTGCTGATCCTGCTCGCCGATGCGATCTCGAACGCGGCCAGCCAGGCGAGCCTGTCGTCCGGCACCGCCTCGGCAGTCGTCTCGGTGGGCGACCTGTTTGCAGGTGCATTGATCCCGGGCCTGATCCTCGTCCTGTTCTATCTCTCCTGGGTCGCGGCCGTGGCCATCTTCCGCCCCGCCGCCTGCCCGCCCGCAAAGCTGGCGGAGGGCATCGCGCCGCTTACGGCGGCTGACGTCCTGCTCGGCGTCGGCGCGCCGGTCGGCCTTATCGTCGCTGTTCTGGGGTCAATTCTCGGCGGCATCGCGCCGCCCACGGAAGCAGCTGCCATCGGCGCCGGCGGCGCCCTCCTGCTTGCGGGCCTTCGCCTGGCCCGCGGCAATAGCAGCCGCCTCGTCCCCGTGATGATCGCCGGCCTGATCAGCCTCCCGGTCATTCTCATCCTGCGCAACACGCTCGACCTTCGGGTCGGCGACATTGAGCATTCCGGACTCGCCGCTGCCGGCATCGCGCTTACCGCCATCGCCTGCCTCGTCTTGCTGGCCTCGCTTGCCGCAGGCCTGCTGGTACTGCGCAAGGCATCTCAGCTGGTGCCCGCCCTGAGGAGTTCCTCGCATATCACCTCCATGGTGTTCCTGATCCTCATCGGGGCGTCCCTCTTCACCCTCGTCTTCCGGGGCTTCGGCGGTGACGATCTGGTCGCGCAGGTTCTGCATAGCGTGCCTGGCGGCAAATGGGGCGCGCTGGCCGCCACCATGGCCGTGATGTTCGTCCTCGGATTTTTCCTCGACTTCATCGAAATCGTCTTCGTGGTCGTCCCGCTGGTTGCGCCGCCGTTGATACTGCTCGGTTGCGATCCGGTCTGGCTGGCCATCCTGATGGCGGTGAACCTGCAGACCAGCTTCCTCACGCCGCCCTTCGGCTTTGCCTTGTTCTACCTGCGCGGCGCCGCGCCGCCGGAGGTCGCGACATTGCAGATCTGGCAGGGCGCCATGCCGTTCATCGGGCTGCAGCTGCTGCTGATGGCCGTCATTGCCGCAATGCCGGCGCTGGCGACCTGGCTGCCGTCGATCGCTGCGAAATAGGCCTTGGGACAGGACATCGCACCGTTCCAGGCGATCGCCATCAGCCGCCGCGCGCATGAGCTTAAGGCGTCCGGCCAGCGCATCTTCCATATGGAATTCGGCCAGCCGTCGACCGGCGCGCCGCAGGCCGCCATCGCCGCCGCCCACGGCGTGCTCGACAGCGAGGCGATGGGTTATTGGGAAAGCGTGCCGCTGAAGGCGCGCATCGCGCAGCACTACCGCGAGACCTACGGCGTGGATGTCGCCCCCGGCCGGATCGCCATCACCTGCGGCGCCTCGCCCGCGCTGGTGCTGGCGCTGGCAAGCGCGTTCAAGCCCGGTGACCGGATTGCCCTCGCCCGCCCGGGCTATGTCGCTTATCGCAACACGATCCGCGCGCTGAACCTCGAGCCGGTGGAAATCCCCTGCGGCGAGGCAGAGCGGTTCCAGCTGACGGCCGCCGCGCTGGCCGCGCTGGACCCCGCGCCGCAAGGCATCATCCTTGCGAGCCCTGCCAACCCGACCGGCACGATCATCCCCGCGCCGGAGCTTTCCGCCATCGCGCAAGTCGCGCGCAAGATCGGTGCGCGGATTATCTCGGACGAGATCTATCACGGCCTGACATATGGGCCGAAGTTGCATTCGATGCTCGAGTTCGAACCGTCCGCCTACATCGTCAACAGCTTCTCCAAGTACTTCTCGATGGCGGGCTGGCGGCTGGGCTGGCTGGTCTCGCCGGCAGACGCCGCGCACCGCACTGGCGCCTATATCGGCAACCTGTTCCTCACCGCGCCGTCCCTCGCACAGCATGCCGGCCTCGTTGCGATGGACAGCCGCGCCGAACTGGACGCCAATGTCAATGTCTACCGCACGAACCGCGCCCTGCTGCTGGACGCGCTGCCCCGCCTCGGCCTCGGGCGCATCGCGCCGCCGGACGGCGCCTTCTACATCTACGCGGACATTTCGCGCTTCACCGGGGACAGCCTCGGCTTCTGCATGAAACTTCTGGAAGAGACGGGTGTGGCGACTGCGCCGGGTGTCGATTTCGATCCCGTCGACGGCCACCGGTTCATGCGCTTCTCGTTCGCGCTTTCAACGCCCGGGATCACCGAAGCGCTGACGCGCCTCGAGGCATGGTTCAAGGCGCAGGCCAAGCGCTGAAGCTGAGAGCTCAAACTCAATCCGACCGGCGGGAAATCGCCGAAAGACGACGCACTTTACTGACGCTCTTCTTTGGAGCGCTTGACAGATGTAGCCAATAAGCTACATTTCATTATCCCGACGGTCATCAAGTCCGACGCGTTCGGGGAATGGATCGACAATCTGCGCGACCGCGCTGGAGCCGCCCAGGTGCTACGCCGTCCCGCCCGACTGGAGCGCGGCAATCCAGGAAATGCCGGGCCCGTCGGCGAGGGTGTGAGCGAACTCAAGGTTGATTTAGGACCGGGCTATCGCGTCTATTTCGGTCAACGGGGCGAGAAATTGGTGATCATTCCCGGCGGCGGCGACAAGTCCAGTCAGGACCGGGATGTTAAGGCAGCGAAGAAGTTATGGGACGAATGGAAGGAGCAAGACCGATGACGAAAGCTAAGTTCTCGCCCTTCGACGTGGCGGCCCATATTAAAACCGCGGAGGATGCGGTTCATTATCTCGACGCCGTGCTGGCAGACGGCGACGCCAATGAAATCGCTGAAGCGCTTGGCATTGTGGCCCGCTCTCAAGGCATGGCTGCGATCGCGGAAGAAAGCGGACTCTCCAGAGAAACGCTTTACCGAACCCTCAGCGGTTCCGGAAATCCAAGGCTCGCGACACTCATCGGCGTCTTACGCGCCATGGGCCTTCGCCTTTCCGTAAGCGCTGCTTAAGTCGTACTTAAACGTGATCCAAAAAAAGGCGGGCTTGCTCCATTCGAGCCGCTCTGTCGCAGCCGGACCATCCGGGGTCGTGTCCCGCAGCGTGGTGTAGCTGACGGTTAGCGAAGTCGCCCGCGCAGCGCTTTTCCCGAGAGCTGGCGGAGCGGGCGACTTTGCGGGTGGTCATCGGCGATTTCCGGTAGGGTCTGGTTGCGACACCGACCTTCAACTGGAGACACCACCGATGACCGACGACATGATGAACCTGCGCACGCTTGTAGAGAAGACCCCGGATGCTGATTTGCTCCGCGAGATGATCGGCTTTGCGGCCGAACGCCTGATGGAACTCGAGGTTGGGGCCGCCACCGGGGCGGCGCATGGCGAGAAGAGCGCGCTGCGTCTCGCCCAGCGTAACGGTTACCGTGACCGTGACTGGGAGACGCGCGCGGGCACAGTCGAGCTGCGCATCCCGAAGCTGCGCAAGGGGAGTTACTTCCCGTCCTTTCTGGAGCCGCGCCGGATGGCCGAGAAGGCGCTGACAGCGGTCATCCAGGAAGCCTACGTGCAGGGTATCTCGACCCGCTCGGTCGATGACCTCGTCAAGGCCATGGGGATGAGCGGCATCTCGAAGAGCCAGGTCTCGCGGCTCTGTGAGGAGATCGATGAGAAGGTGCAGGCCTTTCTTGAGCGGCCTATCGAAGGCGATTGGCCGTATATCTGGATTGATGCAACCTACCTGAAGGTCCGCCGGGGTGGACGGATCTTGTCGGTCGCCGTGATTATCGCCGTCGGCGTCAATGCCGATGGCCGCCGCGAAGTGCTGGGCATGGAAGTCGGCACATCTGAGGCCGAGCCGATCTGGACCGAGTTCCTGCGCAGCCTGACCCGCCGGGGCCTGCGCGGGGTGAAGCTGGTCATCTCGGATGCGCACCTGGGCCTGAAGGCAGCTGTCTCCAAGGTGCTGTGCGCGACCTGGCAGCGCTGCCGCGTCCACTTCATGCGCAATGTCCTCGCCCATGCCGGCAAGAGCGGCCGGCGCGTGGTCTCGGCCTTCATCGCCACAGCCTTCGCCCAGGAAACACCTGAAACCGCCAGCCAGCAATGGCGCGCTGTCGCCGATCAGATACGCCCGAAAGTGCCAAAACTCGCGGCGATCATGGACGATGCCGAGCCTGACGTTCTGGCCTATATGTCGTTCCCGAGAGAACACCGCACCAAGCTGCACTCGACCAATCCGATCGAGCGGCTCAATGGCGAAATCAAGCGGCGCACCGACGTCGTCGGGATCTTTCCAAACGACAAATCCATCGTCAGGCTCGTCGGCGCACTCCTGCTCGAACAAAACGACGAGTGGGCCGTCCAGCGCGCCCGATACATG
>Ga0163144_10000693_pt1 | contig 79483 bp, 68 predicted proteins | sample OliLak19BULKMAT1_FD_123175 | JGI IMG/M metagenome (GOLD analysis project Ga0163144, IMG submission 123175) | Freshwater microbial mat bacterial communities from Lake Vanda, McMurdo Dry Valleys, Antarctica - Oligotrophic Lake LV.19.BULKMAT1 | ecosystem: Environmental > Aquatic > Freshwater >... | reverse complement strand
GTTGCTCGCCCCGCTCAAGCGTGGCCGCCCAGCCACCCGGACCCGGGTTGCCGCGACAGGCCCCGTCGGTATAGATCTCGATGACGCTCACGAACGGTTCGCGCGGGAAGGCTCGGCCAGGCCTCCGATGACCTGGCGACGCTCGTTGAGCCGCAGGCGCAGCGGCGGCACGGCGTAGACCCGCTTGCGGGCCTTGATCAGGTAGGCGCCGCCCGGCAGCGGGTAGAAGAGCCCGCGGCGCAGCATGCGCGGGCCGCCGATGGGCTCGCCCCAAGGCGCCTCGTAGAGATAGCGGCGCGCGTCGGCGACTTCATAGCCGAGCAGGCCGAGCCAGTCCTTGATGCGTCGTTCGGAGATCAGCCGGCGCAGGCCAGGCGGATAGCCGCTGCGGGTCGCCGCGGCGCGCAGGCCCCAGAGACTCATCGGCCGAAAGCCGAGGATGACCAGCTTGCCCTCACCGGTCAGCACGCGATCGACCTCGCGCAGCAACGTATAGGGATCGGTCTCGAATTCGAGCGTGTGCGGCAGCAGCACCGCATCGACCGAATCGCTGGCGATCGGCAGCTGGCTGAGGCGCGCCGAGACGTCCGCGCCCGAGCGCACGACCATGCCCCAGTCCGGCGAGGCGACGATGGTGCGACGGCGCGTGCGGCCGCTTGCGACCAGCTCGCGCGCCTCGCCCCAAGCGCCGACCTGGACGAGTTCCCAGCCGAAACAGTCGTCCAGGGCCTCGGTCATCAGCGCGGCCTCGGCACGCAGCAGCGCCTTGCCGCGGGAGGATCCGAGCCAGGTGGAAATGCGCTCCGTCATCGTCCCTTGAGCCAGTTCACGAAACCGACCGGACAATAGCAATTTCGGACGCCAATCGGTTAAATACAGGTTCAATGGTGCCCTCTGCCGGACCGCGCCGGTTGTGCGTGGCGCTAGCCGTCCTTTGCCTGACGGCCTGCGCGACGACGACCGAGGAAAAACCGTGGATGCGGCCGGGAACGGCGGTAGTAGCGGCCCCGTCTGCGGCGGTGACGCCGGATGCGGCGACGCCTCTCCCGCAGGGATCGACCTCGGCTTCTGCAGGGACCAACTCCGCCGCATCACCCGGCGGCGCGGGCGAAGCGGGCGCGGTGCCCCCTGCCCCGCCCGTCGACCTGTTCCAGCGAATCCGTAACGGCTTCGCGCTCGAGGACCAGGATCGCCAGGCCATCGAGACGCAGCTGGCCTGGTACGCACGTAGTCCCGAATACCTCGAGCGTACGTTCAGCCGCGCCGAGCTGTACATGCACCACATCGTGGCCGAGGTCGAGCGGCGCGGCATGCCGCTCGAGCTCGCGCTGCTGCCGGTGATCGAGAGCGCGTTCGAGCCCTACGCCTATTCCAGCTCCCGCGCCTCGGGCCTCTGGCAGTTCATCCCCGGCACCGGCATGCGCTTCGGCATGCCGCAGAACTGGTGGTACGACGGCCGCCGCGACGTGCTCGAGTCGACGCGCGCGGCGCTCGACTACCTGCAGTTCCTGCACGACGAGTTCAACGGCGACTGGTTGCTGGCGATCGCCGGCTACAACTGCGGCGAAGGCTGCGTCGCACGCGCGGTGCGCGAGAATCGGGCGGTGGGCCGGCCGATCGACTTCTGGAGCCTGCGCCTGCCGGGCGAAACCCGCGCCTACGTGCCCAAGCTTCTGGCGATGAAGCGCCTGGTCTCGTCCCCCGAGACCTACGGTATCGCGTTCAGCGCCATCCCGAACGAGCCCTACTTCGTGCGCGTCGAGGTCGACAGCCAGATCGACCTGAAGCTGGCCGCGGAGCTCGCGGGCCTCCGGCCCGAGGAACTGTTCGAGCTGAACCCGGCCTTCCACCGCTGGGCCACGCCCCCCGCGGGCCCGCACCACCTGCTGCTGCCGCTCGACGCGGCGGACACGTTCCGGCAGAACCTTGCGCAGCTGACCCCCGACGAGCGCATGCGCGTGGTGCACCACGTCGTGAGGCCGGGTGAGACCCTCGCGACGGTGGCGCGCCGCTACGATTCGCAGCCGCTGACGATCCGCATGCTCAACGACCTCGGCAGCGGGCCGCTGGCCGCCGGCACCGACCTGCGGGTGCCTTCCAACGCAACCGTGCTGCCCGACAAGGTGCTGCGCGCCGCGGCGCGGTTCGATGGCGGTGCGCGGCGTCCGGTGCGCCGGCCGACGGTGCACGTGGTGCGGCGCGGCGAATCGATCTGGACGATCGCCCGCCGCAACAACATCGATCCGCGGGCGCTGATGCGGATGAACAACATGCGCCCCGGCGACACGCTGCCCGCCGGCAAGCGCCTGGTCGTCTCCAGCAAGGGCAGCGCGGCTCCGGCATCGGGTCGAAGCACCCAGCCCGCCAAGAAGTCCTCGTCGACGTCTCGCACGGTGCAGCACACGGTGCGCAACGGCGACACGCTCTACCGGATCGCGAAGCTCTATCAGGTGACAGTCGCGCAGATCTCCTCCTGGAACGGCATCGCGGCGACCATGACGCTGCGACCGGGGCAGAAACTCAACATCAACCTCGGCCGGAGACGCTGATGGGCTTCCTGACTGGCAAACGCGCGCTGATCGTCGGCGTGGCGACGGATCGTTCCATTGCCTGGGGTATCGCCCAGGCCATGCATCGCGAAGGCGCCGAACTCGCCTTCACCTATGGCGGCGAGCGCCTGCGCGAACGAGTTGAACCGCTGGCGGCGTCGGTGGGTGCCTCGATCGTGATGCCGCTGGACGTCACCGTCGACGCGCAGATGGATGCCGTATTCGCCGAACTCGGCCAGCGCTGGGGCTCGCTCGACATCCTGGTGCACGCCGTCGCTTTCGCGCCGCGGGAGGCGCTCTCCGGCAGCTTCGTCGAAAGCACTACGCGCGAGGCCTTCGCGATGGCGCACGACATCTCCAGCTACAGCCTGACGGCGCTGACGCGCCGCGCCGTGCCACTGATGCAGGGGCGCGCCGGAGCGATCGTCACCCTCTCCTACCTCGGCGCGGTGCGCTCGATCCCGAGCTACAACGTGATGGGCCTGGCGAAGGCGAGTCTCGAGGCCAACGTGCGCTTCCTGGCCGCCGATCTCGGTCCAAAGGGCATCCGCGTCAACGGCATCTCCGCCGGGCCGGTCAAGACGCTCGCCGGGGCCAGCATTCCGGGGTTTCGCAAGATGTTGTCACGGGTGGCCGAGGTGGCGCCGCTGCGGCGCAACGTCTCGCTGGAGGACGTGGGCAATGCCGCGGCGTTCCTCGCCTCAGATCTCGCCGGTGGCATCACCGCGGAAATCATGTACGTGGACAATGGCTTCAGCACGGTGGGCATGAGCTTCCCGCAGGAAGCCGAAGGCTGAAGCGAAGGCGCGGCCCGCGCAGCTCGCGGCCGTGCTACTCGAACGCCTTGGGATTCTTCTCGACGTCGGCGCGCCGGCGCAGCTCCCCGACATAGGCCACCACGTCACCGCTGCCGGAACGGGCTGCGGCCTGCACGATCCGCTGCGCGCGCTGCTGCGCATCGCCGGAGGCCTCGGGCGACGTGGCGCGCGCCGCCGACACCAACAGCACTGCGGCCCCGCCGGTCTCCAGCGGCACGGCTCGCACCTGCGGCCGCCCCTGCGGCCGCGACAAGCTGAACGCGACGCGCGTGAGCTGCAGCGGGATCGAAGGATCGGACCGGCCAACGAAACGCGCTGATTCCGCGATCAGGCCCGCCTCGCGCGCGACCGTCTCGATCGACTCGCCGGCCTCGAGTCGCTTGGCAGCGCTCTCCGCGGCAGCCCGCGCCGCTTCGGCGCCACGCTCGGCACGCAGCGCGGCAACCACTTCCGATCGCACCTCGGCGAGCGGCTTCGGCACCGGCTTGCGATGATCGAGCACCTTGACGAGAACGAAACGGTCTTCGCCGAGCACGATCGGACCACCGATGCGGCGCCGGTTCAGCACCGAGTCGCCGAACACGACTTCCTCGAGGCCTTTGTCGGCGCCGAGCGGCGCGCCGCCGCTGCCGCGGCCGAACTCCGCCACCTCGCCGGTCGTCAGGCCCAGCTCCTGGGCAGTTTTCGCGAACTCCGCGGAAGCGTCTGCGAGCTTGCCCTGCGCCTGCTCCTCGCGCTCGCCGAACAGATCGGCCGCGCGGTCGCGCCGATACTCGGCCTCGAGCTCGGGGCGGGCCTCGTCGTAGCTCTTGCTCTTGCTCGGCTGGATGCCGTCGAGCCGGATCACGTGGTAGCCGAACTCGGTCTTGACCGGGCCCCGCACCTCGCCTTCCTTCATTGCGAACGCGGCGTCGGAAAACGGGCCGACGAAAGCACTGCGCTCGGACCAGCCGAGATCACCGCCCTGCGCCGCGGACCCTGCGTCCTTCGAATACTTGCGCGCCAGTGCGGCGAAGTCGGCGCCCGGCTGGCGCGCCTCGGCGGCGATCGCCTCGGCCTGCTTCCGCGCCTCGGCGTCCTTGCCCGCCTCGATGCTGACCAGGATGTGGCTCGGACGGCGCTTCTCCGGATCGACGTAGCGATCGCGGTTCTTGGCGTAGAGATCCTGCAGGTCGGCCTCGGCCACGGTGACCTGCGCGGCAATCTGCTCGAGCCGCAGCTCGGCGTACTGCAGGCGCACCGTCTCGAGAGTCTGGTAGCGCGCCTGGTTCTTGGCGTAGTAGGCCTGCACCGCGGCGTCGTCGACATTGGCGGCGGCCGCGTACTTCTCCTGGGGCATCAGCACGTAGCGCACTTCGCGCTGCTCGTCCTCGATGCGGAACGCACGCTCGACCTCGAGCGGCGTGCGGAACTCCGACACCTGCAACGCGCGCTGCAGTTCGGCGTTCTGCAGGTTGCCGCGGATCTCGGCGCGGAACGCATCGGTGGAGACACCGATCTGGGCGAGGCGCGCCAGCGCGAGCTGCTCGTTGTACTTGCCTTCGACCTGAAACGCCGGCTCGTTGCGAATGTACTCCTCGACCCGCGCGCCGGCGACCCGATAGCCGAGTGACTGGGTGCGCTCCTGGATCAGCGTCTCGCGGACGAATTGCTCGATCAGCGCATCCTGGAGGGTGGCCTTTTCCGCCTCGGGGATCTCGCTACCGAAGCGCTGCTGCCACTGCGACTGCTGCTCGCGCCAGGCATCGTTGACACGCTCGATCGGGATGTTCTCGCCGTCGACCTTGGCCGCATAGCCGGAGGTGCCGGAGAAGTCCACGTCGACTATGCCGGCCGCGCCCCAGGCAGCGAACACGAGGATCAGCGGAACGAGGATGACGTAGGCGACGGTCTTCTTGCCCTTGAGGGAGTCGCCGATCTTCTGGAGCATGTCGGAGAAGGACTGACTTGAGGGGAAAAATGGCGGAGCGGACGGGACTCGAACCCGCGACCCCCGGCGTGACAGGCCGGTATTCTAACCAACTGAACTACCGCTCCACGGTATTCAAAACTTCCTTGTCCAGGTGCACCGTCCGTGACCCGGTTTTGGTGGGTGCTGAGGGGATCGAACCCCCGACCCTCGCCTTGTAAGGGCGACGCTCTACCGCTGAGCTAAGCACCCCCCAAGGAAGGCCGCGAACTATAGCGGAAGCTCTTGGGGCGCGCCACAGGACCTCAGTGGGCGGAGGGAGCCACCTTGCCGGTGCGACGGCCACCGCGTCGGTTGTTGGTCTTCGGGGCCGGCACCGGGCCCGCTTCCGGGGCCGCATCCGGCAGCGGCGACGGGCGCGAGGACAGCGCGATCTCGAGCACTTCGTCGATCCACTTGACCGGCTTGATCGTGAGGCTCCCCTTGATGTTGTCGGGGATCTCCGCGAGGTCCTTCTCGTTGTCGATCGGGATCAGCACGGTGGTGATACCGCCGCGGTGCGCCGCCAGCAGCTTCTCCTTGAGGCCGCCGATCGGCAGCACCTCGCCGCGCAGCGTGATCTCGCCGGTCATCGCGACGTCCGAGCGCACCGGGATGCGCGTCAGCGCCGACACCAGCGCCGTGCACATGCCGACGCCCGCCGACGGGCCGTCCTTGGGCGTGGCGCCCTCGGGCACGTGCAGGTGCACGTCGAGCTTCTGGTAGAAGTCCTGCTCGAGGCCGAGCACCTTGGCGCGGCTGCGCACCACGGTCATCGCGGCCTGGATCGACTCCTGCATCACCTCGCCGAGCTGGCCGGTGTGCTGCAGCTTGCCCTTGCCCGGCACCGTCGCGGCCTCGATCGTCAGCAGCTCGCCGCCGACTTCGGTCCAGGCGAGGCCGGTGACCTGGCCGATGCGGTTCTCGTCCTCGGCCTTGCCGTAGCGGAAGCGCTGCACGCCGAGGAACTTGTCGAGCGTCTTCGGCGTCACCGTGACGGTCTTCTGGTCCTTCTTGTTGACCAGCAGCTGCTTGACGGCCTTGCGGCAGATCTTCGCGACCTCGCGCTCGAGGTTGCGCACGCCGGCCTCGCGCGTGTAGTAACGGATGATGTCGATCAGCACGTCCTCGCCGACCTTCAGCTCGCCGTCCGTGAGGCCGTTGTTCTTCATCTGCTTCGGCAGCAGGTAGCGCTTCGCGATGTTCATCTTCTCGTCTTCGGTGTAACCGGGGAGACGGATGACTTCCATGCGATCGAGCAGCGGCGCGGGGATGTTCAGGCTGTTGGCCGTGCAGACGAACATCACCGCCGAGAGGTCGAAGTCGACTTCGAGGTAGTGGTCGCTGAAGGTCGCGTTCTGCTCCGGGTCGAGCACTTCGAGCAGTGCCGAAGACGGGTCGCCGCGGAAGTCCATCGACATCTTGTCGATCTCATCGAGCAGGAACAACGGATTCGAGACCGCCGTCTTCGCCATGTTCTGGACGATCTTGCCGGGCATCGAGCCGATGTAGGTGCGGCGGTGGCCACGGATCTCGGCCTCGTCGCGCACACCGCCGAGAGACATGCGCACGAACTTGCGGTTCGTGGCACGCGCGATGCTCTGGCCGAGCGAGGTCTTGCCGACGCCCGGAGGGCCGACGAGACAGAGGATCGGACCCTTGATCTTGTCGACACGCTGCTGGACGGCGAGGTACTCGACGATGCGTTCCTTGACCTTCTCCAGCCCGTAGTGATCCTCGTCCAGCACCTTCTCGGCGCGGGTGATGTCCTTGATGATCTTGGTCCGCTTCTTCCACGGCACCTTGACGAGCCAGTCGATGTAGTTGCGGACCACCGTGGCCTCCGCCGACATCGGCGACATCATCTTCAGCTTGTTGAGCTCCGCGGTGGCCTTGTCCTTGGCTTCCTTCGGCATACCGGCCTTCTCGATCTTCTGCTCGAGCTCCTGGACCTCGTTGACTCCGTCCTCCATCTCGCCGAGTTCCTTCTGGATGGCCTTCATCTGCTCATTCAGGTAGTACTCGCGCTGGGACTTCTCCATCTGCGCCTTGACGCGGCCGCGGATGCGCTTCTCGATCTGCAGCACGTCCATCTCGCCCTCGATGGCGACCAGGATGTGCTCGAGACGCGCACGCACGTCGAGGATCTCGAGGACCTTCTGCTTGTCGCCGAGCTTCAGCGACATATGCGCGGCGACCGTGTCGGCGAGGCGGCCGGCATCCTCGATGCCGGAGAGCGCGGTCAGCACCTCGGGCGGCACCTTCTTGTTGAGCTTGACGTACTGCTCGAACTGCGAGACCACCGAGCGCGACAGCACCTCGAGCTCACGCTCGTCGTGCTTGTCGACGTCGGGGGCGAGCGTGACGTCGGCGGTGTAGAACTCGCCGCCGCCGAGCTTCTCGATCGTGCCGCGATCGACTCCCTCCACCAGCACCTTGACCGTGCCGTCGGGCAGCTTCAGCAGCTGCAGGATCGTCGCCACGGTGCCGATGCGATACAGATCCTCGGTCTTGGGATCGTCGACGTCGGCCTGCTTCTGCGCGATCAGCATGATGCGCTTGTCGGCGCGCATCGCGGCGTCGAGCGCCTGGATCGATTTGTCCCGGCCGACGAACAGCGGGATGACCATGTGCGGATAGACCACCACGTCCCGCAGCGGCAGGACCGGGATGTTCTCGATGGCAGTTACCTTGAGACCAGAGCTGGATTCGTCGGACACGCGGTCGTTCCCCCGAGGTAGCGCGCTGCGGGCGCGAGAGTCAGTCTAACCCGGAGTGGGGGCATGATTCCGCGAATCAAGGTGCGCAACGCCACCTTGAAAAGGCGAGGTCGCATGCGACTCGTCAGGGGATGGCGGAGCCGCGGCGGGGACGCCGCGGCCCGCGCCGGCAGCCGCCTCAGCTGGCGGCGCCGGAGACCTTGCGCGCCGGCGGCTCTTCGCCGGGCGCATCGGACTTGTAGACGATGTAGGGCTTGGTCTGCCCCTCGATCACCGTCTCGTCGACCACGACCTTCTGCACGCTGCGCAGCGACGGCAGGTCGTACATCGTGTCGAGCAGGATGTTCTCGAGGATCGTGCGCAGGCCGCGGGCGCCGGTGCGACGGATCATCGCCTTGCGCGCAACGGCGCGCAGGGCGTCGTCGCGGAACTCGAGCTCCGCCCCTTCCATGTCGAACAGGCGACGGTACTGCTTGGTGAGCGCGTTCTTGGGCTCGACCAGGATCGACATCAGCGCCGCCTCGTCCAGCTCCTCGAGCGTCGCGACCACCGGGAGGCGGCCGACGAACTCGGGGATCAGGCCGAATCTGATCAGGTCCTCGGGCTCGACGTCGTGGAAGACATCGGCGCCGTGCGGCCGCGCGTTCTGCTCACGGATGTCGGAGGTGAAGCCGATGCCGCCCTTCTGCGTGCGGTTGAGGATGATCTTCTCGAGGCCGGAGAAGGCGCCGCCGACGATGAAGAGGATGTTCGAGGTGTCGACCTGCAGGAATTCCTGCTGCGGATGCTTGCGACCGCCCTGGGGTGGCACCGAGGCGATCGTGCCCTCGATCAGCTTCAGCAGCGCCTGCTGCACTCCCTCGCCCGACACGTCGCGCGTGATCGACGGGTTGTCGGACTTGCGCGAGATCTTGTCGATCTCGTCGATGTAGACGATGCCGGTCTGCGCCTTCTCGACGTCGTAGTCGCACTTCTGCAGCAGCTTCTGGATGATGTTCTCGACGTCCTCGCCGACGTAGCCGGCTTCGGTCAGCGTCGTGGCGTCGGCGATCGTGAACGGGACGTTCAGCAAGCGCGCCAGAGTCTCGGCGAGCAGGGTCTTGCCGCAGCCGGTGGGCCCGATCAGCAGGATGTTGCTCTTGGCGATCTCGACGTCGTCCTTGCCGCGGGTGGCCCCGCCCGTGCGCGTCTGCAACCGCTTGTAGTGGTTGTAGACGGCCACGGAGAGCACGCGCTTGGCGCGTTCCTGACCAATGACATAGTCGTCAAGGACCTTCTTGATCTCGGTCGGTTTCGGCAGCTTGTCACGCGCGCGCTCGGCCCGGTCTTCGAGCTCCTCGCGGATGATGTCGTTGCAGAGTTCGACGCACTCGTCGCAGACGAAAACCGATGGTCCGGCAATCAGCTTACGAACCTCGTGCTGGCTCTTGCCGCAGAAGGAGCAGTAAAGCAGTTTGCCGTCGTCGTGTCGGCCGCGGGCATCTTCTGTCATGAAGCCAAGCTCCCAGTCCCAGTCCGAAACCTTATAGCACGACGTGAAGCCTCGGATCAAAGCGCCACGTCGCGTCTAACTCCTTGTACCGGCGGCAAAACAGTGCCGCCTGGAGACACGTTTCACAATCTTCGCCGTCGGCCTCCTGGCCTCGTCTCAGCCCGTGGGCGGCGCCGCCACGGCCCGCTTCTCGAGCACCTTGTCGACCAGCCCGTAGACGATCGCTTCCTGGGGGCCCAGGAAGGTGTCGCGCTCGGTGTCGATCTGGATCCGCTCCATCGGCTGGCCGGTGTGGAGGGCCATGATCTGGTTCAGGCGCTCGCGCACCAGCAGCATCTCCTTGGCCTGGATGCTGATGTCGGTGGCCTGGCCCGAGAACCCGCCCGAGGGCTGGTGGATCATCGCGCGCGAATTGGGCAGCATGAAACGCTTGCCCTTCTCGCCGCCCGCGAGCAGCACCGCACCCATCGAATAGGCCATGCCGATGCAGATCGTGCTGACGTGCGGCTTGATGAACTGCATCGTGTCGTAGATCGCCAGGCCCGCGGTGACCGAGCCGCCCGGCGAATTGATGTAGATCGAGACGTCCTTCTCCGGATTCTCGGACTCCAGGAACAGCAACTGGGCGACGATCACGTTCGCCATGTAGTCCTCGACCGGACCGACGGCGAAGATCACCCGCTCCTTCAGCAGCCGGGAGTAGATGTCGTAGGCGCGCTCGCCACGGGCCGTTTGCTCGACGACCATCGGTACCAGATTCAAGCCTTTCTCGTTCATTGCGCTTCTACCCCTTGATGGCAACCGTGATGGCAACCGTGATGGCAACCGTGATGGCAACCGCCGCTACTGAAGACCAGGCTCACTGGGCCTGGTTCTGACCAAACCCGGTGAGCTCGCTGAAGCTCGCCGGCTTCGAAGTCACCTTGGCGCGGGCCGTGATCCAGTCGATCAACTGGTCTTCCAGCGCCGCAGACTCGATCTGACGCATCGCGTCAGGACTTTGCAAGTACTGACGTCGCATTTCATCGGCATTGGGGTAGGCCCCCACCGCCTCGGCGAGACGGGCGTTGACCCGCTCCCTCTCGACTTTGATGCCCTCGGAGCGAATGAGTTCGCCGATGATGAGCCCTAATGCGACACGACGGCGGGCCGGCTCTTCGAGCGACTCGCGCGCCGGCAACTGGTTCGGGTCCTTGATGCCCATCCGTCGCGCCATGTCGGCCTGCAGCGCCTGCATCTGCTCTTCGACCATCGCCTTGGGCAGGTCGATCATGTTGTCCCGATGCAGCGCATCCATGACCTGGACGCGCAGCTTATTGCGGATCGCGTCGGCGAGCTCGCGCTCCATGCTCTTGCGCACCTCGCCACGCAGCGCCTCGATGCCACCCTCGGAGACGCCAAATGCGCTGCAGAACTCGTCGTCGAGCGCCGGCAGGGTCTGCTCCTCGACCTTCTTGACTGTGACCGCGAACTCGGCGCTCTTGCCGGCGACGTCGGGGCTGCCGTAGTCGACCGGAAAGTCCACCTTCACGGTGCGCGCCTCGCCCGTCTTCGCGCCGCGGACGCCAGCCTCGAATTCCTTCAGCATGCGGCCGGCGCCGAGCACGAAGGGCACGTCCTTGCCGCTGCCGCCCGCAAACAGCTCGCCGGCGATGCGGCCCTCGAAATCGACCTCGATGCGGTCAGTGTCCTGCGCCTCGCGCGCGACCTCGGTGAACACCGGACGCTGCTTGCGCATCGTCTCGAGCATCGCATCGACGTCGGCCTCCGTGACCGTCGCCTCCGCCCGCTCCAGCGACATCGTCTCGACCGGGTTCACCTTGAAATCGGGCAGCACCTCGAACAGCGCCACGTACTTGAGGTCGCTCCCGGCATCCGCCGAGACCGACTCGATGCGCGGGTCCGTGGCCGGGCGGACCTTCTCCTGGTCGACCGCCGCCGCGAACGACTCGCGCAGCAGATCGGTGATGACCTCGGACTGCACCTGCGAGCCGAACTGCTGGCGCACCACGGCGAACGGCGCCTTGCCCGGGCGGAAGCCCTTGAGGCGCGCGGTGCGGGCGATGTTCTTCAGGCGCTGGTCGATTTCGCCCGCGACGCGCTGGGCCGGGACGGCCACTTCGAGACGACGCTCGAGCGCACCGACGGGGGTCAGAGATACCTGCATGATCCTTCCTTCGAGAAATTCAGGGATACGACAAATTCAGGGACATTTCATGGAAAGCTAGCTAGCGAACACAACCGGCGGACGGCCCGGGAGATGGTGCGAAAGGAGAGACTCGAACTCTCACGGGTTGCCCCACTGGAACCTAAATCCAGCGCGTCTACCAGTTCCGCCACTTTCGCCGAGGTTCCAGGGGCCTGTCCGCGCGAGCGGGCCGGTAATCATAGCGGATTGCGACGAGCCGGAGGTCCGCCGCGCGAGCCGGGGGCCGATCCGCTATCCTCGGGTCTGGATCGGACCCCGGGGCCTGACAGACCCCCCGCGGGCGACCGCTCCGGGGGTAAGTCTCGAATGTCCCAATTGGTCAATGCGCTGCTCGTCTTCGGACTGACGGTGCTGTCCGGCGTTCTCGACGCCCGTGGATTCATCTACGCCTCCCGGGCCTGGCCCGGCGGCCTCTTCGACCTCAAATGGGCCGCCTCGGCGGTTGTTGCCTTCGTCGGCGGCCTCTCCTGCTACGTCGTGGCGGTGCGCTACATGCAGGGCTTCGGCCTGCAGGGCGTGGCGCTGCAGAGCGCGTTGTGGTTTCTCGTCACCGGCATCGGGGTGGCGATGATGGACGGCACGATCCTCGGCTGGTCGCGGACCCAGCAAGTGATCGGGATGCTGGTGGCGATCGGCCTGGGTTGGCTGATCGTTTCGACGTCGGTGGCGCAGCGGTAAGCTGGAGCGGGGGAAATGGCGGGCGTGAACGGCGCCGGTTGGAACCACGTCACGAGCTGGCTCCAGGATCTCGAACTACCGCGACGTGGAGCCGTGACCCTACAAGAGCGCGGGCGACCGACGTGTCGTGCGGGCACGGCACGCAGTGCCTTCGCAGTAAGCAATCCGTGCGACCCGTGTCGGCCTGGGCGTACACACCGCGTGACGACCGTCGCGGCCGTCACCGCGATCGAGGCCGGGAACGATCACGTCGAGGGCCGGCACGAAGCTCGCCCCCGGCAGGCCCATAGCGCTGACGTCAGGTACATATGCGCCGCGCGGCCCACCTCGTGGATCACGTCTGGCCGGAGGTGCCGGTCAGACAGTGGGTGCTCACACTGCCGCAGCGTGTCCGCTACGGCCTGGCCTGGCACCACGAACTGGGTCGTGCGGTGGCCTTGGTGCTGTTCCGCGCGGTGCATCGCCACCTGCGGACGTGGGCCCACACGCGTGGGCTGGGGGCGGCCGGCGGCGGTTCGACCGGGCGCCAGCACCCACCGCGGCTGACGTGGCGGATGTGTTGGCCAGGCTGGCGGCGGCGTCGAGGGGATGAACAACCTTCTCAAAGTAATCAGGAGAAGGGAGTACCGATTCCGGACCTACCGCGCGACCGCGGTTGCCCTCTATACATTCGCTCGGAAAACTCCCCGATCCTCAGGCCCTGGCCCCCCTCCCGGATTCTGCTGATGAGCGCCTTGTCTTTACTCGCTTCGTCGAATCACGCGTTTCGAATTCTGGTAACTGTGTAGCGAATTGTTTGCGCAATTATCTTTCCGTCTCGGAAAAGATAACTGTCGACGCCATCAAGTACTTCTGTTTCATCAGACTGGGCCTTCCACTCAAGCATCCCTATTTCTTCATCAAGCAGTATCACGCTGTTTTGATATTTCCCGTTTGGAAGCTCTCGAAGCAGTCGCTTCGCAAGTCCTCTCACTTCTTCATGCCCGCGGTAGATTTTGTTTTCCATGAGCACAATTATGTCTATGGAAAAATTCCTTCTTAAGTCAGTTTCAAAGTCACCCATTTCACTTAGTCGCAGGTGATCGTCGAACACTTCCGTGAAGGATCTGCGTACTGGTTCCAGGGTTTTTTCGACTTCCATATAGCCTCTCTGATCGGAAATCTTGCTGCTGCATTTTTCTTTGCAACAAGTCTCAACGCATCGGCCAGTCGGCCTGGATCGTCGATGATCTGTCCTGCATCGCGCCCGGACGCTGCTCGGCATCGACCGTCACTCTTCGCAACTGCATGAACTCTACGTGGAGGGCACCCTGGCGTTCGCAGAAAGCGTCCTGCCCCGCGCGGCGGACCTGTGGGTGCAGGCGTTGCTCGAACAGCGGCAGCGGTTCCAGCAGCTGTTGTTTCCGGAGGGAATAGCGTTCGACGGAAACGGCTTTGCTGGAACCGCCGTGACCGCACCGGCCTTCAACTACTTACGACCGATCGGGACTGGCAATGAGGGTTTGGTGGGCCGTGAAGGAGTCGAACCTTCGACCAAGAGATTAAGAGTCTCCTGCTCTACCAACTGAGCTAACGGCCCAAACCGGGCGCGACGCCTGACGGCGACCCGCCTTCAAACTCGAATCAACCGCCCCGATCGGGGCTCCCGGCCTGCGCCCGGCGAGTGCCACGCCCCCACGCTGGGAGGGGTGGGGTGGACGATGGGGATCGAACCCACGACAGCCGGGACCACAACCCGGGGCTCTACCACTGAGCTACGCCCACCGTAGACCTATCCGACACTCGACCGAATACAACATTCAAAACCGGAACACTCAAAACCGGCCCGCAGTCGGGCCCAAGCCCCAAAATGGCGCGCCCGGCAGGACTCGAACCTGCGACCTACGGCTTAGAAGGCCGTTGCTCTATCCGGCTGAGCTACGGGCGCACAGCCGGCGAAAGCGTATCGCAAATTGCCGGGATTGCTCCCCTGCACGGGCTCCGGATGGTCGGGGCAGCAGGATTCGAACCTGCGACCCTCTGCTCCCAAAGCAGATGCGCTACCAGACTGCGCCATGCCCCGAGCCGGAACTCACGCCCCGCGGCAGGCGCCGCTGATCGAACCCCAGCCGCGGGGGCGCGAATCATACGGGTGCGCGCCGACCAGCGTCAAACACCCCGGCGCATGACAGAATTGCCGGCATGACGGCGCGCATCATCGACGGCAAGGCCATCGCCCAGAACGTACGGAACGAGGTCCGCCGGTCGGTCGACGGCATGGTGGGGCGGGGCCTGCGACGACCCGGCCTGGCGGTACTGATGGTCGGGGACAACCCCGCCTCACAGGTCTATGTCCGCAACAAGCGGCGCGCCTGCGAGGAATGCGGGATCGTCTCGATCGCCCACGACCTGCCGCAGTCCACCTCTGAAATCGAGCTGCTGGCCCGGATCGACGAGCTGAACGCCACCGATGCGGTCGACGGGATCCTGGTGCAGCTGCCGCTGCCCGACCACATCAGCGAGTCCGCCGTGGTCGAGCGGATCGACCCCCGCAAGGACGCCGACGGCTTCCACCCTTACAACGTCGGTCGTCTGGCCGAGCGCAACCCCCTGATCCGGCCCTGCACGCCCTACGGGGTCGTGCGGATGCTCGATCACATCGGGGTGTCGGTGAAGGGGCAGCACTGCGTGGTGGTGGGCGCCTCGAACATCGTCGGGCGGCCGATGTCGCTCGAGCTGCTGCTGATGGGCGCGACGACCACGGTCACGCATCGCTTCACCCGCGATCTCGAATCGCACGTGCGGATGGCCGAGGTGCTGATCGTCGCGGCGGGCAAGCCGGGGCTGGTCCCGGGCGAGTGGGTGCGCGAGGGCGCGGTGGTGGTCGATGTTGGCATGAACCGGCGCGAGGACGGCTCGCTCTGCGGCGACGTGGACTTCGCGGGCGCCGCGAAGCGGGCCGCGTGGATTACGCCGGTGCCGGGTGGCGTCGGACCGATGACGGTCGCGATGCTGATGAAGAACACGCTGGAGGCCTCGTTCCGGCGCCAGGAAACCGCGAGGCCCTGAGCCGCCAAGCCTGCGTTGCCTGCCCCGCCAACCCTGGCCTCAGCGGTAGCGCCACTGGGTGATGCCGCCGGGCTTGTCCTCGAGCACCACGCCGGCCGCCGCGAGCTCGTCGCGGATCTCGTCCGAACGCCTGAAATCCTTGCTGCGCCGTGCCTCGCGGCGCGCGTCGATCAGCGCCTCGACGCGCTCGGGCGGCATCGTCTTTGCCCCCGTGGCATCGACACGCAACCGGAACCAGTCGGCCGGCGCAAGCGTCAGGATCCCGAGTACCTGGCCAAGCGCGATCATCTCGGCGGCGAGCCGGGTGCGCGTCGGCTCGTCCTTCGCGTCGGTGGCGCGGTTGATTTCGCCGGCGAGCGACTGCAGCACCGCGAGCGCCTCGGGCGTGTTGAAGTCATCGTCCATCGCGTCACGGAAGCGGCGGGTCGCCTCACCTGCGGTGCTCTCGGAGCCGCTGGCGGGCGTCACTGCGCGCAGCGCCACGTAGAGGCGGCCGAGCGCGGCATCGGCCTGTTCGATCTGCTCGAGCGAATAGTTGATGGGGCCGCGGTAGTGGCTCGAGATCAGGAAGAAGCGCAGCACTTCCGGATGGCGCACGCGGCCGGAGTCGAGCACGGTGCGGATCGTGAAGAAGTTGCCGAGCGACTTCGACATCTTCTCGTCGTCGACGTTGACGAAGCCGTTGTGCATCCAGAGATGCGCAAACGTGTCGCCGCTCGCCGCGCAGGACTGCGCGATCTCGTTCTCGTGGTGCGGGAATTTCAGGTCGAGACCACCGCCGTGGATGTCGAAATGCGTGCCGAGCATCTGGTGCGACATCGCGCTGCACTCGATGTGCCAGCCGGGCCGGCCCGCGCCCCAGGGCGACTCCCAGCTCGGTTCGCCAGGCTTGGCGCGCTTCCAGAGCACGAAATCGAGCGGGTCGCGCTTGGATTCGTCGACCTCGACGCGCGAGCCCGCGCGCAGGTCGGCGAGACGCTTGCCGGAAAGCTGGCCGTAGGGCTCGAAGCTCGAGACCGAATACATCACGTCGCCGCCGGTCGCGACATAGGCGTTGCCCTTCTCGACCAGCGCGCTGGTCAGCGCGATCATGCCGGCCACGTGCTGGGTGGCGCGCGGCTCGTCGTCGGGGCGCAGGATTCCGAGGCGGTCGTAGTCCTCGTGCATCGCCTGGATGAAACGCGCGGTGAACGTCTCGATCGGCTCGCCGAGCTCGGCGGCGCGCCGGATGATCTTGTCGTCGATGTCGGTGATGTTGCGGACGAAGCGGACGCGATAGCCGCTCCACAGCAAATAGCGGCGCACGACGTCGAAGGCGATCTTCGAGCGCGCATGACCGACGTGGCAGAAGTCGTAGACGGTGTCGCCGCACACGTACATGCCGATCTCGCCGGGGCGGATCGGCTTCAGTTCTTCTTTCTTCCCGGTCAGGGAATTGTGGATGCGGAGCATTCGACCTCAGTGTGCGTAGCGGGAAAAGCGCCGCCGGGCCGTGCCTTCGGGCATCAGGCGCAGCAGCGGAGCGAGTTCGGGGCCGTGATCGGAGCCGGTCAGCGCGCAGCGCAGCGGGCGGAACAGCGCCGGACCCTTGCGGCCAGTGGCGGCGCGCACCGCGGCCACGAGCGCCGGCCAGTCGCGGCCGTGCTGCCCGCTGGCCTCGACGGCGGCAGCGAAGAATGGCGCACCGGCTTCGTGCAGGGCGGCCAGTGCCGCCGCGTCCGGTGCTCCGGGTTCGTCGAACACCACCTGCACCCAGTGTACGGCGTCGGCCGGCAGCACGACGTTGGCGCGCACGGCCGCGACGAACTCGGCGGCCACGGCGGCATCGAGGCCGGCCGGCAGCACGGCGCGGAGCCAGTCCACGGCGGCCGCAGGCGCAAGCCGCTGCACGGCCTCCTTCTGCCTGGCGGCGAGCTGCTCGGGGTCGAGGCGCGCCGGCGCCCGACCGAGGTGGGTGGTGTCGAAGGCGCGCGCCAGCGATCCGAGATCGAGCAGGCCGTGCTCGGCGCTGGAATGGCCGAGCCGGAACAGCAGGTTCACGATCGCCTGCGGCAGGTAGCCGCACTCGCGCAACGCGCGCACCGGGTCGGCGCCGTGCCGCTTGGAGAGCGGCGCACCATCGGCGCTCACCAGCAGGGCGAGATGGCCATAGCGCGGCGCGGGCAGGCCCAGCGCCTCGAGCAGCAGCAGCTGGCGTGGCGTGTTGGAGAGGTGGTCTTCGCCGCGCAGCACATGCGTGATACCCATCGCGCCGTCGTCGAGCGCGTTCGAAAAGAAGAACGCGGCGCTGACGTCGGCGCGGCGCACGATGAAATCGCCGATGTCATCGCTGCGGAAGACCTGCGGACCGTGCACCAGGTCGTCGAAAGCGATGCTGCGGTCGGCAGGCACGCGGAAGCGCAGCGTCGGCCGGCGGCCCGCGGCCTCGTGGGCGGCGCATTGCGCGGGCGTCAGCGCGCGGCAGGTGCCGGCGTAGCGCGGCGCCTGGCCGGCGGCGATCTGCGCGCGGCGGCTGACCTCGAGCTCGGTGGTCGAGCAGTAGCAGCGATAAACCAGCGCGCCTGCCTCGAGGCGGGCGAAGCCTTCGGCATAGAGCGCGGTGCGTCCCGATTGTTCGTACGGCGCGGACGGGCCGCCGACGCCCGGGCCTTCGTCCCAGTCGAGGCCCAGCCAGCGCAGGTCTTCGAGCAGCGCGGCGCTGAACGCGTCGCGGCTGCGCTCCGCGTCGGTGTCCTCGATACGCAGCACGAAGCGACCGCCGTCGCGCCGGGCGAGCAGCCAGTTGAACAGCGCCGTGCGCACGTTGCCGAGGTGCAGCTCGCCGGTGGGGCTCGGGGCGAATCGCGTGACGGGAGCGGCGGCGGACATCCGCGGAATGTTACCCGAGTCGCACCGGTCACTGTCCCGTCGCTAGAATGATCGCCATGACCTCCCACACGCGCCCGCCCTCACCCGCCTCTTCGTCCTGCACCAGCCTGACCGACGCCTGCGCGCGCTCCGGCCTGCGCCTGCGCGCGCTGCTGCTCGGCCTGTTCTGCGCACTGCCCGGCCTCGCTGCCGAGGGCACCCAGGTACGCGTGACGACCAACCTCGGCGCCTTCACGCTCGAGCTCGAGGACGAGCGCGCGCCGCTGACGGTCGCGAACTTCCTGCGCTACGTGCGCGAGGGTCAGTACGCCGGCACGATCTTCCATCGCGTGATCCCGTCGTTCGTGATCCAGGGCGGCGGAATGACGCCGGACTACGCGACGCGCAAGACCCGCGAGCCGATCCCGAACGAGGCCGGCAACGGCCTGGTGAACCTGCGGGGCAGCGTTGGTCTGGCGCGCACCGCCGCTGCTCATTCGGGCGATGCGCAGTTCTACATCAACCTCGCCGACAACGCGGACCTGAACCCGCTGTCGACGCGCTGGGGCTATGCGGTGTTCGGCCGCGTCATCGACGGCATGGACGTGGTGGACCGGATCGGCGTCGTCCCGACCGGGCCGATGGGGCCCTTGAAGGCCGACGTGCCGCAGCGGCCGGTGGTGATCGAAAAGGCCGAAGTACTGGGGGACGCGGCGCCGTCGTCGGCTGCCGCTCCGGCGCCGCCCGCGGCTCCGGCGCCGCCCGCCGGCGGCGCGCGCTGACGCCGGCCGGTCACGGGCCTTGGCCCAGCTGTTCGTCTCCGACCTGCATCTCGATGCGGCCAGCCCGCAGGCGGTCGAGGCGTTCCTCGGTCTGCTCGCGGGCGAGGCACGAGGCGCGCAGGCGCTCTACATCCTCGGCGACCTGTTCGAAAGCTGGATCGGCGACGACGACCCCGACCCGGTGCGCTCGCGGGTCTGCGCGGCGCTTCGAGCGCTCGCCGCGGGCGGCGTGCCAATCTTCGCGCTGCATGGCAACCGGGACTTCCTGCTCGGTCCCGGCTTCGAGGCGCGCAGCGGCTGCCGGCTGCTGCCGGATCCGGTGATCACCGAGATCCACGGCACCCGGGTGCTGCTGACGCACGGCGACCTGCTGTGCACCGGGGATGCCGCCTACCAGGAGCTGCGCAGCACGGTGCGCGGCGAGCCGTTCCGGCGGCGCGTCGCGGCGCTGTCGCTCGCACAGCGTGAACTGCTGGCATCGGCGGCACGCGCCGGCAGCCGCGCCCACACTTCGACTGTGCACGCGGACATCATGGACGTCGATACGGGCGCGATCGCCGCGCTGGTTCGCGCGACCAAAGTCGAGTGCATCGTACACGGCCATACGCACCGACCGGCGGTGCACGATTCGGTGCTCGAGGGACGGCCGCTGCGCCGGATCGTGCTCGATGCCTGGTACGAAAGCGGCGGGATGCTGCGCTGGGATGCGTCGGGCTTCGAGGCCGTGAGCCTGCCGTTCGGGGCGTGAAATCCCGCTGCGGACCGGCGGCCGCGCGGGGGGGCGCCTCAGCCGGCGGGTGGCGGGCCGGAGTGGAAACGGAACAGCGGATCGGGCTCCGTGACCAGCTGCGACTCGAGGCTCGAGAGTTCCTCGAGGCGTGCGCGCCAGTCGAGCCCACCTGCCGCTTCGGCGTGCGCCCGGGCGGCCTTCAGGTAGAGCTCGAAATGCCGCGCTTCGGAGGCCTGCAGTTGGGCATAGAGCGACGCCATCGGCGCCGGCAGGCCCGCGACGGCGAGCTGGTGGAAGCGCTCGCAGGAACGCGCCTCGATCAGGGCACCACACAGCAGGTGGTCGAGCTTGCGCAGCGGCTCGTGGTTGCGCATCGCCTTGCGCAGCCCGGCGGCATAGCGCCCCGCCGCGAGCCGCAGCGGCCGGACGCCGAGCTGGCGCATCAGCCGGTCGGCCAGTTCGAAGTGCCGCAGTTCCTCGCGCGCGAGGCGCGACAGCCGCGCCGCCAGCGCCATGTCGTCGGCGTAGGTGAACATCAACGCGATCGCGGTGGAAGCGGCCTTCTTTTCGCAGTTGGCGTGATCGGCGAGCAGCACCGGCCACTGCTCCAGCGCGGCGGCCACCCAGCCGGGGGCGGTGCCGATCTTCAGCGGCGTCGCGGCGACGGAATCGCGGGCGCTCACGCCGCCAGCTCCGCGCGGCGTGCCGCCTGCAGGTGTTCGTCGATCGCGGCGATCGCGGTGCTCGCCGACTCGTAGCGGTCCTCGCGGCGCTTGGCGAGCAACCGGTCGAGCAGCGGCTGCAGCGATTGCAGCGCCAGCGGCAGACGCGGCACCGGCGCCTTGGCGTGCTTGTAGATGATGGCCATCGGGTTGTCGCCATCGAACGGCTTCTCGGCGGTCAGCAGTTCGTGGAGCACGACGCCGAGGGAGTAGAGATCGCTGCGCGCATCGGTCGACTGGCCGTGACCCTGCTCCGGGCTCATGTAGTGCGGCGTGCCGAAGATCAGGCCCTTGTCGGTGATCTCGAGCTCCAGCGCGCGGTGCTTGGCGAGGCCGAAATCGATCAGGGCGAGCGAGCCGTCGTCGCGCACCATCACGTTGCCGGGCTTCAGGTCGCGATGCAGGATGCCGGCGCGATGGATCGCATCGAGCGCGGTGGCGATCTCGAGCGCGAAAACGAGCGCGCACGTCGGGCTCAGCGGCCCGGTCATCTGGGCCCGCAGGTCGCCGCGGGCGAAGTACTCCATCACGAGGTAGGCGAAGCCGTCGGTGACGCCGAGGTCGAACAGCCGCACCACGTGCGGGTGACGGATGCCGCGGATGATCTCGTATTCCTGCAGGAAGCGGCCGAAGGCCTGGTCGACGCCGTCGGCGCGGCGATGGTCGCGGGTCACCTTCAGCACCACCAGCGTGCCGCACTGGATGCTCTCGGCGAGGAACAGCTCCGAAACCGAGCCGCCAGCGATGCGCCGCACGCGGCGGTAGCCTGGCACGTAAGCGCCGGAGAAGGTCTGCAGCTCGCGCGCCTCCGCCGCGCCGCGCCAGGCGGAGCGCGCCTGCGCCTGGCGCTGGGCCGCGGCACGCACCGCGGAGATCAGCTTCTCGTGCTCGATCTTGCGGGTCGCGATCGCCGCGAACGCGCCCGCACGGCGCGCCGCCTCGGCGAGACCAGGCGCGTCGTCTTCCAGCAGGTAGATCAGCGGCGCGAAGCCGGCCCTGCCGCCGAGTTCGGCGAGCCAGGTAAACCCCTCGCCGCCGGGCCCGGCGTGATCGAGCAGCACGGCGTCATAGGCCTGCGCGAGGAAACCCTCGGGGATCGGGCCGCGGGCGAGCGGATCGTAGGAATCGATCTGCGCCTCGGGCCAGATGCAGGTGAGGTGATGCCGCAGCAACGCGCGGAATCGCGGATCGTCGTCGATCAGCAGCACCCGCACCGCGAGGACAGCCCGTCAGGCGCCGCGCACGACCCGCAGCGGACCGCGCGTGGCCTCGCGGCGCGTGGCCTTGGCGGCATCGGAACGCTCGACGCGCAGCCGCTCGAGGTATTCGGGCGTGACGTCGCCGCTGACGTACTGGCCCGAGAAGCAGGACGTGTCGAACTCGCGGATCTTGGCGTTGTCGTGCAGGCAGGCCTGCACGAGGTCTTCGAGGTCCTGGTAGATCAGCCAGTCGGCGCCGATCAGCTTGCGCACCTCGTCTTCGGTGCGGCCCGCGGCGACCAACTCGTCGACAGCCGGCATGTCGATGCCGTAGACGTTCGGGAAACGCACTGGTGGCGACGCCGAGGCGAAATAGACCTTCTTCGCGCCGGCCTCGCGCGCCAGCTCGATGATCTGCGCGGAAGTGGTGCCGCGGACGATGGAGTCGTCGACCAGCAGCACGACCTTGTTGCGGAACTCGAGGTCGATCGCATTGAGCTTGGAGCGGACCGACTTCGAGCGCTGGTCCTGGCCCGGCATGATGAACGTGCGGCCGATGTAGCGGTTCTTGATGAAGCCTTCGCGATACTTCAGGCCGAGGTGCTGGGCGACCTGCAGCGCCGCGGTGCGGCTGGTGTCGGGGATCGGAATCACGACGTCGATGTCGTGCTCGGGACGCTCGCGGCGGATCTTCTCCGCCAGCTTGTCGCCCATGCGCATGCGCGCGCGCTGCACCGAGATGTTGTCGATCGTGGCATCGGGGCGGGCGAAATAGACGAACTCGAAGATGCACGGTGAGTGGCGCGTCGTCGCGATGCATTGTTGCGCGTGCAGGCGGCCGGCTTCGTCGATGAACACGGCTTCGCCGGGCGCCACGTCGCGCAGCGGCTTGAAGCCGAGCATGTCGAGGGCGACAGATTCGGAGGCGAGCATGTATTCCAGACCCTTCGGCGTCTCGCGCGAGCCGAGGACCAGCGGACGGATGCCGTTCGGATCGCGGAAACCGAGCACGCCGTGGCCGATCACCATCGCGACGACCGCATAGCCGCCACGGCAACGGCGATACAGCGCGGTGACCGCGGCGAAGATGTCCGCGGGCGTGACCCGCGGCGTGCCGACGCGCTGCAGTTCGGAGGCGAGCACGTTGAGCAGCACCTCGGAATCGGAAGTGGTGTTGAGGTGGCGGCGTTCCTCGCGGATCAGCACCTCGGCAAGTTCGGTGGCGTTGGTCAGGTTGCCGTTGTGCCCGAGGCAGATTCCGTACGGCGCGTTGACGTAGAACGGCTGGGCTTCGGACACTCCGTCGCTGCCGGCGGTCGGATAGCGGACGTGGCCGATGCCGACATTGCCTTTCAGATCGAGCATGGCCTGCTGGTTGAAGACGTCCCGCACCAGGCCCGGGCCCTTGTGCATCGACAGCTGGCCGTCGCTGGCGGTGACGATCCCCGCCGCATCCTGGCCGCGGTGCTGCAGCACGGTGAGCGCGTCGTAGAGACGCTGGTTCACCGCAGAAGTGCCGACGATTCCGACCAGACCGCACATGGACGTCTCCTGAAACTGCCGAGCCCCTCGAGACAGGCGCCCTGTCCGTCGGCGCCTCGCCTGATCGAACCCTATTGGCCAGAACGCGGGCCCGTGCCCGCCAGACCGGAGCTGCGTGCCGCGTCGCCGATCACGATGCGCATCGCGTCGCCGGCAGTCTCCGCATAGGGGATGAGCTTCGACTGCTTCCACCAGCGCTCGCCGTCGAGCCGCAGCGTCGTGGCGACGATGACGGCAGCACCGAGCACGACGCCCGCGCGCAGCGCGCCGAACAGGAAGCCGAGGAAGCGATCGAACCCGCTGAACAGCGAGACCCTGATGAAATTGCCGGCCGTGATGCCGATCAACGTGCCGATGATCAGGATGCCGATCGCGATCAGGGTACGCGCTGCCCAGGTGCCATAGGGCTCGGTGCCGAGCGCGCCGCCGAGATGGGGCCGCAGCGCATCGCTGTATCGCCAGGCGACCCAGAGCGCGACGATCCAGGTGGCGAGAGAGATCGATTCGCGCAGGAACCCGCGCGCCAGCCCGATCAGCGCAGAAACGACCACGATTGCGAGGATGGCGTAGTCGACCGGAGTCATGTCCTGAAAAAAGCTCTTGAGGCTGGCGCGCGAATTCTACTGGAAGGCGCGGCGACGCGGGCCCGGCCTCCGGAGATTGTGTCGTACGAGCCGAAATCAAGGCATCCGCACGACGCTGCCCTTCTGTCCAGTGGCTTTCAGGCGGCCCTGGAGGGTCTGGGCGGCGGTGCGGTCCGCCACCGGCCCGACTCGCACGCGATACAGCTGGCGCCCACCGCTGCGCACCGGCGAGACAAACGTCTCGAACCGGCGACGGTCGAGGTCTGCTGCCAAACGGTCGGCGGAGTCACGCGAGGCGAAGCTGCCGACCTGAACCGCAAAACCACGCAGCGCGGGCGCCGTTGCTGCTGCTGCTGCTGCCGCCATGGCCGGCCCGGCGTCGGCACGCATCGCATCGGCCGCAGGCGGCGCGGCCGGCTGGGGCGACGCCGCCGTGCCCGGCGTGACGGCTGCGGTCCGGGGATTTGCCGCAGCGGCGCTCGGCGCGGCCTTGGGGGTCGGCGCCGCAGGCGTGGGAACGGGCGCGGCCGGCGGCGACGCATCCGGCGCATCGCTGAGGTCGATGTCATACGAGCGCAGCGGGGCGCCCTCGCTTTGCGCCGGCGACAGCGCCGATGAAACCGGGCCGGGCGGCGGGGCCTTGGGTCCGGTCAGCAATTCGGGAACGAGCAGCACCGCGAGCAGGATCAGGATCACTGCGCCGGTCAGTCTCTGCTTGAACTTTGGATCCACGTGGGTGAGCGAATCAGGACGGCGAAGGCACGCGCGGATTATAGCCCAAGCCACTGCAGCGCCGGTCCGACCGTGTGGAATGAACCGAGCACCACGATGCGATCCGCCGCGCTGGCCCGCGCGCGCGCGAGCGCGCAGCCGGAGGCGACGTCGCCAGCCAGCGACGCTGGTGCACATTCTGCTGGCATTCGCTCGCGCAGGGCGGCGGCATCGCTGCCGCGCGGACCCTCGATCCCGCACAGCACCCATTCGTCGATACAGGGCGCCAGCACGCGCCCGATGCCGGCCACGTCCTTGTCGGCGAGGATGCCAGCCACCGCGATCGTGCGGCCCGCGTGGCGCCGCGCACGCAGGTTCGCCGCGAGCACCTCCGCCGCCGGTACGTTGTGCGCGACGTCGAGAATCCACTCCGGTGCGCCGTCGACGACCTGGAACCGTCCCGCGAGCCGGACGGCGCGCAGGCCCTGCGTCGCCCGCGCCGCATCGAAGCCGTCCAGCAGGCCCGGCCGTACCGTCGACAATGCCTCGAGCGCCGCGAGCGCCGCAGCCGCGTTGTGGTACTGGATCGCGCCGTCGAGCGAAGATGGCGGCAGGTCGCGGAAGCGCCAGCGGCGGCCGCGGAACTGCCAGCGCGGGTCGTCCGCGTCATTGCGCGCGACCTTGAAGTCGCGGCCTGGCCAGAGCGCCTCGACCTGGAGGGCCGCCACCGCGGCGCGCACCGACGCCGGCATGTCGGAGCTGCCGAGCACCGCGGGACGACCGGCGCGCAGGATCCCTGCCTTCTCCGCCCCGATGTGCTCGAGCGTCGGGCCGAGCCACTCGGTGTGGTCGAGGCCAATCGAGGTAATGACCGCGACGTCGGCATCGAGAAGATTGGTGGAATCGAGCCGGCCGCCGAGCCCGACCTCGACGATTGCCAGCTGTGGCTTGCGGCACGCGAACAGCTCGAACGCGGCGAGGGTGTTGTACTCGAAGAACGTCAGCGCTACGGCGCCGCGCGCTGCCTCGATCCGATCGAACGCGGCGACCAGCGAATCGTCATCGACCTCGGCGCCATCGAAGCGGATACGCTCGTTGTAGCGCACCAGGTGCGGGGACGTGAACGTGGCGGTGCGCAGGCCCGCGGCGCGTGCGAACGCCGTGAGATGCGCGACGGTGGAGCCCTTGCCGTTGGTGCCGGCGACGAGCACGACCGGGTATGGCGCAGGCAGCAGCCCGAGCCGCTGCGCGACCTCGCCCACGCGGCCGAGGCCGAGCTCTATGCTGTGCGCGTGCTGGCGCTGCTGGAACTCGAGCCAATCGTCTAGCGTGCGCATCGGAGCGGCCAAAAGGCGATCGCGGGAGGGACTCCGTCAGCGGTCGTCGTCGGAGGGGGCTTCGATCGCCGCTTCCGCGGCGCCATCCATCGCCGGCCGCGAGGCCTGCGGCGGCAACTTCATCATCATCCGCAGCACGCCGGAAAGCCGGTCGCGCATGTCGCGGCGGTCGACGATCATGTCGATCGCACCATGCTCGAGCAGGAACTCGCTGCGCTGGAAGCCCTCCGGCAGCGTCTCGCGCACGGTCTGCTGGATCACGCGCGGGCCTGCGAAACCGATCAGCGCGCGCGGCTCGGCGAAGTTGAGGTCGCCGAGCATCGCGAGGCTCGCCGAGACGCCGCCGGTGGTCGGGTCCGTCAGCACCGAGATGAACGGCAGGTTCGCCTGCGCGAGCCGCGCCAGCGCGGCGCTGGTCTTGGCCATCTGCAGCAGCGACAGCAGCGCTTCCTGCATGCGCGCGCCACCGCTCGAGGAAAAGCACACGACGGCGGTACGGTTCTCGATCGCATGCGCGACGGCGCGGCTGAAACGCTCGCCGACCACCGAGCCCATGGATCCGCCGAGGAACTGGAACTCGAACGCGCAGGCGACGACATCGACGCCGTCGATCTGGCCGGCCATCACGATCAGCGCGTCGCGCTCGCCGGTGCTCTTCTGGGCGGCCGACAGCCGGTCCTTGTAGCGCTTGCTGTCCTTGAAGCGCAGAGGGTCTTCGGGCTGCACGCCGGCACCGATCTCGACGCCAGTGCCGGCATCGAGCAGGCGCCGCAGCCGCTCGCGGGCGCCAATGCGCATGTGGTGGCTGCACTTCGGGCAGACGTTCAGGTTGCGCTCGAGTTCGGCCCGATAGAGCACCGAGTCGCAGGCCGGGCACTTGATCCAGAGCCCTTCCGGGACCGAACGGGTCCGCTTCTCCGTCTTGATGCGCGACGGCATGATCTTCTCGAACCACGACATGCCTGGACCTGCCTCCGGATCAGTGACCGGGGATCATAGCGGATCGGCCGGCCTGCTCCACACCGGCGCCGGCGGGCAGCCGGAACGCCGCCGGATAGTGGATGGCCATCAGGTAGAGCCCCTCGGGCGGGGCCGTCATCGCCCCGCGGCGCCGGTCGCGCGATTCCAGCACCTCGGTGGCCCAGGAAGGCGGCGCATCGCCATTGCCAATGTCGATCAACGTTCCGGCGAGGTTGCGGACCATGTGGTGGAGGAAAGCGTTCGCCACGACGTCAATCCATACCTGGTCGCCATCGCGCCCGACGACGATGCGGTGTACGTGCCGCACCGGGGAACGGGATTGGCATTCGGCGGCGCGGAAGGCGCTGAAATCGTGCTCGCCGACGAGTTGGTCGGCGGCCGCCTGCATCGCTGCGAGATCGAGTGGCCGACGCACCCAGGTGGCGCGCCGGGCGCAGAGCGCAGAGCGCGTGTCGCGGTTCAGGATGCGGTAGCGATAGGCGCGCGCGAGCGCCGAGAAGCGCGCGTGGAACCACGCCGGCATCGACCGCGCCCAGCGCAGGCTGACGTCGGGCGGCAGGTTGGAATTGATGCCGAGCAGCCAACCACGCATCGAGCGCGCGGCCGGGGCGTCGAAGTGGACGACCTGCCCTTCGGCGTGCACGCCGGCGTCGGTGCGGCCGCCACAGATGAGGTCGACGGGACAGTCGGCCACCGAGGCCACGGCGCGACCGAGTTCCTCGGCCACGGTGCGCTGGCCACGCTGCACCTGCCAGCCGGCGAAGCCACTGCCGTCGTATTCGACGCCGACCGCGATGCGCTGCATCGGCAGACCGCCTTCAGCTGCCCTGGCGGCCGATCGACCGCGCAGGCGCAAGCCCCATCACGGTGAATCAGCCTGGCAGCGATTCGAGCAGGCGATTTGCTTCCTGCTTCTGCGACACCGAGCCCTCGGAGAGAACCTCGCGCAGGATGTTCTTGGCGCCGTCCGGGTCGCCCATGTCCATGTACGCGCGTGCGAGATCGAGTTTGGTGCCGACCTCGCTGATCGTCACCGGCTCGAGCGAAGGCAGCACCATCTCTTCACGTGCGGCACCGTTGGCTCCGGCCAGCGTGGACTGGCCGATGTCGAGGTCGAGGCCGTTGGCCTTGCCGTTGGCATTGGCCTTGTGCTCGTCCGGGGCATCGTCCAGGCCGCTTAGGTCGTACTCCCCGGCGTCGAACTGGGTCGTATCGAGCGCGGCGACCATCGACGTAGAACCCGAATCGCGCGCGGTGTCGAATTCGGAGGCGTCGATGCGCAACGTCTCGAGCGCGGCGGTCGCGCCCGGGTCGATGGCCCGATCTCGAGCCTTCGGGCGATTCGCGGCCTCGTGGATCAGGCGCTGCGCGTCTTCGTCGAAGCTCGCCAGCATCGTCGGCGCATCGGGCGAGGCACGATCGCCGTCGAGTTCCGACCCGACCTCGATCGAAGTCGCGGTATCGAGCTCGGCAAGCGCGTCGAGGTCACCCAGATCCAGGCCGAGGTCGTCGATCGCCAGTTCCGCGGTCTGGTCGCCGGCCGAAGCATTCTGGCGCAAGGCCGCGTCGAGCTTGGCGCGTATCGTCGGGCTGCCGCCGCCGCGCAGCGCGGGCTGCTCGACCGTGGGCGCTTCGTTCGAATCGGCTGAACCCGGGCTGGTCCCGAGGAAGTCATCGAGGTCGACGTCGAGTCGCCGCGCTTCTGCGGTAGGCGCGTCGCGGAACTGCGGTGCCAGCTCGCGGGTCGTGGCACCGCCCGCTTCGACCAGCACGGTGGGGGCGTCGGCGTTGCGGTAAGGATCGAGGCCACCGTGGCGACCACTGCCGCCGCCGCCGCCGCCCGGGCCGAAACGTTCCATCGTCGGTTCTTCACGGCGGGAAGGACCGAAATCGAGATCGGAGCCAGAAACCGATTCGACCGTCTGCGTCGAGCCGCTGCCGTCGCCGAACACGTCGAAGTCGAGCGGCTGAGAGCCGCCATCGAGATGCAGGTCGAGGCCGGCGCCGCTGACGCCGCCGCGCGCCGTCGCGCCGGCGAACAGCGGATCTTCGGGCGCGATCTGCTTGCCCATGATCACGATCTTGTCCCACTCGCCGGCGGCGGATTCGCCGACCGACTGGTGCAGCTCGCGAGCGGACTTCAGGAATTCGTCACGGTTGCCCCATACGAAGTACACCTCGGCGAGCTTCAGCTTCAGGTCGCGACGATCGGGCTCGCGCCCGACGGCCAGGCGCACGAGGTCCGCCGCCTGGTCGTAGAGGCCATAGGCCATGTGGAAATCAGCTTCGGCCAGCGGATCGCCCTGGTCGAGGTTGATGCCGGTCTCGCCGCTGAGGGTGTCGTCGGCCGCCACGGTCCTGGCCGCGCTCGTCGGCGAAGCGACCATGCGCGGTTGCTCGTACTCGCCGGACTCCTCGACGACGAAGCCGCTGCGCTCGGCGGTTGCCGCGACGTTCGGACGGCGCAGCCGCGCCGTGTCGGAGCTTGCCGAAGCCGGCGGCGGCATCGACATCTCGCCCGCGGTGGTGGTCGCTCCACCGAAATTGACTTCGAGGTCGGCGGCACGCTTCCCCTGCCATTTCCGATAGCCGAACAGGCCGGCCGCCAGCGCCAGCGCGCCTGCGATGACCCACCAGAACTGCAGCAGCGAGCCGAGCAGCGCGCTGAGCAGCGAGGGCTCCTCGGCGGCCGGGGCGGCCTCGGCCGGCCGGTTGCGCGGCAGCTTCTTGGGCGTGGCCGATTGCTGGTCGGCGGCGGCCGGTTCGGCGGCGGCAGGCGCTGCGGCGGTGAGCGCCGGCTCGACCGCGGCAACCGGTTCGGCCGCCGCTGGCGTGGCCGCCGTCGCCGCCGGTGTTGTGCTGTCGGAACCGAGACGCTGCTGCAGGTCGGCGATCTGTGCCGAGCGCACTTCGAGCAGGCGCCGGGATTCGGAAAGCTCCTTTTCAAGCTGCGCGACGCGATCGCGCACCGCCTGGGTGTCGCGGGCCGCAGCTTCGCTGCCGGCACCACCGGTACCGGACTCCGACGGCGGCACGAGGCGCAGCCGGCCTTCCGCGGCAACGCCCTCGCGCGCCGACGCGCCGCTCGAGTCCGTGGCCCGGCTGCGCCACTCGCTACGCTGCCGTCGAATCTCGGCGAGCGCAGAACTGCGATCGATGGCGGTCATCGAAGCAGCATCCGGGACGCGCAGCACCGCGCCCGCGCGCAGCACGTTCATGCTGCCAGCGAACGCACCGGGATTGGCCTGGTAGAGCCCGACCATGGTCTGCTCGGTGGAGGCGCCGCGATCGGCGGCCAGGCCGCTGGCGATGCCCGAAAGCGTTTCGCCACGGCGGACCGAGTAGCTGCTGCCGCCTTCGCCAGCGGATGGTGCGGATACGGGGGCCGCAGGACGCGGTTCGGCTGCCGCAGGACGCGCCACCGCGCCGCTGCGCGCCGCGGCGGTGGCTGGCGCCTGCACGACAGCGGCCGGCGCCGGGGTCGGCGCGAAGACCGGCGGATCGAGCAGCAGGGTGTACTCGCGGACCAGGCGGCCTCGGCCCCAGTTGGCATCGACCAGCAAAGTCAGGAACGGCTCGGTGATCGCTTCGGCGGAGCGCACGCGAAGCACGTCACGACCCGAGTCGCCTTTCGCCTTGGTCAAGGTGACCGAACTGAGAAATGCTGGCCATTCAAGGCCATAGCGAGCAAAGGTCTCGCGTGACGCGAGCTGTACGCGCAGGCTGGTGAGTTCCTCAGGCGTCGCGTTCACGAGCTCGATTTCGGCATCGAGCGGCGCGTTCAGCGGCGAATTGAGACGGATGTCTCCCAAGCCCAGCGCCAACGCGGAAGATGGCAAGGCCGACAGCACGAGCATGGCTCGCACCCATTGCTTCACGCCCATCTGCTCTCCCCCCACCCGCTCCGCACGAGCTGGCGGATGTCTATTGAAAACAAATACTTGAGCTCGGACAGCGTCTCAGTATGTCAAGTCACCAATATAACTTATAAATGGTCCCGGACCAAAATCTCGGCGATCTGGACGCTGTTCGTGGCCGCGCCCTTGCGGACGTTGTCAGACACGATCCACATCGTGAGCCCGTGGTCGTGAGACATATCTTCGCGAATGCGGCCGACATAAACCGTGTCGTGGTTCGCGGCTTGTACGGCCGCGGTCGGATAACCACCCGGCTTGCGCGTGTCGATCACCTCGACGCCAGGCGCCGCCTGCAGCAATTTTCTTGCCCGCGCTGCGGTGAGCTTGCGCCGTGTCTCGATGCTCACCACTTCCGAATGACCGAAGAACACCGGCACGCGCACCGCGGTGGCATTCACGCGGATGGTCTTGTCGCCGAGAATCTTCTGGGTCTCCCAGAACATCTTCATCTCTTCCTTCGTGTAGCCGTTGTCCAGAAACACGTCGATCTGCGGCACGACGTTGAACGCGATCTGCGCCGGCATGACCTTCGGCTTCGGCACGCTCTTGCCGCTCATCAGCGCGACGCTCTGCTCGGCGAGTTCGTCGACGGCCCCCTTGCCCGCGCCGGACACCGACTGGTAGGTGGCGACGTTGATGCGCTCGATGTGGGCGGCGTCGTGCAGCGGCTTCAGCGCGACCAGCATCTGGATCGTCGAACAGTTCGGATTCGCGATAATGCCGCGCTTCTTGTACTGCGCGATCGCCTCCGGGTTGACCTCGGGCACGACCAGCGGGATGTCGTCGTCGTAGCGGAATTCCGAGGTGTTGTCAATCACGACGCAGCCAACTGCGGCGGCCTTCGGCGCATAGATCCGCGATACGCCGCCGCCTGCGGAAAACAGCCCGATGTCCGCCTGCGAGAAGTCGAAAGTCTCGACGTCGATCACCGGATGGCGCCTGTCGTTGAAACGGACGTCCTTGCCGAGCGAGCGATTGCTCGCCAGCGGATAGAACTCGCTGACCGGGAACTTCCTCTCCTCGAGCACCTTGATCATCGTCTCGCCTACCAGACCCGTCGCGCCCAGTACCGCCACTCGCCAGCTCTTGCTCGTCATCGTCTTCTCCGTCATGTCCTGTCGGTGATCACCGGAGTCGGTGAGCGCACGTCCGCGTTCTGCGCACGATGGCGCAGCCAGTGATCCATCAGCACGATCGCCAGCATCGCCTCGGCGATCGGCGTCGCGCGCAGGCCGACGCAGGGGTCGTGTCTACCGGTAGTCACCACGTCTACCGCGTTGCCGTCGACGTCGACGGTGCGGCCGGGCAGCGTGATGCTCGAGGTCGGCTTCAGCGACACGTGCACGACCACGTCCTGGCCGCTCGAAATGCCGCCGAGGATGCCGCCCGCGTGGTTGCTGACGAAGCCCGTCGGCGTCATTTCGTCGCGATGCTCACTGCCCTTCTGCTCGACGCTGCGCACGCCGGCGCCGATCTCGACGGCCTTGACCGCGTTGATGCCCATCATCGCGTAAGCGAGCTCGGCGTCGAGGCGGTCGAACACCGGCTCACCGAGACCCGGTGGCACGCCGGTTGCGATCACGGTGACGCGCGCACCGAGCGAGTCGCCGTCGCTGCGGATCTTCCAGACCAGTTCCTCGAGCTCCTTGACGCGCGAAGGGTCGGGGCAGAAGAACGGATTGTCGTAGGCGGTCTCGGGTGCGACCGGGTCGAGCTCGAGTGTGCCGATCTTGCTGAGATAACCGTGGATGCGCACGCCGAGGCGCGTCTGCAGGTATTTCTTCGCGATCGCGCCCGCGGCGACGCGCATCACCGTCTCGCGCGCCGACGAGCGGCCGCCGCCGCGGTAGTCGCGGAAGCCGTACTTCTGCTGGTAGGTGTAGTCGGCGTGGCCGGGGCGGAACCGATCCTTGATCTTGTCGTAGTCGCGCGACCGCGCGTCGGTGTTCTCGACCACCAGGCCGATCGAGGTGCCGGTGGTACGGCCCTCGAACACGCCGGAGAGGATGCGCACGGCATCCTGCTCGCGCCGCTGGCTGACGAAATGCGAGGTGCCGGTGCGGCGCCGGTCGATGTCCTGCTGCATGTCCGCTTCGGAGATCTCGAGGCCGGGAGGGCAGCCGTCGATGATGCAGCCGAGCGCGGGCCCATGGCTTTCGCCGAAGGTGGTGACGGTAAACAGCTTGCCGATCGTGTTACCGGACATCGGCGGCTCCGGGCAGGTGGTCAGCGGACATGGGCTTCCAGTTGCTCGTGCGTCAGCAGGAATACGCCGCCCCCGCCACGCTCGAACTCGAGCCAGGTGAAGGGCACCCGAGGCCAGCGGCGGCGCACGACGGTTTCGGTGTTGCCGACCTCGACGACGAGGATGCCGCCCGGGGCCAGGTGCCGGGCGGCATCGCGCAGGATGCGCCGCACCGAATCCAAGCCATCCTTGCCCGCCGCCAGCGCCAGGCGCGGCTCGTGACGGTATTCGGCCGGCAGGCCGCGCAGTTCGTGCGTCCCGACATAGGGCGGGTTGGACACGATGATATCGTAGCGGCGCCGCCCCAGCGCTGCGAAATGGTCCGACTCGCGCACCTGCACGCGCCGCGTCAGGCGCAGGCGGCGCACGTTTTCCCGGGCCAGCGCCAGCGCTTCGGCCGAGACGTCGGTCGCGTCCACCTGGGCGCGCGGCAGGAAGCGCGCGCAGGCGATCGCGATGCAGCCCGACCCGGTGCCGAGGTCGAGCACGCGCCGCACGCGGCTGGCGTCGACCCAGGGCTCGAAGCGGCGCTCGATCAACTCGGCGATCGGCGAGCGCGGCACCAGTGCGCGCCGGTCGATGCGGATCGGGATGCCTGCATAGAGGGTCATCCCGGTCAGGTAGACGGCGGGTTCGCGCAGCGCGATCCGGCGCGCCAGCAGCGCCTGGAAGGCCTCGACCTGCGCGGCGGTCATCCGCCGCCGGTAGGCCCGCGCCGGCGGCTCGTCGAAGTCGAAATCCATCGCGTGCCACAGCAGCACCGCGGCATCGTCCAGCGCGTTGTCGGTGCCATGCCCGAAGAACACTCGCGCCCGCGACAGGCGGCGCGCCGCGGCCTGCAACGCCTCGCCGACGGTCGGGCGCTTCGGCCTGTGGGATACTGATGGCATGAGGACCCTGATCTGCCGGCTCGCGGCCGGCGCGTATCTTGCCGCTTTCGCGGCCCGAACGGGTGACGTCGCTGCGGCCAGCGCCGTCCGTTCCCCGCTCAGGCCTCGTGCCACGTCGCGCGCGGCGGCGCGCGGCTGAGAGCCGGCGCTCTCCCCCATGTCGACTGTCGACCCGCTGGATCCCACCTCGATGGTGCGCCTCGAACGGCGCAGTCTCGGCGCGCGACTGTTCGTCGCGCTGCAGCAGGTGCTGCCGCAGCACGGCTTGTCGCGCCTGGTACATGCCGCGACCCGCAGCCGCCAGCCACGCTTCAAGGACGCGCTGATCGCGGGCTTCGTGCGTGGCTTCGCGCCGGACATGCGCGATGCGGTCGTCACCGACCCGCTCGCCTACGAATCCTTCAACGCCTTCTTCACGCGCGCGCTGCGCGCCGGCACCCGGCCGCTGCCCGAGGCGGCCGACGCGCTGGCCTGTCCGGTCGACGGCACGGTCAGCGAGGCGGGCCGCATCGAAGGCGGGCGCCTGCTGCAGGCCAAGGGCCGCCACTACACGCTCGACGCCCTGCTCGCCGGCCGCGGCGACTGGAGCCGACGCTTCGAGGGCGGACATTTCGCGACGATCTATCTCGCACCCTATAACTACCACCGTATCCACATGGCGGCGGTCGGACGGTTGCGCGAGGCCTGGTTCATTCCCGGCCGGTTGTTCAGCGTGAACCAGGTCACCGCGGCCGGCGTCGAGCAGCTGTTCGCGCGCAATGAGCGCGTGGTGTGCGCGTTCGAGGGCCCGCCGGTCGATCATGCGCTGGTGATGGTCGGTGCGCTGAACGTCGGCAGCATCGACACGGTCTGGCATGGCGAGGTCGCGCCGCGGGCGAAGCGCGTGCTCACGATGCTGGAGCCACGCCGTCCCGGTCCGCCGCTCGAACTGGCACGCGGCGCCGAGATGGGCCGCTTCAACATGGGATCGACCGTGATCCTGCTGTTCCCGCCTGGGCGCATCGCCTGGCACGCCGACCTGCGCGCCGGCCGCGTGGTGCGCATGGGCGAGCCGATCGGTCGGATCATTGCGGATGGCGACTGACCGAAAGCCGCCAGCGGCGATGGCTGCGCCTGATTCCGGGCCGGCAGCGGAGCATTGGCGCCCCACGGCCACGCGTGCGCGGCTCGAGCAGCGCGCGGCCATGCGTGTCGCGATGCAGCGCTTCTTCAACGAACGCGGGCTGCTCGAGGTCGAGACGCCGGCCGTGGTCGGCGCGCCGGTCACCGACCTGCACCTGCACGCGGCCGGCGTCGATCTCGGCGATGGAGTCGCGCGCTGGCTGCATACCTCGCCCGAATTCGCGATGAAGCGCCTGCTCGCCGCCGGCAGCGGCGACATCTGGCAGGCCTGCCACGTGATGCGCGGCGGCGCCGAGCGCGGTCGGCTGCACAACCCGGAGTTCACGCTGGTCGAGTGGTATCGCCTCGGGCTGCCGATGGCGGCGATGGCTGCGGAAACGGCGGCCTTCGTCGATGTTCTAAGTGTCGCGGCGGGCGCGCCGGCGCGCGGCTTGACGACGCTGCGCTACCGCGAGGCGCTGCAGCGTCATGCCGGCATCGATCCGCTCGAGGACGACGACGCGCGCCTGCGCGCGGCGGCGGCGCCGCTCGGGCTGGACGCCGCGACGATCGGCGCCGCGACCCGCGATGAGCTGCTCGACCTGCTGGTGGCGCTGCGTGTCGGTCCGGCGCTCGGCCACGACCAGTGGTGTGCGTTGACCCACTATCCGGCATCGCAGGCCGCGCTCGCGCGACTCGATCCCGACGAACGGCGGCTGGCGCTGCGATTCGAGCTCTATGGCGACGGCATCGAACTAGCCAACGGCTTCGAGGAACTCGCGGACGCGCGCGAACAGGCCGAGCGGTTCGCCGCCGACAATGACGCGCGCGCGGCCCGCGGGCTCGTCCAGCAGCCGCCCGACCTGAGGCTGCTCGCCGCGCTAGACGCCGGCTTGCCTGCCTGTTCCGGCGTCGCGGTCGGCTTCGACCGCGTCGCGATGCTGGCCACCGGCGCGAGCACGATCGACGAAGTGCTGGCCTTCCCGGTGGAGCGTGCGTGAGAAACGGCAGCCGCGAGCCGATGGCCCGCCGCCGGAGCCGCTCAATTCACTTGGCGCGGGAGATGTACTCGCCGCTGCGGGTGTCGACCCGGATCGTTTCACCTTCGTTCAGGAACAGCGGCACGCGCACGACCGCGCCGGTCTCGAGTTTGGCGGGCTTCTGGCCACCGGTGGCGGTGTCGCCGCGCAGGCCGGGGTCCGTCTCGACGATCTTCAGTTCGACATGCTGCGGCGGGGTGACGACCAGCGGCACGCCGTTCCACAGCGTGACGATGCAGACGGTGCCGTCCTTGAGCCACCGCGCGCCGTCGCCCAACGCGGCCTTGCCAGCGGTGTGCTGCTCGAAGTTGTCCGGCACCATGAAATGCCAGAAGTCGCCATCCTGGTAGAGATACTGCATGTCGACGTCGACGACGTCGGCGCCCTCGGCGGAATCGCCCGACTTCCAGGTGCGCTCGATCGTGCGACCGGTCTTGAGGTTGCGCACGCGCACGCGATTGAAGGCCTGGCCCTTGCCAGGCTTGACCATCTCGTTCTCGATGATGACGTAGGGGTCGCCGTCGATCAGGATCTTCACGCCGGACTTGAATTCGCTGGTGTTGTAGCTGCTCATGCTGTTTGCTTCCCGCCTGTCTGCTTCCCGCGGCCCGGACGACCGACCGACGATGATTCCAATATGATTTCGAACGCGATGTTTTCGAATACCAGGACTTCGAAAGTGCGCAACCGGGAACACTGCCCCCGGAAGAGGCCGCGCCGAAAGGGCCGGGTATGATAACGGCAACCCCGCAGGCTCGCCAGACGTCATCCTGGCAGCAAGAACTGGCCTCGGCGATCACCGACCCGCACGAACTAGTGGCTGCCCTCGGGCTGCCGCCGGAGCTGGCCGAGCGCGCGCGCGGCGCCGGCGCCGGCTTCGCGCTGCGCGTGCCGCGCGGCTTCGTCGCACGGATGCGCCGCGGCGACCCTGCCGACCCGTTGCTGCGCCAGGTGCTGCCGTTGCCGGAAGAGACGCTGGCGGTGCCCGGCTACGTCGCCGACCCGCTGCAGGAAGCAGTGGCGCGGCGCGCGCCGGGCCTGCTGCACAAGTATCGCGGCCGGGCGCTGCTCGTGACGACGGGCGCCTGCGCGGTGCATTGCCGGTATTGCTTCCGGCGCGAGTTCCCCTATGCCGAACAGATCGGCGAGTTCGGCCGCTGGCGCGAGTCTCTGCAGTACATCGCCGCAGACCCGTCGGTCACGGAAGTGATCCTCAGCGGCGGCGACCCGCTGTCGCTGAGCGATGCGCGGCTCGCTGCGCTCGCCGCCGAGCTCGCGCGCATCCCGCACATCGCCACGTTGCGCATCCACACGCGCCAGCCGATCGTGTTGCCCGAACGCGTCGATGCAGGCCTGCTCGCCTGGTTGCGCTCGCTCCCCTGGCGCACGGTCATCGTCGTTCACGCCAACCATCCGAACGAGATCGACGCACAGGTCCGCGGCGCGCTGCAGGCGCTGCGCGAGACGGGCGCCACGCTGCTGAACCAGTCGGTACTGCTCGCCGGCGTCAACGACGACGCGACGACGCTCGCGGCGCTGTCGCGCGCGCTGCATGCCGCCGGCGTGCTGCCCTACTACCTGCACATGCCCGATGCCGTCGCCGGAACCGCCCACTTCGACGTGACGCAGCGCACGGCTGCGGCAATCCTCGACCTCCTGGCGCGCGAGCTTCCCGGCTACCTCGTCCCAAGACTGGTGCGTGAAGTCCCCGGCGAAGCGGCCAAGTCGGTGCTTTCGGCCGGCATTCATGCGGACCCTGATCCGTTTATGTGAGCTGCCTCTCAGGCAGTCACCCGACCCCCTGATGTTAAAATCACCACCGTTTCCAGCCGCTTCCCCGCGGCCTCCGTCGCAGGTGGTGGCTTTCCTTGAACGCTCAGGTCTCGGTCCCTCTGATCGTCTTTTCCGCCACCGCCGAACCGGTCGAGGCGGTCAACGGCATCCTGCGTCGCGCCGGCCAGCCGGCCCACTGCACCTGGATTCCCGCCCTGCCCGATCTCGCCGATGCGCTGGCGCAGATCAACCCCGAGTTGCTGCTGTTCGTCGGCCCGGATCTCGACGATGCGATGCGCGCCGCGCGCGTGCGCGACCAGACGTCCCCGGAGGTGCCGCTGATCGCGCTGACCGATTCCGTCAACGAAGCCTCGATCGCCGACGCGATGCGTCGCGGCGCGCGTGACGTCGTCTCGCTGCAGAACCCGGCGCGGCTCGAGGCCGTGCTGCTGCGCGAGCTGCGCTCGTTCCGGCTCGAGCGCGCACTGAACGCGACGCTGCAGTCGGCGCGCGACTACCGACGCCAGCTCGAGACGGTGCTCGAGCGTTCGAACGACGCGATCGCGCAGGTCAAGGAAGGCATCCTGGTCGAGGCGAATGAGTCCTGGCAGGAGCTGTTCGGGATCGTTGATCGCGACGGCCTCGAAGGCCATCCGCTGATGGACATGTTCGAATCAGACTCGCATGCCGCGCTGAAGGGCGCGCTGTCTGCCTGCCTCTCGGGCAAATGGAACGATCACTTGCTCGCCGTGACCGGCAACAAAAGCGACGGTGCAGCGCTGCCGCTCGAAATCGTGCTGTCGTTGGGCGAGAGCGACGGCGAACCCTGCGTGCGCCTGATCGTGCCGGCGCGCCGACGCGACGAGAACCAGCTCGCCATCGACCTCGCCGACGCGGTGCGCCGCGATCCGGCTACCGGCTTCCTGCATCGCCGCGCCGTGCTCGAGGCGATGCGCGAGCGCGTCGCGACGCCCGCCGCAGGCGGCGTGCGCCACGTGGCGCAGGTGCGTCTCGACAAGTTCGCGGCGCTCGAGCGCGACGTCGGCATCGACGGCAGCGAGCAGATCCTGGTGGAGTTCGCGGCGCTGCTGCAGACCCACATGCTTTCGAAGGACGTGAGCGGCCGATTCGGCGGCGTCAGCTTCCTGGTGATGATCGAACGCGGCAACACCCGCGACGCCGAGGCCTGGGCCGAACAGGTCGTGCAGCATGTCCAGAAGAACATGTTCACGGTGGGCTCCAAGACCCTCAGCGCCACCTGCAGCGTCGGCCTTGCGGTGATCCCGCACGGCAACCCGGACCTCAACGCGGCGGTCGACGATGCGATCGACGCCTGCCGGCGCGCGCGCCAGCGGGGCGGCAACCAGGTCGGCCTGCTCGATCGGGCCGATGCCGACACGCGCGTACAGGCCTACGACCAGGTCTGGGTCAAGCACATCAAGGCCGCGCTGATGGAGAACCGCTTCCGGCTCGTACAGCAGCCGATCGCGAGCCTGTACGGCGACGACCCGCAGATGTTCGACCTGCTGGTCCGCATGGTCGACCTGCAGGGCAAGGAAGTGCTGCCCTCGGAGTTCCTGCCAGCCGCCGAACGCAACGACCTGCTGAAGAACATCGATCGCTGGGTCATCGGCGCTTCGCTGTCGTTCGCGGCCCAGCGCAAGCCGAGCTGCATCTTCGTGCGCCTGTCGCGCGACAGCGTGCTCGACCCGTCGATGCCGATGTGGCTCGATGGCCAGCTGAAGGCAAGCAAGGCGCAGCCTGCGCGCATCTGTTTCCAGGTCCCTGAAGACATTGCTGCGAGCTACCAGACGCAGCTTTTGACGCTGGCGCGCGAGCTGAAGCGGCGCGGACTGCGCTTCGCGCTGGAGCGCTTCGGCAGCGGCCGCGACCCGCTCGGGCTGCTCGCCGCCATGCCGCTCGACTTCATCAAGATCGATGGCGCCCTGATCCAGGGCCTCGCCGGCAGCCCGGAAGTGCAGCAGAAAGTGCGCGCGATGGTCGACGCCGCCAAGGCCAGGGACATCCTGACGATTGCCGAGCGGGTCGAGGAAGCCAACACGATGGCCGTGCTGTTCCAGTTCGGCGTGCAGTACGTGCAGGGCTATTTCATCAACGCGCCCGAGCAGGTCGTGCTGGGCTGAGCGCGCCGGCGCCGTCGACCCGCTACTTCGAGTCGGCGACCGACTCGACCACAGTTTCCAGCCGCGTCACTCCGCGCCAGCCGCGCGGCAGCACCGCGCCACGCTGCGCGCGCTCGCCCTTGTAGCCCTTGAGGGCCGCCCAGTCGAGTGTCATGTGCCGCTCGCCGGCATGCACCACCAGGCTGCCGCCCTTCTCGACCACCGCGACCCCGGCCAGCACTTCCTCGCGCGACGCCGCTTTCGGACCCGGGATATTGAACAGCTTGTTGCCCTTGCCGCGCGGCATCTCGGGCACTTCGCTCGCCGGAAACACCAGCAGCCGGCCCTCGCTGTTCGCGACCGCAACCAGCGCGGTCGGGCCCGGCACGAACGCCGGCGGCAACACCAGCGCACCCGCAGGGACCGCGAGCACCGTCTTGCCCGCGCGCCGGTCGGTGATCAGCTCCTTCAGCCGCGCCGTGAAGCCGTAACCGGCATCGGAGACCAGCAGCCAGAGGCTCTCCGGGTCGCCCATCATCACGCCGGCGAACTTCGCGCCATCCGGCGGATTCAGGCGCCCCGAGAGCGGCTCGCCAAGGCCGCGCGCCGACGGCAGCGTGTGCGCGGGCACGGAATATGAACGGCCGGTGGTGTCGACGAACACCGCCGGCTGCAGCGCCATGCCGCGCACCGAGTGCTGGAATCCGTCGCCGGTCTTGTACTGCAGCGAACGCGGGTCGATCTCGTGCCCCTTGGCCTGGCGGACCCAGCCGCCGCTCGAGAGCACGATGGTGATCGGGTCGTTCGCAATCAGCGAAGTCTCGTCGATCGCCTGGGCGGCCTCGCGCTCGACGATCTTCGAACGGCGCGGGTCGCCATATTTCTCGGCATCGGCCTCGATCTCGTCGGTGATGAGCTTCCGCAGCCTGACCTTGCTGCCGAGCAGCGCCTCGATCTTCGCCTTCTCCTCGGCCAGCGCCTTCTGTTCCTCGCGGATCTTCATCTCCTCGAGCCTGGCAAGGTGGCGCAGCTTGGTCTCGAGGATCGATTCCGCCTGCTCGTCGCTGAGATTGAAGCGCTTCATCAGCACCGGCTTCGGCTCTTCCTCGCGGCGGATGATGCGGATCACCTCGTCGAGGTTGAGGAAGGCGACCAGCATGCCTTCGAGTATGTGCAGGCGCCTGTCGACTTTCTCGAGCCGCCACTGCAGGCGGCGCGTGACAGTCATGGTGCGGAACTTCAGCCACTCGGTCAGCAGCTCGCGCAGGCCCATCACCTTCGGCCGGCCGTCGAGGCCGATCACGTTCAGGTTGACGCGGTAGTTGCGCTCGAGGTCGGTGGTGGCGAAGAGATGCGCCATCAGCTGCTCGACGTCGATCTTGCGGCCCTTCGGCACGATCACGAGGCGCGTCGGATGCTCGTGGTCCGACTCGTCGCGGAAATCGTCGATCATCGGCAGCTTCTTCGCCTGGAACTGGTCGGCGATCTGCTGCAGCACCTTGGAGCCCGACACCTGGTAGGGCAGCGCGTTGATGACGATGGAGTCTTCCTCCATCTTCCACGTGGCGCGCGCCCTGAAGCTGCCCGTGCCCTTTTCGTAGAACTCCGCGAGGTCGCTGCGCGGCGTGATGATCTCGGCGCCGGTCGGGAGATCCGGGCCCTTGACGTGCTTCATCAACGCCTTGGTGGTCGCCTCCGGCTCATCGAGCAGGTGGATGCAGGCGGCCGCGATCTCACGCAGGTTGTGCGGCGGGATGTCTGTGGCCATGCCGACAGCGATGCCGGTCGTGCCGTTCAGCAGCAGGTTCGGCAGGCGCGCCGGCATCACGGCCGGCTCGTCCATCGTGCCGTCGAAGTTCGGCACCCAGTCGACGGTGCCCTCGCCGAGCTCGCGCAGCAGCACCTCGGCGTATTTCGAGAGCCGCGACTCGGTGTAGCGCATCGCCGCGAACGACTTGGGCTCGTCCTGCGAGCCGAAGTTGCCCTGGCCCGTGACGATCGGATAGCGATAGGAGAAGTCCTGCGCCATCAGCACCATCGCCTCGTAGGCGGCAGAGTCGCCGTGAGGATGGAACTTGCCGATCACGTCGCCGATCGTGCGCGCCGACTTCTTCGGCTTGGACGACGACGAGAGGCCGAGCTCGCTCATCGCGTAGATGATGCGGCGCTGCACGGGCTTCAGGCCGTCGCCGAGCGCCGGCAGCGCGCGATCGAGGATCACGTACATCGAATAGTCGAGGTAAGCCTTCTCGGTGAAGCCCCTCAGGGGACGCTTCTCGACGCCTTCGAAATTGAGCTCTTCCGTCATGGGCTGGTGTCTTGTGTGAGTCTACGATGCCACCGCTAGCGCCTCAGGGCGCAGCCGCGGGCGCCTCAGGGTACGACCACGGCGAGATTGCCTTTCTCCTCGAGCCAGTCGCGCCGGTCGGAGGCGCGCTTCTTCGCGAGCAGCATGTCCATCAGCTTGTCGGTCTCGTCGCGCGCATCGAGCGTCAGCTGCACCAGGCGGCGCGTGCGCGGATCCATCGTGGTCTCGCGCAACTGGATCGGATTCATCTCGCCGAGGCCCTTGAAGCGCATCACGACGGGCTTGGCGCGCGCTTCCTTCTCGAGCTTGTGGAGGATCGCATCGCGCTCGTCCTCGTCGAGCGCATACGCCACCTGCTTGCCAGCGTCGATGCGGTAGAGCGGCGGCATCGCGACATAGATGTGGCCGTTGGTGACCAGCGGGCGGAAGTGGCGCAGGAACAGCGCACAGAGCAGGGTCGCGATGTGCTGCCCGTCGGAATCGGCATCGGCGAGGATGCAGATCTTGTGGTAGCGCAGCCGCGAGATGTCGGGCATGCCCGGGTCGACGCCGAGCGCGACGCTGATGTCGTGCACTTCCTGCGACGAGGCGATCTCGCCGTGGTCGAGCTCCCAGGTGTTCAGGATCTTGCCGCGCAGCGGCATGATGGCCTGGAAGTCCTTGTCGCGCGCCTGCTTGGCCGAGCCGCCGGCCGAGTCGCCCTCGACCAGGAACAGCTCCGAGCGGCGCGGCTCGTCGGTCGCGCAGTCCGCGAGCTTCCCAGGCAGCGCGGGGCCTGCCGAGATGCGCTTGCGCTGCACGCGCTGCGCGGCCTTCAGCCGCTCCTGTGCATTGGTGATCGCGAACTGGGCAATCTTCTCGCCGGCGTCGGGATGCTGCGCGAGCCACAGGCCCAGGTGGTCCTTGACGAAGCCCTCGACCAGCTGCGCTGCGTCGCGCGAGGCCAGCCGCTCCTTGGTCTGGCCAGCGAACTGCGGCTCGCGGATCTTGATCGAGAGCACGTAGCGGGCGCTGTCCCAGACGTCCTCGGGCGTCAGCTTCACGCCGCGCGGCAGCAGGTTGCGGAACTCGCAGAACTCGCGCACCGCGCTGGCGGCGCCGGCGCGCAGGCCGTTGACGTGCGTGCCGCCCTCGATCGTCGGGATCAGATTGACATAGCTCTCGGCGACGGCGTTCTCGGCACCGGGCGCCCAGCACAGCGCGTAGCCGACCGTGTCCTGGTCCTGTTCGCGCTTGCCGGTGATCGGCTCTGCGGGCAGCCGATCGACCTTGCCGAGCTCATCGGAGAGATAGGCGCCGAGGTCGCCGGTGAAGAACCACTCGTCCTTCTCGCCGGTGGCCTCGTTCAGGAAGCTGAGCTTCAGGCCGGGACAAAGCACGGCCTTGGCCTTCAGCACATGCCGCAGCGTCGGCACCGAGAACTTGTCGCTGTCGAAGAACTTCGGGTCCGGCCAGAAGCGCAGCGTGGTGCCCGTGACGCGCGCGCCCACGGTACCGACCTGCTGCAGCTTCGAGACGACCTTGCCGTCGCGGAAGCCGATGTTCCACTCCTTGCCACCGCGACGGATCCAGCAGTCGAGCTGCCTGGAGAGCCCGTTGACCACCGAGACGCCGACGCCGTGCAGGCCGCCGGAATACTTGTAGGTGTCGCCGTCGAACTTGCCGCCCGCATGCAGCCGCGTGAGGATCAGCTCGACGCCGCTGACCTTCTCCTGCGGGTGGATGTCGACCGGCATGCCCCGCCCGTCGTCGGCAACCTCCAGCGAGCCGTCCTTGTGCAGCGTGACGGCGATCGACTTGGCGTGACCCGCGAGCGCCTCGTCGACGCTGTTGTCGATGACCTCGTGGCCGAGGTGGTTCGGCCGCGAAGTGTCGGTGTACATGCCGGGGCGCCGGCGTACGGGCTCCAGTCCGGATAAAACCTCGATCGCCGAGGCGTCGTAGTCTTTCGCCATCAGGGGTCGGTTCCGCAAGCGTGGGAAAACAGCGGGAGGGCCGAAGGCGGCCGGCTGTCAGACCAGGCGCTCCAGCGCCGCGGGCCATGCGGCCAGCGGAGCTTCGAAGTATAGCGGACGGGGCCCGCTGCGCGTCAGCTGAAGTCGGCGAGCAGCGCGGCGCGCACCGCGCCTGGCACCGAGTCGAGCGACTCCGGATAGGCGGGATGGTCGACGCCCATCGCGAGGCGCGCGCCGGCGCGCAGCACCGCGACCATCGGGTCGCTCAGCTCGAAACGCAGGAAGTGCACCGCCGAGGTCTTCTCCGCGTTCTCGCGCTCGATGTCCTCGTCGGCGATCGCAAACACGCGCGCGAAGTCGGCGACCTGGACCCAGCAGCGATCTTCGATGCCCTTCAATTCCCCGAGGCGGACGCGCCGCACTTCCGGGTCGACGAACTCGACCAGCAGGGTGACCTTCCAGTTGCGCCCGTCGGGGATCAGCGGGTTGTACGCCGCGAGCTCATCGACGATGCCCTGTGGCTCGAAGATCCGCTCGGTGCGCAGCATCTCCTGGACCTGGTACTGGATCGTCAGCCGATCTTCGAAACACCAGGTGGTGTTCGGGCCGACCGCGACCTGGCGGTGCGCCTTGTGCTCGATCACGCGGGCGCGGAACGCCTGGCGCTCGCGCGCGTACTGCTCGAGGGGCATCAGGTCGCCGGGCTTGAGATTCTGCATCACGCTCTCGCTGGTATCGGTGTCCGGTGGCCGCTCAGATCCCATACGCGATCCGCAGCAGCTTCAGCGGGTGGGTGGGTGCCTGGTCGGCGGAAATCCCGGACTCGATCTGGTGGCCCGCCATCGGGCAATCGCTGGCATAGTGATCGGGCTGCGCATTCTCGACGCGAGTCATCACGGGCCGGCCGATCTTCATCGAAGCCGGCCGGAATTCCTTCTTGACCGCATAGGTGCCGTTGTGGCCCGAACAGCGCTCGATCACGTCGACCGTGGTCTCGGGCACCAACTTCAGCAGGTCGCGGGTCTTCAGGCCGATGTTCTGCACGCGCAGGTGGCAGGGCACGTGGTAGCTGACCTTGCCGAGCTTCGCCGGGAAGTTGGTCTTCAAAAGGCCCGCCTTGTGGCGCAGCATCAGGTATTCGAACGGATCGAACATGCGCTTCTTGACCACCTGGACGTCGGCGTCCTGCGGGAACATCAACGGCAGCTCCTGCTTGAACATCAGCACGCAGGAGGGAATCGGGGCGACGATGTCGTAGCCGGCGTCGATCGCTTCCTTCAGCGCCGGGATGTTGGTCTCCTTGTGGCGCGCGACGGTCTCGAGATCGCCGAGCTCGAGCTTCGGCATGCCGCAGCATTTCTCCTGCGAGACGATCTTGACCGGGATGCCGTTGTGCTCGAACACGGCGACCAGGTCGGTGTTCAGGTCGGGCTCGTTGCGGTTGCCGTAGCAGGTCGTGAACAGCACGACCTTGCCGCGGGTCTCGGCGGTCGGCATCGCGTCGGCCTTCAGCTCGCGCCCGGCGAGGCGCTTGCGCGCGGTGTTGGAGTGGTACTGCGGGATCGGCGCGTCCGGCGCGACGCCGAGGGTCTTCTCGAGCAGCTTGCGGCCCAGGCTCGAGGCGTTGGCGGCATTGACCATCTGCACGATCACCGGGATTCCGGCGAAGCTGCCGACCGTGTCCGTGGCGGAGAGGATGCGGTCGCGCGTGCGAACCTCGCCCTTGCGGGCCTTGACTGCCTTCGCGCGCAGCATCAGGTGCGGGAAGTCGAGGTTCCACGGATGCGGCGGAACATAGGGACACTTCGTCATGTAGCACATGTCACAGAGGTAACAGTGGTCGACGACGTCCCAGTAGGCCTTCTTCTCGACGGATTCGAGCTCACCGCTGGCACCCGCGTCGATCGCATCGAACAGGGTGGGGAACGAATTGCAGAGCGAGAAGCAGCGCCGGCAGCCGTGGCAGATGTCGAACACCCGCTCGAGTTCCTTCTCGAGCACGGCCTCGTCGTAGAAGGCCGGGTTCTGCCAGTCGAGCGAATGGCGGGTCGGCGCCTCGAGGCTGCCTTCGCGTCCGCCGGTGATCGTGCTGGTGCTCATGAGGGAGGGCGTCCGTGCATCATCGCGCGAGGATCCGGAGAGCCCGGACCGCTCGAAGGGAGATCCCGTCCGGCAGGGGCGGGCTGCGGGACCGGCCGCCCCGGCGCATCGCTGCACCGGAGCCGGCGGCCATCCACAGGGCGGCCGTATCGAACGGGCCCCGGTCGCGCAAGGCTCAGATCGAGTCCAGCGCCTTCTGGAAGCGGTTGGCGTGCGAGCGCTCGGCCTTGGCCAGCGTCTCGAACCAGTCCGCGATCTCGCTGAAGCCTTCGTCGCGCGCCTGCTTGGCCATTCCCGGGTACATATCGGTGTACTCGTGCGTCTCGCCGGCGATCGATGCCTTAAGGTTCAGCTTGGTGTCGCCGATCGGCAGGCCGGTGGCCGGGTCGCCCACCGCTTCGAGGTACTCGAGGTGACCGTGTGCATGGCCAGTCTCGCCCTCGGCGGTCGAGCGGAACACCGCCGACACGTCGTTGAAGCCTTCGACGTCGGCCTTCGCTGCGAAGTAGAGGTAGCGGCGATTGGCCTGGGACTCGCCGGCGAAGGCGTCCTTGAGGTTCTTTTCTGTCTTGCTGCCTTTCAGATTCATGGTGTTCTCCTGGAAATGTGGCCTGGGCGAATGGCCCGAAACTTGGGAGAGCGTCGCACGGCCAGAACGGATTGTAGAGATCGGCCCAATACGAGGCCCGTCAAGGCCTTAGACTAGGTCTAAAGCGGCCGAGACTGTAGTCCAGGGCACCGACAGCGTCAACCCGGTTTGACCCCGAATTCCACGCCCGTATAACGTGGCGTGCCACCCGACGAGGCCCCGACCGCTTGAACCGCAAGACACGCCAACCCGATTTCGAGAAGTCATTGCAGGAGCTCGAGCAGCTGGTCGAGCGACTCGAAGTCGGCGACCTGCCGCTCGAGGACTCGCTGCGCACCTTCGAGCGCGGCGTCGCGCTGACGCGCGAGTGCCAGCTGGCGCTGCAATCGGCGCAGGCACGGGTCGAGATCCTGCTGAAGCGCGACGGCCAGTCCGCGGCGGTGGCTTTCGATGCGGGGCCGGCGCCGGAGCTCGACGACGGACCCGGGGACGAAGCGTGAGCGCCCCGCGACCCGATTCCGCACACCCCGCCGCGCCCGGCGCGGACGCTGCAGGCGGCTCGCTGGGCGAGCGCATCGTCGGCTTCCGCGAGCGCATCGAGATCGTGCTCGATGGCCTGCTCGCCCTGCCCGACCCCGGCACTCCGCGCCTGCGCGAGGCGATGCGCTACAGCGTGCTCGGTGGCGGCAAGCGCCTGCGCCCGGTGCTGGTGTACACCACCGGCACCGCCCTCGGAGCGCCGGTCGAGGCGCTCGACGCGCCGGCCGCGTCGGTCGAACTGATCCACGTCTACAGCCTGGTCCACGACGACCTGCCGGCGATGGACAACGACGACCTGCGCCGCGGCCGTCCGACCTGTCATCGCGCGTTCGACGAAGCCACTGCGATCCTCACCGGCGACGCGCTGCAGGCCCTCTCGTTCGAAGTGCTGGCCGGTGCGCCGACCACCGACCCGGCACAGGCCGCGGCGCGTCTCGAGATGATCCGGTTGCTCGCGCTCGGCATCGGTACGCTCGGCATGGCCGGCGGCCAGGCTATCGACCTCGAGTCGGTCGGCCGGCGACTCGACCTCGCGACCCTCGAAGACATGCACCGACGCAAGACCGGTGCGCTGATCGAGACCTCCGTGATGCTCGGCGCGGTCGCCGCCGGCGTGCGCCAGGGCCCGGTCTTCGACGCGCTGCGCGAGTTCGGCGCCGCAATCGGCCTCGCGTTCCAGATCCAGGACGATATCCTGGACGTAGCCGGCACGACCGAGGAACTCGGCAAGTCCGCAGGTGCGGATGCCGCCCGCGACAAGCCCACCTACCCGAGCATCATCGGCATCGCCGAGGCGCATCGCCAGGCGGCCTCGCTGCACGACCGCGCAATCGCGGCGATCGCGCCGCTCGGGCAGCGCGGCGCAGGACTGGTCGAACTCGCCCATTTCGTGGTCGGCCGGGGCAGCTGAGCCGGCGGGCCGCCCGCCCCGTCCGGCGTGTAAGATGACATTCCGATGAAAGGCCGAGACCCACTCCACCCGCTGCTGTCGCGCATCGATTCCCCGGCGGATCTGCGCAAGCTCGAAGCTTCACAGCTCGGGGAAGTCTGCACCGAACTGCGCGACTACCTGATCCGCAGCGTCGCCACCCGCGGCGGCCACTTCGCCGCCGGTCTCGGCACCGTCGAGCTGACGGTCGCCCTGCACTACATCTACGCCACCCCCGACGACCGTCTGGTCTGGGACGTCGGCCACCAGGCCTATCCGCACAAGGTGCTGACCGGCCGGCGCGACCGCCTCCAGACGATCAAGCAGAAGGACGGCCTGGCGCCGTTCCCGGCCCGCAACGAAAGCGAGTACGACACGTTCGGCGTGGGGCACTCCAGCACTTCGATCAGCGCCGCGCTCGGCATGGCGGTCGCCGCCCAGCGGGAGGGCGCTGATCGCAAGGTCGTCGCGGTGATCGGCGACGGCGCGATGACCGCGGGCATGGCCTTCGAGGCCCTCAACAACGCCGGCTCGCTGAAGGCCGACCTGCTGGTCGTGCTGAACGACAACGACATGTCGATCTCCGAGAACGTCGGCGCGATGTCGCACTACTTCGCCCGGATCCTCTCGGGACGCACCTATGCCGCACTGCGCGAGCGCGGCAAGAAAGTGCTGCGCCAGATGCCGACGGTCTGGGAGCTGGCACGCCGGTCCGAGGAACACATGAAGGGCATGGTGCTGCCCGGCACGCTGTTCGAGGAGCTGGGATTCAACTACATCGGCCCGATCGACGGGCACGACATCGACACCCTGGTGAAGACGCTGCGCAACCAGCGCAAGCTGCGCGGCCCGCAGTTCCTGCACGTCGTCACCCGCAAGGGCAAGGGCTATGCGCCCGCCGAGGCCGACCCGATCAAATGGCATGGCCCGGGCCCGTTCGATCCTGACAGCGGCACGATATTCAAGGACAAGACCACCGGGCCCTCGTTCACGCAGGTGTTCGGCCAGTGGCTCTGCGACATGGCGGAAGCCGAGCCGCGGCTGATCGGCATCACGCCGGCGATGCGCGAAGGCTCGGGCCTGGTCGAGTTCTCACGCCGCTTCCCGGACCGCTATTTCGACGTCGCGATCGCCGAACAGCACGCGGTCACGTTCGCGGCCGGCCTCGCCTGCGAGGGGCTGAAGCCAGTGGTCGCGATCTACTCGACCTTCCTGCAGCGCGCCTACGACCAGCTGATCCACGACGTCGCGCTGCAGAACCTGCCGGTCGTGTTCGCGCTCGATCGCGCCGGCCTCGTCGGCAGCGACGGCGCGACCCACCAGGGCGCCTACGACCTTTCGTTCCTGCGCTGCATCCCGAACATGGTGGTGATGGCGCCGGCGGACGAGAACGAATGCCGCCAGATGCTCTACACCGCGACCACGATCCACGGGCCCGCGGCGGTGCGCTATCCGCGCGGCGTCGGCTCCGGCGTCAGGGTCGAGGCCGCGATGGCCGCGCTGCCGCTCGGCCGCGGCGAGATCCGCCGCGAGGGCCGCTCGGGCCTCGCGATCCTCTCCTTCGGCACCATGCTCGAATCGGCGCTGATCGTGGGCGAGCGCCTCGACGCGACCGTGGTCAACATGCGATTCATCAAGCCCCTCGACGAGGAACTGGTGCTGCGCGTGATCGCACGCCATCGTGCCCTGGTCACAGTCGAGGAGAACGCCGTCGCGGGAGGCGCGGGTTCCGCGGTTGCCGAACTGCTCGCCGCCGCGGGCACGGAGCTGCCACAGCTGCTGGTCGGCATCCCCGACCGGTTCATCGAGCATGGCGCGCGGGACGACTGCCTCGCGGCGGCCGGGCTCGATCTGGCCGGGCTGTCGCGCTCGATCGAAGAGTGGTGGGAAATCCAGAACTCGGACCTCGCCCGGCACGTCGGTGGGTAATCTGACGGAGCGCACCTGTACATATTCTGTACAGGTTGAGGCTAAACAAGACTTAGTCTAAAATTTCTCGGGGTCGAGTCATCGTCACCCGACTACGGATTGATCGGGACGCCAGACAAGGAAGCATGCCATGAGCTCAGCCGTCACCCTCGCCGCCGCGCCGAAGGCCAAGATCGCCGTCGTCGAGGACGTCCAGAGCCGCGCCGACAACCGCCAGATCCCGATCAACCGGGTCGGCATCAAGGACATCGTCCACCCGGTCAAGGTGCGCGACCGTTCCAGCGGCGACCAGCACACCGTGGCCACGCTGAACATGTACGTGAACCTGCCGCACAACTTCAAGGGCACGCACATGTCGCGCTTCGTGGAGCTCCTGCACACCGAGCGCGAGATCTCGGTCGAGGGGTTCCGCAAGATCCTCGAGGAGATGACCGAGAAGCTCGAGGCCGAGGCCGGCCACATCGAGATGACCTTCCCGTTCTTCGTGATGAAGAAGGCGCCGGTGTCCGGCGTGCAGAGCCTGATGGACTACCGCGCCAGCCTGATCGGCGAGCACCGCGACGGCGTCACCGAGATGTGGGTCAAGGTGGTCGTGCCGGTCACGAGCCTCTGCCCCTGCAGCAAGAAGATCTCCGAGCGCGGTGCACACAACCAGCGCTCGCACGTGACGATTTCCGCGCGCCTGCGCGAGCACATGTGGATCGAGGAACTGATCGACATCGCCGAGTCGGAAGCCTCGTGCGAGCTCTACGGCATCCTGAAGCGGACCGACGAGAAGTACGTGACCGAGCGCGCCTACGACAACCCCAAGTTCGTCGAGGACATGGTGCGCGACGTCGCGGTGCGGATGAACAACGAGAATCGCGTCGCCGCCTATGTGGTCGAGGCGGAGAATTTCGAGTCGATCCACAACCACTCGGCGTATGCGCTGATCGAGCGCAACAAGGACGCCGACGAGGGCTGAGCCTCGCGGGCTGCCAGGTCGTCGGCGCAGGCCGTCAGAGCAGCTTTTCGATCGCCGACGTCAGTTCTTTCGATTCGGGCGACACCGTGCTGCCGTAGTAGCCGACCACCTTGCCGTCGGCGGCGACCAGATACTTGTTGAAGTTCCAGCGCGGCTCCTTTGACTGGCGCGCCAGTTCGCGGAACACCGGATTGGCCTTCGCGCCGGTGACCACCGATGGCGCCAGCATCGGGAACTTCACGCCGTAGTTCACGAAGCAGACCTCGGCGGCTTCGGCCTCGCTCGCCGCTTCCTGGTGAAAATCGTCCGACGGGAAACCGACGACCACCAGGCCGCGCGCGCGGTACTTCTGGTACAGCGCCTCGAGACCTTCGAACTGCCCTGTGAAGCCGCAATGACTGGCGGTGTTCACGATCAGCAGCGGCTTGCCGGCGAAAGCCTTGCAGAGGTTCAGCCGCTCGGCGGAACGCAGGCGGGTGAAGTTCTGGTCGAGAAACCCAGGGCACGAAGCGGACGGCGCGGCATCCGCCGGCCTCGCGGCATCCGCGGCCTCGACCGGCGGTGCGTGGACAGTCGCCACGAAAGCGAGACCGAGCAGGATCGACAGCACCACGGTACGGGTCATCGGGAGCCTCCTTCCTTCCTCAGGACGGATCAGCGGATCGCCGCCGCCTCGGCGTTCTGCAGGCGCGTGATCAGGGTCTTCAGGAACATGCGGTTGAAGCGCAGCTGGCAGGCGGCGGACACCTGCTCCAGCAGGGTTGCGCTGACCTTCAGCACCGTCACGGCGCTGGCCGCACGGATGCTGGCGGTGCGGCGCGCGCCCTTCACGTAGCCGGTCTCGCCGAAGCAGTCGCCGGTCTCGATCCGGCCGACGTTGGTGCCGGTGCGTTCCACCGCGCACTCGCCCGAGACGAGGATGTAGAACCGGTCGTCGATCTCGCCCTCGCGGACGATGTGCTCGCCGGGGGCGTAGTCGCGCCAGGTGCTGGCGCGCATCACTTCCCAGATCTCGGCGTGCGAGAACTCGTGGAAGAAGCGCAGGCGACGCAGCGTCGCGAACTGCTCCTGCTGGTCGATCTTGGAATAGGCCTCGCGCAGCTTCTGGTGCACGCGCGTGAGGTCGGCGGCGAAATCGAGGCCGGTCTTGTAGCGGCGCTCGGGCTGCTTCATCAGCGCCGTGGCGCAGACCTGCTCGATCTCCTCGGGGATGTCGGCGCGCAGCGTGTGGATCGGCGCCGGCGTGGCATACACGATCTGGTGCAGCAGCTTCGCGAGGTTCGAGGCCTTGAACGGCCGCGCGCCGGTCAAAAGTTCATACATCACCGCGCCGAGCGAGTAGATGTCGGAGCGGTGGGTGAGCTCGAGGCTCTGCACCTGCTCGGGCGACATGTAGCTCGGGCTGCCGGCGATGCCCTCGATCCGCGAGATGTCCGAGTCCGCGACCAGCGCGATGCCGAAGTCGATGATGCGGACGTCGGAGTCCTGGGTCAGCATGATGTTCGACGGCTTGATGTCACGATGGATCACGCCGCGCGAATGCGCGTAGTGCAGCGCGCGGGCGCACTTGTAGACGATCTCGACCACGTCATCGATGCGCAGCAGGTTGTCGGGCTTGCAGTATGCCGCCAACGTGCGCGCGCCGTGCACGTGCTCGGTGACGATGTAGCAGTAGTCGCCCTCCTCGCCCGCGTCGTAGATCGGCAGGATGTGCGGGTGCTGCAGCATCCCGACCATGTGCGCTTCGGAGAGGAACATCTTGCGCGCGATGCGCGCCTTCTCCTCGTCGCCACCGGAGTCGAGGTTGTAGACCTTGATCGCGACGTCGCGGCCGTAGTACGGGTCGTGCGAGAGGTAGACCGTGCCGGTGCTGCCGCGGCCGACTTCATTGACGATGACGTACTTGCCGATCTTTTCCGGCGTGCGCGTCTTCGGGCGGGATTCGGTGAGCAGGGATGTGGCCATCGTGACGTCACGGAGCCGCCGCAGTCGCGCTTGACCGAAGCTGGCTCAGGGCAGGATACGAAGTGACGCCCGCGGGGGCTGTGACGCAGTTCCCGGGGGGCGGGGATCAACGCGCGAAGTGATCGAAACCCGGGTGCGAGAATTCCATCACGGTGCCGGCGCGCTGCAGGATCACGTCACTTCCTGACCGCAGGCGTCCGATGCAGCGCGTCGGCGTCGCCTGCCCTGCCAGCAGGGTCTGCGCCTCGCGCAGCCGGGAATCGGGGATCGTGAAGCACAGCTCGTAGTCGTCACCGCCGGAGAGCGCCCGCTGCAGAGCCTGCTCGGCGCCGAGCACCCGGATCAGCGCGGGCGAGAGCGGCAACTGCGTGACGTCGATCTCGGCGCCGCAGCCGCTGGCCGCCACGAGTTTGCCGAGATCGCCGAACAGGCCGTCCGAGACGTCGATGCAGGCGCTGGCGAGCGAGCGCAGCAGCTGGCCAAGCCCGACCCGTGGCGTCGGATACAGGAATCGGTCACGCAGCCAGGCCTCGTCGAGCCCGCCTGGGCCTTCGGCGCCCATCTCGAGCGCGAGGCCCGCCGCGGCATCACCGGGGGTGCCGGAGACGAACACCCAGTCGCCGGGCTGGCCGCCGGAACGGCGCAGGCCTTCGCCGGCGGGCAGGAAGCCGAGCACCTGCACATTGGCCACCAGCGCGCCGCCAGTGGTGTCGCCGCCCACCAGCGCCACCGCGTGGCTGCGCGCCAGGCGCGCAAAGCCATCGGTGAAAGCAGCGAGCCAGATCTCCTCGACCTGCGGCAGCGACAGCGACAGCAGCGCCCAGGCGGGCTTGGCGCCCATCGCGGCGATGTCGCTGAGGTTGACGGCGAGCGCGCGGTGGCCGATCGAGCCCGGTGCGGAACCGACCGGGAAGTGCACGCCTTCGATCAGCGTGTCGGCGACCGCAACCAGGTCCATGCCGGCGGGCGGCCGCAGGATCGCACCGTCGTCGCCGACGCCGAGTACGACGTCGTCACGCGTGGCGCCAGCGTTCGGGCTGGCGAAATAGCGGCGGATCAGCTCGAATTCAGTGAGCGCCATGGTGCGCAGCGGCTGGACCGGTCGGGGATCGCGGCTCGACGGCGGTCGGGAGCATGTGGCCGCTCAATGCTCGTGCGGACGCAGTTCGCGCGCAGCGCGATCGAGCACCGCGTTGACGAACTTGTGGCCGTCGGTGGCGCCGAACTTGCGCGTCAAGATCACCGCCTCGTTGATCACCACGCGCCAGGGAACGTCGGGCCGCGACTGCAGCTCCCAGGTGCCGAGCAGCAGCACGGCGTGCTCGACCGGATCGAGCTCGGCGGGCTTGCGGTCGAGCCAGGCGGCGAGCTGCGCATCGAGCGCCTCGCGACCGAGCGCGATGGCCTGGATGATCTCGTCGAAGTATTCGCGATCGGCCTTGGGCATGTCCTCGGCGGTCGCGAACTCGCCGATCACGTCCTGCCAGGGCCCGTCGTTGATCTGCAGTCGGTAGAGCGCCTGCAGCGCGAGCTTGCGGGCGACGGAACGCGCGCCGGAGCGCGAATCGTGGTGGGCGGGACGACTCACCCGGGGATCTTCCGGAACAGGTTGGCCATCTCCAGCGCGACTTCCATCGATTCCCCGCCCTTGTTCATCCTCGATGTCGCGGCACGTTCGAGCGCCTGCTCGACGTTCTCGACCGTCAGTACGCCGAACACGACCGGCACGTTGGTGTCGAGCTGGGCGCGGGTCAGGCCCGCGGCGGCCTCGCCCGCGACATAGTCGAAGTGTGCCGTGTCGCCACGGATCACGCAGCCGAGCGCGACGATGGCGCCATAGCGGCCGGTCGCGGCGAGGCGCTTGCAGGCGACCGGAAGTTCGAAGGCGCCGGGCACCCGCACGATCGTGAGGTCGGACGCCGCCCCACCGTGCTTCGCCCAGGCGGCCGTGGCACCCTTCAAAAGGCTCGCGATGATGAAGTCGTTGTAGCGCGCCGCGACGATCGCGATTCGCAGCCGGTGCGCCTCCATTCCGCCCTCGATGTGTTGCACGCCGACCACGTCAGTCCTGGTCCACGTAGCTCTCGACCTCGAGGTCGAAGGCGGACAGACCATGCATCTGTTTCGGCGCCGACAGCACGCGCATCCGGCGCACGCCGACGTCCTTCAGGATCTGCGCGCCGATGCCGTAGGTGCGCAGCACCGAGCCGCCTTCGCCCGGGCTGGTCGAGGCCCCGGCGGACGGCGCCAGCGCGCGCACCGCCTCGGCCAGCTGCCGCGGCGACTCCGCCTCGCGCAGGATCACGATCACGCCATGGCCCTCGCGCGCAATGCGCTGCATCGCAGCGCGCAGCGTCCAGTGACGACCGCCCTGGTCGCCGATGCCGAGCACGTCGCGCAACGTGTCGGTGAGGTGCACGCGCACCAGCGGCGGCGCGCCATCCGGGGCGATCGTGCCGCGAACCAGCGCGAGGTGCACGTCGCGGTGCACGTGGTCCTGGTAGGCGAACAGAGTGAACTCGCCGAACTGCGTCTGCACGCGCTGCTCGGCGATGCGCTCGACCGAGCGCTCGTTACGCAGGCGATGGCGAATCAGGTCGGCGATCGTGCCGATCTTCAAGCCGTGCGCGCGCGCGAAGACCTCGAGGTCGGGACGGCGCGCCATCGTGCCGTCATCGTTCATGATCTCGACGATCACGGCCGCGGGCTCGAGCCCGGCGAGACGCGCGAAATCGCAGCCGGCCTCCGTGTGCCCGGCACGCGTCAGCACACCGCCCGGCTGCGCCATGATCGGGAAGATGTGCCCAGGCTGGCGCAGGTCCGCGGGCGTGGCGGCGGGGGCAACGGCGGCCTGCACGGTGCGGGCGCGGTCATGAGCGGAGATGCCCGTGGTGACGCCCTCGGCCGCCTCGATCGAGAGCGTAAAGTTGGTGCGCTGCTCGAGGTCGGTGTCGCTGACCATCAGCGGCAGACGCAGCTGCTGGCAGCGCTCGCGCGTCAGCGTCAGGCAGATCAGGCCACGGCCGTAGCGCGCCATGAAGTTGATGTCCTCGGGGCGCACCAGGCTCGCAGCCATCAGCAGGTCGCCCTCGTTCTCGCGATCTTCGTCATCGAGGATCACGACCATCTTGCCCGCGGCGATGTCGGCGAGGATCTCCTCGACCGAGTTGAGGCCGGCCGGGGACGGCGTGCTGTCTTTGCGTACCACGTGCATGTCCCTGGCGCTCCTTCAGGACGGTTGCTGAGTCGACAGCAGGCGCTCGACGTAGCGCGCCACCTGGTCGATCTCTAGGTTGACACGACGGCCGGCGGCGAACTCGCCGAGCGTCGTCACGGCCTGCGTATGCGGGATCAGGTTCACGCCGAACTCATCGCCGTCGACGTCGTTGACGGTAAGGCTGACGCCGTCGATCGCGATCGAACCCTTGCGCGCGACATAGCGCGACAGGCCAGGCGGACAGCGCAGGCGCATGCGCACCGAGCGCGCATCGGCGACCACCGACACCAGCTCGCCGAGGCCGTCGACGTGGCCCGAGACGAGGTGACCACCGAGCGAATCTCCGGCCTTCAGCGAGGGCTCGAGGTTGACCCGGGAACCGGGCGCCAGATCGCCGAGGGTGGTCAACGCCAGCGTCTCGCGCGAGACGTCGGCCGCGAACCCGCGCGGCGAGATCTCGAGCGCCGTCAGGCAGCAGCCGCTGACGCAGATGCTGTCGCCGTCGACCACGCCGGCGAGCGGCAGCGCATCGACGTCGATCCACAGGCGCACGTCGCCACCGCGCGGCTCGACCGCGTGGATCTTTCCGACGTCCCGAACGATTCCCGTGAACACGACTACCCTCCCGGCCGCAGCATGATACGGGCATCCGGGCCCACGGTTCGCAGGTCGTGGATGCGCCAGGCCGGGCGGTCCGCGAGCCGGCGCAACGGCGGCAGGTCGGCCAGCGGACGGGCGTCGGGCCCGAGCAGGGTCGGGGCGAGATAGAGCACCAGCTCGTCGACCAGCCCTGCCTGCAGCAGTGCGCCCGAGAGCGTCGCGCCAGCTTCGACCCAGATCTCGTTGACCTGGCGCGCGCCAAGGCGCTGCAGCGCCTCCGGCAGTGAAACCCGCCCGTCGGGACCCGCCAGCACCCGCTCGATCGTGGTCGGGGTTTCGGGCGCCACGCCGGTGGCGAGCGCAGATTCGAGGCCGACCAGGCAGCTGGTGCCCGGCCCGGTCAGCACTCGCGCGGCCGCAGGGGTGCGCAGCCGGCTGTCGAGCACGACGCGCAGCGGCTGACGACGTGACTCGGCGGCGGCACCCGAGCCGGCGCCCGCGCCGGCGCCTGCAGCGATTCGCACCGTCAGCGCCGGATCGTCAGCCAGCACGGTGCCGATTCCGGTGAGGATGGCCGCGCTCTGCGCGCGCCATGCCTGCACGTCGAGGCGCGCGGCCTCGCTCGAGATCCACCGGCTCTCGCCCGAGGCGAGCGCGGTGCGCCCATCCAGGCTCGCCGCGAGTTTCAGGCGCACCCAGGGGCGGCCGCGGCGCAGGCGCGTGAAGAAGCCGAGATTGAGCTCGGTGGCCTCGTCGGCCATCAGGCCGACCGCAACGTCGATGCCCGCCGCGCGCAGCCGCGCCGCGCCACCGCCGTCGACGCGCGGATCTGGATCCGGCACCGCATAGACGACCCGCGTGACACCGGCGTCGATCAGCGCCTCGGTGCATGGTGGCGTGCGGCCGTGATGGTTGCAGGGCTCGAGCGTGACGTACGCGGTCGAGCCGCGGGCGCGCTCACCGGCAGTGTCGAGCGCGAACGCCTCGGCATGCGGCTCGCCGGCGCGCCGATGCCAACCCTCGCCGATGACCTGCCCGTCACGCACCACCACGCAGCCGACGCGCGGATTCGGGTGGGTGGTGTCGCGGCCGAGCGCGGCGAGCTCGAGCGCACGCGCCATCAACGCCTGTTCGCTGGAATCGAATCCGCCCATCGCTGCGAGACCCCTGCCCTACTTGTCGCGCGCGCGGGTCTTGCCGTCGCGGCCCGAAGGCTCGCGCGCCGGCGCCGCCGCAGGCACCGGTGGCTCGCCGCCGAGCAGCGAGAGCTGGCCCGCGACCGGATCGCGGCGGCGGCGATGACGCAGGCGCTCGATCTCCTCGCGGAACGCCTCCACGTCCTGGAAGCTGCGATAGACGGATGCGAAGCGCACGTAGGCAACCTCGTCGAGATGGCGCAGCTCTTCCATCACGAGCTCGCCGACGTAGCGCGACGGCACTTCGCGCTCGCCGAGGCTGCGCAGCCGGTGGCCGATCCGCGAGATCGCTTCCTCAGTCGAATCCTGCGGCACGGGGCGCTTTTCCAGGGCCTTGTGCAGTCCCGAGCGCAGCTTCTGTTCGTCGAAGGGTTCACGACTGTCGTCGCTCTTGACCACGAGCGGCATGACCAGCTCGGCCGATTCGAAGGTCGTGAAACGCTCGCCGCAGGCTAGGCACTCCCGGCGCCGCCGGATCTGCCGCCCTTCCGCCGCGAGCCGCGAGTCGTTGACCTTGGTCTCGACGTGGCCGCAGAAGGGACAGTGCATGTCGGCTCAACCTGCGACGGCCGCGCCGCGCACGGCCAACTCAGGGGCCGTAGACCGGGAAGCGCCTGCAGAGCGCGACGACTTCGCCGCGCACGCGCTCGATCGTGGCCTCGGCGCCTTCCGCGTCGAGCACGTCGGCGATCCAGTCGGCGACCTGGCGGACCTCGGCCTCCTTGAAGCCGCGAGTGGTCGAGGCCGGCGTGCCGATGCGCAGGCCGCTGGTAACCATTGGCGGGCGCGGATCGTTCGGCACCGCGTTCTTGTTGACGGTGATGTTGGCGCGGCCGAGCGCGGCATCCGCGTCCTTGCCGGTGATGTTCTTGTTCGAGAGGTCGATCAGGAACAGGTGGTTGTCGGTGCCGCCCGAGACGATGCGGTAGCCGCGCTCGATCATGCGGTTCGCCATCGCCTTGGCGTTAACGACGACCTGCTGCTGGTAGCCCTTGAACTCTGGCTGCAGCGCTTCGAGGAAGGCGACCGCCTTGGCGGCGATCACGTGCATCAGCGGGCCGCCCTGGGTGCCGGGGAACACCAGCGAGTTGAACTTCTTCGTCAGTTCGTCGTTGGCGCGGGCGAGGATCAGGCCGCCGCGCGGGCCGCGCAGCGTCTTGTGCGTGGTCGTGGTGACGACGTCGGCGTAGGGGATCGGGTTCGGATAGCAGCCCGCGGCGACGAGCCCGGCGACATGCGCCATGTCGACCATCAGGTACGCACCGACCTGGTCCGCGATCGCGCGAAAGCGCGGGAAGTCGAGCGTGCGCGAATACGCCGAGAAACCGGCAATGATCAGCTTCGGCTTCGACTCGAGCGCCAGCTTCTCGAGCGCGTCGTAGTCGATCTCGCCGTTGTCGGGGCGGATGCCGTACTGCACGGCATTGAACAGCTTGCCGGAAAAGTTGACCTTGGCGCCGTGGGTCAGGTGGCCGCCGTGGTCGAGGCTCATGCCGAGGATCGTGTCGCCCGGCTTCAGCAGCGCGAGATAGACCGCGGCATTGGCCTGCGAGCCGGAATGCGGCTGCACGTTGGCGTAGTCGGCGCCGAACAGCTGCTTGGCCCGCTCGATCGCGAGGCGCTCGGCGACGTCGACGAACTCGCATCCACCGTAGTAGCGCTTGCCCGGATAGCCTTCGGCGTACTTGTTCGTGAGCACCGAGCCCTGCGCCTCGAGTACCCGCGGGCTGGCGTAGTTTTCCGAAGCGATCAGCTCGATGTGATGTTCCTGGCGCTCGCGTTCGGCGCGCATCGCCGCGGCAAGCTCGGGATCGAAACCTTCGATGACCATCGTGGTCCGGAACATCGGCAGACCTCAGCGGGTGACGTACGTGGAACTCGCCGGGAGCCCCGGCGGGATGCGCATTCTAGCCGATCGGAAAGCGTACCCGATCGGCGGCGAAACCGGACAGCGGGCAGCCGACTGTAAGGAAGTGATCGCCTCAGGGGTCGATCAGCCCCGCGACCACTTCGCTCCAGGCCTGGGCCAGGTTGGTGCGGTTGTAGCCGCCGCCGCCGGTGGCCAGCAGACGGCCATGGCCAAGCTTCTCAGCCAGCCGGGCGAGGTCGCGCGCGGCCCGGCCATGCGTCTGGGGGGAGAGCCGAAGGTGGGCAATCGGATCGCCCTCGACGCTGTCGGCGCCACACTGGAGCAGGATGAACTCCGGCGCGTGGTCCTCGACGTGGGCCAGCACGCGCGGCCAATGGGCCTCGAATACGGAATCATCAGCGCCCGGCGGCAGCGCGATGTTGATCTTGGTGCCGGCAGCGGCGCCGCGGCCGGTTTCCTCGGGGGTGCCGGTGCCCGGATACAGAAAGCGGCCATCTTCATGGAGATCGGCGAAGATCAGTTCCGGATCGGACTCGAACGCGTAGAAAATCCCGTCGCCATGGTGGGCATCGATGTCCACATAGGCGATCCGGGTGAGGCCATGCCGGGCCCGCAGCTGCTCGATCGCCACGCCGCAGTCGTTGAAGACGCAGAAACCGGCTGCGCCGCCACGCGAGGCGTGATGCAAGCCGGCGATCGGCACGAAGCCACGGCGCGCACGGCCGTCCATGATCGCCTCGGCCGCCTTCAGCGTGCCGCCGACGACATAGCTCGCAGCCTCGAACACGCCCCGATAGGCCGGCGTATCACCGCCGTCGAGAAAGCCCTGGCCGGATGCGGAACGTTCGCGCACCCGGGCGACATGCTCGGGGGTGTGGAAGGCCAGCAGTTCCGGCTCGGTGGCGGCGCGGGTTTCCTGCACGTCGACCCTGCGGTGCAGTCCGCGGGCCTCGAACTCGCGATAGAACGCCCCATGGCGGTCGGGGCCGAACGGGTGGCCCTCGCCAAAACCGTAGCGCGCGAGCTTTTCACCGGCGATCACGAGAACATCGGTACTCATCGCAGCGTGTTCGCAACCTGCCGGGGGAATTGTGGTAAGGGTAACACAGCCGCACCCTACCCCTCCGCCAGCAATTTCCGACATAATGCGCGCCCTTTTTCGGCGGCTTCCGGCACATGGCTCAGTACATCTACACGATGAACCGGGTGGGCAAGATCGTGCCCCCCAAGCGCCACATCCTGCGCGACATCAGCCTGTCGTTCTTCCCCGGGGCCAAGATCGGCGTGCTGGGCCTGAACGGCTCGGGCAAGTCGACGCTGCTGAAGATCATGGGCGGCATCGACAAGAACATCGAGGGCGAGGCGCGGCCGCAGCCGGGCATCAAGATCGGCTACCTGCCGCAGGAGCCGGAGCTCGACGCCAACAAGACGGTGCGCGAGGAAGTGATCCAGGGCATCGGCGGCCTGTTCGCCAAGCTCGAGCGCTTCAACGCGATCAGCGAGGCTTTCGCCGAGCCGATGGACGACGACAGGATGAATGCGCTGCTCGAGGAGCAGGCAAAGCTGCAGGACGCGCTCGACGCCAACGGCGGCTGGGAGCTGGAGCGCAAGCTCGAGATCGCGGCCGATGCGCTGCGCCTGCCGCCCTGGGAGGCGAAGATCGGCCTGCTGTCGGGTGGCGAGAAGCGCCGCGTGGCGCTCTGCCAGCTGCTGCTGTCGGCGCCCGACATGCTGCTGCTCGACGAGCCGACCAACCACCTCGATGCCGAGTCGATCGCCTGGCTCGAACGCTATCTCGAGGAATACCCGAGCACCGTGATCGCGGTGACCCACGATCGCTATTTCCTCGACAACGTCGCCGAGTGGATCCTCGAGCTCGACCGCGGCCACGGCATCCCGTACCACGGCAACTATTCGTCGTGGCTCGAACAGAAGGAAAAGCGCCTCGCCCAGGAAGACAAGGAACGCGACTCGCTGCGCAAGACGCTGCAGCACGAGCTCGAGTGGGTGCGGCAGAACCCCAAGGCGCGCCAGGCCAAGAGCAAGGCGCGCATGCAGCGCTACGAGGAGCTCGCGTCGAAGGAGTTCCAGGAGCGCAACGAGACCAACGAAATCTACATCCCGCCGGGCGAACGCCTCGGCGATCTGGTGATCGAGGCCAAGGGCCTCCGCAAGGCCTTCGGCGAGCGGTTGCTGATCGACAACCTGAACTTTAACCTGCCCAAGGGCGGCATCGTCGGCATCATCGGCCCGAACGGCGCCGGCAAGACCACGCTATTCCGGATGCTGACCGGCGCCGAGAAGCCCGACGGCGGCGAGATCCGCATCGGCCCGAGCGTCAAGCTCGCCTACGTGGACCAGTCGCGCCAGGCGCTGAACGACAGGAACTCGGTGTTCCAGGAGATATCCGGCGGCCTCGACGTGATCAAGGTCGGCAACTACGAGACGGCCTCGCGCGGCTACGTCGGGCGCTTCAACTTCAAGGGCACGCAGCAGCAGCAGATGATCGGCGAGCTCTCGGGCGGCGAGCGCAACCGCGTGCACCTCGCGAAGGTGCTGAAGAGCGGCGGCAACGTGCTGCTGCTCGACGAGCCAACCAACGACCTCGACGTCGAGACGCTGCGAGCGCTCGAGGACGGCCTGCTGGCCTACCCCGGCTGCGCCGTCGTGATCTCGCACGATCGCTGGTTCCTCGATCGCATCGCCACCCACATCCTCGCCTTCGAGGGCAACTCCGAAGTGGTCTGGTTCGAGGGCAACTACCAGGAATACGTCGATGACTATCGGAAGCGTCGCGGCGAGGACGCCTCCCAGCCACACCGGATCCGCTACAAGCCGCTGACGCGCTGAGCTCAGCCGAGCGCGCGTCGCGCGTTGCGGAACAGACGCATCCAGCCTGAATCCGCGCCGACGCCGGGCGGCGCCCAGGAATGCTGCACGTAGCGGAACACGCGCTCCGGATGCGGCATCGTGAGCGTGACGCGGCCGTCGGTGCTGGTGACGGCAGCGATGCCGAGCGGCGAGCCGTTCGGGTTGGCGGGATAGGTGGTGGCGACGACGCCGGTGCCCAGCGCATAGCGCAGCGGCACGAGCCCGGCATCGTGGCAGGCGCGCGCGCCGGATTCGTGCAGGAACTCCGCCCTGCCCTCGCCGTGCGCAATCGCGACCGGCAGCAGCGAGCCGGCCATGCCCTCGAGCAGCAGCGACGGTGACTGCAGTACCTCGAGCATGCCGAAGCGGCCCTCGAACTGCTCGCTGCGATTGCGCACGAAGCGCGGCCATGAGCTCGTGCCCGGGATCAGGGTCGCGAGCGAAGTCATCATCTGGCAGCCGTTGCAGACTCCCAGCGAGAGTGTCCCGGGACGCGCGAAGAAAGCCGCGAACTGTTCGCGCAGTCGTTCGTTGAACAGTATCGACTTGGCCCAGCCCTCGCCGGCGCCGAGCACGTCGCCGTAGGAGAAGCCGCCGCAGGCGACCAGGGCCTGGAAGTCGCCGAGCCGGCGCGCACCGCCGATCAGGTCGGTCATGTGCACGTCGTACGCCTCGAAGCCAGCTCGCGCGAGCGCCGCGGCCATCTCGGTCTGGCTGTTGACGCCCTGCTCGCGCAGCACCGCAACCTTCGGCTTCGCGCCGCGCTGCACCATCGGCGCGGCGACGTCTTCGGCGGGGTCGAAACTCAGCACTACCTGCAGCGGCAGCGCGGTCCAGGACACCGCCGCCTCGAATTCCTCGCGTGCGCAGTCCGGGTCGTCGCGCAGTCCGCGCATCAGCCAGGAAGTCTCGGACCAGGCGCGGCGCAGGTCTTCCCAGGACTCGTCGAACTGCAGCGCGCCGACCCGGATGCGGATGCGCTGCTCGCGTGCGTCTGGGCCGCCGAGCACCACGACGCCGTCGTCGCCGAAACCATGGCGGACGAGCGTCGTACGGACGGCATCGAGGTCGCCGGCGCGCACCTGCAGCACGACGCCAAGCTCCTCGGAGAACAGCTGCGCGAACGCGTCGCCGCGTGTGGCCGGCAAGGCGAGCTCCAGCCCACAGTGGCCCGCGAAGGCCATCTCGACCACGGTTGCGAACAGGCCACCATCGGAACGATCGTGATAGGCAAGCACCTGATCGGCCGCGCGCAGTTCGCGCAGCGCGGCGGCGAGGCCTGTCAGCAGCGCCGGGTCGTCGAGGTCGGGCACGCCGCTGCCGAGCTGCGCGCAGACCTGGGCGAGCGCCGAGGCGCCGAGCCGGTTCTGGCCGCGTCCGAGGTCCACGAGCACGAGCACGGTGGCACCGCAGTCGTGCCGCAACTGCGGCGTCAGCGTGCGGCGCACGTCGGTGAGCGGGGCGAACGCCGAGACGATCAGCGACACCGGCGCGACGACCGCGCGGGCCGAGCCGTCGGCGTCCTTCCAGGCCGTGCGCATCGAGAGCGAATCCTTGCCGACCGGGATCGCGATGCCGAGCGCCGGGCAGAGCTGCTCGCCGATCGCCTCGACCGTCGCGTAGAGCGCGGCATCCTCGCCCGGCTCGCCGCAGGCCGCCATCCAGTTGGCAGAGAGGCGCACGTCGCGCAGCGAGGCGACGTCGGCCGCCAGCAGGTTCGTCAGCGCCTCGCCGACTGCGAGCCGCCCGGAAGCCGGCGCATCGAGCACCGCCACCGGCGTACGTTCGCCGATCGCCATCGCCTCGCCCGCCACGCCGTGGTAGTCCGCGAGGGTCACGGCGACGTCCGCGACCGGCACCTGCCAGGGCCCGACCATCGGATCCCGGTGGATCATGCCGCCGACACTGCGATCGCCGATCGTGACCAGGAAGGTCTTGTCTCCGACCGCCGGCAGCCGCAGCACGCGGTAGGCGGCCTCGCGCAGCGTCAGCGCGCCGAGCTCGAGCGCCTGCACCTGCGCGACCCGCGAGGCGACGTCGCGCGTCATCCGCGGCGCCTTGCCGAGCAGCACCTCGATCGGCATGTCGACCGGCGTGTCACCGTGCAGCGGATCGCGCACGCGCAGCACGCCGTCGCCGGTCAGCGTGCCGATCACCGCGACCGGACAGCGCTCGCGCCGGCACATCGCCTCGAGCTGCGCGATGCGCGCCTCGGCCACGACCAGCACGTAGCGCTCCTGCGACTCGTTGCACCAGAGCTCCATCGGCGACATGCCAGGCTCGTCGTTCAGGATCGCGCGCAGGTCGATCAGCGCGCCGCGCTGGCTGTGCGCGACCGCCTCGGGCACGGCGTTCGAGAGCCCGCCCGCACCGACGTCGTGCACCAGCAGGATCGGGTTGTCGTCGCCGAGCTCCCAGCACCGGTCGATCACTTCCTGGGCGCGCCGCTGCATCTCGGGATTGCCGCGCTGCACGGAAGAGAAGTCGAGGTCCGCGCTCGAGGTGCCGGCGCCGACCGAAGAGGCCGCGCCGCCGCCGAGACCGATCAGCATCGACGGGCCGCCGAGCACGACGACCTTCGCACCGACCGGACAGTCGCTCTTCTCGACATGGCCGCGACGCACGTTGCCGAGGCCGCCGGCGATCATGATCGGCTTGTGATAGCCGCGCGCACGGCCGGGCGGATCGCCCGCGGCCTGTAGCTCGAAAGTGCGGAAATAGCCGCAGATGCCCGGCCGGCCGAATTCGTTGTTGAACGCCGCCGCACCGATCGGGCCCTCGAGCATGATCTCGAGCGCCGAGGCGATGCGCGCGGGCTTGCCGATCGTATTTTCCCAGGGCCGCTCGTGCCCCGGGATGCGCAGATGCGAGACCGAGAAGCCGACCATGCCCGCCTTGGGCTTCGCGCCGCGCCCGGTCGCGCCTTCGTCGCGGATCTCGCCGCCCGAACCGGTGGAGGCGCCAGGGAACGGCGAGATCGCGGTCGGATGATTGTGGGTCTCGACCTTCATCAGGATGTCGATCGGCTCGCGACTGCCGCGATAGATGCCATCGGCGGGATCCGGATACCAGCGCAGCCCCGCCGGCGTGCCTTCGATCACCGCCGCGTTGTCACGATAGGCCGAGAGCACGCCCTCGGGACTGCGCGCATGGGTGTTGCGGATCATCGCGAACAGCGACTTGGCGCGCGCGGCGCCGTCGACCACCCACTCGGCGTTGAAGATCTTGTGGCGGCAATGTTCGGAGTTCGCCTGCGCGAACATCATCAGCTCGACGTCGGTCGGATCGCGGCCGAGCGCGCCGAAGGCCTGCAGCAGGTAGTCGATCTCGTCTGCCGACAGCGCGAGGCCGAGTTCGGCGTTCGCGGCGACCAATGAGTTGCGGCCGCCTGCGAGCGACAGGCGCCGCAGCGGCCGCGCAGCCTCGCGATCGAACAGCGCCGCGGCCGCGCCGTACTCGAACAGTGCCGCCTCGGTCATGCGGTCGTGCAGCAGCGGCGCGAGCGCGTCAAGGCGCGCCCCGGCCAGCGCCGCCTCGCGCGCCTGCAGGCGATAGGCGATGCCGCGTTCGAGGCGACGCACCGCTTCGAGGCCGCAGACATGCGCGATGTCGGTGGCCTTGCTCGACCACGGCGAGATCGTGCCGGGACGCGGCACGACCAGCACCAGTTCACCGGCCTCCTGGGCCGTGCTCGCGGCGCGGGGCTCGGCGCCGGCGGCCGCGGTGGACTCCGCGACCTCGCGCGGCCCATAGCGCAACAGGGCTTCGAGATGCGCGGTCTCCTGACCCGTCAGTGCACGGGCGGCATCGACCAGGTGGACCCAGCGCGCCGCCACCGCCACGACGCCGGGGTCGACAGCCACGAGACGATCGAGGAGTTTCGCGACCCGGAACGGGGAAAGCGCGGACGTGCCGCGGAGGACCAGCATGCGCGGGGACCGGCTATTTCTTCGAGCCGGGCTCACCCGCGGGCGGCGTGAACACCGGTGACAGCGGGAAGGGCGAGACGTTCGAGCCTTCCAGCGCAGAGATCTTGCTGACGCCGTTCTTGACGACCTCGTCGATGCGCAGCACCGACTGTATCGGCAGGAAGGTGCGCTTGACCCCGGCAAACTCGGCCTTGATACGCTCCTCGCCCGGATCGAGCACAACCGAAGAGCGCGTGTCGAAGATCAGTTCCTCGACCTCGACAAAACCGAACAGCGTGCCGTAGCCGACCTTGCGGGCGAAGATCTCGTAAACCTTGCCTTGATTCACGAACATGATCCTGAAAATGTGACTTGCGGCCATCGGCTTGGCATAACCGGTTGATAACGTGGGCGCTCATTATAGGGCCGAAGCCTGCCGCTCCGTCGGCTGCTGAGTGCCTGGCCGCCCGGCCGGGACCGGCCAAACTGTCCACGACGAGGCCTGAAAGCGGATCATGGCTCTTAAACTGCGGGTCGTCAGTGAACACCGCCGTGCGCTCGGGCCGCGGGGCAGCATCGTGTTCGGCTCCGGCGGCGGCACCATCGGCCGCTCCGGCGAGAACGACTGGATCCTGCCGGATCCCTCCCGCTACGTCTCTGGCCGTCACGCCCGGATCCTGTTTCGGCGCGGCAGCTATTTCTTCGAGGACACCAGCACCAACGGCACCTACCTGAACGACACCGATTCGCCGATGCCAAAGCAGACGCCCTGCGAACTGCACAACGGCGACGTGCTGGTGGTCGGCGAATACCACATCGTGGTGTCGATCGATGGCGCGCTCGAGGGCCATCCCGAGCGCACCGCCACGGTCGACTTCGAGCAGCAACTGCTCGGTGACTCCGGGGTGCGGGCCGCGGCCACGCTGCCGCCGCAGGTGCAGGGCCATCTGGACGCATCGCTGAACACCAGCACCCTCTTCGGCGACGCCGCCCGCAGCGACGATTTCCGCGTCGGCAACGCCTTCGGCCAGGCCGTCGTCGTGCCCTTCGGCAACGCCCGCGCCGCCAGCGGCGGTGCGCGTCCGGCGACTCCGACGGCCGAGAGTTCCGCCATCATCGCCGCGCGCCGGATGCAACGCCTGCAGCGCCTGGCCGCAGACCGCGATTCCGGTGCAGGCCAGCACGATGCCCGGCCTGGCCTCGAGGCGTTGTGCCGCGGCGCCGGGATCGACCCCCGCGCCCTGCCGCAGGAGGCTGCCGCAGTGATGCTGCAGCTCGCCGGGCGCCTGCTGCGCGAGGCAGTGGTGGGACTGAAGGACCTCGATCTGAAGCAGCACGAGCAGGGTCACGCCTTCGCGCTCGCGTCGCTGCGCAGCGGCAACGAAGACCCGCCGTTCAAGCTCTCGACGCCGGCGGACGAACTGCTGGTGCAGATACTGGCGAGCCATGACAGCCGGCGGCTCGATGCCGGCCAGTGGCTGCGGCAGAACTTCGATCAGGCGAAACGCCACGACGACGGCCTGGCCGCCGGCGCGCTGGCGGCCTGCGAGGAGTTGGTCCGCCAGCTGGAGCCGACCGACCTGGAGGGACGATTCGAACGCTCGGCGAAGCGCAACCTGATGGGCGCACGCCCCTCGAACTGGGAGCTTTACCGCGAACTGCACAAGACGCTGACGGAGACGCCGACGCCCGGCACGCTGCCGCACGTAGCGGCGGAGAAATTCGCGGGCGCGTACCAGGAAGCGATCAAGCCCCCGATCAAGGATTGAGCCGCTGGACGCGCGCGCAGGAAGAAGTGGCGGAGAGGGTGGGATTCGAACCCACGTGCCGGGATTAACCGACCATCCGATTTCGAGTCGGCGCCGTTGTGACCACTTCGGTACCTCTCCGGAACTCCCTATTCTAGCGGAAGATGGGCACTGAAGTGGCAGGCGTGAACGGGTTCCGTGCCGGCCTGCCCCGTTGGCGGGCAGCCCTGCTCGCGCTGCTGGTCGCCGCGCTGCCGGCCTGCGCCGGGGACTCCTCACCTCCCGCCGCACCCACGCCGGCCTCGATCAAGGCCCGCGGCGAACTGCGGGTCGCGACCCTGAACGCCCCGACGGTCTATTACCTCGGCACCCACGGCCCCGAAGGCCTGGAGTACCAGCTGTCGCGCGAATTCGCGCGCACGCTCGGCGTGCGCCTGAAGATCTTGCAGTTCGGCAGCCGCGCCGCGCTGCGCGAAGCGCTGGCCGAGGGGCAGGCCGACCTGGCGGCGGCCCAGCTGACCTGGGGGCCGGAATGGCGTGAGTCCGGCATCCCGGCCGCACCTTACGACCAAGTCGCGCAGCACTGGATCTATCGCCGCGGCCGGCTGCGCCTAGCCGGCGTCGCCGAGCTGTCGCAGGCACGGATCGTCGTGATGGAAGACAGTGCGGAAGCGGCGTTCCTCGAAACCTGGGCCACCGAGGAGAAGCCCGACCTGCAATGGACAGTGATCCCGCGCGACGCCGGCGTCGATTCGCTCGAGGCGGTGGCCAACGGCACAGCGGACCTCGCGTTGATGGACAGCCACGAGTTCGCGTTCGCCCGACCGCTGCATCCCGAGGTCGGCATCGCCTTCACGCTCGCGCGCAAGCGGTCCATCCAATGGATCCTGCCGCGCGGTGCCGACGCGCTGCGCCTGGAGGTCGACCGCTGGTTCGAGCGCGAGCGTCGCTCCGGGCGGCTCGCCGAGACCAGCCGCCGCGCACTGAGCGCGCCGGACCAGATGCGCCGGCTGACAGCGCGCGAATTCCGCGGGCACGTCGAGTTGCGGCTGCCGGAACTGCAGCCGCTGTTCGAGCAGGCCTCGGTGCAGACCGGGGTCGACTGGCGGCTGCTGGCCGCGCTGGCCTACCAGGAGTCGCAGTGGAACCCTCGCGCCGAATCTCCGAACGGCGCCCGCGGGATCATGATGCTGATGCCCGAGACCGCTGCCAGTGTCGGCGTGCGCGACTCGTTCGATGCGCGCGAGAACATCCTAGGCGGTGCGCGCTATTTCCTGAAGGTACTGGGCCAGATCCCGGCGCGCATCCCGGAGCCCGATCGCACCTGGTTCGCGATCGCGTCCTACAACATGGGCTATGGCCATCTCGAAGACGCCCGCGTGATCACCCAGGGCCGTGGCGACAACCCGGACAGCTGGGCCGCGGTGCGCGAGACGCTGCCGCTGCTCTCGGACGAAGCCTGGTACCTGCGCGCCAAGAACGGCTATGCGCGCGGCTGGGAGGCGCAGTACACGGTCGATCGCGTACGCCAGTTCGCCAACGTGCTGGAGTGGCGCACCACGGCGCGCCACCAGGGCGACGCGCGCGTTTCCGCCGCCTCGAGCGCCGCCGAGCAGGCGATTGCGGAGCAAGCGACCGCAGAGCAGGACGACGAGGCGCCGCGGCAACTGGATTCGCCGCCGGGAAACACGGCGCCGGCGGCTGCCACGGCTTCCGCACCCTGAAGCGTCGCGGCCCGCGCTGCCATCATCGCCAGTTCGGGAACTTCGATCGAAGGTAGCGCTGTTCCTGGAAGATGACCGAGAGGTCGATCCGGAACGGTTCGTCGAGCAGCAGCACGGCCGACCTCTCGTCCGTGCGCTGCATCAGGCCCTCGAACGCGTGCTCGAAACCCTGCGCGAGACGAACGGCGCCGGCGACGCGCGAGGCGGGACCCGGTGGATCGGGATGGCGCCGCAAATCGAGGCGCAGCGCATGCTCGGAGCAGTCGAGAACGCTGAACTCGCGATGGCCGATGAACGCGACCGGCCGGGCCGGCAGCGGATAGACGATCCGGAATTCGGATCGCTGCTGTTCCACTAGACCGCGGGCGCGGCCGACCGCGCCATCCTGGCGGCGCGCCAGTTGCCGAACAGGTAGTACGCGACCGTGAGACCGCCCGCGACGATCGCGGAGATCGAGAAGCTCCACCAGACGCCGTCGGCGCCCCAGTGATCGATCGCCCAATAGGCCATCGGTGCGCGCACGAGGAGCAGTGCGACCACCAGCACCAGCAGCGGGGCCATAACGGCACCGGCGGCGCGCACCACGCCGGAAAGCACCATGGAGATACCGAACAGCGGGAACGACCACAGCACGATGTGGTTGATGTGCTCGGCGATCGCGATCGAGTTGCTGCCGGCAGGCAGGAAAATCCCGATCGCATGGCGGCTCGCGAGGTAGATCAGCACCACGGGCACGCCGGTCAGCGCGAAGTTGAACAGCACCGCGTAGCGCGCCGTCTGGCCGACGCGGTCCCAGAGACCCGCGCCGATGTTCTGCGCGGCCATCGAGGACACGGCAGCGCCGAGCGCGAGTGCGGGCATCTGCACGTAGTTCCAGAGCTGCATCGAGGCTGCGAACGCGGCCGCGGTGTCGGAGCCGAAGCGGTTCACGACGCGCATGAACAGCACCATGCTCGAGGAGAGCACGATCATCTGCAGGCCGATCGGCACGCCCTTGGAGACCAGCGTGCGCACGATCGACCAGTCGATCTTCAGCAGGTGGAACTCGCCCCTGTGCAGCGCCAGCGGATTGCGGCGCTGGTAGACGTGGCGCACCAGCGCCAGCAGGCTGACGATCTGCGCGACCACCGTGGCGGTCGCCGAGCCGGCGATGCCGAGCGCAGGGATCGGGCCGACGCCGAAGATGAAGACCGGATTCAGCACGATGTCGAGAACCACCGACATCACGAGGTAATAGAACGGCGTCTTGGAGTCGCCGGCGCCGCGCAACGCCGCGTTGATGAAGAAGAATCCGTAGGACGCCGGCAAGCCGAGGAACATCACGCGCATGTAATCAACCGCGAGCGGCAGCGCATCGCCCGGCGTGCCCATCCACGCCAGCACGTACGGGCTGGAAAGCGTGCCGAACACGGCCAGCAGCGTCGCGAGCGCCATGAAGAACGTCGCGCTGGTGCCGACCACGCGTTTGGCCTCCGCGCTCTTGCGCGCGCCGACGTTCTGCGCGATCAGGATGGTCGAGGCCATCGTGATGCCGAACACGCTGCCGAGCAGCAGGAACATCACGATGTTGGCGTTGTTGGTGGCCGTCAGCGCGGCGGTGCCGAGGTACTTGCCGACCCAGACGGCATTGATCGAGCCGTTGACCGACTGCAGCACGTTGCCCATCAGGATCGGCAGCGCGAACGTGAACAGCGTGCGCGGGATCGAGCCGGTGGTCAGCCCGGTGCTCGACGGCCTCATGAGCGGCGCTCCGCGAAGAACTGCTTCAGGGTGTCGCCGCACTCCTCGGCGAGCACGCCGCCGAACACGTCAACGCGGTGGTTCAGCTGCGGAATCGAGAACACGTCGGCGATGCTGCCCGCCCCGCCGGCCTTCGGATCCCAGGCGCCGAAGACGACGCGCGTGACGCGCGCATGGACGATCGCCGAAGCACACATGATGCAGGGTTCCAGGGTGACGTAGAGGGTGGTGCCGGGCAGACGGTAGTCGCCGACGCGGCCGGCCGCGTCGCGCAGCGCCTCGATCTCGGCGTGGGCGGTCGGGTCGTGGCGCGCGATCGGGCAGTTCGCGCCCTCCCCCAGGGTCTCCTCGCCGCGCACGACGACGGCGCCGACCGGCACTTCGCCGCGTTCAGCCGCTTCGCGCGCGAGCACGAGCGCGCGGCGCATGTGGTCCGTGTCGAGAGCGGGCGGGGGCATGGCGGGGACGTCCTGTTCCGTAGTCGTGGCCTTCGGAGCAGACCCCCCAGGCGCGACCGGAATGATAGAGCAGCGGGACGGCGAGACGGCCGTTTTCCCGCAGCGCGACAGCGATGCGGTCGGGCCACGCATGGCCGCCCCCGCCGCGCCCGACCCACCCGGCCGCTCCGGCCGCCGGGCCTCGCGGGGTCGCTTGCACTAGAAGACGCAGGATCCTATCCTCGAACGCGCCGGTGCCGCGGCTTTTCGCCACGATCGGCCTCGCGGGGAGGGCCGCATGAGTCGTGATCCGAATGCCCGCCGGGCGAATCCGCCGCTCGATTTCGACGGCCTGCGTCCGCCCTCACCCCACATCTGCGCCGCCCATCTGGCCTGGCGCGACCAGGTTCGCGGCTTCGTCGACACCCATGTGGCGCCGCAAATCGCAGCCTGGGATGCCGCCGGCACGTTTCCGGACGAGCTTTACGTGACGGCCGCCCGCGAGGGCATACTCGGGCTGGGATTCCCTGAAGCGGTCGGCGGGCACCTGCCCGAGGCCGATCCCTGGTACCGGATCCTGGCGGCCGAAGAACTGCATCGACTGGGCAGCGGCGTCGTGTTCGCCGATCTCGCGACCCACTGGATCGCCCTGCCCCCGGTCGTCAGTCTCGGGTCCGCGGCGCTGCAGGAAGAAGTCGTGCGCCCGGTCCTCGCCGGTCGCAAGCGGATTGCGTTCGCCGTGACGGAACCGGCGGGGGGCTCGGATGCGTCCGCGATGACCTCGCGCGCCGAGCGCCGTGGCAACGACTGGGTGGTCAATGGCGGCAAGACACTGATCTCCGGTGCGCTGCGCGCCGACTACCTGCTGACCGCAGTGCGCACCGCCAGCACCGACGCCGGCGCCGGCGGCATCTCGCTGCTGCTGGTCGATGCCACCGCACCGGGGGTCACGCGACGACCCGTACCCGGGCTCGGCTGGTACAGCGCCAGCAACGGCGCGATCGAGTTCCAAGACGTGCTAGTGCCGGCGGGGCGCCTGATCGGCATCGAGAACCGCGGCTTCGCGAGCCTGGTGCCGCAGTTCAACATCGAGCGCCTGAGCAGCGTCGCGGCCACGCTGGCGATGTCGCGCGTCTGCCTCGCCGAGGCCATCGCCTGGTGCCGCGAGCGGCACACCTTCGGTCAGCGGCTGATCGATCACCAGGCCGTGCGCCACCGACTGGTCGATCTCGTGCGCCTGACGCGCTCGGCCTATGCCTGGCTGGACCAGTGCGTGTGGCGGATCCAGCGCGGCGAGATGCCGGTGGCCGACATCGCGATGCTGAAGGTGCACGCGACCCGGACGCTCGAGCGCACTGCGCGCGATGCGATGCACCTGCTCGGCGGCGCGGCCTGGACCGGCGCGAGCCGCATCGAACGCGCTTATCGCGAGGCGCGCATCTTCGCGCTCGGCGGCGGCACCGAGGAAATCCTCGATGACCTCGCCGCGCGCCAGCTGAGGTTCTGAACCGCCGACTGGCGTCGGCCAACGCGAGGGGAAACCGATGTCCGCGAAGACCGATACGCTGAAGACGATCATGCAGGCCAACCTCGCCAAGGACACGGAGGCCTTCCTGAGCCACCTGACCGACGACGTCGAATACCACTACCACATGAGTTCGCGCCCGCTGCTCGGCAAGGAATGGGTGCGCAGGTTCATCGAGAAGTACCGCTGCGTGACCGCGGATTCGACCTGGCGGATCGATCGCACCGCCGAGGGCGCGGACTTCCTGATGGTCGAGGGTTACGAGGAATACACCGACACACGCAGCGGCAAGCGCATCGCGCATCCCTACATGGGCATCTTCGAGTTCCGCGGCGACAAGGTCGCGAAGTGGCGCGACTATTTCGAGATGGACGCGGAAGTGCCGGCGACGCCCAAGGGCTGAGGAAATCGCGGCGCCGTGCATGGCAAGGTGCAACGCCTGCTGCTCGGCATCGGCCACGAGGAACACACACGGTGAACGAGTTCCTGAAAGTCCTGGTCGCCGCGGCGCTGTTCGTTCCCGCCACGCTGTTGCCGATCATCAACCCGCTCGCTGGAGCGCCGGTCTTCCTGTCGGTGACGGGTGGGAACGATCGACTCACGCGGATCATGGCGCGGCGCGTCGCGATCAACTGCTTCTTCCTGCTGGTCGGCGCGCTGCTGATCGGTGGCTACGTGCTCGACTTCTTCGGCCTGTCGATCCCGATCGTGCGGGTCGCGGGCGGGCTGGTCGTGGCCGCCGCGGGCTGGCGCATGCTGAATGATGCCGGGCAGGACGCGATCCAGCAGTCGGTCGCGGATTCGACCACCACCATGTCGGAGCCGGAAATCGCGCAGCGCAGCTTCATGCCGATGAGCTTTCCGCTGACCGTCGGCCCGGGAACGATCGCGGCGACCATCGCGCTCGGCTCGAAGCGGCCCGAGCAGGCGCTGACCCTGATCCCGCAGGCGGCCGGCGCGCTGCTCGGCTTGTTCCTGTCCGCGGCCGTGATCTACCTCACCTACCGCTATTCGGGTTCGCTGCTGCGGAAACTCGGACGTACCGGCACAATGGTGCTGATGCGACTGGCAGCGTTCATCCTGCTTTGCATCGGCATCGAGATACTATGGAGCGGGCTCTCGGAACTGGTGCGCACGCGCTGAGCCGCGACGCACCGTCGATACCTGCGGGTCATCGCGGTTCACGGCCACCTTCTCAGGCCTCCAAGCTGATCATCTGCTCGCCGAGCACGCGGCCGAGCGCCAGCGCCGGCGTCACCGCCATGCCGCCGCAGACCGTCTTGCCCATCAGCTGCCCGATGCCGAGCATCTCGCCGGCGGCGTAGAGCCCCGGGATCGGCTTACCGTCGTAGCCGATCACGTTGAGCCGGCCGTCGACCGCGAGACCCGCGTAGCTGTAGAGGTTCCAGCTGCGCAGGCGGATCGCGTAGAACGGCCCCTGCAGGATCGGCATCGGCATGAACCTGCGGCCGAGCGGGTCCTGGCCACTGGCCTGCGCGCGGTTGTAGGCCGCAACGGTGTCGGCGAGCCCCGCGGCGTCGATGCCCGCCGTGGTGGCGAGCGCCTTGAGCGTGTCGGCCTTATAGAAGTTCGGCACGTTGCCGGCAGCGAACGCGGCGAGCGTGTCGTCATGGGTCCAGCGCACGTTCAGGCTGCTGCTGGCGATCGGCTTGGCGGCCTTGATGATCGCGTCGTCGAACACCACCCAGCAGGTCTCGCTGGCGGTGCGCGACAGCGCCTGCTCGTAGGCGTCGTGGCTCGGCACGTCCTCGCAGAGGAAGCGCTGGCCGGCGGCGTTGACGTAGATCTCGTAGGGTGGGCGGTTGGGCGGGAAGTGGCGCACCATCGCGCGGATGGTGCTCGGCAGCTCGTCGTCAGCGAGCACCGCGCCGAACAGCGGCGTGTGATTCTGGCCGCCGCGCACCCAGCCGCCCGCGGCGAGGCCGAGGCTGATGCCGGCGCCCTGGCTGTATGGCCAGGTGCTGCGGCAATAGTCGGGCGCCTTCTCGTATTTCTCGTGCATCGTCGGGTTGTCGGAATAGCCGCCGGCGGTCAGGGCGACGTTGCGGCCCGCGTGGCGCGCCCGGCCGCCCCGCTCGTCCTGCGTGACGACGCCGACGACGCTGCGGTCGTCGCGCTGCAGCAGTTCGACCACGCGGGTCGAGGTCAGCACCTGCAACTGGCCCGAGTCGATCAGCGGCTGCAGCTCTGCCATCAGAATCTCGCGGATCTTCATGCCGCCGCCCTTGTCCCAGGCGTAGCGCGGGCGGCTGTAGGGCTCGTGCGTGGTGCCGGTAATCGGCTGGCCGTCGAGCGGCTGCAGCCCGCGCTCGACCAGCCAGTCGAAGAGCGGTGCCGCATGGTCGACCGCGAGCCGCAGCAGCACCGGGTCGGCGGTGTTGCGGCTGATGCGCATGATGTCGTCGTAGTGCTGCTGCGGCGAGGCGTCGATGCCGCGCTGCTTCTGCAGGCGCGTGCCAGCCGCGGCCAGCTGTCCGCTGGAGAGGAACAGCGTACCGCCGAGTGCGCCCGCCGCTTCGACGATCAGCACGCGCGCGCCGCGCTGCGCGGCGAACAGCGCGGTCGGCAGGCCCGAGTTGCCGCCGCCGACCACGATCAGATCCCAGGGGCGCGCGCCGGATGCCGCGGCCGAATCGGCGAGCCCGAGCGTCGCGGCGGCGGCGCCCGCGCCCTTGAGGAAGTCGCGCCTGGAGAGCGCGGCGCGAGTCGTGCCCGCGTCGCGCGGATCCGTGTCGCGTTCATGGTCGGTCATCGCGAATTCCCCCTTTCATCGTTAAGTCTGGCGGGATCGTGCGCGCAAGCGGCGACACGCGGGCGGCGCTGCGGCGCGGGATGCAGCCCATGAAACGGCCTCGGGCACTCATGGGCGCCTGAGCACGCACGGAACCAGCGCGGGCCGGGGTATGAATGGCGAGAGTCCCGCCCGCGGTCCCAGACCATGAAACCGTCAACGGCTCTGAACGCCCATCGACCTGCCGTATGCGACGCCGTCCGTCGATACCGGACCGCCAACCCGCGCGCGTTTGGTTCGGTGCTCACCGGGCGCGATCAAGAAGGCAGCGACCTCGGCCTTCTGGTCGATGCCTTGCCGGGCACAACGTTGTTTGACCTGGGGGGCCTGAAGGTCACGCTTGAATCGTTGCTGGGCGTCCCGGTCGATGTGGTGACCCCGGGCGATCTTCCTGCCAAGTTTCGCGAGCACGTCGTGCGCGAGGCACAGCCGGTATGACCGACGCCAGGGTGGCGGACCCGCTCAACCATATGCGAGAAGCGGCTTCGCTTGCCCGCTCGTATGTTGATGGGATGACGAACGAAGCCTTCGTCGCGGACACGCGCACAGAACCGGACATGATCATGAACCTCGTGATCATCGGCGAGTTGGCGACCAAGCTGATCAACGACCATGGCACGTTCATCGCGCAGCATCAAGAAATCGCTGTGTCCAGCATGAAAGGCACGCGAGATCGGATCGCCTACGGGTACTTTGAGATCAACCTCGATGTCGTCTGGGAGACAGCGCAAACCGCGTGGCCGGCACTGCGCGATGACCTCTGGCGCCTGCTGCAATCAATTGGGGCTGTGCACTGATCATCGTGCCGGCATGCCCGGAAGTACTCGGTGCTGCAGGTCAGGGCCCGCACCCGGATCCTCGGGCTGACCAGCCTCACCTTGGCTGCCTTCCGACTACCTCACTCGCAAGGCTGTCGCACTTTTCGAGGATGCGAGCCAGGAGCGTCCGCCACGACCTGACGAACGCATCGGCGCCCTCGCGCTGCAGGCGTGCGGCCAGGGCCATGACGTCGACGCCCGCACGGGCGAACTCCGCCAGAACCGCCTCGGCATTTCCACCATCTGCGGGCAACGGGGCACCGACACGGCCGTGGTCCGCGAACGCGAACAAGGTCTTCTCCGGGATCGTGTTGATGGTGTCGGGCGCTGCCAGCGAGTCCACGTACAGCGTGTCGGGCGCAGCTCGGTCCTTGCTGCCTGTTCTGGCCCAAAGCAGCCGCTGCGGACGCGCACCCGCCTGCGCCCGCCTATGCCACCGCGCTGAGGCCAGCAGCTCGCGACAAGCCTTATAGGCTTGCGTGGCTATGGCGATTCCCAGCCGATCGCGCAGTTCAGGCGCGACGGCGTCGCGCACCGCCACGTCCCAGCGACCGGCGAACAGCGATGCGACCAAGGCGACTTTCGGGTCCAGTCCCGCATTAAGACGGCGTTCCATGCCGCGCAGGTACGCCTCGGCCGCCGCCTTCAGATCCTCGAGCGCGAGTTCGAAGAACGCATCTTCGGCAGAGCCGCCGCGGCGCGCCTGGCGCGAAATCCCCTCGTCATAGCAGTCGCCGTGGCTGATTGCATGTTCGAATATGGTCGGATTGGACGTCAGCCCGGTCACGGACCAGTCGTCGATATACCGTGCGAGTGTCCCCTTGACCAGCATTTCACGGCTGATGTTGTCGACCCACACGCTCTGGCCCCGGTCGTGCAGTTCCCTGGTGTTGGCGTTCATTGCATCTCCGGTGTTGAAGGCACTTCATCGACGGAGGCAAATGCGCGCGACATGGCGCGCAAGGTCGGTGCGCCGACAGACAGACCAACGCCACGTGCCAGCCGAGAGTGTGGGTCATGTCCCGGAGGGCGGCGATGGCACGCTCCGGGCGCAAAATGAATGACCTGTTGGAACAGTTTCGAGTCAGTTTTCATCGACCTCGCCAGCATCCTATCGGCGAAGAGCCGATCCAAGCCCCCGCGGGCCATGAAGCACTGGACTAGCCATGAAACTCCTGACCCTGAACGCGGGCTCGTCGAGCATCAAGTTCGCGCTCTACCGGCAGAGTCTCGCGCTGGAACTCCTGCTGCGCGGCCACGTCGAGCGTATCGGCCGCGGCGGTTCTGCAATCGTTGTCGAAGTGCCGAACGCGACGGCTGGCCGCGAGACAGTTTCCGCGCGGCACCCGATCGACTGCGGCAGCTTCGAATCTGCGGCCCAGGCACTACTGGCGTGGCTGGAATCGCAGCCGGACTTTCGGACGATCGCGGGCGTAGGACATCGGGTCGTGCACGGCATGCACCACAGCCAACCGGTAGCCGCCGGCGATACGCTGCTCGACGAACTGCGTCGCCTGACGCCCGACGACCCGGACCATCTGCCGGGCGAGATCCGGCTCATCGAAATGCTGCGGCAGAAGTACCCTCAGCTGCCGCAGCTGGCCTGCTTCGATACTGCGTTTCACCGCACGATGCCGCGCGTCGCGCAGCTCTTGCCGATCCCACGCCGCTACCAGGCACAGGGCCTGAAGCGTTATGGGTTCCATGGCCTGTCCTATGCGTACCTGATGGAGGAACTGGCTCGTGTCGCGGG